>Ga0209518_1000198_pt1 | contig 81638 bp, 56 predicted proteins | sample RifGroB1_FD_183993 | JGI IMG/M metagenome (GOLD analysis project Ga0209518, IMG submission 183993) | Groundwater microbial communities from Rifle, Colorado, USA - Groundwater B1 (SPAdes) (version 2) | ecosystem: Environmental > Aquatic > Deep subsurface > Groundwater | place: Rifle, Colorado... | reverse complement strand
ATTCTCTATATTATTATACTTAGATACTCCACTAAAAGTATAATCCGTTAATCTATCTGCCTTATCATAAGTGTATCCAAATGTTGATGTTTTACCATCTCTTATTATACTTTGACTTTCCAAACTATCTGTTTTTGTTGTAGTTATATCATACTTATTTGTCATCTTAAATATTTCTTTTGACTTAGCAGTTGTTGTCTGCTCTGTTATTCTATTAAGTATGTCATATTGATATTTTGTACTCTCACCTGTTATTGATGTGGCTGTATCTATATTTCCATTTTTATAGGCGAATGTATATAAATAGTCTGTTGTACTATTCCCTATCATTGTAAGTCTTCCAAAAGAATCTCTTGTATATTTTAGATATTTGGTAGCATCAGGATACTTTAGATAATCATTTCCTTTATCATAATCATGTATATATTCAGCTGTATATGTTGCTTTAGGCGAAGTTATCGTATATCCATACAAACCACCATAAAAATCATAACTATAATCTTCTGTTGTTCTTCTTGACTCTGTTACTCCGTCATCATTTTCTATAAACTCTGTCTTTGTTATAGCACCAAGTTTATTGTGGTAAGTAAACTTTTCTTCCAGATATGTCTTTGTTCCTATACCTATATTCTTACTCTCTACCTGTCCCTCATTATTATATAAGAATGTTTCTACTCTTTCATCTGGATTTGTAACACTCGCCAACATATTTGCCTTATTATATGTGAATGTTTTTTCATTTCCACTTTGTATATCATTTTCTTTAGTCAGTAACCCAAAGTTATTATAACTATAAGTCTTTATATGAACAGCTGGTTCTCCTGTGTAATATTTTATTACATTTCCCCACTCATCATACTCATATTTACTATTACTTAATACATCTGTACCAAGTTTAAGACTAGTTTCATATACAGCACCTGTATTATAGTACACATATTCTTCACTTGCACCAGTTTTTAATTCCTTTTTGCTAACTAACCCATTATCATAATAGTTAAATGTTGTTTTTCCTCCCTCTGGGTCTGTTATATCTTCTACCATATTAGCTGTATTATAACTATATGTTACATTATTAGCAATATTTCCAGAGAACTGTCGTATTATACTATTTGGTTCTGGATTACTTAAATCTATTCTATCAACTAAAGGCTTAGATAATCCTTTTTCCTTAGCAAGTCCATTTTTATAGTAAGTCCAGTATTTTGCTGTATAGTCTCCACTAACTCCAGACCTCTCAAATATTTTTCTATTCATACTGTCATACCAATAGTTAGTAATTCCACCTTGTCTATTTGTTACACTCGTTAAGTTACCATTTACATCATAAGTAGCAGTTTCACTCTTACCATCTGGATACATTACACCTATTAGTCTACCAAGTTTATCATAGTTATATGTTGTTCTGTACTTAGCATTACATCCATTTTGATAACCATTTTTACTAGTATTAGCTGTTGTTGCATCCCTTCCATCATATTCATATTTCACCCTACCCATTGCATCATATTGGTAGAATGCTATCTTACCATAACCAGTTATATTTTTGCTTCCATCAGTTGTCTTATTTATTATCTCCTGAGTTACCCTATTCATAGAGTCATATACAAAGTCTTTTGTCATAATAAAATCTGGTTTGCCTGCAATATCATATTTAGGGTATTCTATATGAGTAATATTGCCATTACTATCATAAGTTATTTTTGTCACCAATGCACTTGTACTAGTTATACTATCTTCTATCGAGTCTCTTGTCTCTATTAAGTTTCCTGCCCCATCATATTTGTAGAATACAAATCTTTTTTTATTTGTTCCCTTATACAACTTAGTCTCTTTTGTTACATTATCAAGCTCATCGTATTCATACTCTTCTACAAGGTCTTCTCCACTTCCATTCATAGTATTATTAAATTTTCTTGCCTTATATGTTACCTTTATTTTTCTTCCCAAAACATCATAGTCAATAGCAGTTTCTAAAGTCTTACCTTGTGTAGTAGTATCATCTGTCACTCTAGCTATATCAAGTTTTGTTTCGTTATCAGTATAGCTAACTGTCTCATATACATTGGTTGGTAACTTCCTATAATCATATATTGTATAAGTTCCTACCCATTTACCATTTATTTGTATTGCTTCACCTATTTTATTACCATTTACATCTATCCACGATTTTTTTTGCTTACCTTCTTCATCTGTTTGAGTACTTTCCAATACTTTTATATTTATTGTAGAATCTATGGCTTTATTAATTGTTATTACCTTATACTCCATACTCTTAGGCTTATCCTCTGGATTTGTTACTACTCTTAAATATCCCTTATTATAAGCATATTTATAACTATTTCCCTTAAAGTCGCTCTCCTCTACCCTTCTACCAAGACCATCATATCTAAAAGTCTGATTTATACTTGTTGTTCCACTATCATAATACTCAACACTATCTATCTTCCCATCAAAATAATTTATCTTTTCTTTCTGTATAAAGTCTGTCCCTGTATCATTTATAGCTCTTGAGTACCATCCCTCAGTATTATTAAACACATAGTCAACAATCGTACCATCAGCAAATTTTATCTTGTTATTTCTACCAAGATAGTCATAAGCCATATCTATATTATACCCATTAGCACCTGTTACATTTGTCATTAACCCGCTACCATTTTCATAAGTATAATTTCTTTCAAAGAGTACTGTTGTTTGATTAGCATCATATATCTTTAAATTACTTAATGGAATATTCTTTTTAGTTGTATCATAAGTAAATGCTATCTTATTCTTAGCAGTACTTATACTTTCGAGTTTATAGTTTTTATTGGTAGCATCTGTATAATAGCTGTAACTTTCTTCTTTTAATGTTTTTTCATTATACCAAAAACGACTATCTATTACACTCTTTTTACTTAATCTCATATATTTTTTAGTATTCAAAGTATAATTATTATAAGTAAACTCTACTCTATTTTGTTCCGATTGTGCAAGATATGTATAATTACCATCAAGTTTAGTTGTAGTTACAGAATAAATAAAGCCACTTTTTATATAGTTCTCTTTTAATAATTCATTCTCATAATCTAGGTGATCTGTATCATATTTATACACTATATCTTCAAAATACATATTACTATTATACTTATATGTTACTCTTCCCAAATTATCATAGTTATATATTTCCCAATAAGTATCTCCTTTATTGCCATTACTATCCTTTGGAGTCCTTTTTTCCATTATTACATTATCTGTAAACTCACCCACTTTCTCGACATAAAAAAGTATCTTATCTTTTGCTCCAATACTACAATACAGATTATATCCACTATCAAGACTCGCAAGCAATACATTTTGAGGACTTATAGAGGCATTATATCCTGTTACATTATAACCTCTCGTTCTCATAAAGTTAGATAGTGCTATCATATATGTCTCTGAAAGATTATTATTTAATACATATTCTTCTTTGTCTCCAGATGTAGGTATAGGATAAATTGGTGTCAATGTATAAAAAAAATCTTTTAGTGGGTAACTTTGATTCTCTTCCTTTATATATACACTTATTGGAAGACCACCCATGTTATTACCTTCAACTGCTAATTTTGATAATCTCTTTGGTATTGTCCCTATGCTAGGTACAAAATCATCTATCCCTACATAATAATTATCTACTCCTGTATATCTATCCATCAAACCATAATAATATTTAGTTGTATCATTATATGAAGGCGAAGTTATTTTTAATAGTTTACATTGATAATATTCATCCCATATTTCTTCTAGTACCTCTATTTTTACTATTTCTTTTTGACCTGTAGTTGTTATACTATCTATTCCAAAGCTTCCATTTCCACTAAAGCCCTTAAATACTATCTTATCATTTCCAACTAATGATAAAGTTACACTATCCCTTCTCTCGCCATTATATAAATATATATTTCCTGCAACTGTTACATCTTGATAATTACTACTATAATATATTTCTCTTATACTTGTATTATTTTCATATTTTGTAAGTTTGCCTCTTGTATCAAAATTCTTTGTCTCCAATTCTTCTACACTAGCTCCCTCATCCTTGCTAATAGCTGTATCTACTTTTCTATATATACATACTGGGTTATTATTTGTCCTATCATAAGTATATTTTTTGTAAGATACTGTTTCTACAACTCCATCTTTTTCTTTTATTGTCTTTATACTATCTACTTTTAGATTATTCTTTTCAGACAAAAATAGTTCGTTAGCATTAAGAGATGGGTAAACAAGCTTTATTTGTAGTCTTTTCTTATCAGGATATATTATCTCAAAATATTTATTATCACCTTCAAACAAATTTTGGTAATTGTAACTTATTGTGTACTCTCCAGTCTTTGTTGTATCTGTACTCTTATATGTTGCACTTGATAAGTAGTCATCAAAAATGTCTGGATATATATTATTAGGATTATCTGGAGTTGTTTCTATCCTATGTTTTATTTCACTCTTATACTCAACTTTTTCCTTTGTAACTATATTCTCGCAATAATTTTCTCCTATTACTATCGAGTTATTACGATCATCACCCCACATTATAGTAGTATCACTATATTTGGTTAAAAAAGTACCATCCGGATAAGTTATTTTATAAAAAGGTCTAACTGCATTACCACACAGATATATGAGGTTTCCTGCGATGATAAAATTATAGTCTGTTTGTTCTGAATAATAGCTAGTTGTAACTTCTTTATTAGAAATAGATGAGAACTGGTATCTTTTACCTGCCAAATCAATTAATTCTATACTTAATGTAGTATTGTTATTACCTAATGAGTATTTTATTTTAAACCATTTTTCCTGTGTTAAAGTTTTTTCATCACTATTTCCAGTTGTAGGTTTTGTTAATGGTGGGATATTTACAATACTTCCATCCTCTAACACTATACTATTACTCTCAATTCTAGGTATATTGTATTCCCACCCTCCTACATGCATCTTCGCACTATTATTCATACTTTCAGAGCTATACTTCACTATTTGTCTGTAATCAGGTTTATTATTATCTGTTTCTACATAAAAATATGAGAACAATGGACTCTTTCTTTTACTATCAGCTGCCAATTTATTTGTATTTATTGACCTTGTTAGAGTAAAATCATACTCTCCAGGACCCTTTAGAGTCAATTCTTTTTCTACTATTATCCCATTTCCGTTTGATTCTGTTACAAATACATTACTATCCTCTCGACTTGACTTTAAAGCAGATAGGTCTGTATCCACAAACTCTCTTGTTGTGTCTTGTTTAGCAGCATAAGCACTAAAGTGAGTTATATAAGCTTTTAATTCACCAGTTGTCTCATCATAATAAGTAGGCACTATCTCCCACTTATTTTTATCTTCATTATAGTAAAACCATTTTATATTATCAGTTTCTATCAATTGTTTATTTATTTGAGAGCTTATTTCTATTGGTTCGTCTAAATGTAAATAATGCGGACCAAATTCATATATTGGTGAATAATAATTACTTGTATCTTTAAGTACTGGTTCATCGACAGTAGTATCTTCAACTGATTCTATAACACTCAAACTCCTTGATATTAAACTATTATTTAAATTGTTAGATGATATTTTTGATACTTTTGATGACTTTGATGTCTTTTCTATTGGATTTAATGTAGTTAAGCTTATCTTTATATTATTGGATAATTCCTTACCTTTCCAATTAACTATAAGTCCATCTTTTACAATACCACCATTTCTACCGACTTCAAAGTCTACTTTTTTTGTAGTTTCTCCTTTTTGCCATTCACTCTCATAGCCTGCTTGGTCTACTGTTTTCACATAGTAAGTATAACTTGCATTCTCTTTGAAATTAACAGTCTCATCAACATATCTATTTATAGTAAGAATCTTTGTTTGCTCGTCTGTAAATGCTGGTTCTCTTTTAAGTATATAATATCCACCGACTCCTATGCTATTATCACTAACCCAGTTTAACTCTACTGAGTTTTCTGATACCAATGTATTAATATATGGTGTCATTGGTGGAGTTGTGTCTCTTAGTAATCTTATGCTTAGGTTTGAAGCATTGTTTGCTAAGTCAGTTGCAATTACAACTATATCATTTGTTCCTTCTACCATTGCAAACTTTTCTATTACAAATCTACCATTATCTGGCGTGACATCTGCACCATTGACTTTTATTTTATCAATATTTTCTTCTATATATGTACCTGTTAGTTTTATTTGAGTCTGAGTTACCCAAGCCATATCTTTATGAGATGTTATATTTATCTCTGGTGGAGTAGTATCTTTTATTACTCTTATTGTTACCTCTTTACTACACCCGGCTTTATCAACTGCTTTCAATCTAAACAATTTGTTATTAGAGTTACTCATATCCGGATTTATCAAGAATGTATTTTCATACATTTCATCGCTAATATAAGTTCTATTTGTCAAAGTCCCAGCTTCTGTCAAGTCGCCAGTATTATCTTTACTATAAGACAAATTTATATCACTCATATCTTTGATTTTTATACTAAACTCACCAATATTTTTATTGGTGTAATATTTTTGTTCTATATTAATAAACTCAGGAGCTTCTTTGTCTACCATTATAGTTAGCGTTTTCTCTGTTACATTTCCTGCTTGGTCTGTCCCTTTGATGATCAATTGGTCTTTTTTTGGATAAACTCTTACATTAGTAAACTTATGAGTCCCACTTGTTACAAGTCTTTCATTATCCCTTGTTTGTAACAATACATTAGTCTTATCTACAACAGAGCATTCCACATCAACAAAAGAAGTTGCAGTAAAATAGTTTTCTACTGGACTTACAATAATTATCTCTGGTGGAATATTATCTTTCACAAATAATACTTGCTGTATCGTTTTATTACCCGCAGCATCTGTTGCAACAAATATTATTTGTCTATCTTCTCTTATCGTCAAATCAATACTTGTTTCAAACTCATATTCATTATATCCATTATCAAGTGCTACTACATTTACAAGAGTCCCTTCATTATCCGCAGTCCCATCACCATAAACTAAGCTCACCAAAGAATAATCTTTCACCTTTATATTATACTTAGTAACCTCTTTATTTGTATATACAGTTGGGAATTCTCCAACAAATACTGGGTTTACTCTATCTATCTTAATATCAACTTGTGTTTTTGCTATGTTTTCTGCTTCATCTATTCCCCAAAAGTTGATTGTGTCTATGCCCTCTGTCTCTATTGTGCTATCTAATGATATATCATTAAAGTTATATATTCCATTTATAGGACTAACTAGACTCTGTCCCCTAACAAACCACAACACTTTTGACATATCCATTGATTCAAACTCTATATCAACCGAAACATCTTTTGTTGCAAACTCAGATGTTGGGTTTACTACATTTAATGTTGGCGGGGTTTTATCTACTTTTATTGTTAATTCTTTGGTTGTTTTATGTCCTGCCCTATCAGTTGCAACTATTACAAACTTATTATCTTCACCTTCAATTGATTTCACATTATCTAACTCAAACCATCTACCTGTCATTTTAGCGAGTATTCCGTTTATTTCTACTTTTAACGGAGTGAGGTCTTTAATGTACCCTTTAAATGTAACACTTTCACCACTTACAAAATTTGTTTGCGGATACATCATTACTATTTCTGGTGGTGTTTTATCTATGTATATTCTATCAACTCTTCTCATTGCAGAAAGATTATCTTTTTTTACATTAGTTTCTATATAATACATTCCTTCTTCTGCAAATGTTAATATCTTTCTAAACTCTCCCTTACCTTTTTTTGGGTTATACTCAACCTTCTCACCATTTATATTTATTAAATTAGCTGGAAAGTCCGATTTACCATTTAGTTCTATTGTGTTTGTAGAATACACATTATCATCTGGCAAAGTTAAATCTATTATATTTGGTTCTTTCAATAAAGTAGAAGGTATATAGTATTCTTTCTTACCTTTTTTCACTTGATATACAAATACTACATCATTAATTTTAGATTTAAACCCATATTTCCAGTTCTTTTCTTTCCAATCCACTTTTTTTAAGTTATGGATATTTAAATAATCAACATCTCCACTTTCTATATCATACATAATTATATTATTTACAAATATATAGTTTCCTGATGGACTAAATATTTTGTAATTACTATTCTTTCTATTGCTACCAAAGATTTTTAGGTTACCTATTCCACCACATCTTTGGTCTTTACCACTCTTCAAGATTATTCGCATTGATTGGATTTTTTTAGTCTTTGATGTATATTTAAATACTTTATTTCCTGCAAGTTTTAATACTTCATAGTCTTTTTTAAATATTAGATTAAATCCACTAAAATAGTACTCTGTGCCATCCATAGCACCTATTTTTTCCCATACATCATTACTTCCCTCATAAGATGCTTCAAATTCTATTCTATCAGATAAGCCCGGTATATAGTAAAATACTAATTCAGTTTCATTTAATGGACTTGGATATTTTAGTTCGAGTACTCTATCTCCTTTAAAATTCCATTCTCCTGTTACCTCTGTCCCATTGTCACTATCAAACAAGTTGTACAAATTATATATTTCTGCTTTTTGAGATATATCTACTATATAATTTACATCTACATCCCTATCTTTATACCTTTTAACAAGTCGTCCTTTTACAAGTTTACCCTTCTCTTTAGCAAAATCAAGTTTTATCTGTCCATAACCATCATACACCAAAAAGTCAAAGTTTAATTCTTTCTTATCATCCCTATCCATCAATAAATAGAAACTTGTATTATAGTTTCCACTACACGAATACTTTAAATCACCTTCAACATTTTCACCTTCAAAGTATAGTTTCAAACCATATTCTATATCTTCTTCTTTCTTATCCATATTAATTTTTAGCACATTATTAATAGCTAAAATTTCTTTTTCTTCTATTATATTGTTATACTTCCCAAATAATCTTGCTTCATACACAACACTTAAATTAGTACCACCGCTTATTACAAACTTTAGATTATTATATACCAAATTATCTATTTTACTCAAATCCACTGATACAAAACTATTTTCTGACTCATTAAATATTTTTTCTACCAATAAATTACTTTGATCATATATCTTTAAACTTATTTCTCCTTTTATATACATATCTAAAGAAAACAACTCATCTATTTGATTATTGCCCAATACAAATGATGTTTCAGTATTCTTTAAATTAATAGAACTTTCGTAATTATTATCAAACAATTCTTTTTCATATCCAGTGACAAATTTTTTTGGAATAATATTCCAATCACCAGCAAACACACTACCAACAACAAATAAAAATAATACAACACCGATTTTTTTAAGCATAAACTCTCCAATATAAAAATTAATAAATAATTACAAATAAATAAGGAATATATAACACAAATTAATTAGATTGTCACAGATTAAAGTCGTGTAATTACTTGATATTAAAGTAATTAGATTTTGTGATTTATTACAAACCTAAAACATTTGAGTATATATAGTAAAAAGAAATATTCTTTTATTGATGATTTTCAATGTTTTTCAATAAAAAAGCATAAAAAATCAATATTTTGTTACATTGTATAGCATAATTACCACAGATAGTCCCTATCAAACTAAAAACTTTTTAATATAAATATATCACACTTATTAAAAAAAACAATTTTTCTTGATATTATTTTATAATCAAAATCTTTTAGATGGAATTTACATTATATGCCTGAAATGTTTTTTACAATGTGTCTATTTAAATGTTAGTGTATATATTTATGCAGGTAAAAAAATATAAAAATAACAATCTATTTGTTGTAAATTTTGTATCAGAAAAAAAATCTTACAAAATTTAATTGTATTGGAACGAAATGTGAGTTCACAACACATATTAACATTGATTCTCTCTAATTAACACAGATTACGCCAGTTAATTTATATTTTCTCCTACCAACCAGCGTAATCCGTGTCAATCTCTCCTACTAATCTATACTAATCATAACAGGATTTATACAGATTATCTCTGATTATTACAGATTACGCTAATTAGTATTCAATTTATCTTTTCTTCTACCAAAAAACCAGCGTAATCCGTGTCAATCTCTCCTACTAATCTATACTAATCCGTGTTATATCATTTATTTTTGAAATTTATTTTTTCTTTTTTGCAAATTAATCTAATAATATTTTTTCCAGTTACGGCAGCGATTGGCACACCACCCAAACTCTCAGTCCAATGTCCACACATAAAAAAATTTTTTAATGTCGGTAATTGTTTTGGTAAATAAAGTCCCATAGTTTTTGGGTTTGGATGCCAGCCTTGTATTGCTCCATTATAATTATGTGAATATCTTTGTATTGTAACAGGTGTACTTATATCAAGCATTTCTATTTTAGAAGAGATATTTGGGTATTTTTTTTCGAGTATTTCTAAAACTATTTTTTTAACTTTTTCTTTTTCTTCATTATAAAGGTTTTGATCTTTTGATAATTCATTCCATCTTGTGTAATCAGAAATAAGAGTAACTTCTATCATTGTTGAATTATCTGGCATCATTGTTTTATCAAAATTATTTATATAAACACTCATTCTTTTTATTTTTTCTCCAGCAATTAAAACAGGTGGATCGAGAACTATATTAGTACCAAGATAAGATTTTTCAGGTGTCTCAATTTTTTCTTTTATACCTAAAACTAACTTTACAACTGTTGAACTCGGTTTTTGTTCTTCGTAGAATGTTTTCCAAAATTTTGATTGAAATTTATTATCCAAAAATTTTTCAAAAGTTGTTTTGCCATCACATGCAGAAATTACATAATCAGATTTATGAATCTCACCATTTTTTAATTTAACACCAACAGCCTGATTGTCTTCAACAATTATTTTTTCTACTGATGATTTTAATTTTATCTCCCCGCCTACTTCTCTAAATTTTTTTTCCATTGCCTTAGCGATTTGTTCTGAGCCAGAAATTGGATAACCACCATTTTTTACATTTAACCAACCAAGCATAAAAAATATAAATAATGCTGGCATTTCAGGATACCACAATAGAGGAAAAGCTTCTTTTAATACATCACTTTTAAATTTCTTTGAAAGATTTTCTAATGAAATAGAATTCCATTTTTGAAGTTGTAATGCAAAAGGTATTACATTGATAAAATTTTTAATTTTGTCAGATAATTTAGCCAAAGAAGGTTCTTTTTCTACTGGAATATTTAAATTTCTAATAGTTTTAATAAAATTTATTATTTCTTCAATTAATTTAGAATCTTCTTTAGAAATATCCTTCAAATGCGATTCCAATTTATCAAGGTCTGTATAAATATTTACAACTTTTTTTGATAAAGTCTCAATAGAATAATAAACATCACTATAACCAAAATTTACATTTTGTATAACTCCAAGTTCATTCCATATATCATTGTAAAGCATCCCTTCTTTTGTACCAATAAGAATATGTACACATCCTTCTATTTTGTAGTCTTTTCTTTTCCAACATGTACAAAGTCCACCTGATTTATCGTGCATCTCAAATATCGTTACCTTAAATCCATTTGTTTGAGCATAATATCCAGCAGCAAGCCCTGCAATACCAGCTCCAATAATAATTACCGATTTATCTTCCATAATAAAAATCCCCTTATTTTTTATCGAAAAAATTTATTTTTATAGTATGTATTTTTTATTTTAATATAATATACAAAATTATATATCGTAATTAATCTTCATAATATAAAAAAAATTATAAAATATCTATCATTTTTAGAATATTTTTATTAGTTTATCTAAAAAAATTATTCTACTTATATTGACTTTTTACAACCATTTAACTATACTTTATTAATGTAAATATCAAATTACATTTAGTATAAATTTTATACAAATCTTCGTAAACTTCATAGTTTTATATGATTTTATTAAATTGAATTCTTTAATAGGAGAATACAATGGGATTATTTATCAATCTTTATTTTCAACCTAAATGTACACAAGAAGAATGGGAAAAAGTTTGGAATGAATGTCACAATCTTTTAATGAAATATCCAGTTCCTTTAATGCGAATTGATAAACAAAAATTAGATGAGGATACTAAGAGATTTGTTTTAACCAGAAATCTCATTGCAGATGCGGGAAAAGAAGAAGAACGCTGGGATGTTATTGGTGACTGGATAAGTAGAAAGTATGCAGAAAACTTTTTTTTATATAAAAACTTAAAACAACAGACATCGTCTCTATCTAGATCGTTTCCAAAAGACATTCTCTGGGCAGATGAAAAAGAATTAGACTATATTAATGGTAATGGAATAACTTTATTTGATAGTAAAACTCAACAATATCCTTATCATCTTGCTATCCTTGCTGTAGGAATACTTTTTGAACATTTTTTTCCAAATGAAAGTTATATAATTGGAGATATTGATGATACTCAGGCTGAAATTATGACTAAGTGGATTAATTCAGTAACTAATTATGAAGTAAAAATGCCTATTTGTTTTGATGCTGAAAGATTATGGAATCGTTTAGATTCTCTTTATGAAAATAAAGAATTATTAATTAGTCGTTTTCAAACACTTTATAAAGGAGATGAAAAAAAATTATTCAAAATTATAGTTCAAAATGCTAGCAACGAAATTTTTATTAATTTTTTAGCAAAAGACTTAGCAGAATATTCTAGTTTATCTCAATGGGGAGCAAAAGATATTTTAAATTCCTATCTACAACAAACAAAAGACCTTGAAGGACTTATCAATCTCGTATTAAAAGCACAAGAGAAAAAACTTGAAAAAGAAAAAAAGGAAGATATTGACGAAAAAGAATTTTCACTTGAAAAATTGTTAAAAGTATTATGTAACGGTTTTGTAACAATTAGTTTAGAAGATCGTGAACCTTTAGATGTATTTGCTCAAAAAAAAGGAAAATTAGTAACAATGCAGGAAACTTTTACTTTATTATTTTCAAAAATGAGTGGATTACCTTCGGATATAAATTTTTATATGAATAAAGAAGACATTATAAATATATTTTTAAAATATGAAAAATATAATGAAGTTTCATTTAGAAATACAATAGAAGAATGTGAAAAAAAATGCTATGAAGAATTAAATAATATAAAAGAAATAATTGAATTGATAGATAAAAAACTTGAAGAAGATGAAAAAACAGAGAATAAAAAAGAGCAAAGTAAAAAATCTACGGATAATAAACCTTGGATACCAAATGATAGAATATTAACTCCAGAAGAAAAATATATTTTTGAGCAAACAGATCGTCAAATAGTTCGCCATGCCGATGTTGAAGAAAGCACAAAAATAATGGGGCAAATTATACAAAGATGTTTAGATGAAGACAAAAAATCTGATAAAAATTATTTTTTAACAAATGATAGAACTGATTTAATAAAAAAAATTTATTATGGAAATCACCATAATGGATTTGTTTTAAAAGAAACTGCATGGGAAGAAATAGATAAAGAACAAGATATTGCCATACTTCAAAGATTAGCAATTCTTGCAAGTCTACAAAATAGTGAATTAACATTTTGGAATTGGAGAATGTATATTATGGAAAATAAAGAATTATGGAAATATTTAATCGATTGTCAAGAAATTTCTTCTGATATAACGATAGATCAAAAAAAATAGCTTAATGGAATAAAAAATGCAAAAAGAAGAAATTAGAAAAATATTCAAACAAAAAAGAGAACTGATAGATGATAAAACTCTATTGGACAAATCAAAGAAATTATCAGACATAATTATCCAAACAGAGGAATATAAAAAATCTCAAACCATATTTTGTTATGTATCTTTTGATAAAGAAGTCGATACTAACTATTTTTTACAAAAATGTCTTTCTGATAAAAAAAACCTTTGTGTTCCTCTGGTGATTGGTAAGAATATGATTGCATCAAAAATTGATTCTTTAAATAACCTTATTAAAAATAGATTTGGTATTTTAGAACCTACTGTTAAAAATGAAATATCTAAAGATAATATTGATTTAGTTATCGTTCCGGGACTTGCCTTTACTATTTCAGGTCAAAGGATTGGTTATGGTGCTGGATTTTATGATAAATATCTTTCTGATTATAAAGGTATTACTTTTGGAATAGTTTTTTCTGATTTTATAATTAATGAGTGTGATTTTACACCACAAAGTTTTGATATTCCAGTCAAAAAGGTTTTGTTTATTTAATTGAAATTAATTGTTTTTTTCAATAATTGAACTATAATATTTCTTGTTAATATATTCAAATGTTTTAGGTTTGTCATAAATTACACGACTTTAATCTGTGACAATCTGATTAATTTGTGTTATATATTCAAAAAGGAGATTTTAAAAATGATAAAAAAAATAATGGTTAATGTCATATTTATACTTTTAGTAACTATGGCATTTGCTAACGAAAAAATAGGAGAAATAACGCTTTTGGAAGGGCAAGTAACAATCCAGCGAGATAATTCTAATAAAAACGCTGAAATTGGAGATGTTGTATTTGATAGTGATATTATCGCGACTTCAAAAGACTCAATAGCAGAAATTAAATTAGTTTCTAATAAGGGAGTGGTTACAATAAATAAAAATTCAAAACTCTCTATGAGTATTTTTAAAGAAAATGAAAAAACACATTTTTCTATTTCATTATTTTTTGGAACAATAAAAAACAAAGTGACAAAAGAACAATCAGAATATTATAATGTTACAACCCCATCAGTAACACTTGGAGTTAGAGGTACAGAATTTGAGGTTACATCAAATATAACTGGCGAGTCTTATGTTAATTTAATTGATGGAGAAATTACTGCAATTGATAACCCCGACGATAAAGATATTGAAGCAGACTTGGAAGAAGATGCAGATAATGCAAAAAAAAGAATTAATGAGATAACTCTTAAAAAAGGCGAAAAAATAGAGAAAAACAATGAAATTGATAAAATAACAAAAACAGATAAAGAAAATAAAGATGAATGGTTAAATGATAGACAACAATATTTTAAAAAGAACGAAAAAAAATCTTTATTTGCACTCGAAAAAAAAACACAAATTATTGGTAAGCAATTAAAAAAAATAAATAAAGTAAGTGGAAGAATAGACAGAATACAAGGTAAAATAAATAAAATATTTATTAGAATTGATAAAACCATTAGTAAAAATAAATATCTTTCAAAAGAACAAAAAGAAACTATAAAAAGTAACTTAAATGAAGAAAGCAAAGAAACAGTTAAGTCATTAAACAAAATAACTTTTAGAATACTAAATTCTACAAGAATTTTACTTGATGAATACTGGGCATGTAAAGAAATGCTTAATGAATTTGCTAGAAGAGTAGATAATAAGGAACAAGAAATTAAAGATCATTCGACTTATAACAGATTAAAAACAAAAATCAAAAGATTAGAAAAACTCGACAAAGAAGCAAAAAAATTTGAAAAAATATGGAAAGATTTAACTCAAGAGATAAATGGATAAAACAAATACCTTGAGATAAAACCCACAAACAAAATTAATTTTTTTCCCCCTTTAGACAAAAAAGGGGGATTTAATTTAAAACTTGGGATAAACGAAAGATAATATTTAATTACAAAAAATTTAGTAATAAATTAAATACCAATTTCTTTTAAATACTCTGGTATTTTATTTTTTGAAAAGTTTTGCCCACCAATCCATTTTCCATTGTTTTCAAAGGTTGGGACAGACCAATCGTCTCCACCATTAACTTCAACAACTTTTTGAACAATATCTTCTGGTTGTTTTTCAATATCAATATAATTGTATGAAATTTTTTTATCATTTAAATACGCAACTGTTGCTTTACAATCTGGACACCAAGTAGCACAATATAAATTTAACATAAACAACCTCATGTATAGCAAAAAGTTTTCAGTTTGTCAAAAATCATAGACTATAAATTAAGTATAGTTATTGTCTATAGTTATACAATTTAATCTGCGACAATTTGATTAATCTGTGTTATATAAAAATAGCGAGTGAGGGGAATCGAACCCCCGTGTCAAGCTTGGGAAGCTTGCATTCTACCATTGAACTACACTCGCATAATGGGTAATTTTAATACTAGTTTAAAATAAAATCAAGTGTTTTTTTGAAAATTTTTTATTTTATTAGTAATTTACCCTAAGGAAACAATGGGTAGCTACCCATTGTTTCCTTAGGAATTTCAATTATTTCTCTTCTTTTTTTGGCTTAAACATTAATACACTCAAAGGTGGTATTGTTAAATTTAATGAGCAAGGTTGGTTATCCCATGGAATTTGGTCTGACCAAAAGCCTCCAAAGTTACCCATTCCGCTTCCACCAAATTCTTTTGCATCAGAGTTTAATATTTCGTCCCAATGACAATGTTTTGGAACGCCTACTCTATAATTATATCTTGGTACAGGTGTAAAATTAGCCAAAACCAAAATTGCATCTTCATGATCGTTACTTCTTCTTATAAAACTTAGACTAGAATTTTCCCAATCATTGCAATTAACCCATTCAAAACCATGCCATTGAAAATCAACTTCGTATAATGCTGGATTTTCTTTGTAAACTCTATTTAGATTTTTAAAATAAAGTTGTAATTCTCTATGTCTATCCCAGTTTAATAAATGCCAATCAAGGCTTTGTTCTGCATTCCATTCATTCCACTGTCCAAACTCGCCACCCATAAACATAAGTTTTTTACCAGGATGACCATACATATAACCAATTGCAGTCCTAAGATTAGCAAATTTTTGCCAGTCATCGCCAGGCATTTTGCTAATCAACGCTTTTTTACCATGAACAACTTCGTCATGAGATAAAACAAGTACAAAGTTTTCGTTAAAAGCATATATCATAGAGAAAGTTAAATTGTTATGGTGATATTTTTTGTGGATAGAATCTTTTTGCATATAAAATAAAAAGTCATTCATCCAACCCATATTCCACTTTAACTCAAAACCAAGTCCACCAAGATAAGTCGGTCTTGAAACTCCAGCCCATGCAGTTGACTCTTCTGCAATCATTAAAACACCTGGATGTTCAAGATAAACTTGTTCATTCAATCTTTTTATAAAATAAATTGCTTCGAGGTTTTCGTTACCGCCATATTGGTTTGGTATCCATTCTCCATCTTTTCTTGCATAGTCAAGATAAAGCAATGACGCAACAGCATCAACTCTTAATCCGTCTATATGGTAATAATCAAGCCAAAATAACGCATTTGAAATAAGAAAGTTTCTAACTTCATTTCTACCATAATTAAAAATAAAAGTTGTCCAATCTTTATGAAAGCCTTTACGAGGGTCTGCGTGTTCGTATAAAGCAGTACCATCAAACTGTGCTAAACCATGAGCATCTGTTGGAAAGTGTGCAGGTACCCAGTCCATCAAAACGCCAATATTTTTTTCGTGACATTTATCAACAAAATAACAAAAATCTTCTGGCGTACCAAATCTTGAAGTTGGAGCAAAAAATCCTGTTACCTGATAACCCCAGCTTCCATCAAAAGGATGTTCTGTTATAGGCATAAGTTCAATATGAGTATAGCCCATTTCTGCAACATAGTTTACCAAATCATCAGCAAGTTCTCTATATGTCAAAAAATCATTATTATCTTTTCTTTTCCAGCTACCAAGATGAACTTCATAGATAGAAGTAGGATCACTTAAATGATTGCTTTTATCTCTTACTTCCATATAATTTTTGTCATTCCACTTATATTTGCCAATTGTATGTACCATACTTGCAGTTTTTGGTCTTAATTCTGCTCTAAAGGCGTAAGGGTCTGCTTTTTGTAGAATTTTGTCATCTTGAGTTTTAACTTCATATTTATAAACTTCACCTTCGACTAAGTCAGGAATAAACAATTCCCATATTCCACTTGCACCTCTTGTCCTCATCTGGTTTCTTCTGCCATCCCAATGATTAAAGTTGCCTATTATAGAAACTCTTTTTGCATTAGGAGCCCAAACAGCAAATAAAACGCCTTTTGTGCCTTCATGTTCGATTAAGTGAGAGCCAAGTTTTTCAAAAATTCTATAATGATTGCCTTCTCCAAAAAGATGTAAATCAAAATCTGTCAAAACAGGAGAATATTTATAAGGGTCTTTTAATTCCCAACTATGATTTTCATTATTTGTAAGTTTAAAGGAATAATTTGGTTTTTCTGCTTTTTCAATAATAACTTCAAACATTCCATCATTATGAACTTTTTCCATTTTTAATAATTTATTATTAATTTTTACTTCAGCCGTTTTTGCGTCTGGCAAAAATCCTCTAATACTTCCAACTTTTTTGCCATCTATTTCTACTTCCTGATAACCAAGTACTTGGAAAGGATCCCAATGGTAAGAATAAATAATTCTTTCCATCTGCTCTTTACTAATAGTGCAAGCCATAAAATTACCTCTCTGGTTTAAAATTATATACTGATTTGAAAAAAGTCTTGTCAGTACACACCAAAACTCTATTTTTAATTAATAATTAATTAATTTTATAAGAAAAAATAATTTAGTTTTGATATATATTATTTTATAATACTAAAAAATAAATTGCAACATTTAATATAAAAATTATTAATATTTTTTTAAATTTAAATATTGCAATTAAAATTTTATTACATATAATAATTAATATAATTAGGAGTATAATAAATGAATAATATTTTTTCTGACATTAGTTATATTAATAAAGATGGAATTAGACAGTACAATATTATGATTAATGGGTGCTGGCGTTGTGTTATGAGTAACAATACTTTTGAGGTTAGAAACCCAGCTAACAATGAGTTAATTGGTATTGTGCCAAATTGTGATATTGGCGATGTAAATTATGCGATTGAGTCAGCAAAAACTGCTCCAAATTTAAAAACATTCAACTATATAAAAAGACTCGAAATTATGGAAAATGCGAAAAAATTACTTTTAGAGAATGCTCACTATTTAGCAGAAATAATTACAAAAGAGTCTGGTAAACCACTTTCAATATCAGAAGGTGAAGTAGAAGCAACAGCAGAAAGACTTAGGCTTACCATGCAAGAAATTAATGTTTTGAATGGAGAATACCTTTCTGGCGAGCTTGTTAGTGATACACAAAATAAATTTGCAATTGTTATAAGAAAACCAGTTGGAATAGTTGCAACAATTACGCCTTTTAACTACCCTTTATTTATAGCGGCTGCAAAAATAATACCAGCGATTTTGGCAGGTAATACAGTTATTGCAAAACCAGCAAGTGACACACCATTAAGTTTGATTCATTTTGTTAGAATTTTAGAAATGGCTGGAATGCCAAAAGGAACTATAAATATTATTACAGGGCGAGGCTCTCATCTTGGCGATACAATTGTAGAAAACAAAGATATTGATGCAATAAGTTTTACTGGCTCTACAAATGTAGGTGAAAATATTGTAAAAAAAGCAGGGCTAAAAAAACTTCATTTAGAATTAGGTGGAAAAGCAGCGGCTATTGTTTTGGCTGATTGTGATATTGATAATGCCGCAAAAACTATTTGTAAAGGTACTTTTAGAAACTCAGGGCAAAGATGCGATGCTGTAAGTAGAATATTAATCGAAAAATCAATTAAAGATAAATTTATAGAAAAAGTTTTAATCGAAGCCCAAAAATATAAAATTGGTGACCCCATGGACAAAGAAACCCAAATTGGGACAGTGATAAACGAAAAAGCATTGTGGCATATTGATGGATTGGTTAAAGATGCTCTCCAAAAAGGAGCTACTTTACTAAAAGGTGGAAATTATAAGGGACTTTTTTATGAACCAACAATTTTATCAAATGTTACAACTGATATGCGTATTGCATGGGAAGAAATTTTTGGTCCTGTTATGCCTATAATCGAAGTTAATGATTATAATCAAGCAATTGAAATTTCTAACAAATCAGAATATGGTCTTGATAGTTGTATTTTTACAGAAAATATCAATTTTGCCATTAAAATTTCAAAAATGCTCGAAGATGGAAGTGTTACGATAAATTCTACTCCTGCACATGGTGTTGGTCATTTTCCTTTTGGTGGAAATAAAAAATCTGGTATTGGAAGAGAAGGACTCCAATATAGTATTGATGAGCTAACTAAATTACACACAATTATTTTTACTGAGAAGTAGAATTTTATAACACAGATTAACACCCGTCAAGCGAGTGCTGGTCGGATTGTCGCAGATTAACACAGATTAAAATCGTATAATTATTTGATATTAAAGTAATTAAATTTTCTAATTTCTGACAAATCAAAAACTTTTTGTTATATATTAAAAAAGGAGACTATTATGACCGACCAAATTGATCAAACTAAAGAAAAAATTATTAGAGTTACTTTAGATTTGTTAAACGATTATACCATTCAACAATTAACAATAGATGATATTGCAAAAAAATCTGGTATAGATAAATCTTTTATAGAGGCTAATTTTTTAGGAAAAGAGAATTTATTAGCAAATTCTTTTTCTTTCTTTTTTAATAGAATGAAGAATATTTTTAATGTATTAAATGATGATAGCATTTCCCAATACAATAAATTAAAAGAATTTGCAAAAAGATATTCTAATAATTTTATCGAATTTCCTGCTATGTTAAAAATGCAGATTAATCAAATGATAAATAACAGTTTTGATATAGAGAAATTCCCTAAAGAAATAAGGGAAGGTTTTGATAAAGTTAGAAATATAATCGGAGAACTCAAAAATACCCAAGATGAAGAAAAAAAATCTTTTTTATTTGTTTCGCTCATTTCTTCAATTTTATATCCTGCTATAATTTCAAATTATACAGAAAAATTATTAAATTTTAACTATAAAGATAGAGATACAAGATATAAATATATTGATTGTATTCTTGAGAAATTTTAATATTTAAAACTAAAAAATAGAATTTTTGCTTAATATTGATTTATTTTTACTAATTTTAAACTAAAAAGCTAATATCAAAAAAAAATTTGAAATAATATAATTTTTTATAAATTTCTTTTAAATCAATCTAAAATGTTTTAGAATGAATAAATCTTGATTTTTTAACACTTAGGAGAAGTTTTTTATGAAAATTGTTATTTTATGTTTTTTACTAATTTTTATTCTTTTTCCATCTTTTTCTCAAACTAAAAAATTAGAAATTTGGGGTACAAGTGCAGAGTTTGAAGAATTGTACACTATTAAAAAAATTCTAAAAAAAGAAAAAAAAATTGATCTTGTATTTGAAATACAAGTCGAAACAAGAAGCAAATATATTCAATCAGTTATTTCTGGTACAGGACCAGATTTAGTTATTGGAGCTCATGATTGGATTGGTGAGTTTGCTAAAAATGGTGTAATATCAGAAATAAATTTATCAAAGGAAGATATTAATAGTTTTTATCCAATTTCTATTCAAGGATTTTCTTATAATGGTAAATTATATGGAATTCCTTACTGTATCGAATCTATAATTTTATTTTATAATAAAAAAATCATTAAAGATGTCCCAGAAACATGGGAAGAAATTTTAGAATTTGCTAAAAAATATACTAATGCAAAAGAAAATAAATTTGGATTTTTATATGGAGTAAGCAATAATTTCTATACTAATTATCCTTTTATTGCTTCTCAAGGTGGCTATATTTTTGGTTTTAAAGATGGAAAATATGACATAAACGATATAGGTTTGGATAATGAAGGTAGTTTAATAGGTGCAAAATTTATTAAAAAATTGGCTACCGAAAAAATTGTTCCAATATCAACTGGTATAGCAACAATACAAACATCTTTTCTTGATGGAAAAGTGGCAATCATAATGGATGGACCTTGGAATATACCTTTATATGAAAGACAATTAGGTAAAGAAAATTTAGGAATTGCTAAATTGCCTACGTTAAATGGTAAACCATCAGTTCCATTTGTTGGGTCACGAGGAATAATGTTAAATTCTGTTTCTAAAAATAAGGATTTGGCAAAAATATTTCTTACTGAATATATTATGACTAAAAAGGGACAACTTGAGATTTTTAAAAAAAGTGGTAGACCCCCAGCTCATATAGAAGCGAGTAAAGATGCGATTAAAGAAAATCCAAATATAAAAATAATACTCGATACTGCTTTAAAAGGAACTTTAATGCCAAATATTAAAGCAATGGCAGTTGTATGGAATTATGCCGCTGGTATGATTGATAAAATTTTAATTGGAGAGTCAACAGTTGAGGATGCTTTAAAAACAGGAACAAAATCAATAAGAGAAGAAATATCAAAAAAACAATCAAAATATGAATAATTTTTTATCAAAACTACTAAATTTTAATCTGTGCCTATCGGTCTTAATCTGTGTTATAATCCGTGTTATAAAAAAACAAGAGGCTTAAAACCTCTTGTTTTACTCTAACACTACACAAATTAAAACAAATATTAATCCAATATAAAAGTTTCCAATTTGCTACTTCTTGAGTTATGTCTTAGCCTTACCAAAGCCTTTTTTTCAATTTGTCTGATTCTTTCTTTTGTTAAATTGTATTTTTTGCCTATTTCTTTAAGACTCATAGCTTTAGTTCCATTCAAACCAAATCTATTTTCTATTATATCTTTTTCTTTCCCAGAAAGAGACTCAAGTACAGAATTAATTATCTCTCTTAAAGAATCCTTTTCAATAAGTTTTTCTGGACTATAATACTTCTCATCTTTTATAAACTCACTCAAGTTTGAAGAATCTTTATTGCTCTCATAAATCGGAGTTTCCAAAGAAATAGTTTGTTTTGAAATATCGATTAAATGTTTAACAAGTTTTAAATCCATATTCAAATCTTTTGCTATTTCTTCTGGTCTTACTTCTTCATTGAATTCATTTTCTTTTCTTTTTCTAGACCTCTCTATTTGTATTAATTCATTAGCTCTATTAAGAGGTAGTCTTATCATTCTTGATTTTTCACAAATAGCCTTTAAAATACCCTGCCTTATCCACCACACCGCATAACTTATAAAATGATAGCCTTTGTCAACATCAAACTTATCAATTGCTGTAAGAAGACCAATATTTCCCTCATTTATTAAATCAGCAAGTGGAATGCCTTGATTTCTATATTTTTTGGCAACAGCAACAACAAACCTTAAATTAGCTTTAATAAGTTTCTGCTTTGCAACTTCATCACCATTTTTTGCTTTTAAGGCTAATGTTTCTTCTTCATCCCTTGTTAATAGTGGAATTTTACTTATTTCACTTAGATAAAAAGACAAAGAATTGTTGTAATTTGTTTTATTAGACGAAATCATTTTTTTTACATCAGCCATAGTAAATTCCTTTCATATACTAAATATATAGCAATATCCGTGCCATATTTGATTAACATCATTCAATTTATTACATAGTTAAATTTTATGTTGCTTTTTATACAATTTATTATTATATTTTATATGTATTAAAATATTTAAAATTTACTCATTTTCTAATTTGGTTAAAATTTGTGGGTAATATTTACTCAGTGGTTGAATTGTACTTATTTTTTGGATAAATTTTACTCACAAACTAAAACTAACAATAATAGAGCAAAAACTACAATATATCTATACTTTTTTGGATGATTCCGAGTTAATATTTAACCACAGAATTATGGAAAGATTATTAATTAATCGATAAAATTTTCGTATTATTTTGCGGTTAAAATCTCTCAAAATTTTAATTCTACATTCTGATAATTAAACATTTTTTTATACGATAATTTTAAATACTTAAATTAAAACACTGATACAAAGTCAATAAATAGACAATTTATAATTTTTTATCTGTCTAATAATATTATACACCCAATATTATTATTAAAACTTATTTTTACAAAAAAATCAAAGATTAGAACAATGTGGAATAAAAAAAAATCATAAAATATTGTACTTTTTAAATAAGTAAAAAAACTGTGATTTGTATTTCTTTTGATAAAAAAACATTTTAAGATATGTGTTATTGTTAGTATAAAAAAGATTGCCCGAGACCGGAATCGAACCGGTACAGATGTTAAGTCCGCAGGATTTTAAGTCCTGTGTGTCTACCAATTCCACCACTCGGGCAAAAAACATTTCATAGGCAACGAGCGGATTTGAACCGCTGATAGAGATTTTGCAGACCTCGGCCTTACCACTTGGCGACGTTGCCATCTGCATTAATACATCTTATAAATAACATAACTTTTTTATTTTGTCAATAGAAAAATAATTAAAAATTTAAAAAAAATTTAATCTCTGAGTCTTTGGTGGAAGATTTTTAATTATCAGATCAGTATTACTAAAAATAATGTATTGCACAAGATTTTGCTAAAAGATTATTTCCATAAAGCCCTCTTTCTAACACATTGAGTTTTGGCTTATAAGTCTTTTACATACAGGGCAATGTTTCTTTTCACATCGATATAATATCTTTGAGGCTTTTGGTTTTCTGAATCAATTACTGGAAACCCTTTTTTAATCAATTTGAATTGACACTTATGGCATATTTCAATACTATTATTTAAAATTTCGATTTTATCTCGCAGTCTCTGCTAAAACTTTTTTTTTGACATGTCTTTTTTTGCTCAACCATTCTCCCTTCTTTTATGCTGGGTTTAATCAGTATTTTGCTTGAAGGAGTTGAAGAACCAAAAACACCTTCTTTTTCTTTTTTCTTTTGAAAACTTATAAATTTTTTTAATCTTTCAATTTTATAAAAAAATTAAGATTATAATCAAACAAAGAAAATAATTGTTTGATTATAAAATATAATTGCTTTAATATCAAGTAATTATATGATTTTAATCTGTATAATCCGTGACAATCTGATTAGTCTGTGTTATGTAATTTATAATAAAGTCAATTTTTTTTGTTTTTAAAGTTGTTTATTAGATATGATTTCCATTTGTATCAAAAACTTCAGGATAGGCAGATTTTCTATAATGCAAATTATCTACATACCAGTATTTTTTATTTTTATGGATTTTTCTATCTTGTTCAGATTTAGCCGTTTAAAAAAACATTTTTTCTTAATATAGCTACTCTTCTTTTTGCGGAATGTTAGAATTAAAATAATAATTTGTAATCCAGTTTTCTATAAATAAAACAAATACTTAAAGATAAATAATCAAGGTTAAACCCTTGATTATTTATTTAGTATATTATTTAATAGAAATTTCGATTAAACCTGGAGCTAGCATTGCGAGCATTTTTAAAGATGTTTCTTGCCATGTAATTTCTGAGTTTGCAACAATTTTGAATCTATATTTTTGATCAGCTGGCAATGGCGTAACTTTAGTAATCCATTTTATTAATGTTTTTATACCACTTGAGTTTAAGAAAGTAAGTTTGCTGAAATCTAATTCAACATATTTTACAGAATTTTGAATAACTTTGTTGTGAATTTGTTCAAAGAAAGGTACAAATATCGGCTCTGGATTTTGAACATCAATATCACCAGTAAAGGTTACTTTTATTCCATTTGCAATATCCGCTAATTCCACAGTCGCTTTCTCTGTAATTACATTTTCGATTCCAAACTTGTTCATTAGTGCAACTCCTTAATTCTATTTTAAATCAAAAATTACTGTTACTTTAACAAGATCTCCCTCAACATCAAAGGAAATACTTGCATTACTCTCATATCTAATTCTTGCAAGACCTAATTGACTTCCACCATCAGTTCTTAAAGCAGCTTCTTGCATTTTTTTTAGATAAACTTCTTGAGGATCCCCACTTGTAATAAACTCTATTTCTTTTTGAAGTATTTTTATATTATCCTGATAGGAAAAATTTTCTACATGAAGAAAAAGTTTATTATCTTCTTTTTTATGCTCAACCTGAATCTTTGTACCTTCTTCTGAGGCATATTTTACTGCATTTTCAAGTAATTCACTTGCAGCCATTGAAATAACATCAGCCCACTTATTATCAGCTAAAGTAATAGAAAGAAAATTTTGTAAAAATGTTCTTACTGTAGCTATGTAAGTCCACCTCGGACCAAAAATCATTTCAATAAAACCATTTTTTACATTCTTAAATAAGTCCATATCTTCTCTCACCTTATAATTTATTTGTAACATATTTTGATAATTTTTCAATATCATTATCGGTAATATTTATAAAATTTATACCAATATCGTAGATTTTACCTTCTACAATTTCTTCCACTCTTACAACTTTTGCTAAAGATGATATAAATTCATCTGATTTATGCAAAAGTATTTTTATATTTATTATAGAACCAACTTCAAGTACATTATTAGTTCTAAAAAGAAAACCTCCTTGACTAATATCTTTAGTATAAGAAGTACTTGGCATAATAATATCTATATTCGATACCTCGAATTTAATTTGCAGAGAATCTGATATTCTTTTATACGCCCTTCTTTCATGTTTCATATAAATAATAATACAATAATAAAATCAAAAATGCAAATGTTTTTATATAAATTTAAAAATTTATATTATTTTTTTATATTTATTTTTAATAAAAGTGGACATTTTCATTTTTTTTAATTATATTCTATCCAAAAATTATTGAAATCATATATGCTTAAATTAAATTTAAAAATTGTATTTTATGTAATAAAAAAAAATAAAATCTAATTTTTTTTATAGTTTATTTTGTAAACAATTTAGCTTGTGTATTTTTGAAAAGAAATTTTTCTATAGTTTAGTACAAAATTTTAATAATTTTTTAGTATAATTTGTTTTTTTGGAGGATAAATGAAGTCTTTAGGAATTTGTCTTGGTGCTTCTACTATTACATTTGTTGAAGTTACAAATGATAATAATAATATTAAAATAGAAAATATTATTTCAAAAGCACACGAAGGAAATGCAAAACAAAATTTTTTGGAAATTTTAAATACTGTTAAACCAGAAAATTTTGATAGAATAGTAGTAACTGGAAGAAAATTTAGAGAAAATGTAAATTTAACAACAATAACAGAACCAGAAGCGATTGAACATTCTCTTTCTTATCTAAACCTTCCTGATGGTGAATATAACATTCTTGTTTCTGCTGGTGGTGAAACTACAATAGTTTACGAACTTGATAGAGAACACAAAATAAAAAATGTTCGTATAGGTAATAAATGTGCCTCTGGTACAGGCGAATTTTTTTTACAACAAATTAGAAGAATGAATCTTAATCCTGATGAGGCTATTGCTTTAGGTGAGAATGAGCATCCTCATAAAATATCTGGTAGATGTTCTGTATTCTGTAAATCAGATTGTACTCACGCCCTAAACATTGGAGAACCAAAAGGCTCTGTTGTTGGTGGTCTTTGTAAAATGATGTCAAGTAAAATTACAGAATTACTTTCTAATGTTAAACAAAAAAATATAATTCTAACTGGTGGCGTTGCAAAAAATAAGATTGTAGTTAAATTTTTAAAAGAACAAGTTAGTAAACTTTTAATTCCTGATCAATGTGCTTATTTTGAGGCACTTGGAGCTGCTTTATATGGACTTAAAAATCAAACTAAAACTTTTTCTGGTATAAATAACATTTATAAGGAAGGAATTAGTTCTTTTGAATTTTTACATAAACTTTCAGATTATGAAAATAAAGTTTCATTCAAATCAATAGAACACGGAAACCCACAAGATGGTGATGTGTGTATTTTGGGTGTTGATGTTGGGTCTACAACAACAAAAGCCATTCTATTAAATAAAAAAACGAATCAAATGCTTGCAGATGTTTATTTACGAACAAATGGAAATCCAGTTGAAGCTGCAAGAAATTGCTATAAATCTATAAAAGAACAAATTGGTAACAAAAATGTTAAAATTATTGCTTTAGGTGTCACTGGTTCTGGTCGTCAAATTGTAGGGCTTCATGCTTTTACAGATACGATAATAAATGAAATTGTTTGTCATGCTGCAGCAAGTGTATTTTTTGATCCTGAAGTTGATACAATTTTTGAAATTGGTGGTCAGGATGCAAAATATACTTATATAGTTGATGGAGTGCCAGCTGACTATGCGATGAATGAGGCTTGTTCTGCGGGTACTGGTAGCTTTTTGGAAGAATCAGCAATGGAGACTCTTGGTGTAAAAACTAATGAGATTGGAGGCATTGCATTAAAAGCACAAAATCCACCTAATTTTAATGATCAATGTGCTGCATTTATAAGTTCTGATATAAAAGTTGCAAGTCAAGAAGGTATTGGTCGTGAGGACATGATAGCGGGGCTTGTTTATTCTGTTTGCATGAATTACAATAATAGAGTAAAAGGTAATCGTAGAACTGGTAGTAAAATTTTTATGCAAGGTGGTGTTTGTTATAATAAAGCAGTTCCTGTTGCAATGGCTGCATTAACTGGCAAAGAAATAATTGTTCCACCAGACCCAGGTCTAATGGGTGCTTTTGGAGTTGCAATTGAAACAAAAAAAAGACTCGAAAATAATCTTTTGCAAGAAAAAGAATTTAATCTTACCGACCTTATTGATAGAAATGTGGAATATGGCAAGCCTTTTAAATGTGGTGGTGGTTCAGAAAAATGTGATCTTGGGTGTGAAATTTTAACTATTATTATAGATGGTAAAAAATTTGCATTCGGTGGAGCTTGTAACAGATATTACAATATGATTCACCATTTAAAATATGATGAAGATAAACTTGATATGGTTTCATATAGAGAAAAATTAATTTTTGAAAAATATTCTCCTAAATACGAATTTAGTGCTGATACAAAAGTAATTGGTATTAATAGAAGTTTCTATACAAACACATATTATCCACTTTACTATAACTTTTTTAGTAAACTTGGTTTTAAAGTCATTGTTTCAGAAAAATCTCAAGTAGAAGGAGAAGAGTTTGCTTTAGCTCCATTCTGTTATCCTATGATTTTGGCTCATGGATTTTTTCAGGATTTATTAGATAAAAAACCAGACTATATTTTTATGCCTCATTTAGTTCAGCTCGAAACGCAAGGTTTTTGTGAAAGTTGTAACGAACAAATTGGCTATCGTAAAAGTTGTGTTTTTACTCAAGGCGAACCATTCTCAATGAAAACAGCTTTTCACGATCAACTTGGTAATATTGAAATGTTAATTCCTCTTTTGGATTTTTCGAGAGGTATAGAAAGAGAAGAAAAGGTTTTTATAAATCTTGCAGTAAATAAACTTGGGGCAAGCAAAAAAGAAGCAACAGAGGCTTTTTGGGCTGCAGTAGGTTTCCAAAGAGAATTTTTTACAGAAATAAAAGAAGTTGGTAAAAAATTATTAGAAGACTTGGAAAAAAATCCAAATAAAATTGGCGTTGTGCTTTTTGGTAGACCTTACAACGCTTTTACTGATAAAGCAAACCTTGGGATACCAAGAAAATTTACATCTCGTGGCGTTGAAATCTTTACTTACGATGTACTTGATTATGAAAAGGAAGAATTTGAACCATTTATGCACTGGGGTATGGGTGAAACTATTCTAAAAGCTGCTCAAATTGTAAGAAGACATCCACAACTTTTTGGTACTTTTATTACTAATTTTAGCTGTGGTCCAGACTCATTCCTTGTTGACCTTTTTAGAGAAGAGATGGAAGGAAAACCAACGCTAACTTTAGAATTAGATTCTCATAGTGCAGATGCTGGTATTAATACTCGTATCGAAGCATTCCTTGATGTTGTTAATTTTTATAGAGAATTACAAAAACGAGGTAGTATTGAGAAAAAAGAAAAAGAAAATTTTATACCTGCATGGATTGAAGGTAGCGGATTTAAGGCTAAAATACATTTGTCTGATGGAAAAACTGTTATTGATGCAAGTTCAGATAAATATACATTCTTATTCCCATCACTTTCAAAATATGTAATGGCACCTGCAAATGAATACTTAAATAAAATTGGTATTAAAGGAAGACTCGTTCCTCATACAACAATGGAAAGTATAAAATTGGGTAGGTCTCAATCATCAAGTAAAGAGTGTTTACCACTTGCAATAATGCTTGGGAACATGATGACTTATATGAGAGACTATGCAACACCTGGCGAACCGTTAGTATTGTTACACGCAACAGATACATCTCCTTGTAGGCTCGAACAATATTACAATGGTTTTAATAATTTTGTTAAAAGAAACAAAATTGAAAATTTTGCTGTATTTAGATTAGATGATAGAAAAGGTTATGCTGGTTTTGGAACAGGTTTACTTTTAACTCTTTTTAAATCATTTGTTATTGGCGATGTTTTTGAAACAATAAAAAATGCAATGCAAGTTTTAGCTGAAGATAAAGAATATGCCTGGAAAGTGCTTGATGAAGAATTTCAAAAAATAAGTGATAATTTTGGTGGAAGAGAAAAGATGTCTTTAAATAAAAGACTTAAACTTACAGCAAAAAGATTTTCAGAAATTCCACGAAAAGCAAACATAGAAGATGCAAAATTTGTTACTATTACAGGTGAAATTTATGTAAGAAACGACCATTTTGCAAGAAGAAATATCGAAGGAATGCTTGCAGAACGAGGTTTTATTGCAAATATTGTTCCTTTTATGGAAGTATTATTCTACATTGATTATTGTTTGATGAATGACTTAACTGAAATGAATGTAAATGTCTTTATGAAAATATACTTTTTCTTTAAATCATTCTTCCAAGGTCAAATTGATAAACAAATTAAGAATATTTTTGCAAATTGTGGATTTTATAAACCAACTTATATTGACATCAAAGAAGTAATTAATGCTTCTAGATTGATAGTAAGCCCACATTTGAGAGGTGAAGTGCCAATTACAACTGGTGCTGCACTAAAATATATATTAAATGAGAGTAGTGGTGCTATTTCGATTGGTCCTTTTGCTTGTCTTCCATCAAGAATGGTAGAAAGTTTATTAAAAACAAATATGAATCTTGTTCATAAAATTGCTGCAACTGGTCAAAAACCATTATATCAAGAGCTTGAAAAAATGAATGTATCAAATCTTCCATTCTTATCAATCGAATCAGATGGAAACCCATTTACTCAAGTCACTTTGGCACAATTTGAAGTTTTCTGTTTGCAAGCAAATAGAATTCACGACAAGATGGTTGAAGCAAAGAAAAGACTTAAAAACAAATAAATATTACTGAAATATTTTGAGACCTGATAGGTTTTAACCTTTCAGGTCTTTTTTATTATTTTTCTTTAACTTTTTATATATACCCATCGTTTCTAAAAAAGCAATCGTAATAATATCCATCAAGAATTACTTTAAATCACAAAGATACGGACTTTAAAAAAAATAAATTTTATTGTAAATAAAAAAAACCTACGACACAAAATCGTAGGTTTTTGATTTATTGAATAATTTTTAGTTTTACTGATTTTTATCAAGATAAAATTCAACTCTTCTATTTTTTGCTAAATCTTCCAATGTAACACCTTCTGCCAAAGGGACAAGCGGAACATCAAAGCCTCTACCAAGACCAGACATTCTATTTGCACCAATGCCTTTTTTAGTAAGAATGTTTAGTATAAATTTTGCCCTGTCATCTGAAAGTATTTTTGCTCTTTTTTCGTCGAGTCCTTCTTTAAATTTATTTGCGTGTCCTTCTATTAGAATTCTATATTGACTATATTTTTTCAATGCTTTGGCAACGAGATTTATTATTTTTTCATTTTTTGGTGAGTCAGTCATTTCTGCTGATTCTGCTTTAAACTCAATGTTATTAATTTTAATTTTTAATCTTCCATCATCAAGCTTAATAACAAGAATATCTACGAGAATATCAGACAAGTTTTTTTCTAACACATTCCCAACATTATCCTCACAAATAACCTTAGTAGGATAATCTTCTGCACTATCAACCAATTCGCCATTGTTGCCAAGACCATTCCACACAATTTTAGCAGTTGGTTTACCAATACCAGTAAATGAATAGAATTTTTTCTTTTTGTCTGGGCTTAAAATTGAAATATCCCAGTTTTTGATGCCAGATAAATCTTGTGAATCAATGCCAATTTCAAGTTCGTCATCAACACCATCATTATCAGGTGAGAAAAATTCTGGATTATAAGAAATTTTCATTTCTGGAGGAGTTGTATCAAGTATAAATTGGGTAGACTCAATTTGTGGTCTATTGCCAAATCTATAAATTGTAGAAAGTTTTATAGTATAAAAATCATCTTTACTTATAGTATTATCGTTAGTTAGCCCATCCCATTCTATCATTTCAGGGATTGTTTTTGTTCCTTGATAGGTTTTTACAACTTTTTTATCTTTGTCAAGAATTTCAATTTTATAAACATCCAAATCATCTTTTACATTAACAAAAGGTCTAAATTTTAGGCTATCAAATTTACCATCTTTGTTTGGTGAAAATCTCTCATCATCTAAAGTAATAAACGCTTTTGTGTAAACATTCTTTAACTCTATATTTAAATCTGCCTTAATAGTATTACCAGCAAGGTCAGTTGATTTAATTTGGTATTTATACATTCCATTTTTTTGAATATTACCGCCCAAATCTTTACCATTCCACAATTCTTTTTCTTTTGGTGTTCCGTTATAAAAACCTTCCCATAAAACAGTATTCTCATTATTTACAATCTGTGCTTCCCATAAGTCTTCGTTTGAGCCTTTTTGTAGAATCTCAAAGTTATCAAGATTACCGTCACTATTTGGAGAAAAAACTGGTGAAGTAGAAGCAACATCAATTTTTGGCGGAGTTGTATCAATTATAAATGATTTTGTTTTACTACTTGCATCTGTTGCACTAAAATTTACTTTCAAACTTGCTGTATAATATCCATCAGAAAGATTTTGTTTATTATTATCCTTACCATCCCATTCAATAGTTTGCGGTAAATCTCCATCTTTTTTAATAGAATACACATCAAAATCTTTTTCATCTTTTATTGTTAATTCCCAGTTTACAACCTTATTATCTTTAGAAAGTTTCGTTTTAATTTCAAAAGTTTGTGTATCTTTAACCTTATCACCATTAGGACTAAATGCTTCAAGTTGTGTAGTAACAAAAACTGGTGTATCTTCTGTAAAAATTTTAACTTCTGTTTTTTGTGACTCAAAAGGATTTCCTGCTGTATCAGTTGATGCTAATTGAAAAAAGTATTTTCCATCTGGCAACAATTTGTTAGCATTATCTTTACCATCCCATATAAATTGTTTTGGCGAATTTCCTCTCCATAGATAAGATTTTATTTTTTCACCCTTTTCATTAAGTATAAAACCAGTCCATTCATCCTCATAAGAAGAAGTTGTATTTAAACTTACATCATCTGTTTTACCATCGTTATTTGGACTAAAAATATCTTGAGCAAATTTTACAGTTCCAGAAGGAGGAGTAACATCTATTGTAAATTCTGGAGTTTCACCATAAGGAATATTACCATTTTCATAAATTACAGTGAGTTTTCCTTGATAATCGCCTTCTTTTGCATAATTATCTGCTAAATCCTTGCCATTCCAACTAATTTCTTGTGGAGGAAGCCCTTCTCCTGTAAATGATTTAACCATTTGTTTATTTTTGTTAAATATTTCAAAAGTCCATTTTTCTGTACCATTCTTAATTGGAACATTAAATCTAAATCCGATATTATCTTTAACACCATCACCATTTGGAGAAAAAACACCTAATAAAGTAGTTGCTTCAATAGGAGTTGGCTCTGTATTTATAATAATATTTGAAATAAATTTTTCCCAGTAATTTCCAGCCAAATCAACAGAATGAAGTTTTATTTTATAAACTCCGTCAGGCATCTTATTACCTTTTTCGTCGCTTCCATCCCATTCGATTTTTTTCTTTCCTTTTTCTTTATATGTATAGCTTTTAACTACTTTTTCTGTCGCATCAACAATATCAACATACCAAATTTGTTCTTTTGGCTTATCACTTTTAACTTCTTCATTAATTGTTTGTGGAATTTTTACTTCTTTGATTTCTTTATATATATTTTTTAAATCAATTTTTTCTTCTTTTATATTGAATTTTTCAGGTGAATAATTTTCTTCTATAATTATATTTCCAATTTTATTTTTAATTATATCAATATCAATTATTAATAAGTCTTTGCTTCCATCACCATTAGGAGAAAAAATTGTATTTGTTATTTGTTCAGTTATCTCTGGTTTTTCTGCATCAACTATAACTGTTCCTGGTGTAGTACCTTCCTTATTGATATTTTTATTATCATCCATTGCAAAAAATTTAAAAGAATATTTTCCATCTGGTACTATATTTCCAGTATTATCTTTACCATCCCATACAATTTGTTTTGGGATAGGTATTCCAGATTTAGGTGAGAATGCTTTTCTCATTATATCTTTAAATTTCATTGTTTCTTTTCTTTGCTCTTTACTTGCAATAGTCCTAACAACATCTCCTTTTTCATTATAAATTTCGAGTTTCCACATCATTACATATCTATCATCTTTAATATTTAAGTCAAAAATTACTTCATCCTGTTTTCCATCAAAATTTGGACTTATATAATATTCTTTTTGAATATAATTTATTTGTGGAGGAGTTGTATCTTTTACACCAAGAGTAATAGCACAACCTGCTTCAATAATAAAACCTTGATAATATGGTCTTGCACCAAGATCAATAGAAAATTCAGTTGTCTTATGTCTATTTTTGTATTCTTCTTCTTTTGTTTGTTTTTTGAAAAAATCTGAACGAAATCTAAACGACATTCCAAAACCAAGATTTGCAAGATTATAAAGGTATTCGTATTGAGGAAGTACTCCAGAGTATTCTAAAACGCCTTCCAAATCAAATGTGTAAGAGCCTCTTAAAACAAAAAATTTATAAATTTGAATTTCTGTTCCGACAGCTAAAGTTACATTCTGAAAAAAAGGAGAACTTAAATCTGTTAAAAATTTCCAGTAAGTTGCACCATCGTTATAAAAATTGAAGCTTAGTCCAGCAGATACAGTAAATGGAAGCGGAAACCATGGCAATATTTCTTCTTTATTGTTTGTATAAGAATTAAAATTGAAAAGAAATTTACCAAGTTCTTTAGCTGTAAAACCAAATTCAAAATCTTGCAAAGCCCAGTTAGTTTTTGTTTGTTTAGAAAATGGAACATACCATTCAGGTCTAAAAACAAGACCAAAATCTAAAGAACCGCCAACATCAAATTTAGTTTTGTCACCTAATGGGTTATAACTAATTTTAAGGTTTCCATCAAAACCAAAGGCAAAATGCTCACTATAATCTTTTGAGAAAGAAAAATATACTGTTCCTATTTTACCAATGCCAAGATCGTTATTATTCCCACCATAACCATAGTCTTTTTTGAACGCAAGGTTACTCATATTCATATAGTTTGCATAAATTGTGAAATTACCATATTTTGAAGGAATAATAACCCCTGCATTAATAATAAATGGTATAAAGAAATCTTCAGCTCCCCAAAAACCTTCTTTTCCACCAGTCCAAAAAGCTGGAGTTAGTCCATAACTTACATCAATTCTAAATCTCTGAACAAAAGCATTACTTGCAGGATTTATTATAACCCCAGATGGATTATCTGTACCTCCGACACCCATACTTCTACCAAGTAGGTCTGGAGAAAAAAGCCAATAGTAAAATCTACCCGCTTCTGGAGTTCTAAACATAGTAATTGTAAAAGCAGAAAGATTTACCAAAAATATAACAATAAAAATAATTATTTTTTTCATAAAATAGCCCCCCAATTTTTTATTTCTAATTAATATTAACATATATATAATATATTGCAAGATTATTAAAACTAAAATTACACTTTTATAATATAATTTTAATCTACTTTTAATATTTTTTAATCAACACTACTATTTTATTATTTAATGCCTACCACAATAAATCTTGCACCTGTTAATCCAGTTTCAATAAAATGACTCTCTTCTTTTCTTACAAAATGAGCATCACCTTCATACAAAACTTTGAAGTGTTCATTTCCATTCATATCTATAACAGTAACAGATATGCTTCCTTCTATAATATAGTAAATTTCATCATCCAAGTCATGTTTATGTAGTCCAATGCTGCCAAAAGGTTCTAAGAATGTATCGTGCAAAATAGATATGTTTTGAGAAATAATAGATTCTTTTATATCTTTTTGTAAAGAATATATCCATTTAACATATGTTTTACCAAATCCAGAGCGTTTATCATTAAAATTTAAATTAGGGTGAGCTGGATTATATAACACCTTATCAATTTGAGAATTAGATTTAAAATAAATACCCTCATTAACCTTAGACATACTATTACTTTCTTCATGAAATTTATTACAATCTTTAAATTCAGAATCTAAATAAACGTCAGTCCAATTCAATATGGTACTAAATTTTTTTATTTTTACTTTGAAATCAACCATTCTTTGTTCATATACAAAATTATTATTTTCAATAATTTTCCAATTCTTTTTATAAATTTTATTTAAAATAGATGCTATTTCAAAAAAATTATATTTATCATTGGAGTCTATCATATATAATCCAGGTTGTTCTGATGTTATTATTCTATATAATTCTTGAACTGTATCTTTTACAAAAGAACATGCAGGATACCATTTTGAGCTTGCATTAATAACTCCATTTTTTTTATACTCATTTTCAAGATATGCAACCATATTATTGGTATTAAGATCGCCAGTAATCTGCCATCCAAGCCTTACAATAAAGACATCTTTATTTTGATAAATCGCTTTTGTTTCAGCCATTCTCTTCTCATAACCATACCCATCATAAGCATCTGGAATAGAATTTATCGTAAATGGTCCTTTTGCGTTATCCGTAAATACAAGTGCTGTACTTGTAAAAAGAAATTTTATTCCCAGATTGCCAGTTATCCATGCAAGTTCACTTGTCCATTCATAATTAATTTTCCACGACTCATTATCCAAACCAGTACTTTGTGATGCAATGGCAAAATGAAACAGCAAGTCTGGTTTCACTTCTTTTATATAATTTTCCATCGAATGATAGTCAAAAGGACTTACTGTTTTTCTATCCCAACATACAACCTCTATATCCAAACTTTTAAGATATTTTTGCATTTCAATCCCAAGAGTCCCATTTGATCCAGTTATCAATACTTTCAATGTTTTTCCTCCATATTAGACAGATAATTATTAAACATGTAAATTTTTTATAAAAATTTGAATTTATTTCTTCACTACAACAAAATATCTTTCTTTTTCTGTTTTTTCTGCAATTTTATCTAATTTTAGATTAAATTTGTATTTTTTTGAGGCTTCTTTTGTTTCTTCATCTATTGTTTCTTTTCTTCCTTTATAAAGTAGGTAAGTCCCACCTTTATTAAAAAAAGTTTTAGTCATATCGAGTATTTCTAATATAGACTTAAAAGCACGACAAGTAATACAATCCCCAATAATTTTTTGTTCAGACACAACACCACAGATTACATTAGCATTTTTTAGATCCAAAGTTTTTATAACTTCTATAAGAAATTCTACTTTTCGAGGACTTTTTTCTATTAATTGTATTTTCTTTTGTGGAAATATTATGGCAAGCAATATAGCAGGAAACCCTCCCCCACTCCCAATATCTGTTATAGAAGAATAAGGAGTAAAAAAATCATTCGCACAAAGACAATCATAAATATGATCAATTATAATTGTCTTTATGTCGAGTTTTCTTGAAATGAGGTTTAATTCTTCGTTTTTTTTGAGAAGAAGTTCTAAATAAGAATTAATATTTTTAAAAAAAGATTCATCTATATTACAATCTTTTAGAACTTCTTTAAGTAATATATTATAGTCTTGAATAATCATCTTCCATTCTAATTATATCATCTTCTGCAAGGTATCTACCTGTCTGAACTTCAATAACCTTTAAAACTTCATAGTTTAATGGGTTTGAAAGTCTATGAGCTGTAGTTGCAGGGATAAAAATTGATTCTGATGGGTGTAAAGTAAATACCTCATCACCTTTTTGAATTTCTGCAACACCTTCAACAACAGTCCAAGTCTCTGATCTATGTTTATGATATTGAAGACTTATTTTTTGCTTTGGGTTTATACAAAGTTGTTTCACCTGATAATTTTTACCAGAATCCAAAACTGTATAACTACCCCAAGGTCTATAAGCTGTTGCATGAACTTCTGCTTCTTTAGCATTCATACTTTGTAATTTTTGTACAATTTCTTTTACATTTTCTGTTCTTTTGCTGTCAGATATAAGTAATGCATCTGGAGTATCAACAATTACCAAATCATTAACATTTATAGTTGCAATTTTTCTTTTAGAACCATAGATTAATAAATTTTTTGAGTCAATATTAACAAAATCGTTTTCATCCATTTTTAAAGCATTATTATCTTCATCTTTTGGAAGAATTTCAAACAATGAATGGAAACTTCCAACATCACTCCAGCCAAAATCAGAAGGAATTACAACTAAAGTATCAGATTTTTCCATAACTGCGTAATCAATTGAGATATTTTGATATTTATTAAAATCTTCTTTTGTTATTCTTTCAGAATTTGACTTTTTTTGTCTCAATCTTTCTGTAACCTCAAAAATTTCTGGACTGTGTTTTTTTAGTTCTTCAAAAAAAGTTTTAACTTTAAAAATAAAAATTCCTGCATTCCAAAAATAATTACCATCAGCTAAATATTCTTTAGCTTTTTGTTCATTTGGTTTTTCAACAAATCTTTCTACTTTAAAGCCATCTTCTATATTTTCACCTGATTTTTTAATATACCCATAACCTGTTTTTGGAGAATCTGGTATTATACCTAAAGTTACAATAAAACCTTTTTCTGCAATTGTTTTTGCTGAGGATAGAATTTTATTAAATGTTTCGTTATCTTTAATAAAATGATCCGATGAAAGAACAGCCACAATGTCATCTTCTTTAAAATGAATTGCAGAAAATGCAATAGCTGGTGCAGTATTTCTTGCACTAGGTTCAATTATCAACTGTTCCATCTTAAAATCTGGTAAAACATGAGCAATTTGGTCTTTAATGATAAATTTTGATTCACTATTTGAAATTACAAAAATGTCTTCACCATTTTTTTGGCTAACTCTTGTTGCTGTATTTTGCAACATAGAATAATTGTCTGTCAAGTTAAGAAATTGTTTTGCAAATAACTTTCGACTTAAAGGCCAGAGCCTTGTACCACTTCCACCGGCAAGGATTAAATATTTCATATTGACCCCTATTAAAAAAAATTTTGATATTGAATACACTAAAAATTTCAATCTATCTATAATATAGATTTACACCGATGTTCACAAATTAACACAGATTAATTCTTTCTGAACTCTATCTGCCTTATACGATAGAAAAACAGACATTTTGAACTCCATCCACTGTAATCTGTGCTATCTCTCCCTAATCTGTGTCAATCAGTGTTATATAATTCCACAAAATACAAATTTAATCAAGTAAAATTTGAATTTATTGAATTTCTTCTAATTCTGTATTACTTTTCTTCTTTTTTATCTTATAATCTTCTAGACTTTTTGAATCTTTTTTTTCACTTTGTAATTCTTCTTTTAAACTATTTAAAAGTTGTTCCCTTTTTATTCTTTCTTGTTCTTCTTTAAGTCGTTTTTCTTCGGCTATCAGTTTTTCCTCAGCAATTCGTTTTTCTTCGGCTATTCGTTTTTCCTCAGCAATTCGTTTTTCTTCGGCAATTCGTTTTTCTTCAGCAATTCTTTTTTCTTCGGCTATTCGTTTTTCTTCGGCTATTCGTTTTTCTTCAGCAATTCGTTTTTCTTCGGCAACTCGTTTTTCTTCGGCAACTCGTTTTTCTTCAGCAACTCGCTTTTCTTCTATATCTTGTTCAAATTTTGCTATTACTTCTTTTAATTGGTTATTTTTTTGAGAATTAGTTGATAAATTTATATATTTCTTCCAATTTTCAATACATTTATCTATTTGATTATTATTATAATAAATTAATCCTATCATATAATAAGGTGAAGCTATTGTTTTATTTAATTCTATTGATTTGGCATACATTTCTAAAGAAACTTCTTTTGAATTTTTATTATAATAAGCATTTCCAAGGTTAAAATACAATTCTCCTTTTTTTTCCACAGAATTTTCGTAATTTATTGCATTTTTTAAAGAAATTATAACTTCATCATAAAGTTTTAGTTCATTTAATGTACCTGCATACAAAGAATAAGCATAAGAATCAGTAGGATTTTGTTTTATATATTCTTCTAATTTTGTCTTTGCCTCTGCCCAATTATTAAATCTAATGTATTTATCCAATATATCATTTAATGTATTGCAATAAATTGATAAAGTTATTATAATATTAACAAAAAAAATAAAAAAAAGTTTTTTCAAAATTAACACCTTTGTAAAAATGTTGTATAATTATAATATATAACATTTTTATAAAAAAATAAATTTTATTAATTCAAAATACAATTTATTTACAAAATTAAAAAATATTGATATTAATTAAATATTTACCGAAAATATAACACTGATTACGTGGATTAGAATGGATTGGCACGATTACGCTTATGGTATTAAATTACTAAAAAATATTTTAGTATAAATAACTATTATCTATGTTATTTTTATAAAATATATGTTAATCTGTATAATCTAAAAAATCGGTATTAATTTGTGTTATGTACTGCGGGTAGTTTTAAAGCAGTATTATTTTAAACAATGTGGAATATTTAATGCTTACAAATTTAGTTATTAATATTTTTTTAGCAGTTTTAGTAGTTGGTGGTTTTTCTATTGTTTTATTTATTTTTTTAAGAAAATTAATGTCACCACAAAAAATTGTTTTACTTCGTAATTTGATTAAAAGTTCAAATTATAAACTAGCTATTAAAACAGCAAAAGAAATTCTTGGAAAAGAACCAAATAATGTTGAAGCTCATTATTTTCTTGGCGAGTCTTATTATAATGAAGGTAAATTTGAACTTGCTTTAATTGAATATAAAGCTGCTGATAAAGTAGGAATTCATGATAAGCACATAAACGAGTTTGAATTAAGAGAAAAATTAGCAGAATTATATTCAAAATTCGATAATCTGGAAGAATCTCTTAAAGAATACATTCTTTTACAAAAAAAATATCCAAATGACTTCGTTATTAGTGTTAAAATAGGTGAACTTTTTGAAAGAAAAAATATGAGAGAGCAGGCTATTTCTAATTATATGAAAGCCTTACAACAAAATCCTAACTATGTACCAGCATTAGTAAATGTAGGAATTTTACTTTATGAATCAAAAAGATATGTGGAGGCTTCAAAAGCTCTTGAAACTGCTATAAAATTTGAACCAAGCAATTATAAAGCACATCTTTACATGGGTTTAATTAGAAAAAATGAAAATAATTACAAAAGTGCAATAAAACATTTTGAAATTTCTGTAAGAGACAAAGATTATAAGATAAGGTCTTTAATGGAAAAAGGCAGCCTTTTGATGATTATGAATAAATTTGATGAAGCTGTTATTGAACTTGAGAGAGCATTAAAAAATTCTGATAATGACAAAAGTACTTTAACTTTAAATATAAGATTCTTCTTAGCAAACTGTTATGAACAAACAAGAAATATAACAGAGGCTATTGCTCAATGGGAAAAAATTTATTCTGTGAAACCAGATTTCAAAAATGTTGGCGAAAAACTTGCAAGTTATCAAGAATTAAGAATGGATGATAAAATGAAAGACTTTTTGACTGCTACAAATGATGAATTTCTTGATATTTGTAAGAAAATTGTTATTACTCTGGGTGCAAATGTTACAGAATTTACTATGCTATCCAATGAAGGTTTTGAATTTTATACTTTAGAAGGTGGTGATGATAAATTTAGAAATGTTAGAAAAAGACCTAAACTTTTTTACATTTTTAGAAAAAGTACACCAGTAGAAGAAACTATTCTAAGAAAAATACATGAAACCATGAGACAAAAAGAAATAATTAAAGCTGTTGTTATTACAGCTTCGGGTTTTACAAAGCCAGCATTAGCTTTTGTTCAAGAAAGACCTATTGAGTTAATCGATAAGGCTGGTTTACAAAACATTCTAAAAGAAATAAACATTTAAGGATTTTACTTTGGATAACATTAAAAATTTAATATCAAATACTGTTTTATTGAGTGCTTTATACAGCTGGTTTATTGCACAATTTTTAAAAATAACAATCGAAATTCTAAAAAAAAATAAATTCAAAACAAAAGATTTTGTTTTTAGAGCATTACTTGGCACTGGTGGAATGCCTTCAAGTCATTCTGCATCGATTTCCGCAGTCGCAGTATCTATTGGTATTTCACAGGGGCTTGGATCGCCACTGTTTGCCTTAGCATTTGTTATGGTTTTCATTGTAATTAGGGATGCTACGGGAGTTAGACTATCATCTGGAAAACAAGCTGCTGCTATCAATCAAATTTTAGAAGAACTATACAAAAGATACGATATAGATTTCAAAAAAGTAAAAGAAGTTAGAGGTCACACAGCTTTAGAATGTTTTGTTGGACTAATAGTTGGTATTCTTGTAGGTCTTGGGATGTATTTAATTTAAACTTATAACTTTCTTACAAATTTATCTTGAAATAAATCCTTATTTGTAATATTATATCCACTCAAAAAATTAATATGTTTTATAAATATAACACAGATTAATCAAATTGTCACAGATTGACACGGATTAGATTATGTAACTATAAATAATGACATTAGTTAACTTTTAAAATTTGTGACAAACCAAAAACTTTTTGGTATATTCTTTTTGTTTTTAAGGTATTAAATGAAAAAAATTGTTGTTAAAATAAGTTCAAATCTCTTAAATCCAGACAATGAAATTGATGTGATGGAAAAAGTAACAAAAGAAATTTCAGAATTAAGAAAAAAAAATATAGAGGTAATAGTAGTAACATCAGGTGCTGTTATGCACGGTGTTAAAACTTTAGGACTTGATAGCAAACCAGAATCTCTTCCTATGTTACAATCTTGTGCTGCGATAGGTCAAATTTCTTTAATGACAAGATACCAAAATACTTTCGCAAAATATAGTCTTACTCCTGCTCAAATTTTGGTTTCAACAGAAGACTTTAAAATTAGATCAAGATACTTAAATTTACGAAATGTTGTTGAATCTTTACTTGATATAGGTATAATCCCAGTATTTAACGAAAATGATTCGGTTAATACAAAAGAATTAAAATTTGGAGACAACGATCATCTTTCATCATTAATAACTCTTATGATGAATTTTGAATTACTTATAATTTTAACAGATGTAAATGGTTTTTACGATAAAGATCCAAAAATTAACCCAGATGCCAAATTAATTAATATTATAGATAAATTTGATGATGAATATTTAAATTTTGCATCAAATACAGTTTCAAAATTTACTACTGGCGGAATGCGAAAAAAAATTGAGTCTGCAGGAAGAGCAACAAAGGGTGGAGTTGATGTTTTTATTGGCAATGGTTTTGAAATTTCTTTATTAAAAATCGTAAACGGAACAGAAATTGGTACTTTTATAAAAAGTCAAAATAAAAATGTACAGGCAAGACAAAAATGGCTTGGTTTTAGCCCTTCAGAAAGAGGAATAGTCTTTGTCGATGAAGGTGCCTTTAGAGCATTAACTCAAAAAAATTCATCTTTGCTTGCATCTGGTATAGTTTCTATCGATGGAAATTTTGGAAAAGGTAGTTTGATTAGTGTTTTTTATAAAGATTTAAAGGTTGCACAGGGTTTAACTAATTATTCTTCAAGAGATTTGCTATTAATTAAGGGTAAAAAGTCTTCTGAATTTAGTAATTACTTAAAAACTTGTGATTATCAAGAAGTTATTCACAAGAATAATATGTTTTTATTGTAAATATCTTGACAAAAAGAGCCATTTTAGATAAATTATTCATTCAATTATGGAGAAGTAAATGCTTGATGGAATTACAAAATCACTAACGGATGTTTTTAAGAATGTTACAGGTAATGCAAAAATTACAGAGAAAAATATCACAAAAGCTTTAGCAGATATTAGAATTGCATTATTAGAAGCAGATGTTAATATTGCCGTAGTTAGAAATTTTATAAACTCAGTAACTGAAGAAGCTTTAGGCGAAAAAGTACTTCGTTCAGTTAGTCCACAAGAACAGTTTATTAAGATTATTCATGATAAACTTGTAGAAGTTTTAGGTTCATCTTCTCAAGAGTTAAAATTAAAAACAAAAGATACTCTTTCTATAATTATGCTCGCTGGTCTTCAAGGGTCTGGTAAAACAACAACTGCTGGTAAAATTGCCAACATGTTGAAAACAACTCAACAAAGAAAAATTTTACTTTGTGCGTGTGATGTTTATAGACCTGCTGCTATCGATCAATTAATTAAAGTTGGTAGTCTTGTTGGTGTTGAAGTTTTTACAGGGGATAAAAAAGACCCTATTAAAATTGCAAAAGAAGGTGTTAAATTTGCAAAATTAAACACCTTTGACACTGTTATTATAGATACTGCTGGTAGACTTCATATTGATAAAGATATGATGGAAGAAGTCCAAAAAATTTCAAAAGAAGTTAAGCCAGATGAAATTTTATTTGTTGCAGACTCTATGACAGGGCAACACGCTGTTGAGATTGCAAAAGAATTTAACACAGTTTTAGAAATAAGTGGTGTTATTTTAACTAAATTTGATTCTGATACTCGTGGTGGAGCAGCTTTTTCTATTAAGCAAATAATAAATAAACCTATTAAATTTATAGGTATTTCAGAAAAAATTGACGGCATTGAAGTTTTTTACCCAGAAAGAATTGCGACTCGAATTCTTGGTATGGGTGATATTGTTTCTTTAGTTGAAAAGGCTGAAAAAGTTTATGATGAAGAAGAAGCAAAAAGACTCGAAGAAAAAATTAGAAAATCTGAGTTTACTTTACAGGACTTTTTAGAACAACTTGATCAGATGTCTAAAATGGGACCTTTAGAAAACTTGTTAGAAATGATACCTGGTATGAAAGCACAGATGCAAAATGTACAAATAGATGAAAGAAAAATAAAAAGACAAAAGGCTATAATCCAATCAATGACTATGAGAGAAAGACTTGATTATAGACTTATTATGGGAACAAGAAAAAGAAGAATCGCTAAAGGTTCTGGAGTTTCTATACTTGAAGTTGATAATTTATTAAAAAATTTTCAAAAATCAAGACAAATGATGAAAAATGTGTTAAAAAGTAAAGGGAAAATGCCGGGACTTGATATGGGGAATCTATTTAACCCTTAACATATAAATGAATTCAATCAATAATAAGGAGGACAAAGTTGGTTACAATTCGAATGAAGAGAATGGGCACAAACAAAAAACCGTATTACAGGATCGTAGTTGCAGATTCTCAATGTGCAAGAGATGGAAAATTTATCGAACAGGTAGGTATTTATCATCCGCTTGCTAATGAGGACAAACAAGTAAAATTCGACAAAGACAAAGTAAAAAAATGGTTTTTAAATGGCGCACAACCATCGTTGGTTGTAAGAAAATTATTAAACAAAAATAATTTTAGATTCGACAGAGATTTATTAACAAAAGAATAATTTGCTTTTGGAAATGAAAAAAATAAATAAGGAGACAGATATGAACGAAAAAGAACTTGTAGAGTTTATTGCAAAATCCTTAGTTGATAACGCAGATAAGGTTCAAGTTAATATGATTGAAAGCGAAAAGTCAACAATATTAGAATTATCAGTCGATGAACCAGATATAGGAAAAATCATTGGCAAACACGGAAGAATTGCAAAAGCAATTAGAACTATTTTAAGTGCAGTATCTAATAAAAGCAACAAAAGAGTTTTATTAGATATAATTGATTAATTTTTGGAAAACCAATATATGGATTATCTAAAGATAGGTTTCGTTAAAAAACCTCACGGTATAAAGGGAGAAGTAAAAATTCTCCCTTTAACCAGTGATATAAATAGATTTAAAAAATTAAAAAATATTTATTTATTCTTAAATGATGTTTATGTAGAAACAGAAATTCAATGGATTAAAATTGCTGATTCTGATGTTATTATGAAATTTGCAAAATTTAATAGAGTTGAAGATGTCGAGTTTCTTAGAAATGTTTACTTGTTTTTAAAAAGAGAGGATGGTATTCCTCTTTCGGAATGGGAATTTTATTCACAAGATGTAATAGATTGTGATGTTTATTATCAAAATAATTTTATTGGAAAGGTTGTTGATCTGTCAAATTTTGGAGCAAATGACAATCTTTTAATAGAACATAATGGAAAAGAAGTATTTTTTCCTTTTTTAAGACAATATATTGAGAAAATTGATATTGAGAAAAAAAGAATAGAAATAAACCAAATTGAGGGTTTTTTTGATTGATTAAATTTTATGTTTTAACACTTTTTTCAGATTTCTTTCAAGCCTTTAAAAATACAAGCATTGTTAAAAAAGGGCTTGAAAAAGAGCTATATGAAATAATTGTAAAAAATATCAGAGATTTTGCAATTAATAATTATGGTCAAGTAGATGATGTTCCTTATGGTGGTGGTTCGGGAATGCTTTTAAGATGTGAACCGATTTTTTCATCTTATGAGAGTCTCAATCTACCACAAGGTAATAAAAAAGTAATTTTTTTTTCGCCTAAAGGAAGAAAAATTGATCATAATTACATAATTAACTTGACAAATTTTGAAAATATTGTTTTAATCTGTGGGCATTACGAAGGGGTTGATCAGAGAGTAATTGATACTCTTGTTGATGATGAGCTTAGCATAGGTGATTTTGTTTTAACAGGTGGCGAAATTCCTGCAATGGCTTTAATTGATTCAACAATCAGGCAAATTGAAGGGGTTATTAAAAAAGGCTCACTTATAGATGAATCTTTTACAGATAATCTTTTGGAACACAGACAATATACAAGACCTTCTAATTTTAGAGGTATGGAAGTTCCAAAAGTTTTGACTTCTGGTAACCACAAAGAAATAGAGAAATATAAATTGGAAGATGCTATTAGAGAAACTTTTTTAAAAAGAAGAGATTTAATAGAGAAAAATAAATTTAATTTGGAAATACAAAAAATAATAAATAAAATGAAGAGGGAGTTTCAAAATGAATTTAGTTGATAAAATCGAAAAAGAACATATAATTCAAATTTCAGGTGTTCTTGTAAAAGATAAAGATCAAGAGAAAGCCAAAGACGCAATTGTCAAAATTAAGGAAGATTATTTAAATAGAAAAAGATCTTTTTCTATTGGTGACACTGTAAAAGTTCATTTTAAAATAGTTGAAGGTGAGAAAGAAAGAATTCAAAATTTTGAAGGTTATGTTATTGGAGTTAAAGGCAAAGGACTTTGTACAACTGTAAAAGTAAGAAAAAACTCTTTTGGCGTTGGCGTTGAAAGAACATTCTTATTATACTCTCCAAGAGTTGAAAAAATAGATTTAATTAAAAAAGGTAAAGTTAGAAGAGCAAAACTTTACTATTTAAGAGCAAGAACTGGTAAGAGTGCAATGATTAAAGAAAAAATTGATACTAAAGGAAAATCTTTGAGATTGAAATCAAAAGCAAAAGCAAAAGCAAAATAAATGAAAATTACTTTAGTAGAAAATTTAGTTAAGGCATTAAATGAGAAAAAATTTGTTGCTTTAATAAAAATTCTAAAAAATAGTGAAAAATCTACAATTATAGATATAAAGGGACAGCAATTAACTGTCCCTTTTGTTTTAGATAAAAATAAAAAATATATTGCCAATTTTAACAATAATGTTCTAACAATAAAAGAAATACAATTAAAACAAACTAACTCGGATACTAAAGAGATTTTAAAAGATGTTTTTGAACAAATTTTTTCGTTAAATGACAAAAAAAAAGAAAATCTATTTGATATAAAAAATTTGTTTTTTTTAAATATTTTTAAGGAACAAGAAAAAATAACAGATTTTAACAATAATAAAAACTATTTTTTTAAAGATAAAGAAAGTAATTTTTTATTTATTTTTGAAATTCCTATCTATAATCAAGAGTCAAAAATTTTTATAAAAATTACTAAAAATAAAGAAGTTTTTTTAAATATTTTTTCTGAAAAAATACAACATTCTACAAAAGAAAAATTTGAAAATGATATAAAAGAAAAATTTGCCAAAAAAAATACTTTATTATTTATTAAAATTTTTAATGATAAAAAAAAATTTTTTGATGAAGTGGTAAATAATTCTAAAAAAATAGATATTAAAATATGAAAAAGAAAAAAGCTGCAAGCATAAATTACTTAAAAGACGATGTTGATGTGCCAATCATTTCGAGTCTTGGCGAAGGCGATTTTGCAAAAGAAATAATCGAAGTTGCAAAACAAAACGGCATTAAAATCATAGAAAATGAAGAGTTTTTTTATTTTGAAAAACTTTTTAAAGTTGGTGAAGAAATACCACAAGATGTATATCAAATAGTTATTGATATACTTGTGACGATTTTAAAAACAAATGAACCTAATGAATAAATCATTCCAAATTATTATTGTGTTTATCTATATCAACTGCTTCCCAAGGGTATTTAATCCACACATCATCAATCTGTTCACCTTGATAAATCGTTTTTATTTCAGGCGGAAACTCTGCTTCTTTGGGTTTTAGTTTTTGATGTAAAATAGCAACTCGTATTTCTTTTGGATCATGTTTTAGTAGTTCTTTTAAGCAATAAGATAGCGTTAACCTTGTATCATCAACTTCATCAACGAGCAGTATTTTTTTATCTTTAATTTTTTTTTCGACCTCGTCAATCCATTGGATTTTTATTGGCTGATGATGGATTGCTTCTTCTGTATCACTATATCGCTTTAAACCAACGACATAAATATCTTTTTTTAGATAAGTTTTTAGAATACGGGCTGGGATAAATCCACCACTTGCAATAGCAACAATCACATCTGGCTGCCAATCTTTTTGAATATCCATTGCTATTTTATGAGTAAGTCTATGAATTTCGTCATATTTTATAAATAGTTTTTTCATAGTTATTTATAACAAAAAGTTTTTGGTTTGTCAAAAAACTTATTTTAATTATTGATTTTTCGTAAAAAAAAAGATAAAATACGCAAAAGGGGGGCTATATGAAAAACTCCATAAATTTATTCTATGATAAAAAAGGTAAAGAACCGATTTCAATGCTTACTTGTTATGATTATTCTACTGCTAAATTTTTGGATGAATCAGAAGTTGATGCAATTTTAGTTGGGGATTCTTTAGGAATGGTTTTTCAAGGAAATAACGATACAATACCAGTAACTGTTGATGAGATGATTTATCATACAAAAGCAGTACGAAAAGGTTGTCCAAACAAATTTTTAGTTATAGATATGCCTTTTCTTTCTTATCATATCACAAAAGAGGACGCTATTAGAAACTCTGGCAGGGTTATAAAAGAAACTGGAGCAAATGCAGTTAAAGTTGAAGGTGGGGCAGAAATTATAGATAAAATCAGGGGTTTACTCGATGCAAAAATACCAGTGCTTGGGCATCTTGGGCTTACTCCTCAGTCTGTAAATGTTTTTGGTGGATTTAAAATTCAGGGTAAATCTTTTGAAAATGCAAAAAAAATAATTGAAGATGCTTTACTTTTAGAAAAAGAAGGGGTTTTTGCTATTGTATTGGAAGGAATTCCAGAAAAATTAGCAAAATTCATTACAGAGAAACTAAAAATCGCAACTATTGGGATTGGTGCTGGTAGATATACAGATGGTCAAATTTTAGTAATAAACGATATATTTGGAATGTATAAGGATATGATGCCTAAATTTGTTAAAAAATTTGGTAATGTCGGCGAAGAAATGCAAAGATCAATTGGTGGCTATGTAACAGAGGTCAAAGGAAAACAATTTCCAGAAGAAAAACATACATTTGCTATTGAAGACGATATTATAGAAAAATTAAAAAAGGAATTCTAAATGTTGGTTGTTCATAAAATTGAAGAATTAAGAAAAATCATCAAAGAACAAAAAAAACTTAGTAAAACAATCGGTTGCGTGCCTACAATGGGTGCTTTACATCAAGGGCATTTAAAACTGATAGAAAAATCTAAAAAAGAAACGGATTTTACTGTGGTTACCATTTTTGTTAATCCAATTCAATTTGGAGTAAATGAAGATTTTTCAAAATATCCAAGAACTTTACCTAATGACACAAGACTTTGCAAGAGCGTTGGTGCTGATTTAATTTTTGCTCCAGAGGTAAATGATATGATTGGCAATGATTTACTTACCTTTGTTGATATTAAAGAATTACAAGATAATCTTTGTGGTGCAAAAAGACCTGGGCATTTTAGAGGAGTTTGTACAATAGTAGCAAAGTTTTTTAATATAGTAACACCAGACATGGCTTTTTTTGGAAAAAAAGATATTCAACAATTATTTATAATAAAAAAGATGACAAAAGACTTAAATTTTGATATAGAGATTATTCCTTGTGAAATAGTTAGAGAAAAAGATGGACTTGCTATGAGTTCACGAAATGTCTATCTTTCGGCAGAGGAAAGGTTGGATTCTACGATTTTAAATAAATCAATTAAAATTGGAGTTGATTTAATTGAAAAAGGAGAATCTAATCCTCAAAATATAATTTCTAAATTAACAGAAATTATTTCTTCTGTGAAAACATCAAAACTTGATTATATAAAAATAGTCAATTCAGAGATGAAAGATGTTTCTATTATAGAAAAAGGAAATATTTTGGCTTTGGCTGTGTATATTGGAAAAACAAGATTAATTGATAATCATATTATTGGGGAGAAAATATGCTTTTAAATATGATGAAAGCAAAAATTCATAGAGCAACCGTAACAGAGGCTGTTTTAGAATATGAGGGAAGTATTACCATAGATGAGGATTTGATTGAAAAAGCAAATATGCTTCCTTATGAGAGAGTTCAAGTTTTAAATATGAGTAATGGTGTTAGACTTGAAACCTATGTTATTAAAGGTGAAAGAGGCTCTGGAATTATTTGTTTAAATGGACCTGCTGCAAGACTTGGCTATACTGGTGATGAAGTAGTTATTATTGCTTATGCTTTAATGGATGAGAATGAAGCAAAAAATCACAAGCCAAATGTCGTTTTTGTTGATAAAAAAAACAAAATTGTATAACACTGATTATATCAGATTCTCGTAGATTAACACGGATTAGATGTAATTACTATGATAAAATCTATAAATCTGTGTTATATAACAAAAAAAGCGACATTTACAAATGTCGCTTTATTTTTAGTTATTAGTGTTTCAGTTTATTTTTTCTTACCTTTTTTGCCAGACGCTTTTTGAACTACAACTCTTGATCCTTTTTTTCGTTCTTTAAATTTTTCAAGTATTAATTCTGCCTCTTCAAACGGAACTGTAATAAATGAAAAAGAATCAAATATATCAACATTGTTTATAAAATTTTTGCTAACTCCAGTTTCATCTTCGATAAATTTTACAAGTTCTCTTGGTGTCATCTTATCAAGTCTACCAATGGTAATAAAAAGACGAGTTTGCTCATTATTATTACTAGAATATGATTTTTTGCTGATATTTAGTGGTTTTATAGTGTTATAATTACTTATATCAAACTCTTCCGAAAAAGAATACTTTAAAATAGCTGCTAAAGCAATTGTTTTATCAATATCACCAACAATTGAATCTACCATATCTTTATAATATTGAAGATTTTCAGTTTCAATTATTTTTTTTAGTTCGGAGTTTAATCTTTCTTTTTTTATTGCAATAATTTCTTCTGCATCAGGTATTTGTTCTTTTCGTATATCAGTTTTTGTCATTTTCATTATAAATGAAAGTCTTCTATATTCATCAGGTGTAACGAATGTAATTGCTGTACCTTCATTCCCTGCCCTACCCGTTCTTCCTATTCTATGAACATAAGATTCTGGGTCTTGTGGTAAAGAATAATTTATAACATGACTTAAATTATTAACGTCAATACCTCTTGCCGCTACGTCAGTTGCAACGAGTGTCATTATTTTTTTATTTTTAAAACTAGTTAATATTTGTTCTCTTTGTCTTTGAGCAATGTCACCATGCAAACATTCTGCATTATATCCTCTATCAGCCAATTTTGTAGTAATAGCATCAACTTCATTTTTAGTTCTACAAAAAATAATTCCATAAAAATTTTTTTCAATATCAATTATTCTACAAAGAGCCTCAAATTTATCACTTTCTCTTACTTCAAAGTATATTTGGTCGACAAGATTAGTTGTTAATTGAGTTTTTTTTGCCTGAATTAAGGTATAATCAGACATGTGTTTCCTTGCTAATGACATAATTCGTTCTGGCATTGTTGCAGAAAAGAGTAATAATTGTTTAGTCTTATTTGTATGACTTAAAATTTCTTCAACATCATCAATAAAACCCATATTTAACATTTCATCTGCTTCATCTAAAACTGCATATTTAATATGAGTTAAAGTCAATGATTTTTGTCTTATATGGTCTAAAATTCTACCTGGAGTTCCAATAATTATATCAACACCATATTTTAATTGTTTTAATTGCAATGTTATTGATTGTCCACCATAAATAGGCACGATTTTTAACTGATTGTCGCCTTTTAAAGAATTTATTTCTTCTGCGACCTGTATCGCTAACTCTCTTGTTGGGGTTAATACTAATGCTTGAGTATGTTTAGCATCTCGTAATAATTTTTCTATAAATGTAAGCCCAAAAACTGCTGTTTTTCCAGTACCTGTCTGAGCTTGGGCAATAATATTTTTATTGCTTTGTAGTAACAAAGGAATTGTTTTTTCCTGTATTTCTGTTGGTTCTTCAAATCCTTTGTGTTCTAAAGCCTTTATAGAAGCTTCAGATAATCCTAAAATCCTAAATTTCTCCATAATTTTCCTTAAATTAATATATTATCCATTTATACTGCTCATGAAATTTCCTTACAGTATATATCTAAACTGATTTTTGTAGATTCTATTTATGAAAAACAGGTTGTAGTATTTAAAAAAACTACTAAAATAAGAATTTTCCATTCAGTTTCGATATATTTTTTGGTTTTATTTACTTGATAAGTTTATATTGACAATTTTTTGATTGTCAATACATCCCTTAAGAGGTATGTCATCTTACTCATATAATTTTTGTTGTACACACGAACTAAAACCTTTTAAGTATATATAATGAGTCAAAAATAGATGCAATGAAACTAAATTAAATATAACAAATATAAATTAAAAAAACAAGTAAATTATTATTATTTTTTAGTCCAGAATAAAGATTCCTTTTTAAGTTCTAAATATCTTGACAAAATTTAAAAAAAATTATATATACCATAAAACTTTTCAAAAAGTGAGACATTATGACTGATGACCAAATACAATATTATAAAGAACTTCTTTTGAAAGAAAGAGAAGAACTTTTGAAAGAATTAGTAGAAAATAATGATTCAGTTAGAAGTATGCTTGATAATGACTCTCATAATGTTAATGATTCTGTTGATGAAGCATCTAATACTGTTATGCAGAACATCTTAAACATAATGAGTACAAAAAATCAGCAATCTTTACTTGCGATTGAATCCGCATTAAGAAGAATTAAAGAAAAAAGCTTCGGTAAATGTATTTCTTGTGGAAATGAGATTACAAAAAACAGATTGGATGCCATTCCTTGGGCTACAAAATGTATTGAATGTAAAAATAAAGATGAAAAGAGAAGATAATTCTTTTTTTAAGGCTGGATGTCCCAGCCTTGAAATTTTTAAATTATGAAAAAAAAGAAAAAAAGATTTTTTCTAAAATTTATTTTGTTTTCTCTGTTTCTTGTCCTATTATTAATAGGTACTTCTTATATTGTTATTTATAATTCAAAATTTTTTGTATCAAAGTTTTTAGATAGAATTTTAACTTATGATAAACTCAACTTTTCTGTATTTAATGGTAAAGTAGAAGTTGATAATTTAAAATTTTTAACAAAAGATAATTTGGAACTTTTTTATGCAAAAAAGATAATTATTGATTTAAATGTCTTTAAAACAATAAAATTATCACCAACAATTTCTTATATTTATATTGAAAATCCAAAAACATTCTTTGAAAAAATAGGCGAAAATAGCTATAAATTGCCAAATTTTATTAATACAAAAGATAATCAAAAAAAATCACAAGGTTTTAGTTTTCCATTTGCTATTGATAATATAGAAATAGTTGATGGTGAAATAAATTTATTGGTCAAAAAAAAGTTTATTCCAATCGTTGATAATTTGAATGTATTTTTACCTGGTGTTGATTTTTCTAAAACAGATAAAGAATTAAAACCAAAAATACATTTTAGAATAGGTAACCAGTTAATAAAACTTGATGGAAAAACAACTATTCAAAAAGACGGTACTATTAATGAATTTTTATTAGAATTAAATAATTTTGATTTAACAAAAGTATTAATTTTTATACCACCGATTAATGATATTCAAATAGTTTCAGGACTTGCAACTACAAATCTTAAATTAAAATTTAAAAGCTACAAAGATAAAAAGCCAGATTTTATCATAAATGGCAATTTACAAACTTCAAATTTAAAATTAATGGATAATCATACAAAAATATTCTTTATTGATAAAATTAATGGGTTTGCAAAAATAAAAAATTACAATATTTTTCAAAAAGAACTTTTATTAGATTCTTTAGAAATATCATCTGGCAAATTAAATTTAATATACTCTAATAATGAAGAAAAAAAATCAAAGGTTTTACAAAAATCGAAAGGTAAAAAATCTGGTTTTAAGTTTTTTTCAAAAGAAATATTGATAAAAAATTTATCAACCAATCTAATCGATGATATAAACTCTCAAAATTACAACTTTTTTGTAACAAATTTTAAATCAAATGACTTTTCTAACTATCAAAACGGTAATATAAATTTTTCTTTGGATTTAACAGAAACTAATATAGAAAATTTAAAAACTACTGGATACTTTAATTTCTTTGATAAATCCATAATTTTTGATAATTTTTTTGTTTTTGGTTTAAATTTGACAAAATTGAATGGCATAAAAAATAAATTAACAAATTTAGATTATTGTTTTCTAAATTCTTTTAAAGGAAACATTTCTTATATAAAAGGAATATTTTTACTCTCTGGGTATCTTACTTTAAGTAATATGGATTATACTATAAATCCTTTGTTTGAAAATCATCTTAAATTTGATGAATTAAATTTAAATATTGAAAAATTTGATTCTTTAGAAAAAATACTTTTTCTAAAATCTTTGAGTGTTAAAAATTTAGAATTTCCTATTTCAAAAAACGGTACAGTTATAAAAAATTTAGATTTAAAATTTGAAGAAAAACAAAAATCTTATTTTATAAATTTTAATAAAGAAAATTTAGAAAAATTATCACTTTTAACAGAAGAAATTGTCTTAAATAAAATTAAAGGTACATATCAATCAAAAGATTTAAATTTTAATTTTACTCTTGGTAATGTTTTAATAAATCCAAAAATAAGTTATGATAACACAAATAAAATTTTAACAGGTAGTGCTGATTTATTAATCGAAAATGCTAATTTATATAAAGATGATGTTCCTGTACTTAAAATAGAAAAACTTTCAACTGTGGTTGATAAAATAAATTATCCAAAGTCATATATAAGTTTTAAAAATATTGAGCTAGTTTCAAATTATGCAACATTTTTTATAGGAAAAGATAATAAAATTTATCTATTTTCAATTTTTCCATTATTTCAAAAAAAAGATAAAACAGAATATTCTACAAATATAAATATAGATTTAATGAAATTCAGTATAAAAAAACTAAATTTTAATGATTTATCATTAAACAACCCATTTTTTATTGATTTATCGCAAATAAACTGTGAATTAATAAATTATCCATCAGAAATTTACCCTGAAGGTAGTATTAAAATCAATGGCTTTATAAATCAAAGAAACACTTTTAATTTTGATTTTAAAATAGGTAAACTCACTGGAATAAAAGGAACATTCGATACAAAAGACTTATATTCTCCAATATTCTCAAGTTATGCAGAAAAATATCTTGGTTATAAAATTACAAATGGTACTGCTAATATTAATTCAAAATATGAAATAAAAAATGAAAATCTCAAGTTAAATTTTAATATAAAACTAAATAATTTAAAATTAGTAAAAAATAACAAAAAAATAATAGATATATCTGAAATTATTCCAAAAATTGAGGATGATGATGGTAATATTAACTTAGAAATTCCCATAAATGGAAAATTAGACAAATTAAATATTGATTATAAGGAAACTTTTTTTAACGTTTTTATGGATATTATTACAAATACACCAAGGGATTTTTTACCAATGTTCTCTAATTTTAATGCAGACTCTTATTATGACATTATTTATTTTAAAGCAGGTAGAGATGAAATTAGTAACACAAGTGAAGACCTTTTTTCGGCTGATATGATTGCAAATTTTAAAAAGAAAAATAAATATTTTGTTATAGAAGGTTACGTTGATAAAAATAAAGATACTTTAGTTCTAAAAAATGATATTCTAAAAGAAAAAATAATTCTATATAATAATAGCATTCCGATAGAAAACTCAGAAGAAGAATTAAATATATTAAAAAAAATACATTTATCATTAAATATAGGTAATATACCAGAAAATACAAGTAATACTCAATTAAAAGAGATTATTTTACAAAATATAACTATTTCTTCTTCTGATTATTACAACCTTTCATACAAAAGAATACAAAAAATAAAAGAAATTTTACTAAATACATACAGTGTTAAAGAAGATAAAATTGGTATTGAAGAAAAAAATATTTTTGAAAATCCTTATATTGAAGGCATTGGAAACTCATTGGTTATTTTAAAAAGTGGAGTAAAAAAGGAATAAAAAAAATATAGTTAGGGATAAATGAGTATGAAAAAAAATAATTGTTTGATATGTGGAATTTTTCAAAAAGATGGTTGGGAAATTGAAAATTCAAAAAATGAACCTTATAATGATAAATTTCCTAAAAACCTGAATTCTCTAACTATTATAAAACAATCTATATCATGGGGCATATCTGCTCTTTATCAATGCCCTGAATGCAAAACTTATTTTTTAAGAATAATAAAAGATGAGTTTGATTATTTTGCAGAAGAAATGCTCACCGTAGAAAAACTTTATCCTATAACCGATGAAAATGCTCAAGAAATTATTTATCCTAAGCATCAAAAGCCACAATTTGTTGAAATCAATATTTCTTTACGATGCTCAAAATGTAATTCTAAAAATATAGAAAAACTTCGTGAAATGAATGTGAAAGATGACATCTTGATCTGGTATAAATGTCAAAATTGTGGGAATGAAGAATTTATGGATTACTATAACACTGATTAACCAGATTGTCGCAGATTAATACATATTAAATCGCGTAATTACTTGATATTAAAACAATTAGATTTTGTGATTTCTGACAAACCTAAAACATTTCAATATATAAACTTGATGAATGATAAATCTACACAGGGAGATAGGATGTTTGGGTAGTATAAAAAAGGAATAAAAAAAGCGACATTCGCAAATATCGCTTTTAACAAATTATTCAAAATTTTAGTAAATTTATCACAGATTAAGGCTAATTTAAAACAATCAGCCTAATCTATGTTAATCTATCCTTAATCAATGCAAATCTGTATTATATAAGACACTTTTCTTCAACATTTCCAGTATCTGCTGTAACAGGAGCAGTATCAAAGAAATGACATTTTTGGATAGCAACTCCAAATTCGATTGTATCACCAACTTTATGTGAAATGTGCGGATCTACTCTTGCCATTAATGAAGACCCATCGCTTGTAGAAAGATATAAATAAGTTTCTGCTCCCAATGGTTCAATAACATCAACAATTACTCTAATTTTGTTTTCACCAGTTGATTCTAAAAGTAAATCTTCTGGTCTTACCCCAAAGACTACTTCTTTGTTAAGATATGGTTTTATTTTATCTTGTTGCTCTTTTGTTGGAGTAATAGTAAAATCTTTATGTTCTACTTTAATATCATCTGGGGTACCTTTAACTTTACATGTAATAAAGTTCATTGAAGGAGACCCAATAAATCCAGCTACAAATTTATTTTTAGGGAAATTATAAAGATTTAATGGAGTATCAAATTGTTGAACATATCCATTATACATTACTGCAATTTTATCAGCCATTGTCATTGCTTCAACCTGATCGTGAGTAACATAAACCATTGTATTACCAAGTTTATGATGGAGTCTTGAAATTTCAGCTCTCATTGTTACTCTCAATTTTGCATCTAGGTTAGAAAGAGGTTCGTCAAATAAGAAAACTTTTGGCTTTCTTACTATTGTTCTTCCCATTGCAACTCTCTGTCTTTGACCACCAGACAAAGCCTTTGGTTTTCTATCAAGCAAGCTTTCAATATGAAGAATTCTTGCTGCTTCCATTACTCTTTTTTCGATTTCATCTTTTGGGAATTTTCTAATTTTTAACCCAAAAGCCATATTTTCATAAACGCTCATGTGCGGATATAAAGCATAGTTTTGGAAAACCATACCAATATCTCTGTCTTTTGGAGGAACATTATTCATCACTCTATCATCGATGAGAAGTTCTCCATTTGTAATTTCTTCGAGTCCTGCAATCATTCTAAGAGTTGTTGACTTACCACAACCAGAAGGTCCTACCAATACGCAGAATTCCCCGTCTTTAATTTCGATGTTGTTCTTCTTAACAACATGTACATTACCCGGATAGATTTTGTCAACATCTTTTAATATAACTCTTGCCATTTTATTCTCCTATTTGTAGAATACTATGTAAAGGATAAATTTTTTTGTAATGCATGTCAACTTAAATTTTTAAAAAAAATAAATTTTTATGAATTTAATAAATTTTTAAAAAAATGTGATATAATAAAATTGCTGGAAAAAAAATTATTCTTAAAAGGTATATAAGGACTAAAACATGAAATCATTTAGAAAAGAATTATTTTTTAACACAAAATCAAAAGTTGAATTTATCAACATAACAGACGAAGTCGAAAAAACACTAAAAGAAAGTTCGATAAAAGAAGGGCTTTGTCTTGTTAATGCAATGCACATAACAGCCAGTGTTTTTATAAATGATAATGAATCTGGATTGCATGAAGACTACAAATTATGGCTTGAAAAACTTGCTCCTCATTCTCCTATATCTCAGTATTTACATAATAGAACAGGTGAAGATAATGGAGATGCTCATTTGAAAAGACAAATAATGGGTAGAGAAGTTGTTGTAGCTATTACTAATGGAAAACTTGATTTTGGACCATGGGAACAAATATTTTATGGTGAATTTGATGGACAAAGAAAAAAGAGAGTATTAATTAAAATTATAGGTGAATAAAATAAAATTTTATGGGATAGTTTATTTTTTAAAAGGAGTTTGACCATTCCATAAAGTATATTTTTTGTCATCAGGGAATTTGGCTACCTCAGTAATTAATGGGAGTCCTTCTATCCCAAAACTTTGATGTGAAACAGCCCAATCTTCTGGAGGTAAATTTTTTATAAAAACTAAATACATTATGGCATCTTTATAATCTATCGGTGATTTATTATCCTCAATATAAATTGGAACAAACATTGCGTTAGAAGTTTTTATAACACCACTTCCAATTACGCTAAAACTATTATGTTTATTGTGAATTAATTTATAATTTATGTATAATTTACCTTCTTTATAAGAACCTGTTTTTATTAAACAATGATTTTCATTATGAACTTTAACACAAATCCATATCCATTTATCATCAATATTTTTAATTTCATAACGCTTTGTATTTTTAAATTGAGCCTCTTTTATTTCTTCATAAAAATCTTTTGGTAGAATATTTTGTTCTCCATTTGAAGAATAAAGTTGTGTGGTAAGTGATACATCCTCATTTCCATCATAGGCATACCACAGTCCCAAATAATTATAATCTTTTTTAATTGCCTCAATATTCAACAAAATAGAATCTGTATCTTTAATCTCACTATTACTAACTTTTATCAAACTATAAAAATTACTCTCCATTTTAAACACCCCTACTTCTATTATACTTCTTTTCCTTTAAAAGTAAAGTCAAAAAATTAAAACCACCAACAAAATATCTTTTCCATAATCTTTTTGGCTCTTGTAAAAATCTATAAAACCATTCCATCCGTAAATTTTGTACCCATTTAGGAGCCCTTTTGAGATTGCCAGAATGAAAATCAAAGGCAGCCCCAATACCAACAGAGATAGGTGTTTTAATTTTATCTTTGTTTTGCAAAATCCATTTTTCTTGCTTTGGGCAACCAAAAGAGACCCACAAAACATCTGTATTTGAATTATTTATCATATCAATAATTTTTTGGTTTTCTTCGATAGAAAATTCATCACAAAAAGGAGGAGAATACACACCAACTATTTTTATCTGTGGATATTTAGCTAAAAAGTTATCTTTTAATTTTTGTCCAACACCTTCTTTAGCACCCAAAAAAAAATGTTTATAAGATTTTGAGTTAGAAAGTTCCATAAATTTTTCCATCAAATCAGGACCTGTAACACGCTCTTTTAATGGTGTTTTTAAAAATTTGGCAGCATATACAATAGAATATCCATCTGGAATAGTTAAAAACGCCTCATTTAACCCATCAAGGGTAAGTTCTTTAATCTTTTGCATTCTATTTATAATATCTTGATTTGCAACAAATAAAAAGCCAGAAGATTCATTATTTTTATGATTTTTAATTTTTTCTTCCATAGCAGAAATTGCTTGATCCATTGTAACATTATCAAACAAAATTCCACAAATATTAATTTTTGACATTTAAAACATCTCCATAAATATCTAAAAGTATTTTAATATTTTTAGAAAATTCCATATTTTTTATAAAATATTCTCGTGCATTATCTCCAAGTTTTTCTCTTAACGATAAATCATTACTTATATTAGTTATATTTTGTCTAAAATCATCAAAATTATTAGTCTCAAATATATATCCATTTTGATTATCTGTAATTATATAAGGAATACCACCAATATTGCTACCAATTACAGGAATTCCACTTCTAAAGGCTTCTACAATTGATATTGGATAATTTTCATACCAAATTGAAGGAACAAGTAAAGCAATCGCTTCTGCAATCAACAAGTCTTTTTGTTCCCCTGAAACAAAACCTAAAAAGTCTATATTTTGATAATATTTGTATTTTTCTTTTAATTGGTTAATATTGTCGGAAATTCCAGCGATTTTTAGTCTAAAATCAGGTAATTTAGTAAAACTTTCTAGTAAAAAATCAATCCCTTTTTCTTGCGATAACCTTCCAAGAAACAAAAAATATCCTTTTGAATTCATTCTTTTTATTTGTGTGTCATAAAAACCATTTTGTTTAATATAAATTTTTTCTTTTTTAAAACCAGATTCTATAAAAATATTTTTTGTAAACTCAGTTAAAGCAATAAAACCATTGATGCTATTTTTAAAAACTTTTCTATTTAGTTTTATAATTAAATAATACAAAAAAGAAAAAATATTAGAATCTTTATAACATTTATTTTTTACGCAATTGAAATACTTTCCATCTTTACAAAGAGTACATATTTTATTTTTTGTATAAAATAAACCATTTGGGCATAAAAATCTATAATTATGTATGGTTTGCACTATTTTAATATGATTCTTACGCAAAAATCTATAAATTGAAGGCGAAATCAAAGGAAAAGTATTGTGAATATGAGCAATATCAATTTTATTTTTTTTTATAATATCTTTTAAGTCTTTAATTGTTTTTTTACTATTGATAGCCTCAAAAAAAAACAATATTCTTTTTATAAAGCCACTCTTTTTTGTTTCGTCATTGTGTCTGCTATATTTTATTACATTATGCCCAGCATCTTTTAAAGCTTTTATTTCATTCTCAAAAACAGAATCTTCTCCACCTCTTTGGATATAATAATTATGAGCTACAAGTATATTCAATTTTTTTTTATCCCTATAACACAGATTTTTACAGATTGAGAGGGATTATACAGATTATTAATCCTCTGTTTTATCTATACTCAAAATTTTAAAATTTGTCAAAAAATTTTATGTAAATATTATATTTAAATAATATTTATTTTATATATTAGAAATAACTCAAACAAGAGTATTAAATAAAAATTTTACCAATATATCAAGTAGAATGCTTTTATTTCGCTATAAAAGACAAAGTTTAAATTTGATCTTTTTTATTTAAATTTAAAAACTCTTGATTAAATTATAAAAAATAGTTAAAATTAAACTGTATTTTATAATTTCTAACAAATTAAAGAAGGATATTATGCGAAAAATTTCTACTAAATTATTAATTTTAACTTTGATAATAAATACTATCGCCTCAATATTAATAAGTATTATAATAATTCAGATACTTCAACTAAGTTATAAAAGAGAATTAAAAGAATTGTCTACTACTCTAACAGAAAACTATGATTTAATGATAAAAAATCAAGTATTAACAGCACATTCTTTATTACAAAAAATTTATGATATGCAACAAAATGGCAAAATTTCAGAAGAAGATGCAAAAAATCTTGGTATTAATTTATTAAGGGATCTGAGATATGGAGAAAAAAAAGATGGCTATTTTTGGGCTGATACAATAGAAGGTGTTTGTATTGTTTTATATGGAAACCAAATGGAAGGCAAAAATAGATATAATTTACAAGACTCAAAAAGTAAATATTTTATCAAAGAAATAATAGAAAATGGTAAACAAAATGGTGGAGGATACACAGATTATTGGTTTCCTAAAAAGGGAGAAACTGAATCAAAACAAAAGAGAGGATATAGCTTACTTTTTAAACCTTTTGGTTGGGTTATAGGAACTGGGAATTACATTGAAGATATTAATCAAACACTTATCAAAGAATCTAATACCAAAAAAAGGTTTGAATTAGATAGATTAAAAATATTAATTTTAGTAATATTTGCATTGTTTATCTCTACCATTATTTTATTGATTTTTACGCAAAGAATGATTATGCCTATTTCACAAATTTCAAAAAATATTAATGAAATAATTCAAACAAAAGATTTAACAAAAAAAATAAAACTACAATCTAATGACGACATAGGTAAGCTTGCCGATAGTTTTAACAAATTTATTGTGGATATTAATAATACTCTAATAAATTTTAAAGATGTTACGCAAAAAATTCAAGAACTTGGATATAATCTTGCAACAAATAATGAACAAGCATCAGCAACGATGCAAGAAATTAGTGCGAATATGGAAATGATAAAAAATAAAACAGAAATTCTAAATCAAGAAATGGAAATTGTAGATTCTGCAAAAGAAGAAATAAACAAATCTGTTAAGAGTGTAAATGAAAATATAAATAATCAATCTCTTTCTATTACAGAAACAGCCTCAATTATTGAAAAATTTATATCTCATCTTATGTCTATTACTATGGAGGCAAACGACAAAAAACAGATAACAGACAATATTAGTGTTACTATAAAGGATGGGAATGAAGAAATTTTTAAAATTGTTGACTCCATATCAGAAATATCCAAAGAAGCCGATTTAATTTTACAATTAATTGATGTAATAAATAATATTGCAGACCAAACAAATCTTTTGGCTATGAATGCCTCAATTGAAGCAGCTCATGCAGGAGAATACGGTAAAGGATTTTCTGTTGTTGCAGACGAAATAAGAAAACTTGCAGATGCTACACAAAATAATTCTAAAGAAATAACTTCTACTTTGAAACATACAATTGAAAAAATAAATAACACTGTTACGCTATCAAAAGGAACAGAATCTAAAATGATAAATATTTTTAACAATGTTTCAATAATGACTGAGACTCTAAACACAATGATTAATAAATTAAACGAAGTATCTGGATATGTTGAAGAAATGAGTGGCAAAATGAATGACTTAATTAAAATTACAATTTATGTAAATGATTCTTCAAATAATATGATAGAAAAAACAAAAATAATAGAAGATTCCATAAATATAGTTAAAGAAACATCAGATGATAATTTTATGTCTATCCAAGAAATCAATTTGGGAATGCAAGAATTATCCAAACAATCACAAATACTTGCAGAAACAAGTAGTAAAAATGCTGAGAATGTCGAAATATTAAATACTGAAATAATAAAATTTAAAGCAGAGTAAATTTATGAAACAAACAATTGAAAATAATATTTTTAATATAAAAAAAAATATAAAATTCAAATTATTTATTCCTTTTTTCATTGTTTTATTTATATCTTTTACTTTCTATATAATTAGCATTATCTATATTAATTTTACTCAAAAAAAAAACGAACTAAGTTTTTACAAAGAAAACAAATTACAATCACAAAAAAATGAATTAAAAGAAAAATTGGATATGGTTTGTGGAATATTAGAAATCTATAAAGAAAAAATTGAAAAAAAAGAAATTTTAGAAAGTGTAGCAAAAGAGACTGTAATAAAAATAATTAAAAATTTAAAATATGAAAAATACGGATATTTTTGGATAATCACAACAGACTACATTCTTATTGCATCAAAGGCTATTCCATTAGAAGAAAATACATATATTAAAGACTTAGTTGATATAAAAGGTAATAAATTTATAGAAAAATTAGTAGATGGAGCAATAAAAAACGGAGAAGTATATGAAAAATATTATTATCCAAAAATTGGGAAAAAAGAACATGAAGAAAAACTTACTTATGCAAAATTTTTTAAAGAATGGGGTTGGATTATAGGAACAGGAACATATTTTGATAAATTTAATATGGAAATAAAATCAGAAGAAAAATTGCATAAAAAACATTTTTATGAAGAATTATTATTTATTATCTTAGGTTGCACTGTTATACTTTGTATAATAATAATTTTAGTAATTTTCTTACCTAAATATTTTTTTAGATATATAGAAAAATATATAGGAATTCAACAATCTATAATTGATAACATTCCTTTTATTATTTGGGTTAAAGACGAAAAAGGAGTCTATCTTTCTGTAAATAATGAGTTTTGTAAATATCACAAAGTTTCTACCCAAGAAGTAATTAGAAAAAATGACTTTGAAGTTTTTGCTACTGATAAAGAAAAAGCCAATCATTATGTAAGTGATGATATGAAAGTAATAAAAACTGGAAATAAAAAAACTCTTGAAAAATTAACAACTAAAAATAATAAAGAAGAATGGTATGAAACTTTTAAATCTCCTATATTTGATAAAAACAACAAAATAATAGGAACTCTTGGATATGTAAGAGATATAACAGAGTTAAAAACTTATGAAGAGAGACTAAAAAAAGAAAAAATGTCTGCAGAAGAAGCAAATAAATTAAAAAGCCAATTTCTTGCTAATATGAGCCATGAAATTAGGACACCAATGAATGCTATTGTTGGATTTACAGATATACTTTTAACAATAAAAATTAATAATGAACAAAAAGAGTATCTTCAAATGATTCGTAATTCTTCTTCATATTTGTTAGATATTATAAACGATATATTAGATTACTCAAAAATTGAAGCAGGAAAAATAGTAATAGAACAGACTAATTTTAGTCTTTATAATTTGATTGAAAGCATAATTAAAACTTTATCTTTACAAGCACTAAAAAAATCTTTAACATTATCTTATGAGATAGATAAAAATATACCAGACTCAATAATAGGAGACCCCATTAGATTAAGACAAATTTTAATTAATTTATGTGGAAATGCCATAAAATTTACAGAAGATGGTAGTGTAAAAATAAATTGTTATCTTTCGGAAAAAGACGATGAAAAAATAATTTTAAAATTTGCAATTTCTGATACTGGCATTGGCATCTCTAAAGAAAAACAATCTAAACTTTTTAATGTTTTTACTCAAGCAGATATTTCTACAACTCGTAAATATGGAGGTACAGGGCTTGGGCTTGTTATTTCAAAAAGTCTTGTAGAACTTATGCAAGGTAAAATATGGTTTGAAAGCAAGGATAATCAAGGTACTACTTTCTATTTTACAATCAGTTTAAAAATTGGAAAAAAAATGAGAGAGCTTGATAATATTGAAGAACTCGAAGAAGTAAAAGAGGTTAAAGCAATCAATAAGTCTCCTGCTAAAGAAAAATATATAATTTTACTTGTAGAAGATAATGAAGTAAATCAAAAACTTGCTTTTTTCTTGTTAACAAAATTAGGTTATCAAGTTGATATTGCTAATAATGGCATAGAAGCACTCAAAAAAATTGAAGAAAAAGAATATAGCATTATTCTTATGGATATGTTAATGCCAGAGATGGATGGTATTGAAGCCTCAAAAAAAATTAGAGAAAAAGAAAAACTCACCAATAAACATATCCCAATTATAGCATTAACAGCCAACGCATTTGCAGAAGACAAAGAAAAATGTATAGAGGCTGGAATGGATGATTTTATATCAAAACCAATAAAAAAAGAAGAACTACATGAAAAATTAAAAATATATACGACACATAACCCAAATTAGATAATGTTAAATCCGTGTTATCAGTGAAAATCTGCTAATCTGTGTTATAAAATTGGTTCTTCCTCTCCAGCAAAAGGAAAATAAGGATAAACATCTATTGCTAAAGTATTTATGTCTTCTATATAATTAGTCAAAGACGAATCCATATAAGAATATTCATCTATAAACTCTTTTGTTTTTTCATAATCACCTTCACCTTGTAAAGTTAAAATGACAGTAAGAATATTTTCAATTATTTTTTCAAATTTATGTAAATCCAAAGACAAAGAGATGCCATTTTTTGAAGGAACAATAACGCCTTCTTTTTTTAAATAATTCCATTGGATAATACTTGCAAGTCCATGAGCATTTTCTTTACCAAACCTCATAGAACGAAGTAACCCAATTAAATAAGTCGTTGATATTTCAACAAAACTACAATCTGTTAAAAAATATTCTTTAACAAGATAAATCAACAAAAACATACCCATAACATCAGCTTTTGCTTCTTCTATTACTGTGTATAAGTCTTTTAAATAATAACTTATCTCATATAAATTACCATTATCATCTTTTACAAATCCAATGCCAAGTTCGTGGCTAATCTCGTGCATTAAAATAAAGTTAAAATAAGATGCAAAAGTAACCTTACTTTTATCTTTATCATCAAGCAATTTATCAGATATTTTTTTCATTATAGAATTAAATTTTGCTTCCATAATGTTATAGATTAAAATTTTTTTACTACCAAATAAGCTTCTTATTTTTTGAGAATTGGGAAGGTTAAAAGCTGCTGTTTGTATCGCACCTCTCGCATCTCCTGATGCAAAAAGTAAATTAACTATTTGTATTTGAGAAATAGAACCTCTTTTTATTTTTTTATAATAATCAGGAATAGGTAGATTTTCTTGAAATTTATCGAGTAATTTTTGAATTAATGTTAATTTTTTAAATTCTTCTCTATTTTTAACAGCAACAAAACATGTAAAACTTGCCTTATAACCTAAAAACCTATCTTCATAAAACTCATGAGGACCAATTAAAGATTCAATGTCATTATTTTCAAGTTGTAACCATCGAATATCTGCCTCATGAAAATCATTAGTAAGAAAAGCATTCGCATAAGCTTGCAAGTAAGATTTAACAGTAAAATTTTCAGCATAATTTGCTGCGTCAAATAAAACTTCAGATGCCTTAGATAAATAGGCCTTATAATATTCAGAATAAGGAATTGCTACTAAATTGTCTTTTTTTTCAACAATTACCGTATAAGGAGAAATAAGGCTATCTTTTTTATCTGGATTCTTCGTTAAAAACTCTTCAAATCTTTCTTTCGTGAGATTTTCTGGATAAAAACCACCTTTATCTGTTTTTTCTATTCCTTCTATAAAAGAATTATTATCATTTAATTGATCAAAAGGTCCGCTCATCACTTTATAGTAATTCGTTATTTCATCATTACCTAATTTTAAAATCTCATCTTTTAATTCAAAGTTTTTAGAATATTTTTGTAAATAAAAAACGTTATCTAATATTTTACCACATTCAACGAGTTTTTTTAAAACTTCTTTTTGATCTTCTGTAAGATAAGAAATATCTGGATTAATTCTAATTATTTCAAGTTTTCTTTTTATAGAAGAAGGGTCAAAACCATCCTTAACTTTCATTTGTCCATCCTACTTTTTAGCTCTTTAAGAACATCTTTAAAAGAAATATTTTTATAGGCAAATAAAACCATTATATGATAAATTAAATCCGCAGTCTCATATACAACATCATCCTCATATTCTTTACTGGCTAGTATTAACTCAATAGTTTCTTCACCAAGTTTTTTAAGAATTTTTTCTTCACCTTTTTCAAAAAGGTTTGTTGTATAAGAATTAGGTGGCATTTCCTGTTTTCTTTTTAGAATTATTTTTTCCAAATCAAGTAGCACCGAATCATTTAATTCTATATTATTTACAGAAGATTCTTCATCATAAGTATTTAATACAAGAAAAAAGTCCAACGTATCATTATTCACTCTTATATTATCAAAATCTATTACAAAAGGATAAAAATCTTTTCCTATTACCCTTCCATTTTCTGCTATATACTCCCATAATTCTCCAGTCTCAAGAGTTTTTGACCATGCCTTTGTGTTCATAAAACCTTTATGTAATAAATTATTTTTATCATCAAGAATTCTAATTATATAGATTGGATTTTGCATAAAATCTGGCTTTACCATATAAACCTCGCTTGTAATTAATTTATATAACAGTAGTTGTAGACCTTTCAGGTTTTTAAAACCTAAAAGGTCTCATATTTTAATACGTGCTAATCAGTGTTATACTAAAAAGTTTTTACTTTGTCAAAAATTATTATATATAACACAGATTAAACAGCGTAAATATATAAAATAACTATATTTAACTTTTTAAATTTATGACAAATCAAAACTTTTTGATATACTTAAACATTCTAAATGTCAATCAACATAATCTGCGTTAATCCGTGTTATCTCCCCAATCTCCGTTATCATCTCATAAATCCGTGCTAATCCGTGTTATCTCCCTAATCTCTGTTATCATCCCATAAATCCGTGCTAATCCGCGTTATCTCCCCAATCTCGTTATCATCCCATAAATCAGTGCTAATCCGTGTTATAATAATTTTTCGTAATAATTACACCTTCTTTTTTCAACAATTTCTTTTATAATTCCACTTATTACTGTCCCTATACCTTTTATTGTCTGAAGTTTATTTTCTTTTGTTAAAGTTATAATATCTTCTTCAAGTTTTAGAATATTCCAAGCAGCAAACTCATAAACTTTTTTATCCTCACCTCGTGATTTTAAGAGTTGATAAATATGAAACAAAATCATAGCAACTTCGTCTTTCATTTCAATTTTATCTTTATAAATGTAGTGAGGTATTACAGATGGAATCTTATATTCTTTCAAGACCTCATAATAATCTGTGTAAATTTTAGTATAGTACTTAGAATTTGCAGCCCCATATTTATTATCAGATGGATATATCTTATCATAGTCATCTAACAAGTTTGGATAATTATTTTTTATAACATTGAGAAAATAATCTTTTTGAATACCTGTTTTTAAAGTCATTCCACTAAAAATAACAAAATCAACACCACTATTTTTAGCATCTTTTAAAAAAGAGTTAAAATCTTCTTTTTTATCGCAAATAAAAGGAATAACTGGCATATACATAATACCAGTATAAAAATTATTTTTTTTGAATTTTTCTAATAAATAAAATCGTTCTTTGACAGACGCACAATTTGGCTCAAAAATATCCACTATTTTTTGATTATTTGAACAAAAACTAAAAGAAATTGTAGATTTATTTTTGTCATTAATTTGTTGCAATATGTCAAAATCTCTTTCAACCAAAGCAGATTTTGTCAAAATGTGGATTGGAAAATTATAATCTTTTAAAAATTGTAAAACTTGTCTTGCAAGTTGATATTTTTCTTCTGGTTTTTGATAAGAATCCCCTACCCCACCGCCAACAAAAATTATTCCTTTTTCTTTGATTTTTGGTATCTCTTTTTTTAAAACATCTATAATATTAATTTTAACTTCAATCTGATTGCCAAAATCTTTAGGAGTATAATAGCCTTCTGCTCTCCCATCACAATAAGCACAAGAATTTTGGCATCCACGATAAATATTAAACCTATATTTAGATATAAAAAACGAGTCTGTATATTTACCTTTAATTAAAGCTTGTTTTATATTTTTTTCGATATATTCTGGCATTTTAGGTTTTAAATTTTTTAAGTTCTTTATCAAGTAAAACTATCGAGTCTGCGTTTTCTTTACCAAGCTCTGCTAAAGTTAGCATTGATTTTGAAATTTGGATTGCTCCTTTTGAAACTTCTTCCATTCCATTAGAGCTTTGATACGAAAAATCAGATACTTGAGTTATATTTTCATTAATATGTTTTGAGCTTTCATTAATTTGGTTAGAATTTATTTTTATATGCTCTGTCATTTCAAGCAAAGAATTTATTGCCCTAACAATCTCTTTACTTCCATAAGAAAGTTCTTTCATATTACCCATAATTTCATTCATAAAATTAAGAATATTTTGAATTCCAAGAACAAGGTTATCAAAAGATTCACCTGCATTATTGTTAAGCTTACTTGCTCGATGAATATCTTCTACTGCTTTTTTTAAAGCATTACCAATAGAGTTGGCATTTTCTTGAGTAATTTCGGCTAATTTTCTAATTTCATCAGCAACAACAGCAAAACCCTTGCCCGCATCTCCAGCATGTGCAGCCTCAATCGCAGCGTTCATAGCAAGTAAATCAGTCTGGTCAGCAATATTATTTATAACACCAATCATCTCAAGCATATTATTAGTTGATTTAGAAATTTTTTCTATCGCCTCAACGGATTCTGCCATTTTTTCAATACCATCTTTTGCTGTATTTGACAAACTATCAGAAAGCCTCTTTTTATCTTCAACTACTTTTGTAATATTTTCAATAGAATTTGCAATTTGTTCAATAGAAGATGATGATTGAGTTACAGCACTTGATTGATTATCAATTAAATTTGCTATTTTTTCGATAGATAGACTAATATTTTTTATAGAATCCACTGTTTCATTAATTTTTCTATTTAACATATAAATATTTTCTTTACTTGTCATAATTATAGCAGAAATTTCTTCTGTGCTTGATGAAGTATCAGATGCAATAACATTTAAATTGTTACCAAGTGTTTTATTATTTTCAGAAATGTTTTTTATTTTTATAATAATTTGTTTTATATTATTGGTAAAGTTATTAAAAGAAGAGGCTAAATCACCAAGTTCATCTTTACTTCTTATAGAAACTTTTATATCAAAATCACCTTCTCCTGCTTTTTTAAATGCACTGCCTATTGAAAATAATGGGTTAATGATAATTTTATGTAAAAATATTATAACTATAACAGCAAAAATTACACCAATTAAAACAAAAATAAAAAAAAGAATTAATCTACCTTCATTTATATTTTTGTATAATCCAGCAATTGATACTTTAAAATAAGCAACACCTCTAATAACATCCTTATCAGAATGACATTGCCAACATTCTTTTTCATTTTGTATAGGAAAAAAATATTCCATCTCTTTAGTTTCTTTATTTTCAATATCTATCGGTTTATTTGTTTTTATCACTTCTAAAAAAACTGGATTATTTGAAAATGTTTTTTTTTCATTAGTAAAGGATATTTTTCCATTAGGATTATAAATTGATAATTCTTTAAAATCTTCAATTTTTTTTAAATTTTGCATCAAATTAAAAGCGATGTCATTTTGACCTTTAAGCATTATTTCTCTTATCATAGCATTCAACATTGAAGTATTTTTTGATAAGTTTTTCTCTTCTTGTTTTAAAAGATGATTTTTTTGACTATTTATAGAAAAAAACAAAGATATAAAAACAATAATAAGCAATGCAATTATTATTAAAGACATTATTTTTATTTGAATAGAATTTGATTTCAAAACGATCTCCTATAAAATGATTTTTAGATTATATTTCAATTTTATAAAAAGTTCAATAAATTTTTAAATATAAATATTAGTTTTCTAAAAAAATGAAAAGTTTCAAAAATTAATGTCTTGACTTTGATTAGTTAAGATTGTATAACAAAGATAAATCAGATTGTCGCAGATTGACACAGATTAAATTGTAAATTATACACAATAACTATATTTAATTTTTTAGTGAGGGTTAAAATTGATAAGTACAAGTGGTATCACAGTTAGATACGGTAAAAGAATATTATTTGAAGAAGTTACTATAAAATTTGCTCCGGGAAACTGTTACGGCTTAATTGGTGCTAATGGTTCTGGAAAATCTACATTTTTAAAAGTTCTCTCAGGAGAAATAGAAGCTGACTCTGGGGATGTTATTACTGCACCAGGAGAAAGAATAGCAGTTTTAAAACAGGATCATTTTCAGTTTGACGAAACAGAAGTCTTAAAAACTGTAATAATGGGACACAAAAAATTAATCGAAATAATGGAAGAAAAAGATATATTATATGCAAAACCAGACTTTTCTGAAGAAGATGGAGTACTAATTTCTGAGTTAGAAGGTGAATTTGCTGAGTTAAATGGTTGGAATGCAGAAACTGATGCAGCACAACTTTTAAGTGGTCTTGGTATAAAAGAAGAATTTCATACTAAAAAAATGAAAGAACTTACTGGTAGTGAAAAAGTTAGAGTTCTTTTAGCACAGGCTTTATTTGGTAATCCTGATATTCTATTACTTGACGAACCGACCAACCATCTTGATGTAGACTCAATTAGTTGGCTTGAAGACTTTTTATATAACTTTGAAAATACTGTAATTGTTGTATCTCATGATAGACACTTTTTAAATAGAGTTTGTACGCATATCGCTGATATTGACTATGGCAAAATCCAACTTTTCGTTGGTAACTATGATTTTTGGTATCATTCGAGCCAGCTCATTATGAAGCAATTAAAAGAAGATAATAAAAAGAAAGAAGCTAAAATTTCCGAATTACAAGAATTTATTAGAAGATTCTCCTCAAATGCATCAAAAGCAAAACAAGCAACTTCAAGAAAAAAAGAAATTGAAAAACTTACACTTGAAGATATTAGACCATCTTCCCGTCGTTATCCATACATTGCTTTTAAATCAGAACGCGAGGCTGGCAAAGAAATATTGACAATTGAAAATCTCACTAAAACAGTTGAAGGACGAAAAGTTTTAAATAATATCAATCTTATAATAAATAAAGGTGATAAAATTGCCTTTGTTGGATCAGATGGTGTTCCAAAGACAGCACTTTTTCAAATATTGATGGGTGAATTAACACCTGATAGTGGAACTTATAAATGGGGACAGACAATAACAGTGTCACATTTTCCAAAAGATAATTCAAAATATTTTAGTAATGACTATAATTTAGTTGATTGGCTAAGACAGTATTCTAAAGATCAAGAAGAGACTTATATTAGAAGCTTTTTGGGTAGAATGCTTTTTTCTGGTGATGAAACACTCAAAAAATCAAGCGTTTTATCTGGTGGCGAAAAAGTTAGGTGTATGCTTTCAAAAATGATGTTATCTAATGCTAATTTTTATATACTTGATGAGCCAACCAATCACCTTGACCTTGAATCTATTACTTCATTAAACGAAGGTATGGAAAAATATACTGGCGGAATGATGTTTGCCACCCATGACCATGAGCTTATATCAACTGTTGCAAATAGAATTATCGAAATTACACCAAAAGGTATAATTGACAAACTTATGAACTACGATGATTATCTCGAAAATGCTGATGTTAAAAAATTGAGAAAAGAAATGTATAACATAAATTAGGACAGACTGTAACTGATTGACACTGATTACATTGATTTTTATTTAAAATATTTATTTTTCTCTCATTAACTCATTTTATCTAAATATAAGATGGATTAACACAGGTTATATTTTATGTTAATAAAATTGTAATCTGTGTTAATCCATGACAATCTGATTAATCTGTGTTATACAATAATCAAAATATATAATTTTTTTTTCATATAATCTTTATTATTTGACAATATTCTTATATTCTACTAATATTAAATGAACAAAAAATAAAATTTTAAGAGAAACAAATGTTAAGTAATTTATTGCCAATTAGAGACCCTGTTTTAATATTTGCAATTGTTATGTCTATAACATTAATCGCTCCTCTTTTAGTAGAAAAACTAAGAATTCCTGGCATTATTGGTTTGATTGTAGCAGGAATTATTATTGGTCCACATACTACTGGTTTATTAGCAAGAGATCAAGCAATAGAACTTCTTAGTACAACTGGTTTATTGTATATAATGTTTTTATCAGGACTTGAAATAGATTTAAATCAATTCAAAAAGAATAAGAATCATAGTTTTATATATGGTTTTTTCACTTTCGCTATACCTTTTTTATTTGGATTTATATTTAGTTTTAATCTCCTAAAAATGAGTATCCCTCAATCAATTTTATTTGGAAGTTTATTTTCTTCACATACTCTTTTGACATACCCCATTGTTAGTAGTGCAGGAATATCTAAAAATAAATCTGTTGTAACAACAATTGGCGGAACAATTTTATCTGATAGTTTAGCAATGCTTGTTTTGGCTATAATTACAGGTACATCAAGTGGAAAATCTAATATTTTATTTTGGATAAAAATTATTGTTTTGATTATTGTATTAATCATTATAGTTTTATTAATCGTTCCTAAAATATCAAGTTGGTTTTTTAAACATTTTTCTTCAAATAATAGTTATTTGGATTTCATTTATTGTATAGTTATTTTGTTTGTTTCCGCATTTTTGTCACATCTTGCAGGATTAGAGCCTATTATTGGTGCTTTTTTGGCTGGAATTGCTCTTAACTCTATGATACCAGAAAATAGTATTCTAATGAATAGGATTAAATTTGTAGGAAATTCTTTATTTATACCATTTTTTCTAATATCTGTTGGAATGTTAGTAGATTTAAAATTATTTATCAAAGATATAAAACTAATACTTATTTCAATAGGAATGGTTTTAATTATCGTAACTTCAAAATTTTTAGCATCATACATATCTGGATTCATTCTAAAATATAAAAAAGAAGAATCAAGATTAATTTTTGGATTAAGCGTTAATCAGGCTGCTGCTACTCTTGCTGCTGTTCTTGTTGGATACAAGATAGGTTTATTTGACGATAAGATTATAGCAGGAACAATTATGATGATTATAGCATCTTGTTTTGTAGGTGCGTGGAATACTAAACAATCTGTAAAAATATTATCATTACAAAATGAAGAAATATCTAAAACTGATATTTATGAAACAGAAAGAATTCTTATACCAATAACAAAAAGCGACATCAGTAAAGAATTGATGAATATTTCATTCTTAATAAGAAATAAAAAATTAAATGAACCAATTTATCCTATGTATCTAGTGTTTGAGGGAAAAGAAATAGAAGAAAGAGTTGCTATGGGAGAAAAAATATTAGCACCAGCCGTTATTCAAGCAGTTTCTGCAAATATTCCTGTTGTTCCAGTAACTCGTATTGATATTAATTTAATTGATGGTATTAATAGAGCTATCAAAGAATTAAGAATTTCAACAATAATTATTAACTGGCATGATAAAAAAACTATTCAAAATCTTTTTTTTGGTAGTAACATTGATAAATTATTAACTTCTACCAGACAAACATTGCTATTGACCAATATAGTTTCTCCAATAAATATATGTAAAAGAGTTATAATTATTTTACCTCCAGTAATTGAAAGACAGTTTGGTATCAGAAAATCTTTAGAAATTATTTTGAGATTATCTAACCAAATATCAGCAAAAATTCATTTTATTGGCATAAATAACACAATTAATTCTATAAAAAAATACTTATCTGAAAAAAAAATAAATCTTACAATTAGTTTTGATATTTTGAAAGATTGGAAAACTGTTTTAAATAATCTTAAAAAAACTATAAAAAATAATCAAGAAGATTTGATTGTTTTATTTAGTTCAAGATATGGTCAAATTACATGGCATCCATTCTTGTATAAATTACCAAATAAAATTAATTCTATGTTCCAAGAAAATAATATTATTTCTATTTATCCAGAGACTGAAATTGCATCGGATATTGAGACAAAATTTGAACAAGTCGAAATGCCAGAAATAATAAAAATGATTAAAAGTAAAAATGCTCACTTTAATTTATCAGACAATATAAAAGAATCTATTAAATTTTTAATTTCAAGTGAAATTCAAGATCAAAAACATATTGAAAAAATCTCAGATGAATTAATAAAAATAGCACTTGAAGAACCAATAGAAATTTCAACTGGCATAGTATTACTACACTCTCACTTCGATATTTTTGAAGAATCTAAAATATTTTTAGCTGTCAATCATAATGGTTTTGATTTTAAAAATTTTAATAATACAATTTTTGCAATATTTATCATTATCGCATCAGATTCTCAACCCCCTGAGAATCATTTATACAATCTTGCTTCTTTAGCAAAATTGGTACAAAATGAAAAAATTATTAATATACTAAAAAAATCAGATTCTTATGAAGATGTTATTAATAGCATTCTAACTTAATACTACTTTTTTATTTTTTTTGAGACATATTTTTTTTAATTAGCTCTTTAAAATATTTTGAATAAATTAATGTATTATAAAAAATTTTACTAAATGTGGAATGATATTATGATATTTTATTTGTGAGAAATTGTTGTACTACAATAAATATTATTTAACAAAAATGAAGGATCGCCTCAAAAGTTAATTGTTTTGTAAGCATTTAACTTTTAAGACATCTCCTTCATTATAGATTTACTTATTTCTAAAAATTAGAACTTAATAGAAAGTCCCATAGCGTTATCAGATACAAAAGGAGCAACTACATATCCTTTTTTCTTACCATATTGGATAAGACCCCAAAATGTCCAAAAAAGTGCAGCAACAATAAAGAAAACCCATGCAAAACTAAACAAGGCATAGCCAGCATAACTTATATAAAGACCGACTAGTCTTTCAGCCCAATTTCCATTATACCACATAGCATTACCAGCTGCCATCAAAATTATTCCTGATATAAAAAATGTACCAAAAGAAACAGTAGTAGCAATAGCAGCATAAAAGAAAGATTTTTCATACGGAGCAATTTTTGTTACAAAGTTTTTAAAACCAGTGTTTTCTCCACTTGTTTTTCCACCTTTAGCAGCGAAAAATTTTGGAGTATGATTATTAAATAAATTCACAAAACTTACATTATATGAAGATTGTGAACTTTGAATGCTCACTTTTTCAGAAGAAAAAGTGAAAAAAAGACAGAAACTAGTAAACAAGCAAGCCAAAATAATTTTGCTTTTCATAAAATCTCCTCATTATTTTTATGTTATATCTAAAGTTTCATATTTACTGAAACTTTTATTACAATTTAATTTATAATTTACTAATTCAAAAACCTTTTTTACTTCAGGCTAAACTGTATTGATAATAATACAATTTTCTGATTATTAAATCTTGAAAGTTTTCTTTACAATAAAATACATCATACTTTTAGATAAAGCAAGAAAAATTGAATAAATCCTTTGTTTCTTACATCATTCATATAAAGAAACAATTACAAGGGAATATTACGATGAAAAACAATTAAAATCAATACAATAATATAGTGATTTTATAGGTATTTAAGAAGCTCGACTAATAAAAATACTCTTAATACAAGAAAATTATTATTATATTTTATACTAATACCATATTTGCCTTTATTTTTATTCTTATTACTCAAATTTTATTAATAATAAAGAAAATAAAACCCGGCACAAGGATACCGGGTTATTAAAATTTTAATAATTTTTATTTAATTTTTCTATATTTTTTTTGATATATATTTGCCATTTGCCATTTGTCTTTTTCTTTTTCATAATTAATTATTAACTCAAGAAAAAATTTTCCTTTATTTTCAGAATCTTCCAAATTTAAATTCACAATATATTCTATTTTGTCAACTGTTTGATTTTTACTTATTATTTTGCACTCTTTAATTTCTGATATTTTTTCAAAGTCCCACCAATATTCTGTATCATTACGATGTGTACTTTTACCAATCAAATCCTCTTTAATTTTTCCTGAATCAGGAATCTGTGAACATGCAAAAATCAATAAAAGAGATAAAGATAATAATAATAAATATATTCTCTTTTGCATAAACTCTCCTAAAATTTATTTCTAAAACTGCTCAAGCAGTTTTTTAACCAATATATCAAATAGTTATTAAAACAAAAATAGAACTGTATTACCGTCAAAGATGTAGACTTTCTGATTTATATTTATAAAACGAAATAATAATTTATTAAAGTACATTTATTCTCAAAAATTCTAATTAAAATAATCATTAAGTTTATTTTTTTCTATAATAATAAATGTTTAAATTATTTTAACAAACAAATCAATACAATAATATAGTGATTTTATAGGTATTTAAGAAGCTCGACTAGTAAAAAAATTCTTGACATAATAGGTTTATTAGTATATTTTATAAAACATGCAAGATTTATTTTTATTCTTTAATATTTCGATAATATCTTTATCTTCTATGATGTACGTTTATTTTATAATCAAAATTTTGTTAATTAAAAGAAAAGAAGCGTCTCATTGGATTTTTCTTGCTATATGTTTTTTATTATTACTTAGAATGACAAGTTTTAATTTATTAATCATACCAGCCTTAAAAAAAAGTAATATACTCGGAATCTTGTTATATCGTGTACAATCAATTTCTGTTATTTTTTTACCAGCATTATTAGCTCACCTTTTTTATTCACTTCTTTATAAAAGTAACAAAAGAAACTTAAGAATAATTTTATTTTTATATCTCTTATCATTATTATTTTACATATCCGCATTGATTGGGTTTAATCCAATTACAAAAGAAATTAAAATAGAAAACGATAAAATGTATTTTATAATTAATACATCTTCTTATATTTATAAATCAATAATTATATTTTTTATTTTTTCAATTCTTTTTTCTATCTACCTTTTAAATAAATTATCTAAAGTCAAAATGATAAACAAAGATAAAAAAATAATAAATATTATAAAATGGGCTTATATTTTTACTTTTGTGTATGGGTATATTATTCAACTTCTTATTTCTTTAATAAATCCTAAATATTTCTCACTAACTCCATATCTTATTATTATTTTTTCAATTATTATATATTATACAATTAAACGCTATAACTTTCTAAAAATATATAAGACAAATCAATTTTCAAATTTAATTAATGAGGATTTCACTCTACCGTTTATAATAACGGATGAAAAAGGAGTAATAATTAAATCAAATTTTAACAATATAAACAATGATATTTTTTATGGTAAAAGTATATATTATTTTTTCCCAGATTCCATGATAACTATTAATTCAATTTTGGAAGAAGGAAAAATAGTAAAAAATATCAATTTTATATTAGCTAATCATCAAAATCAGATTGAAATAACTTATACAGTTGACATAAATCCTATAAAAGATAAATTTCAGGATATTATTGGGCTTTTTATACTTCAATCAGATTACAAGATTTCATTAAATTCTTTTTCTAAAAGAGAGCAGGATATTATTCATTATCTAAAAAAAGGTCTTTCATATAAAGAAGTTGCTTATGAGCTAAACATTTCATATAACACGGTTAATACCCATATAAAAAACATATACAAAAAATCCGATGTTAACGATAGAAAAGAATTATTGGACTCCTTATCTTAGACCTTAAACTATCCCAATAAATGAGGAATACTTTTTGAGAAAGAGTACTAATTTCTTATCTTATCAATAAAATTTTAATCTATGTCTTTTCTTTATTTTTAGATTTTTTTAGAATAATTTTTTTATTTTCTTTTGGTTTTATATTTTTTACTTTTTTTAAATCAAAATTCTTCTTAATAATTATAGGAGTCTTTTTCACCTCTGCCTTTTTTACTTCCATTTTTTTATGAGAATCCGAAGCATTAAGTTCTAATTTTACAACAACTTCTATGTGATATGTATGAGGAAACATATCAACTGGTTTACAAAATGTTATTTTATAAAGATGACTAAGAGATTTTAGGTCTCTTGCAAGACTTTGAGGAGAACAAGATATATATATAATTTTTTTGGGTTTCATTTTCACAATTTCATCTAAAACTTCTATTTCAGAACCTACTCGTGGTGGGTCCAAAATTATACAATCAATAGATTTTTTTCTAAACGAAACAATTTCTTCTTTCACATCTGCACAAACAAAATTAGCATTAGTAATATTATTAATTTTTGCATTACGAATAGCACTCTCAATTGATGAACTATTATTCTCAATACCATAAACAGATTCAACTTCTTTTGCTAAAAAAAGCGAAAAAAAGCCAGCACCGCAGTATAAATCGAGAATTTTATCTTTTTTGGTTGGTTTCAGTAAATCAAAGACTATTTCTTGTAATTGCTGAGCCTGTGTATAGTTTGTCTGAAAAAATCCATTAATTGGTATTAAATAATTTAAGTCTCCAATATCTTCCTTAATAACCTTTTCTCCAACCAAATGATAATAATCATTATGGGTGCTTAAACCAACCCCTTTTAAGTCTTTTATTTTCTGTAATAATTCTTTAGAAAAATTAGAAATTGTTTTTGTATTTGTTGGAGCATAAAAATAAATTCCTGTTTCTCCTTTTTGATTGCTCCTAACATGAATTTGAGTAATAGAGAAAGGAATTCGTTGTTTTCTTATGATTTCATAAGCTTTTTGATTAGATTCTAACTCTTGCTTGCAATAATCAAATTCTACTATTTCTAAAGAATTTTCTTTCATTAAACCAAGTTTTTTACTATTTTTAGAATCCTCTCTATTTAAAGAAAGTTTATTTCTATAATGATAGGGTTCTTTCATACCAAGACATGGCAATACTTTAATATTTTCATTTAATGCAACGCCAAGTATTTTATTAACAATTCGTGCTTTCCATAAAAGTTGGGTCTTATAATCAATATGAAGCCATTGACAACCACCACAACCATTCTCAAATGCTTTACACTCAGGATTGACTCTTAAAGGAGATGGTTTAACTATTGCTATAATTTCACCACTTCCATAGTTTTTTCTAAGTTTTTTTACTTTTACTTTTAAAGTATCGCCAGGTACTCCACGAGGAACAAATATTGTTATGTCTTTAGTTTTAAAGACACCTTCTCCATTGTGGTTAAGACTTTGTATTTTTGCCAAAATAATATCGTTTGCTTTCAAAATTACCTCATAAATTTATTTCTTTTTTACAACAACAATTGAAATATCATCAAGTTGAATATCAAGATATTCCAAAACATCATTTAATATTACATCTCTTATTTCATTTGAACTTAATTTTCCAACTTTTTGAAATAAGTCTTCAAGTCTCTCCGGTTCATAGAGATTTCTTTTACTATCCATAGCCTCTATTATACCATCAGTATATAAAATCATAACATCATTTTTTTCCAGAAAAAATTGATTTTGAAAAACTTTATCCCCAAGTTCTGGTATAATCCCAAGCCATACGCCAGAAGTTTTTATTTTTTCTATTTTTTCGGTTCTATTTCTATAAATCATTATGTCAAGGTGTGCCCCTGCATGTATTACATTACCATAATTATCTGCACTCAAAAATGATAGAGTCATAAAATTATCTTCACCCATTCTATCATGAACATTATGATACAAAACTCTATTTACCTGAACAATTAAATCATAAGATGAAATATTTGGATTTGAAAGTAAAATCG
>Ga0209518_1000197_pt1 | contig 81804 bp, 71 predicted proteins | sample RifGroB1_FD_183993 | JGI IMG/M metagenome (GOLD analysis project Ga0209518, IMG submission 183993) | Groundwater microbial communities from Rifle, Colorado, USA - Groundwater B1 (SPAdes) (version 2) | ecosystem: Environmental > Aquatic > Deep subsurface > Groundwater | place: Rifle, Colorado... | reverse complement strand
AAATTTTCTTTTAAATGTCAAAAATTTAAACAATAAGAATATTCTTAAAGAAAATATAAACCCAGAAAAACTTCAAGAGAAACTAAATGCTGTTTTAAATAATGAAAAACCGACAAAAAAGAATAATATTTCTAATAATAAAATAGAAAATAATGATAATAGATTAAATGTATCTCAAAAAGATAAATTAAAAAAAGAAGTTCAAAAAAAAGGGATTGAAATTACTGAGGTAAATAATGCTTTAGTTTTTAATGTAAAATTCCAAAACCTTGATACTGAAACAAAAGAAAAAATTAAATCTATAATAAACGATACAAAAACTAATAAAATTGACGAAACTAAGGCAAAGAAATTAATACTTGATTTGGTTTTTGGTAATAAATTAAAAGATTTTGTTGATTTTGACAAGATAAATACTTCTAATTTAAATATAAAAAAAGATAAAAATGATACAAAAGACAATAAAATTGTTAAATTTGACTTTAAAAAAGAAGAAAAACAAGATATTCAAATAAGAGACTTAAAAACTGACGAAAATAAATTAGAAAACCAAATAAATGACAAAAAAGACAGCAAAAAAATAGCAGAAAAAACAAAAAACATTCTCGATACAAAAGAAAAAGACAGTGATATTAAAGACTTTAAGCAAGAAATTAGACTGGATGTTAATGATAATAAGTTAAATTCTACAAATCCAAAAGAAAGAAGTGCTGAAGTTCAGAGAGTTTATTCTGATAATAGAGAAAAAATTTTTGATACTATTGCAAAAAATACAAAAATAATTTTTGGTAATGATGAGACTCGTTTTACTACTATGATTAGACCAGACAATCTTGGACGAGTTGATCTAAAATTTGTAATGAAAGATGGAAAAATGGATGGGCGTATTATTCTACAAAATCAAGAGGCTGTTGATTTTTTTAGGAGTAATGTAGAAGAATTACGAGCTGTTTTTCAAAAATCAAATGTGGAACTTGGAAAAATTGATATTGCATTAGCAGGGGCGGGGCTTAATTATGGGGAGTCTGCTTCTGGTGGAAATAATTCTAACCAAAATCCAGAGAAAGTTTTTTCACAAAATTTTTCGGTAAAAGCACAGAAAGTTTTTGAGGATAATAGTTTTTTTGCTGCAGAAAATTATTATCAGGGTAATGATAAGAGGGTTAATATTTTTATATAGGATGTTGTTTCTTTTCTTTTTTATAGAAAAATGAAAAAAAAGAGAAGCAGAAAAGAAAGAGAAAAAAGAGAGGCTATTATGGACATAAATCCAAATGATTTTTCATCACTTAATCTAAAACAAGGTTATGTTGACCAATTTAAGACAAAAACAGAGGTCGAGAGTCTAAATAAAGCTATAAAAAAAGAGGGAAAAGAGCCAGTTAAAAATCTTGGTAAGGACGAGTTTTTGAAACTCTTAATTACAGAGTTGCAACATCAGGACCCAACAAACCCTATGCAAGATAAAGAGTTTATAGCACAAATGGCTCAATTCTCATCACTCGAACAAATGGTAAATTTAAACGCTGGTATGAGTAAACTTTTGAATAATTCTTCTTTTCAATCGAGTTTTGATTTATTGGGTAAGAATGTTGAAGTTCAAGCACCTGGTCAAGTTGATGAAAATGGTGAACAAAAAATCATTAAAGGATTTGTTGATTCCATAAAAAAAGTAGAAAATGATACTTTAGTTACAATAGATGGTGAATCTTATTCTACAAGTTTAATAACAAAGGTTGAGAAATAGAAAGGAGAATTAGCCTATGATGCGATCATTATATGCTGGTGTTAGTGGTTTACAAAACCATCAAATTAGGATGGATGTTGTTGGTAACAACATTGCAAATGTAAACACAACTGGCTTTAAAAAAGGTAGAGTAAACTTTCAAGATATGCTTTCGCAAACTATGAGTGGTGCCGCACGACCAACTGATGTAAAAGGTGGTGTGAATCCAAAACAAGTAGGTCTTGGTATGGTTATTGCTTCAATTGATACTATTCATACTCAAGGGTCTTTACAAACTACTGGCAATAATCTCGATATGGGGCTTAGTGGGAATGGTTTTTTTATCCTTAAAGATGGAGATAAAAGTTTCTACACAAGAGCAGGTGCTTTTGGACTTGATAAAGATGGGTTACTTGTAAATCCTGGTACAGGTCTTAGAGTGCAAGGTTGGACATCAAAAGATATTGGTGGACAGTATATGATTAGTGCTGCTGAAGAGCCTGCGGATATTAAAATTCCTCTTTACTCAAAAGACCCAGCAAAGGCAACAAAAAATGTAGATTTTAAATGTAATCTTATGTCAGAAATGCCAATTATGGATCCAAATGTGGCTCATACAGAACAAGAATTAATTAAAAATACATGGACTTCTTCTATTAATATGTATGATTCGCAAGGTACACCATTAGAAGTAAGATTTAGATTTATGAAAACTGGTACAAATCAATGGCAATCTCAAGTTCAAGTTTTTCAAAATGACCCAAATAATCCAGGGCAAAAAATAGAAATACCTGCAACTCAATTTAATCTTGATGTATCGCCAAATGCTGGTGGTGGAAACCCTGCAACAAATGGGCAAAACTTTTTTAACCTTGGTTTTGATAACCTTGGTAGAATAATCAATGTTAGAGACGGTCAAGAAGATGTAAGAAACGCTGGAAACCTTTTTGTAAACCTAAATATTACTGTACCAAATACAACTCCTGGTTTACCTGGCGAAAACCTTTCTGTTCGAATAAATCTTGGTGAAGCTGGTAAAGTTAGAACAGAAGATAATGTTGGTATTACACAATTTAGCTCTGGTTTTACAACAAAGCCATTTAGACAAGATGGTTTTGGAATGGGTTATCTTGAAGGTATAAAAGTTGATGACACTGGCTCTATAACTGGTGTATTCTCAAACGGAAATAATAGAATATTAGCACAAGTCGCATTGGCTAACTTTACAAATGTTGGCGGTCTCGAAAAAGCCGGCGAAACAAACTTTGTTTACTCAAATAACTCAGGCGAACCTGATATTAGTGCTGCTGGCACTATGGGTAAAGGTAAAATTATGTCTGGTGCATTAGAAATGAGTAATGTTGACCTCGCAGAACAATTTACAGATATGATTGTAACTCAAAGAGGTTTTCAGGCAAACTCAAAAACAATCCAAACATCTGACCAAATGTTACAAGAGTTATTGACATTAAAACGATAATATAACACGAATTAGCACAGATTGTAATAGAATATAATTTGTGTTATGGATAAACCGTAGGGTGACCTACGGTTTTTTTTATTTATTAATAATAGTTGATTTTGATTGATAAAATGGTATTAACATAAATTTTACGAAAAATTAAATAAAATTTCAATAAAAAATATAAATATTCAAACTTATTGGAATTTTTAATCAGAATTTGGGTTATTAGTAAAATAGTTTTAGATATTTTATCTTGTGAAATCAAAAAATCTTACAAATTTATTTATTTGACCATCTATTTTTAAGAATTTTTTATTTTTTACTTTATCTCTGCAAAATTCATTTAATTCTGCAAACTCAATTTTTTTATTAAGAAGATAAGAGTAACCAGCATTCACCCTCAAAATAAAAAAGTAATCGTCTGAGGTTTTGGTTTTAAAGAATTTTTCTTTTGTTTTTATTACTTTTGATTTTATAATAAATTTTTGTGGAATCGGTGTGTTGGTTAAAAAATATCCACCAATAATATTTAAAATATCTTCTGTTTTTGTAAAATTAACAGCTAGCATATTTTGAAATTCTTCATTTTTTAAAATCAATAATTCTGTTCCTTGAGGTAAGGTAAGCCACAAATTCCAAATCAATAAATTAATTGTATCAGAAAATTCTTTTCTCATTAAAGGTTTTTTATCAATATCTTTTTCATTATTAAATTTATATAGCATTAAATCTAATTTTGATAGAATAAAATTTATATCACTATTTAGTTCTTTTGCAAAAATACTTGCATAAGATTCTCTACCTATATAAGTTAGATTGTAGATAAAATAAATTATTTCTTTTAGAGTACTTACGTTTTTTTGTTGCGTAGTAAATATTTTCTTAAAATCTATACTTATTGGTAAATTATAAGTTAAAATTTTTTCGTAAGGATCAAAGAGACTAAGAAATTTTCCTATTTCAGAAAGATTAGATAGTAAAAAAAGTTTTTCATACTGCGATGCTGTAAATCTTTGTAAAATTGGAATAATTACTCTTTGTACAAATTTCATATCAGTAGTTTTCAAATTGTAAATAAAGTTATTCCATTGTTTTAAACTATTTATTTCTCTTATTTTTTTGGGGAGGTTTTTATCTTGCTTTAAATTGATCACAGAAAATTGTAAGTATTTTTTTAATTGTGGGTTTCTTGTTATTATCCTTGATCTTGTATTTATAAAAGATTCAAAAAAGACTGTATATACTCTCAAGTCTATACCATTAGATTTAAAAAAAACATCGTCATACCCACATTTTTTTTCTAATAAAAATTTCATTATAGTTAGTTCGTCTGGTGTAAAATGTTTATTTTTATTTCTTATAGTCTCAATTCCTATACCTTCGACAAATTCTATTGCGTCCTCTTTTTTCATAGACCTCATAAATAAATCTAAGTTGAGTAAGAAAACACCACCATTTAGTATTATTTTTTTTACTTTTTCTCCAATAATTTTATAACCTAAACTTTTACAAAAGGCATTTATTTTTATTGTAGGAACTTCATATTTATATAATAATTTAGTAAAATCAGAAATTTTAAGTAAACTAATATTTGCAAAACTTTTTCCAACTTCTTCTAAATCTATTTCTTCTTCCAAATATTTTTTTATTTCTTCTTTTTCTTTATATGTATTAATTTTTGCCATAATCATGCTTAATTCAGAAAATCCTATACTTGGGTTTTTTTCTTCTTCCATACATAGTCTCCATATTAGTTATAAAACTTTGATATTAAATATACTGTAATATAATTTTAAAGCAATACAATATACACTTTTTTTATCAAATAAAATAATTTTTTCAAAAAATAAATTTAATTAAATATACTAAAATTAATTCAATTTGTCAATTTCTACAAAATTAAGAAAAGCAGATTTATGCTATTTTTTTATTATTAAAGCTAATTAAAAACGATAAAAGACTCTTTTTCTTTTAAAATGCAAAATTTTAAGAATAAATTCCAAAAATCTTGTATTCTTAATCAATTTGTAAGAGAGCATAAAATTTTATCATATTAAGAAATGGTATTATTAAAGAATAAATTCTTTTTAAGAATAATTAATGCTATTTATAATAAACAATTTAATCTATGTTATGTTTTTTCCCTCAATTTTTTTAACTCTTCATAAATATATAAAACAGCATTTACATAAGCAGAACTTCTATTATAAGAATAAACAGAGTCAAATAATGACTTTTGATTATCTATATTAGAATTATTTAGATTATTTTTAAACAAATAGTTTTCTATACTACACAAATTGTCGTCTAATGAATAAATATCTATATTCTCATCTATTCCATCCACATCAACAAAATAATTGAACAAAGAACTTGGGATAAATTGACCAAGACCACAAGCTCCTGCATAAGAACCAACAAAATAATAAGCGTTTTTATTTGTCTTTTGACACATTTTATATAAATAAATGAGTTCTCTCAAAGCAAATTTTTCTCTTTTCTCGAGGAGTAAATACTGTGAAACTAAAGTATTAAAAATGTAATAATTTCCAACATACCTTCGTTGCCCAAAATTTGTTTCCATCCCCAATATTGCAACGGCTAATTCAAAATAAATTCCATTTTTATCTTCGATTTTTTGCAATGTTTCAATATTTCTCTCTATAAATTTTGTCCCCATTTGAATCTTTTTGTCTAATCCAAAGTGATTTTTATACCAATCAAAGTCTTTTTGCTTAGTTTTGACTTTATTTTCAGCCATATTTAAAAATAATTTTTCTATATCAGAGTAAATTTCAAATTTATGACTATTTAAGTTTTCTACAATCCATTCAATAGGAACTCCATTTGCAACTAAACTTGACTTTAGATTTTCTAACTTTTGATTGTCTTCTTGTTGATTAGAAAATAATTGTAAACAAATAAAAAGCATAAAAATAATAAAATAATATCGTTTCATTTTAAAATCCTTTGTGTTTAAGCTGATATATAGTTAAATTTAAAATATTCTCACTATTTCTGCTTTATAATGACAATTATCCAGATTGTCATTATAATCTTAATTATAAGATTATATGCTTAAAAAACGAGTTCTTTTTCGAGTTTTTTAGGCTATAAAACTGAAATGTTTTTTTACAACTTGTTTTCTTAAAAGAACTTAGAAAAAAATTTATCATTGAATTTAAGACAAACCTAAAACATTTCAGTATATATTATAATACTTAAAGATTAAAATACCTTTAAAAGAATATTAATTTTTATTAATGATACTCAAGAGACCTGACAAATCTAAAAAAATAGATTTACGATTTAAAAACTTTTATGTATAACACAGATTAATCAGATTGTGACGGATTGGTACAGATTAAATCGCCTAAATATATACTATAAATATATTTAACTTTTTAAATTTGTGACAAATCCAAAACTTTTATGTATATTGGATAAATATTCTAATGGAGGTTAATTTTGTCTTACAAACTAATTAGCATAGTGGGCTCTGGTGAAGATTATAACGATGAAAAACTTATAAAACACTTGAGAAACTCAGATTTTATAATTGCATCAGATGGTGGGCTTAACACTCTAAATTCGATAAATATAAAGCCAAATTTATTAATTGGAGATTTTGATAGTGTAAATAAGGATATTCTTTCTGATTATCCTGATATTCAAGTAGAAAAATATCCAAAAGAGAAAGATTTGACAGACTCAGAACTTGCATTAAAAAAAGCTATTTCTCTAACTCCACAAAAAATAGAACTTTTTGCGATGACTGGTAGTTATTTTGATCATAGTATTGCAAATGTTTTTAATTTGATTAGAAATTTTTCGACCAATATACAGATAAGCATAATTAGTTCAAATTCAACAATTTTTGTTATAGACTCTGATGCCGAGTTTACAAATCTCAAAAATCGTAGAGTATCTTTTTTTCCTCTTGGTGATATAGAACTTTTAGAAATGACTGGGTTTAAATATAATTTTGATAAAAATAAGATTTCTTTTTTAGAATACAGCGTTAGTAATGTAATACAAAGTGATTATTGCAAAATAAAAATAAAAAATGGTTATATGATATTCGTCTTGTTTGATGAAGATTTTATTTGAAAATACCTTTACTTTCTGAGATTAAAAACTCCAATAAATTTAATATTTTATTGATTTTTTTCAATTATTCCTAAAATTCATATCATTCGTGATTTATTTGAGATTTATTTTATTATACCAAGTATTAACTGATTTTGGCGATAAAAAAATTACTTAAATTAGGTCTGTCCCTTTCATATATGGAGACAGAACATATTTCTATCGCTAAAACTCCTTAATAGTTGGTATAATTATTTGATATAACTGAATATATATATCCATATCAAAAAAATCAATAGTTATTTCCTTCTAAGTTATTGGTATGGAAAGTCTTTCACTGATGTCCAAATTGTCTCTATATATTAAACGCTTATCTTTATTAATTCATTTTTATTAAATAAATTACAAGTAATGTCAATTTTTATTATTTATTAACCTTTTAGAAGCGTTTAAGTATATATCACTAAGACTTATCCACCATTCCATTATAAACATACAATGCACGAGAGTAGTTGTAAAAATATTTATCAAAAAGCTCACCTATATTTCTTATGCGAATAGAATCTGGATAAAGTTCAACATTTTTGTCATTTAAAAAATCTTCTATGTCATCTTTAGTTTTTTTATCAAAATCAAGCATTTGATAAAGTTCTTCAATTGGGAATTTAAATGTAAAAGATTTATCAAATTCTTTCTTTGGGTCTGGAATTACTTGTTTTATCTTTGATGCAAGTAAATAATAAAGTTTTGCTGTTGGAACAGGGATTTTAAAGCAAATTAATTGTTGTTGAACAAACCATATTCTTTTTGAAAGAAATTCTAATATTTTAACAAATAGAGTCGGAGGCAGCTTATCAATTCCTTTTTTATTAATTATCATAACATTAGTTTCTACTTCAGCAACAGCAGTTGCACTTCGAGGTTTATCATTTAAAATGCCCATCTCTCCAAAAATATCACCTTCAGAAAGAATAGCTAAAAGCATCTCTTTATCATGCTTTAATTTGGTAATTTTTACTTTTCCCTTTTTTATAATGAAAAAAGTATCTCCTGTTTCAAATTCTGTAAAAATAACAGATTGTGGTGGAAACTTTCTTTCTGTAATTATTTGGTCTGTTGTGAAAACTTCTACTGATGGAAGTTTTTCCATCACACTTTTATATTTTTCTAAGTTTACTGGATCATTTTTAAATTCTAACTCAGATATTTTTAGTAAGTGAGATGCCTTTTTTTCTTCTTTAATTGAGATATATTTATCTACAATATCAAATATTTTTTCTTTTCTATCTGCATAAACAGAAAAAAACTCATATCTAATTAAATCTTTATCGAGTCTTCTCAATATCTCAGAATATTCTGAAAGAATCTTTAATATTACCTTTGGATGCTCAGTATAAAGCTCATCAATTTTATCTTTAGAAATGACAAAAACTTCGCAGTCAGTCACAGCTTGAACAACTTCATCATCTGCAATACCAGTTAATGATTGGATAATACCAAAAATATAGCCATTACCTTTAATTTCTTCTGTGTCGCCAAGTATAGGATTTTTTCTTTTAATTTTTATTTGTCCTGTTTTAACAATATAAAAATGTCTTCCGTTATTTTTACCTTCGAGATATATAAAAGCATTCTTTTGAAATAATTTTGTTGATACCTTCATAATTCACATCACTTAATTTATAAAATTATTATACTTAATATTTTTAGTTTTATCAAAAATTCTAAAAATCAAGTATCGTTATATATTATCACACGATTTAATTTGTGTTATTTAATCGTCGGTCAAAAGACTTAAAAAAATTAGTTTAAATTCCTAAATCTATTTCATAAGCTTCTGGTAGAATTTTAACGGCAGTTACAGAGATATAGCCATTTTTCATTGCATCAGCATCTGTTTTTTCGTCTTTCTCAAAAATTGGATGGTCTCCTTTAATCCAAAAATATTTACCATTATTCCCAGAGTCAAAACAAAGTAATTTGTCTTGATAAAAATGATGATGACATGGCACCGTTTGTTTAACACCTTTTAATAAAGATGGATGAATATTTGGAAAATTTACATTATAAAGGAAGTTTCCCGTATTTTTTTGCATAAGGCGTTCAAAATAATTATCAAGAAAATACTTTATGTTTTCAAACTCAATTTCTTCACCCCAACTATTTACAGAAAAAGCAATAGATGGAATATTTTGTAATGCTCCTTGTCTTGCAGCCCCCACTGTCCCTGAGTAAATTATGTCTTTGCCAATATTTGGACCGTGATTTATACCAGAAACAATGATGTCTATTTTTTGTTCTACAAGCCCAAGTAATGCAACATTAACGCAATCTGCAGGGGTGCCTCGTAATGCCCAAACATTATCTTTATGGTACACTAATCTAATTGTATCTTTTAATGTAACACTATGTGAAAAACCACTTTTTTCGCTATCTGGTGCTACGACAAAAACATTGTAATCTTTTGACTCAAAGTATTCCTTTAAAAAAATCAAACCATCAGCTTTATAACCATCATCATTTGTCAATAAAATATTCATAAAACCTCACTAACCTTTCCATTTATTGTTTTAGAAATTTTATCCAATTTTTCTACAAAATCAGCCTCAATCTCGACAATAAAACTCACATCTTCACTAAAATTTTTTTCTAAAATTTTTATATTTTCTTTTTTTAATATATATTCCAAATGAGACACCTCATTTATAGGTAGAATAATTTTATACTTTGAAAATATCTTAAATTCTTTTTTGCCAGAAAGTTTTAGTACTTCGACAACGCCTTTTTTATAAATATGGACGAGTCCGCCAGTACCGAGTTTGATTCCACCAAAATATCTTGTCGTAACAACAAGTATATTTACAAGATTTTCGGAAGATAAAACAGAAAGCATGGGAGCACCAGCAGTTCCGCCTGGTTCTCCATCATCATTTTTTCGCTCAACTATATTATTATTTTGTAATATTCTATAACTATAACAATTATGAACTGCCCCTTTTTCTTGATTTACTATTTCTTTTATTGCAATTTGTGCTTCTTTTTCAGAATATACAATTTTTGCTCTTGTTATGAATTTAGATTTTTTCTCAATAAGTTCTATTTGAGCTTCTTTAGATATAATAAACATATTAGAAATTTAACTTTAATGCTTCGTTTGCTTTTTTTAAAATTATGTCTGGTGAAATAGGTTTAACTATATAACTTTTTATGCCATATTCCCTTGCTTTAACAACTGTTTCTTGTTGTGATAAAGCAGAAAAAACTATAACAGGGATGTTTAATTTTAAATTTTTTAGAGATTCTAACACCTCAAAGCCAGTCATTTTTGGCATAAGCATATCAAGGAAAACCAAATCTGGTACAGTATTAACCAAACTATCTATAAAAAACTTACCATTCTCATAAGTAGAAATAATCCAGTTTTTATCTTCTAATACTTTTTTCATAAATTGTAATATAACTTTATCATCATCAACGACAGCAATGTTTATTTTTTTTTCTGTTATAAAAACAGATTTATTTTTTTCAGTTTTTTCGCTTTGAAATTTAAGATGCAATGATTCTTTCTCCTCGTTTAATTCTTTTGATTTAACTAAAAGTTCATTTTTTATAGCATCGAGTCCTTTGTTTATTATGTCTCTAATTTCTATGTTGCAAAGACTATCAACTGCTACATTAATATTGTCTGTAACCTCAATATCTTTTAATTTTTTGTTAAAAAACACAAATTTTTGTATAAATTCAGAATTTGACAAAACTTTAACTGTTTTTTTAGGATTTATAGAAAATTTGATTATACTAGAAAAAAACTTATCAAGCTTTATTGCATCTTTTTCTGTAAACGATATATTTGAAATTATTATTAAAATCTTAGGGACTTCAATATTATAAAGAACAACTAACTCTTCAATTTTATATTTTAACATTTCTATTTTTTCAACATTCAATCCCTCTGAAATTTCGATAAAAAGAATATCATCGTTAAAATGTACATCTAAAAAGCAAGGAGTCGTATCTATTTTTATATCTTTTTTTAACAAATCAGAAATTGTATTTATAAGAATATCAATTTTTAATGGTTTTGATATGAGTTTTGCAACATTAAACTTGGAAAGGTTTAATATTGTCTCCATATCAACTTCTGAAGCAAGCATAATTACTGGTATTGAAGCAGTAGTTTTTGATAACTTCATTTCAGTCAACAAATCTGCACTTGTTCTTTTTTTTATCTGATAGTCTAAAATAATTACATCTGGGAGGTTATTTCTAATTTTTGTTATACCATCAAAACCATCTGATGACAATATTACTTCAAAATTATATCGTTCAAAAATTTCTCTTAGGTAATTTCTCATCAAGTAAGAATCATCAATAATGACAATTTTATTCATAACCTCTCCAAAACACCAAAATCTTAAATAAGTATAACAAAAACTTTTTCCTTTGTCAAAAATTTTGATTTTTTTTATTTACAAATCAAGGATAATCAAATAATTCTTTTTTTATAGAAACAATCTGACAAATTACTCAATTTTAATTTTTATCAAATAAGGAAAGAAATCTTGCATTTATACAACACAGATTAATCAGATTACCACAGATTACACGGATTAAATTCATTTAATTAATTGATATTAAACTAATTAACTTTTAAATATTTTGACAAACTAAAAACTTTTGGGTATATATATATTCTTTTATCATAATTAGTATAAAATTTGGAGAATCTTTATGGTTGATAAAATCTCTTTTGAAATAAAAAATTTCCTAATCGAAAAATTTGCAAGTAAAAATGATTTTGATAATCTGTGTAGAAAACTTGATATTCTAAATATTTATCGTGGAAATTATGCTGATTGTATAACAGACTTGATTAATGATATAGAACGAGATTTAAAAAATCATATTAATCTATTATATAATGTTTTAATCGAATTAAAACCAAATTTTAGAGATAAAATTGATTTTTTATTTGAAATAAAAGATTTTAATAAAGAAATAGACGAAATTGATAATAAAGAAAAGAAAAAAGTTGCAATATTATTCTCTGATTTAAAAGGTTTTTCTCAAATCAAAACTGACGAGTTAAAAGAAAAATTAAGTAAAATTATTTATGACCAAAAAGAAGAGATAAGGCAAAATAAAGATTGTCTATATATAAATACTTGGGGCGATGCTTTTTTTATCGTTTTTTCAAATACAGAGTCATTATTGAAAGAAGCGATTATTTTAAAGAAGTTTTATCGTGATTATAATTGGGAAAAAGAGGGATTTAACGATATAAATATAAGAATTGCTCTTCATTATGGAGAGATTACTTTATTTATCAAAAACGATAAAATAATAAATCTAACTGGTAAAAATATAGATTTATCTGCAAGAATAGAGCCAATTGTTAATCCTAATTATATTTTCTGCTCAGAGGCTTTTTATAAAGATGTTAATTCTAAAACTGAGATAGAATTTTATTCTCTTGGTAAGATAGAACTTGCAAAAAATTATAAAAAAGAAGAATTATATTCTGTTGGTGAGAAAGCAACACTTGAAAGACAAGTCAAAATATTAGCAATAACAGCAGCACCAAACAACGATATTTATTACGAACTTGAGCAAGATACAATAATTACATCGTTTTGTGGGATCCCAATCGAAAAACTATTGATTGACATCCCAGACCCTATTTTTGCAACAATGAGTGAGATCGAAAATTGGGGGAAAGACTATAAGTATGATATAATTATTATTTCTTGTCATGGGAGTAATGATGGTCATTTGTTGTTTGAGGATGAGAATGGTAATAATATGCGTATAAATGGTAAAGAAATTGCTGATAAATTTAACCAATTTAATATAAATCCAAAGATTTTGATATTATCCTCGTGTTACTCTGGCTTTATTGAGAAAAAAAGTGATAATAATCTTAGTAGCGTTGCAGAAGAGATTTTTAATAATAGTAATATCCCTTGTGTTATTGGTATGAATAAAGAAATAACTAACCTTGCCTCAATTGACTTTAATAAAGGCTTTTTAAAGGCTATTTTTGATGGAAAAAACATATTAGATGCTTTTGAATCTGGTAAAATAGAGATAAATAACGGAGAAACACAAAGAATCCAAGATAAAGGTGACAATTGGAGAATATTTAACGAAAAAAATATACCGATTTTATTTGTGAAAGATAACGAATTAAATATAAATAATTTTTATCCTGATAAAATCTCAAGAGAACGAGTATCATCAATGGACTTTAAGAATGCTAAATATCTTGAAAGAGGCTTTATTGGGAGGAGAAAAGAGTTAAGAAATATATTAAAAATGTCATTAATCGATAAAAATGGCGTTATAATAATAAAAGGTGCTGGTGGTGTAGGTAAATCGACTATAACAACGAGAGTATGTGCTAATTTGAGACAAAAAGATTATATTGTTATTGATTTTATTGGAGTGTTAGAATTAAGTACAATTATAGAGAGGTTAATTAAAGATGTAATTGAGAAATATCAACTCAAAATTGATATAAATCAATTAAAAAACTCAAATGAATCTGATAAAATTGATTTTATAATTAAATATCTACTTTTAAATAATAAAATTGCTATAATATTTGATAATTTTGAGGATAATCAAGAGGTTGATACTGGTAAGATAAAAAATGATTATGTAAAATTATTTATTGAAAGGTGTAAAAAATCTTTAGTTAATCACGATTCAATTCTTTTTATAACAACAAGATACGATGTTTTGATGGATAATCAACCAATAGAAATATCAGAATTTAAAGATAAAGAGTATTATAAATTATTATTAAATCAAAATACTCTAAATAGGTTAGAAGTAAAAGAAAAAATACAATTAAAAAATAAAATTGGTGGTAATCCAAGAATTATTGAGTTATTGGAAAGTTTATCAAATATTAAGTTTAAAAATGAGCAATATAATTATCACAATTTACAAAATATAATTGATAAAGCAATTTCAATTGTAATTGGTGACAAAAAACACGAAAGATATGATTTTACTCCATGGTTTATAAATAATTTAATTGGATATTTAAATGAAAATGAGAAACAATTATTAAAAGCAGTATCTATTTACAGAAATCCAACTAATTTGGTAGGATTAGAGATATTTGGTATCAAAAATATAGAAGATAATGCTCAATTACTACTCCAATTGTCGTTAATCGAATATATCCCTATTGATAAATATTATTCTCAAAGATTAACAGTAGATTTTGTCACAAATCCAGAAAATAAATTGTTTAATATAGAAGAATTAAGAGATTGGCATAGAAAAGCTGCGGAATATGTTGAAAATATTGACTCAATTGAAGCAATTTATCAATATAAAGAGGCAAATGAGTATGATAAAGCGTTTCTGATTGCCGATACTGTTCAAAATTGGTTTTATAATCATGGATATGTTTATGAAGCAAGGGAGATATTGGAAGATTTTATAGATAAAAATATAAAACTTAATGATAAAAATACAGGATATTTATATCATAGTATTGGTATAATTGAACAAAAACAGGGAGAAATCGATAAAGCATTGGATTATTATAATAAATCTTTAAAAATATCACAAGAAATTGGCTATAAATTGGGTATTAGTTATTCTTATGGTCAAATTGGGAATATATATTATCAAAAAGGCGAATATGAAGAGTCTATTAAGTTTTATAATAAATCTTTAAAAATATCACAAGAAATTGGCTATAAATTGGGTATTAGTGCTTCTTATCATAATATTGGTATAATTGAACAAAAACGGGGAGAAATCAACAAAGCATTGGATTATTATTATAAATCTTTAAAAATAAAAGAAGAAATTGGCGATAAATCGGGTATTAGTGGTTCTTATCATAATATTGGAGCAATTTATCAACAAAAAGGCGAATATAAAAAGGCTATTGAGTTTTATAATAAATCTTTAAAAATAAAAGAAGAAATTGGTGATATAAATGGAATTGCGTTATCTAACGGACAATTTGGATTATTATATATCCAATTAAAAGATTATCAAAAAGCATTTCCCTATTTGATAAAAGCATATTTGATATTTAAAAAACTTGAGAGTCCAAATATAAAATTAGCAATAAATCAATTAATACAGATAAAAGATTATATCCCACAAGAGCAATTTATTAAAAAATTGGAAGAATCGGGGATAAAAATAGAAGAAATGTTTAGATTTATTTTATAAAATTTATTAAAATAGTAAATTTTTTACTCTATGGAAACAAGGGGTAGCTACCCCTTGTTTCCATAGAGATTGTTTATCAAAATCAGACGATAAAGAGCAATTTTTAGCGAGTGGTGATAAACAGATGGTTGAGATGTTTAGGGAGATGGTGGAGGAAAATTCACATTGAGTTTGTTTTTTATAAAAATTTATTCTTTACTAAATCAATTTATGGTATAATATAAATAAAGAGTTTTAAAGGAGAATAATAAATGCTTGTTATAAAAGAACGATTGTTAAACGAAATTGAAAAACTTGATGAAAATGAGATGTTTTTTGCTTATGATGTGATTAGTAATATTAATATTCATAAAAATAATTTATCAAAAAAAAGAAAATATAATCATGAATCTATTCGCAATATTTTAAACAAAACCAATAAAAATTTAAGCGACGAAATTATTGAAATGAGAGAAGATAGGATATGAAATATTTTTTTGACACATCAGCTTTTGTTAAATTTTATAGAAATGAAAAAGGAACTGAATTAGTAACGAACATTATATTAGATAACAATAATCAAATATGGATTATGGAATTAGCAAAATTAGAATTTTGTTCTTCACTCTATCGAAGATATAGAAATAATGAAATAACTTTCAATGATTTATCTGAAATAATTGAATTATTTGAGAATGATATTAAAAATATACAAGTTGAACCTTTTACAAATCAAATTATTATTGAAGCAGAGATTTTACTAAAAAGATTTGGAAAAGATTTTGGTTTAAGAACTCTTGATGCTCTTCATTTAGCTTCATGTTATCTTATTTCAGATGAAAATACTTTTTTTGTTAGCTCCGATGAATATTTATGTAAAGTAGCACTTTTATTAGGCTTAAAAATAATTAATCCTATTAAGTAATAAAAATTATGTTTACTAAATCAATTTATGGTATAATATAAATAAACTCAGGTTATTTCAAGTACATATTTTTTTGTGAATATTTATCTCCATTCTCCTTTTCCTAAAAGAAAGAGAAAAAGGGATAGTTTTATTTCCTATTTTTTTTGACAAATTTAAAACTTTTGGTTATACTTGCCAAATTTATAAATATTCAGCACTTATCCAAAAAATTAAAATAAGGAGATTTATATAATGGGAAAATCTTTAACTCAAAAAATTCTTGAAATTCATCTAATGGAAGGACAATATAAAAAGGGTGAGGAAATAGGAATTAGGATTGACACAACTTTAACTCAAGATGCTACTGGAACTTTAGCTTATTTACAATTTGAAGCAATGGGCATTCCAAAAGTGCAAACAGATATTTCAGTAAGTTATGTTGACCACAACACCCTCCAAACTGATAATAGAAATATGGACGATCATTTATATTTACAAACAGTTGCAAATAAATATGGTGTTTATTTTTCAAGACCAGGTAATGGTATTTGCCATCAAGTTCATCTTGAACGATTTGCAAAACCTGGTTTTACTTTACTTGGCTCTGATTCACACACCCCAACTGCTGGTGGAATGGGAATGATTGCAATAGGAGCTGGTGGTCTTGATGTTGCTTGTGCTATGGCTGGCGAACCATTCTATGTAAAAGTACCAAAAGTAATTGGTGTTAAATTGACAGGTGCATTAAAAGATTGGGTTTCTGCAAAAGATATAATTTTACACGTACTTAAAATAAAAACAGTTAAAGGCGGAGTTGGGGCAGTGTTTGAATACTTTGGAGATGGAGTAAAAACTCTATCAGTACCAGAACGAGCAACAATTACAAATATGGGTGCAGAACTTGGAGCAACGACTTCTGTTTTCCCATCTGATGATACAACTTTAGACTTTTTGAAAAGACAAGGTAGAGAAAAAGATTTTATTGAAATAAAAGCAGATGATGATGCTGATTACGACGAAATTGTAGAAGTTGATTTGGGAAAAGTTGTTCCTATGGCAGCAGCACCACATTCTCCTGATAGTGTAGTTGAAATTGCGGAGATAGAAGATACTCAGGTTGACCAAATTGCTATTGGTAGCTGTACAAACTCAAGTTACAGAGACTTATGGTTAGTTGGAAAAATCCTTGAAGGTAAAATTATTGCAAAAAATGTATCTTTAGTTATATCACCAGGATCAAAACAAGTTTTATCTATGATTTCAAGAGATGGAACTTTGACTCGTTTAATCGATGCTGGTGCAAGAATCCTCGAATGTACTTGCGGTCCTTGTATTGGTATGGGGCAAGCTCCAAATGCAGAAGGTACATCGCTAAGAACATTCAACCGAAATTTTGAAGGACGAAGCGGAACAAAAGATGCAAAAGTTTATTTAATAGGTCCAGAGATTGCTGCTGCTTCTGCTATTACGGGTAGAATCTCAGATCCAAGAGACTTAGGTAAAATGCCAAACTTTAGCTTCCCTGAGACTTTTGTTATTGATGATAGAATGATTATTCCACCTTCACCAAAACCAGAAGAAGTTGTGATTAAAAGAGGTCCAGGTATTAAACCAATCCCAGAACAAACTCCATTAACAGCTGACATCGAAGCAAAAGTTGTAATAAAGGTAGAAAATAATATTTCAACAGATCATATTTTACCTGCTGGAGCAAAAGTATTGCCTTATAGGTCTGATATTCCAAAAATTAGTGAGTTTACATTTGGATCAATTGATGCTGATTTTCATAAAAAAGCAAAAGAGGCAAAAATTGGCATTATCGTTGGTGGCGAAAACTACGGACAAGGCTCATCTCGTGAACACGCTGCTTTAGCACCTCGATATCTTGGTATAGTTGCAGTAATTGTAAAATCATTTGCAAGAATCCACAAGGCAAATTTAGTAAACTTTGGTATTATCCCATTAACTTTTGAAAGCCCATTGGATTACGAGCAAATAAACGCAAACGATAAGATTTTGATACCAAATATCAAAAATATAGTTGAAAAAGGCGAAAATTCAGTAGAAGCTTTAGTTAATGGCAAAACTATTAAATTAAAACTAGAAGTTTCCCAAGTTGAGCGAGAACAGCTTATTGCTGGTGGAAAATTGGCTTATATTAAAAATAAGTTTAATAAGAGATAGATTTAATAAAAACCAGTGGTTTGCCATGATATATCTCCAGTTTTTAAAAAAAATGGTATTTTAACACGAAGAACGCTAAAAAGATACGAAGTTTCACGAATATTTAATTAAAAAAATGGATTTTTCTTATATTTCTTCGTGAACTTCGTGTTAAATTCTCCACTAAGATTAAAACTAGAAATTTGTTAGAGTTTAGCTATTATTATTTAATTTTTTTGCAATTAAATGACTTTTTATTTTTATAGTTTTTCTAAATAAATTATTGACTTCTTTTGGCAACATGAATTATACTGATAGTAGAAAATTTGTATAGTATAAAAGAAATAAAATTTTAAGTTATCAATAATTTAAGGAAAAAACTATGAGAAAATTTATTTTCACTATTTTATTACTAACTTTAGTCTATGCTATTAATAGCGATGAGTTTACAGCAGCAACTGCAAATTGGCAACCTTATGCTATTGAAGATGCCAATAAACTCGTTACAGGAATTGGCGTTGATATTTTAAAAGAGGTATGTAAAAGGACTGGTGATAAAGTTGTAATAAAGATTTATCCTGCCGAAAGATTAAATCAAATGTTTGATTTAAATCAGATCGATATAAATTTTGCAGATTCTCCAAATTGGAATGAAATTAAGAAAGATTCTCCTTTTGTCTTTACAGAGTCATATACTTCTGTTGTTGAAAATATATATTTTTTAGCAAATAAATATATTGATGTAAAAACCCCAAATGATTTAAAACAAAAAAGAGTTGGAATAGTTAGGGGTTATTATTACGAGATGTTTAAAGAATCTTTTAAAAATAAAATTGTTTTACTTGAAGAAACAAATAATGAGAGTTTTTTAATTCAGATGTTAAAAAAAGATAGATTGGATTGTGCTTTTTTTGATAATTATGTTTTTGATTATCTATTAGTTAAAAATAATTTTAAAATGAGTGATTTTAAAAAAGGATTGCAATTATCTGATTCGCCTCTTTGTTTTAAAGTAAGGATTGAGAAAAAAGATATTGTTACCAGATTTAATAAAGCTCTATTAGAGATGAAAAAAGAAGGGGTAATTACTAAAATTATTCTAAAATATACTAACAAATAATCTATATAATACGGAATTATTATCAATCCACTATTAAAGCAAGTAGCATTTATCCTATATATCACCACTTTACTTTTGGTAAAAAATCTCTCATAAAAGTATATATAATACAAAAAACTTTTTGAGAGATTTTTTTAAAGCGAGTAATTTAATGTTACATTATTAGATTACCATTCTCCTACATTTACAAGTTTTCCATTATCTTTTTCATTAAGCTTGCTGCTTTTCCACGGTGTGAGATGGAATGTTTTTGTTCACTTGTTAGCTGTGCGACAGTTTTATCAAATTGTTCTAAGTAAAATACTGGGTCATATCCAAAACCATTGTCGCCTCGTGGATTAAATGTAATCAGACCTTTAACTTCTTCTTGCACAACATAAATTCTATTTGGATTTATAAAAAGTACTAATGCACAGACAAACGCAGCGTTAAGATTTGTTTGACCTTTTAGGTTTTGTAATAATAATTCATATCTTTGTTTATCAGTCAAACCTTTTCCACCATATCTTGCAGAAAAAAGCCCAGGCTCTCCATTTAATGCTTCGACACAAAGACCAGAATCATCTGCTAATACAGGGCTTTTTATTTTATCATAAACTGCTCTACATTTTATTAAAGAATTTTCTATAAATGTTAAACCATCCTCGATTATTTCGTCTGTAAAATTTATGTCTTTCAAAGTTTTTAATTCCACAAGATCACCAAAAATTTCTTTAAACTCAGCTGCCTTATGGTTATTAAAAGTTGCAAGAGTAATATTTAAATTATTCATCTAATCCTCACTTTTTCTCTACCTTAAATATTTTAACTCCATATCCTTCTATCTGACAAAAATCTGATGCGTCAACAATTGGTATTTCATATCTTGTGTTTAGACTGTCACCATAGATTTCTGTTAAAATTAGAGTGTTTTTTTCAGAAAAACCAAGTTCGTCTACCCAATCATCGCTTTCCATAAAACCTGCAATTTTATCTTTTGAATAATTTATTTCGACAAAATAAAGAGAGTCTACCGTTTTAACAAAAAAGTTTAAAATATCCTTTTCTGACGGATGATAAACAAATTTTCCACCGCCAAAACCTGTTAATGATTTTCTTAGTTTTATAAACTCTCTAAACACATTAAGTATCGAATCTTTATTTTTTAATTGAGTTTCAACATTTCGTTCCTGATACTCTGGAGAAATAACATTCCACGGATTGCTAGTACTAAAGCCTGCGTTTTTCGTAGCATTCCAACACATAGGAGTCCTGTAAGCCCTGTCCCCACCAACGTTGCCTTTTTCCATTCCATATTCATCACCATAATAAATAAAAGGTGTACCTGGCATTAGTAAGAATATTTTTGCCATTATTTTAATAAAATCTTCCTTATTATTTAATTTGTTTGATGCTCTTTCAACATCATGACTACCTGTAAATGTCGAATCAATCGCCTCTTCTGACAAAAGATTTTTTATGTCCCTTGCTGTTGTGCCATAAGATGCTGCATAAACTTTTGGAGAGGTCACAAGCATTTCTCTTAATTCAAAATTAAACACAGAAGGAAGCCCTCCAATTTTTGGGTCAGAATATTTTGAGTAAATATCTGGAGTAGTCCATGCTTCACCAACTATAAAAGCATAAGGATAATTTGAAATAACATAATCCGAAAAATCTTTTAGCCATTTTAAAGTCGCAGGGCTATCTTTTAAAACTGGTTCACCATTAACTTCTTCTTCGATAAGGTATCGTACTGCATCGAGTCTAAAACCCGCAATTCCTATATCAAGCCAGTATTTTGCAATGTCATAAAAATATTTAGTTACTTTTGGGTTTGCTAAATTCCAATCTGGCATCCCACTCCAAAACGCTGCATAAAAATATCCAGCCTTTGTTTTTACAAATGCAGAGGTCGTTGGATTTACTGGACTCTTCCAACCAGGGTTTGTATCTTTAAAAACAAAGTATTCTTTTTTTTCTTTATTACCAGCCAATGCTTCTTTAAAATAAGGATGTTCTTTTGAACCATGATTTATTACCAAATCAAGGATTATTTTTATCCCCCTTTTATTTGCTTCATTAATAAGCCTCTTAAAATCAGACAATGTTCCATATTTTGGGTTTATTTTATAATAATCAATTGTATCATAACCATGTACACTATTTTCTGGACAGTCAAAAATTGGTGTAAGCCATATAAAATCAACGCCCAAGTCATTTCCACCCTCTTTACCATCGTTTAGATAATCAAGTCGTTCGGTTATCCCTCTAAGGTCACCTATACCATCACCATCTGAGTCAGCGAAAGACCTAACAAATATCTGATAACCAATGCTATTCTTTACCCAACTGTTATCTTTTTCGTTTTTGAGAATATTATCAACAGTTATGTCTGTTTCTTCTTTTATAGTGCTTTTACATTGGATAAATAAGATTAAAATTAATAAAAATGGCAAGAACGATTTTTTCATTGTGTTTTCTCCTTGTTTTGCATTATATAATGCTTTATGATTAAATTATAAAAAAAATGCAATAAACTTTATTTTTGAATATTATATAAAATAAAAAAACTTTGTGCTACATTCTACTTTAAGAGTTTTAAAAAATCAACTATATTTTTTTAAATATACCCAAAATTTTTTGATGAAAAATCGTTAATTCTTTCTTAACTTAAAATCAAACTAAAAAAATAAAAAAAAATTTGGGGATTTTATAAAAATTTATTATATTTTTGACAAAATCAATATTTCTAACTATAATATTATACCAACTATTACCTATTTTTAGCGATATTTATTAAAATTTTCTTAACATGAAGTTCACGAAGAATTAGAGAAAATTTCAATAAAAAATATTTAAATTTATTGGAATTTTTAATCAAAACTCTCTACATTTTTTATATTTAGTTCGTGTAATTCATTGTTTTAACTAATCTTAGTTATCGCTAAAGCCAGTTAATAATTGGTATAGATTGATATTATAATTTGGAGTTTAAAATGAAACATGATACTAATGAACTTGAAATAAGACTTTCAAGAATCCCATTATTTCTTCTTTTGTGTATTTGTTCTGTATTTCTTTTTGTTGGGTTAGAACTTGGCTTTTTACATATTTTTTTGAAAGATTTTAAAGTTGCAGATGATAAAATTATAATTTTCTACCTATTTGAGTTTTTTATGGTTATCTGTGCAGGTGCTGCTGTAATACAAATGATTTGGTATTTAATTATACCTGCTGTAATGTTTAAGGCTAATGAAAAAGGTATTTCTTTTGGAACTGGTCTTCGTTATAAACCATTTACAATAGACTGGAAATATGTAGAAAGCATTGGACTTGGGATAGATTTGGTGAATACTGTTACTACACAAAATCCACAAGTTGGTTTGCAAATAACTTTTATTAAGAGCCAAGAAATTCCTTCTGCAAAGCCTACTTCTATTGGCATTATATATTTTAATTTTTGTCTTACTCTAAACTGGTTCTATATGAACAAAAAGAATGTAAAAGAATTAAAAATAAAATTAGAAGAACTAAAACTAAAATATTCAAAGTGAGCAGGTTTATTAAATGAAAAATTTTATTAGGAATATTATAAGACAGATAAAAGCAATTTTTGGGAAAGACTATGTCTTTAGAAAACAACAAAAAGGTTTAAAATATAAATGGGTTGGCAATCTTTACGGTGGTTTTTATGTTGCCCCACAATTTATTGATAAGGAAAGCATTGTTTATTCTTTTGGGATTGGTGAAGATACATCTTTTGACGAAGATATAATTAAAGAATTTGGTTGCAATGTCTACGGCTTTGACCCAACACCAAAATCAATTCAATTTGTAAAAAATAAAAATACTTCTTCAAATTTTCATTTTTATCAGTATGGAATTGACTCAAAAGACGGATTTTGCCTATTCTATCCACCAGAAGACCCAAATTTTGTAAGTTGTTCTGTTATAGAGAAAAAAGAAACAAAAGATAAAGCTTTTGAAGTGCAGATGAAAAAATTTAGTACAATTGTTGCCGAACTTGGGCATAAAAAAATAGATTTATTAAAAATGGATATAGAAGGTGGTGAGTATAGCGTAATAGAAGACATAATTAAAACATCTATACCAATTAAACAAATTTTAATCGAATTTCATCATAGATTCTTAAAAAATGGTGTACAAAAAACAAAAAATATATTAAATATATTAAATAATAATGGATTTAAGATTTTTGCAGTATCAAAATCTGGAATTGAGATTTCTTTTATAAAATAGTATAATTATTTTGAAAAAAATGAGTAGTTATACTTTGTTTCCTGATATTTTGGGACAAAGGTTACCACAGAATTAGAAAGAAAATATTCGTTAAACTTTCTTAAAATTCCGTGCTATTCTGTGACTCAAATCACTTAAATTATAATAGGTACAAAAGAGGAATTTAAGATGAAAAAACTAATATTTTTAATAATTGATATTTTATTATTTTCATTTTTATTAAATGCAGAGACAACAAATTTAGTTTTTGTTTATGAAGACAAGCAAGCATTTCCAGTTATTCTTGGAAATGGACAAAACATTGATTGGGATAAACCAGGTGCTTCTGTTGAATGTATAAAACTTCTTGAGAAAAAATTGGATATTAAAATAACATTCAAAAGGTTTCCATGGAAAAGATGTCTCGAGATAATGCTAAAAAGTGGTGAAGCCGATGGAGCATTTAATGCAAGTTACAAAAAAGAAAGAGAAGATTTTGGGGTTTATCCCAAAAAAAATGGACTCATTGATGAAAGTAGAAAATTTAACAGAATAAGTTATTGTTTTTATAAATTAAAGGAATCAAAAATAACTTGGGATGGTAAAGAAATAAAAAATTTATCAAAAAAAATTGGAGCTCCTCTGGGGTATTCTATTGTGGATGATCTAAAGGGAATGGGTTACACGGTTGAAACAAGCTCTTCTACTGCAAATACTCTAAAAGAACTTTTTGTTGGCATTTTAGATTTAGTTGCAGCGTTGGAGACAGAAGGTGATTATTTAATAGAAAAATCACCCGAATTTAATAAAAGTATAGAAAAACTAAATCCACCAATTGTATCTAAAAATTATTATCTTATGCTTTCACACCAATTTGTAAATAAAAATCCACAATTAGCAGAAAAGATATGGGATGCCTTAGCAGAGATAAGGAAAAAAAATTTTCCTAATATTATAAAAAAGTATTATAAGTGAAATATAGCGGGATAATATCCTTCATTGAGTTATTTTAGTTTAAACCTATCCATATAAAAATGGGTAGATTGTATTGTTTCCATAGACTTTTGAAATGTAATTTTATAATGAAATAAAATAAGGTATTGTGGAGGTCATTTTATCCAGCAAAACGAACATTACCACTAAATATGGATAAAAAGAGACTTAGATTTTAATTGTCAATTTTTTTAATTATAATAGAAACAGAGAAAGGAATTTGAGATGAAAAAATTAATATTTTTAATAATTGAAATTTTATTATTTTCTTTTTTATTAAATGCAGAGACAGTAAATTTAATTTTTGTTTATGAAGATAAACAATCATTTCCTGATTTTATTGGTAATGGGGATAATATTAATTGGGATAAACCCGGTGTTGCTGTTGAATGTATGAAACTTCTTGAAAAAAAATTGGATATTAAAATAACATTTAAAAGATTTCCATGGAAAAGATGTCTCGAAGTAATGCTCAAAGATGGTAAATCAGATGGAGTATTTACTGCAAGTTATAAAAAAGAAAGAGAAGAGTTTGGTGTTTATCCAAAAAAGAACGGGCTAATTGACGAAAGTAGAAAATACAACAAAACAAATTATTGTTTTTATAAATTAAAGGAATCAAAAATAACTTGGGATGGTAAAGAAATAAAAAATTTATCAAAAAAAATTGGAGCTCCTCTGGGGTATTCGATTGTAGATGACCTAAAGGGAATGGGTTACACGGTTGAAACAAGCTCTTCTACTGCAAATAATCTAAAAGAACTTTCCGTAGGCATTTTAGATTTAGTTGCAGCATGGGAAACAGAAGGGGATTATTTAATAGAAAAATCTCCAGAATTTAATAAAAATATAGAAAAATTAAATCCACCTATTATATCTAAAAATTATTATCTTATGCTTTCTCATCAATTTTGTAAATAAAAACCCACAATTAGCAGAAAAGATATGGGATGCCTTAGCAGAGATAAGACAAAAAGATTATCCTAATATTGTAAAGAAATATTATGAGTAGAATATTTTTTAGTTATTGCTATGGTTTTGAGTTTACAAAAAACAATAGAGCCATTTCTGGCTCTATTGTCTGGTTTAAGGAGAAATTATTTAATTTGCTACAACAGAAATATAGCTATTTTTACCGTATTTTGAAGATTTTAATGATACAAGATTTTTTTCTGCATTTGTTTTATCTTTAAAAGGTCCAACTCTTAATCTATAATAAGTTTTACCTTTCGACTCAAATTCTTTTACATAAACAGGATAACCATCTTTTTTATAAAAACTTGAAACTTCATCAGCTGTCTTTTTGTTAGTAAAAGAGCCAACTTGAACAACATATTTTTTTGTTAATTCTTTTTTTACTACTGTATTTTTGTTGGTTTTTGTCGTAACTTTTTTATCTTCTTTTATCTTTTTAGTTACAATTTTTTTCTCTTCAACTTTCTTTGTGTTTTTTATCTCTGGGCTTATTTTTTTTGTTGTAACAATTTTTTTGTTTTGTTTTGTCGTTTTTGTTACTGGAGTTGTTTCTTTTTCTTTTAAGTCAGAAGAATAAATCACAGAAGAATTATCAATATCAACAATATCTTCTTCTTTATTTTCTATTTTTTTTACATCTTCAAGTTCAGGAGTTGTCTTTTTTTCTTCATGAGCCACAGTAACATCTTTTGTTTGATCGACAATTTCTTCACCTGTAAGATCAGAATAAAAGTTGTAATCATTTTCTTCCTTGATTGTATTAGTATCTTCAATTGTTTGGTTTGCAACATCTCTATTTTTTGAGATATTTGAGAGAATAATTAGCGTTGCAAAAATCCCAGAGACAACCAAAATTACGAAGACAACAAAAATTACCAAAACTCGCCCTTCAGTAAGATTAACTGTATAAAAACTTTTTGGTTTTTCTTGCTTTTCATTTACATCTTTTTTTAATTCTTCATTCATTGTTAATTCTCCTTTAAGATATTAATCTTAAAATTACCCTATTTAGTCAAATTTTAATTTAGCATCGTTTTATTACATTATCGATTTGTTGCTTCAAATTATTTAACATAGAATTGTTATTTACAAAGAAAATTTCGGATTTTTCTTTATTTTTATTAGCTAATTTCATAACTTTTTGGCTTGTTATAATTTTTAGCACTTTAAGAAAAGAAGCTCCATCCCTTTCTTTTGCTCTTTGGAATGTTTTTAGTAAAGAAATTTTAACAATGATGATTTTTTGACACAGTTCATTTAGCCCCATTTCATAAAGAAGGGCTGCATTTATACATATTTTTGGATTATTACAACTTTCGATTAACTCCTTGACTTTCAAAACCATAAAAGGATGAACAATAGAGTTTAATTTTTGTAACTCTTTCTTATCAGAAAAAACAATCTTGCCTAAGATTTTCCTATTGATTTTACCTTCAGTTAATATTTCCTGACCAAAAGTTTCTACAAGAGTCTCTTTTTTTTCTTCTAATGCAAGATGTCCTATTTTATCAACATCGATTATATAAAAATTATAATCATTTTGAATAATTTTTTCTACTGTTGATTTGCCACTGCAATAAAAACCCGTTAAACCAATTATTGTTTTAATGTAAGTCCCCCCAGTTTTGACCGATTTCTACCGAAGTCTTTAATTGTAGTTTAAAATCAAAACCATTTTCCATTGATTCTTTAATTATCATAATAATTCTATCTTTTTCGTCAGGATACACATCAAAAATTAGCTCATCATGTACTTGCATCACAAGTTTTGACCTAATTTTTTCTTCATTAAATTTATTAAAAATCCTAATCATTGCAATTTTTATCAAATCTGCTGCTGTCCCCTGAATTGTTGTATTTACAGCCATTCGTTCACCATTAGCTTGTCTTAGTTTATTTTTGTCGTTAATCTCTGGAATTGTTCGTTTTCTACCCCAATGAGTCTCAACAAAACCATTTTTTCTGCAATTTTCTTTAATTTGCTCAATATATACTGCAATTCCAGCATAACTTTTAAAATATTTATCAATAAAATCAGCTGCCTCTTTTCGTTGAATATTCAAATCCTCTGCCAAAGCAAAAGCCCCCTGACCATACAAAACGCCAAAATTTACAGTTTTACCAATTGTTCGTTCTTGCTTTGTCACTTCATCGATATTTTTACCAAAAATTAAAGATGCAGTTTTTGAGTGGATGTCTTCGTTATTATTAAAAGCATTAAATAAATGCTCATCTTTAGAAAACTCAGCAAGTAAAAATAGCTCTATCTGCGAATAATCTGCACTTAAAATCAAATTACCTTCTGTTGGGACAAAAGATTTCCTAATTTTGCGACCAATCTCTGTTTTTATTGGAATATTCTGCAAATTTGGGTCTTTACTCGATAACCTACCAGTCTGTGTTCCTGTCTGCATATAAGTAGTATGCACCTTTTTAGTAACACTATTTATCATTTGTGGCAACGAGTCAGAATAAGTCGACTTAATTTTAGTCAAAGTTCTGTATTCCAATAAAATACTTGCAAAAGGATGAATTACAGCAAGTTTTTTCAAAACATCCACATCAGTTGATTGCCCAGTTTTTGTAGCCTTAATAGGAGGTAAATTGAGTTTATTAAATAGAATTTCAGCAACTTGCTTAGGAGAAGCTGGATTAAAAGGCTCATCAACAAAATCTTGAAGTTTTGTATTTAATAAATCAATATCTGATTCTAATTGACTCGAAAGGATAAATAAATAGTCTTTATCAACAAAAACTCCGGTATATTCCATATCAATAAGTATTTTCATAAGAGGCATTTCTATTAAATAGAATAATTCTTCAATTTTTTTACTTTCTCTCAATTTTTCTTTTAAAATTTCATGTAATTTATAAGTTAAATAAGCATCTTGACCTGAGTATTCTACCAAATTTTTAACAGGCACATCTTGAAGAGTGTTTTTTTTGGTATCCCCAACGACTTCTTCATAACGAATCATTTTATGCCCCAAATACTTTTCTGAAAGGTCTTTAACACCTAAAATATTGTGTGAAGCATCAAGGCAATATTCAGCAAGCATTGTATCAAAACAATCCCCTTTTGTCTCAATACCAAAAGTTTTTAGGAATTTTATGTCAAATTTGATGTTTTGACCTATTTTTGTTATACTTTCATCCTCAAAAATAGTTTTTAATAAGCTTTTTGTACTGTCTATATAATCTTTTGTAATATTAAACTCAATTTCGCCTTGTTGAAATAATGAAAGATGAAAAGGAATCACAGTACACATCTTAGAAGTTGCAATACTCATACAAATAATAGAGTCTTTAAAAAAATCAAAGCCAGTAGTTTCCAAATCAAAACTAAAATATCCAGTCTCTTTAATATCCGAAACAAACTTTTTTAAGTCATCTTCTTTAAATAAAAGTTTATATTCCACCAATTTTAAGTCTTTTGGTTTAATTTCTTCCTTAGGTATAATAATTTCTGGTTTTTCACCAAATATCTTTAAATTATATTCTTCTATATCTAAAATCACACTCTTTAAATTATCGTCTTCGAGTAATTGTTTTGTATCTTTTATGTTTAATGGTTTAATACCAAAATCTTCAATATTAAACTCAAAATCAATATTTTTTTCGATTGTTGCAAGTTTTTGGCTCAAAAAAGCAGATTCTTTATCTTTTAAGAGTTTTTCTTTAACTTTACCAGTGATTTTATCTATATTATTGTAAATATTGTCAAGATTTTCCCATTCTTCTAGGAGGACAACCGCTGATTTAGGACCTATTCCACCAACACCAGGAATATTATCAGATGCGTCACCAATCAAAGCGAGATAATCCACGACCTGCGACGGTTTAATACCAATTTCATCAAAAACCGCTTTTGGTGTCAAAACATTAAAATCACTGCTATTTTTTGAAGGCTTATACATAAAAACTTTATCAGTAATTAACTGCATCAAATCCTTGTCACTGGATAAAATTATCGCTTCCTTACCCTCTTCGGTTGCAAATTTATTAGCCACTGTCCCTATTATATCATCAGCCTCAAAACTTTCCTTATGAATATGCGGAATGTTTAATTTTTCTAACAAATTGATAATTTTTGGTATCTGTGACTTTAAATCCGCTGGTGCTTCGTCCCTATTAGCCTTGTACTCAGGGTAAATTTTATTTCTAAAACATTCGCCTGCACCTTCCAAAGCAACAAGTATATAATCTGGCTTTTCCTTTTTGAGAATACCAACCAAACTTTTGAAAAAACCAAAAATCGCAGAAGTATTCTCACCATTCCTATTAGTAAGCGGACGACTAATAAAAGCATAATAAGACTTAAAAATTAATCCAAACGCATCTATAATCAAAAACTTTTTCATACCAAACCTTTTGTAATTTTTAAAATAATTTTATCACAGAAAAGAATAATGTCAATTTAAATGAGGGGATTTTTTTTGATAGTTAATTTTAGACTTGCTAGGTTTTAAAAACCTAACAGGTCTTTTATATTTAATTATTCATAGTTAATTTGGCTTTTTCTGCCATTTTGTGGATTTCTTTTAATCTTTCAGAAATATCTAAATTTTTTACTTCATTATGAATTTCATCTTTCCATCTCCAAACTCTTTTTAACGCTTCACTATTTTCTAGTTTATTCATCTAAAACCTCCAAGGGGGAGAGTAATCTTATTGGATAATTGTAACCAATTTTCATATTTTCAATAATAATTTTTTCTTCTTTTTTTATATTTGCTAAATGTCTAAAATTCCATGATAATAAAATATCAATTTGATAATATGTAGTATAAGCAACATGTAAAGCGTCTTCTTCCTTATTTTCAGGAATAATTTTATTTACTAAATAAGTTTTTGCTATAATTTCAATTTCTTCATTATATAATAATTCTTTTATATCATATTTTTTTAAAGTATCTAACATTGCTTTTTTTAAATCATTGCTAGTATTTTTATTAATTTCAAGAATAACAATTTCAGAAATATATAATTCATAATCTTTTGAATAATGTTCAAAAAAATCTATTGTTATATCTTTAAAATCAGGAGAATCATCAGCAAATATAAAACTAATAACGCTTGTATCTAAATAAATTTTCTTTTTTCTCATATTTTTAATCTAATAAAATCAATAGATTTTGTCAATAAATTTAATAGAACAATTTTACCATACAAAAGAATAAAGTCAATTTAAATGAGGTGATTTTTTTTGATAGTTAATTTTAGACATGTCAGGTTTTAAAAACCTAACAGGTCTTTTATATTTAATTATTCATAGTTAATTTGGCTTTTTCTGCCATTTTGTGGATTTCTTTTAATCTTTTTGAAGTGTTGATAACAATTGTTATTGATATTCAATTTTCCAGTCTTCCACTGTTAACTCAACAGTTTCAATTGCTTGAGAACAAATTTTTTGAATGCTTTGAGCGTTTAAATTTACTTCGATATAATAATTATTTTGTAAAGCATCAATTTTCTAATTTTTCTATTGATTAATAAATATATTCTTTAGTTTAAGAAATATCAGAGGGAACAAAATCTTTTAAAAAATTATCTTTAATCATAATTCCTAGACACCTCAAATCATCACTAGAATTTTCTAATTGTGGAAACCAAACTGAAGTTGTAATTATAACTTTTATTATTTTTTTCTTTCTATAAATTTTAGGAACTTTTATATTAAAAGTATTCCAATTATTTCCAGAAATAGTAAATTGTGTTTTTCTCCATGGTAAAACAATATTAACTATTTTTTTATTTATATCCTGATTTTTGCATAAAATTATTTGTATATTATTAAATTTGTCTATTTCGTAATAAAGTTCTGCTTTTGAAGAACTCCAATAGAAATTTCCAATATTATCGTTATTTTCAAGATGATAAAGTCCATTATTATTTGGAATAATAGTTAATGTTTTCAAAACATCATGAGAAAAACTCACAATATTATTAACTTTATAATAATCTGTATTTCCTGGGGCTAATTTATATGATCTTGCATTAAAGGGTTCTAAGCTATAGTGAAAAGTTAGTTGACAATTTTTTAATTCATCAGCTAATTTTATAGCTTTTTTTATTTCCTTTTCAGAATCATTCCAATTAAATAATAGATAACGCCATTCAATTATCACATTTTTATTATTATTTTCTAAACATGTATTTGCCAACCCTTGAAAAGCTAATTGGAACTTACCATTTTTATGATATTTTTCATATGATTTTTGATTAGTTCCAGAAATAGTAAAAGTTATTTTATTAATGCCTGATTGTATAATTTTTTTTGCTAAATTATTATTAGAAAATGGGATACCATTTGTACTTGTCTCTATTTGCATATCTGGATTTATTTTTTTTGCATAAGAAATCATCTCGATCGCTTTAGGATGTAAAAAAGACTCTCCATAATTCATAAACAGCATAAATGATACATTTTTACCACATTCATCAATGACTTTACAATAAATATCATAGTCTAAAAAATTTTCCTGTCGAGAACGAAATGATTTATCATTATTGATCTGACAACAACTATTTAGACAATTTATATTACATAAAATAGTAGGTTCAATAATAAGCTTTTTTGGTAGAATATCTCTTTCTATTTTATTTTGATTGGGTTCATAACATGAATAAAGAGAACAATCATGGCATACCTTTCCATTATTTAACATATAATCAAATACATTGTATCTTACATTATTCCATATTGATTGTACAGATTGCATTTTTACATTTCCAAAAGATCTTAAGCTGTACGGATCATCTAAGCCACATGTTACATTTCCATCACATAAAATAGTCATAAAATTATTTAAAAAATTACAATAATATTTACTCATACAAAAACAACCTAAATAAAAATTGTATCTCATAAAGTTATAATTTATTATGTCAATTTTAAGCTTTTAACATATTTCTCTGACGAAAAAATTTGACATAATTAAATTCCAAACTAAATTTCACACTCACAATAATTATATCAAATTAGAAAAATTTGTCAACATTAATCACCAAAAAGATAAATTCTTTCATAAAATAGCCAAAAATAAATCAATTTATTACAAATAATTCCAATTTTATTATTTATTTACCTTTTAGAAGCGTTTAAGTATATAATCATCATCTCTATTTAACAAATATTAAGTCTTTTACAAAGAAAAATATGAATACAATAATGAAATTTAATAATATATACACAAAAAGCTTTAATAAGAGAATAAATGTTTTAATTTTTCTTGTTTTAATTAAATACCAAATAAAAACAAATGGTGCAGTAGGAGTAAGTATTAATAATACTTTTATCATGTTACTAATATGAAAATTATATTGTTCTGCATCGTAGATAATCCATTTAATAAATAATATCATATAGATAATGCCAAAAAAAACTCCAACTCTATTAATTAGTTCCTGTGGAGCTAGAATTAATAATCCGTAAATAAATGAAACTAATATCCCTACAATTAAAATAATTTGTTTTTTGCTCATTTTATCTCCTTTGTAAATTAATAATTATTGCAATATAAAATCAGAAATTTAATTTTTAATTTAATACTAACTGAGGTGAGTTATGGAAAGTTTGAAAGAAATTTTAAAAAATTAAATTTTCTTTTTTTTTGAAAAGTCCAAAACTTCGTTTATAAAACTTGCTATTTTGTTTAGTGGAATTATTCTATCAACTTTGCCAGTCTTTATTGCAGAACCTGGCATTCCAAATATCACGGATGACTCTTCGTCTTGAGCAATTGTAAAACCACCAGCATCCTTTATAGAAGCAAGCCCCTTAGCACCATCAGACCCCATTCCAGTTAAAATTATAGCTAACGCCCTATCCCCAAATTCTTTTTCGATAGAACGAAATAAAAAATCAACCGATGGTTTGTGGTTATTTACTGGGTCACTATTATCTATAATTATTCTACCATTTCTTACTGCCATGTGAAATCCACCTTGAGCAATATAAACTGTGTTTGCCTCTAACGACTCCCCTCCTTGCACTTCAACGACTTTAAGAGAACATATAGAGGATAATCTTTTGGCAAAACTATTCGTATAAAGAGGTGGCATGTGTTGGACAATTAATATAGGGACACCTATACTTGCACTTATAGCTGGTAAAATCTTAGTTAAAGCAACAGTTCCTCCAGTTGAAGACCCTATTCCTATAACATCAATAGATTTACTTCTTATCTTTGGAACTTCATAAGAAGGAAGTCCGCCTATTACAGGAAGTCCATCTTCTTCTGCTATTTGTTTAAAAATTTTTGTATCAGGGAGTTTAAAGTTTGCAAATATTTTTATCTTTGTAAGTAGCATGTCCTCTAAAGCCCTTATATTATCCTGTAAGCCAGACAACTCTGGTTTTTGAATATAATCTACTGCCCCAAGTTCTAAGGCTTTAAATGTAATATCTGCACCATCTTTAGTAAAAGAACTTACCATTATTACAGGTTTTGGATTGTTTTCCATTATATACTTTAGAGTTTCGATGCCACCCATTTCTGGCATTTCTATATCAAGAGTAATAATATCTGGATCAATTATTGGTATTTTTTTTATAGCAATAGCACCATTGGAAGCAAACCCCGCATACTCAAGATCAGGATCAGAAAAAATAATTTCTCTTAACACCTGTCTATAAATAGGAGAGTCATCAATGGTAAATACTTTTATTTTTTTTTGCATAATTTATCGCATTGCCTTTTCTATTGCAGAAAGTATTCTTTCTGGTTTAAATGGCTTAACAATAAAATCTTTAACGCCAGATTTAATAGCTTCTACAATTAATTGTTGTTGTCCCAAAGCAGAACACATAATTATTTTTGCCTGTTTATCAAGCTCAAAAATTTTGTGCATTGCATCAAGTCCATTCATATTTGGCATAGTAATATCCAAAATTAAAATGTCTGGTCTTAATGATTTATATTTTTCTATTGCTTCGAGCCCATCAGATGCTTCACCAACAACATCATACCCTTTTTCTTCCAATATTTCTTTTTGAACCATTCTCATAAAAGAAAGGTCATCTGCTAAAAGAATTCTTGTCGCCATTATAACTCCTTAAAAAATAATTAAAAAATTATTTTATTGTTTTATTTTTAAAAATTATACCTTATTTACAAATCTCAAAAAAAATTAAATAGAATCTAATTTAATTAGACCATTATATATAATATTATAACATAAAATCAAGTTTAAAATAGTTTTTTTTGAAAAAATATTTTTTTTCTTTTTTATATACTGAAAAGTTTTTATTTCATCAAAGAGTATAGACTATTAATTAAATGAATCTAATCTGTGACAATCTACCTGTACTCGCTTGGCGGGTGAAAAATCTGTGTTATACGTTTAAAACAAAAACAAATCATAAGATTTAAAATAAGTTTCTCATAAGTTATAGATAAATGTTTGTAGACATTTTTGTTTTTTTTGATATATTATAACACAGATTAATCAGATTTTCGCAAATTAACACTGATTAAATCGTATCTTAACTATACTTAGCTTTCAAAATTTTTGATTTTGACATATCGTCATTATTTCTTGGGAGGGAAAAATGAAGAATTTTTTTGTACTTTTTATGGTCTTAGTGACCCTAAATTTATTTTGTGCGTCAAATGATCTTGACGATCCAAAAGACCCAACAAATCCAACAGTTAAAGGTGATAATTCTAAAAACAATGACCCACAATACAACATTAATTTAGAATATCAAGAACAAAGTGGTATTTTTAAAAAAGGGATAATTAAAGGACTAAAAGGTTTTTATATTAATAATCTAACTTGGGAAGGTAACGAAGAAGGTAACCAAAAAATCTTAGTTGATTTCGTTAAAACTATCAGGGTCAGAGGTTACACAATGGTCAAAAAACAAAAAGAAAATGCAAGCGTTGTTTTTTACTTTCCATACATCTTTGATATTGAGTTAAAAAACGGGACAACTATCAAGAATGCAAAGGGACGGATTAAAGAATTAGATAGTTTTGAAGTATTTAACGACATAGGTAAAGAAAAATGCTACTCATACTTTATAAGACTCTGGCTTGAGGACAAAGGAATGTTTGCAGACAACAACTCAAAAAATTACAACGAAACTTCTAAAGTACCAAAAAGCGTGGTTATTTATTTTGAGTTTAAGGATTAATATAACACAGATTTTTCAGATTGTCACAGATTACACAGATTAAATTCATTAAAAAATCCCCCATTTATGCAAAAGGGGGATAATACTAATTGCTATAATGAAATAGATTATGTTTGGTGTGATTTCAAAAGGAGCAAATTATTAAATCAATGCTCGATAAATTAAATGGTTTGACAAATTTAGCAACTACAAGTGTTCAATTTGCAGGGGCAATTCAAAGCGTTGTTGAATATTTTTCAAGATTTTTGGGTAATGGCTAAATCAATAGACCTTTGTTAAATCGTTTTTGTATAAAAACTATCATTAGTTTTCTTTTGACAAATTACCAGATTTTAGTTATATTTTTTTTATGAAAAAAGAAACTGCAAATATACATAACAATTTTTTTTTACAACTCCTATCTAAAAAAGAAAATGCTATTGATTTTTTAAGAATCAGTTTGCCAGAGGGTATTTTTAATCAGATAGATTTTGATTTTCTTGATTTTGATAAAGAAAATCATGTATTGCCCAATTTAAAGTCAACTATGAAAGATTTAGTTATAAAAACCAAACTAAAAAACAAAAAAAATGTCGATTTTTACCTTTTACTAGAACACAAATCTACTATTGATAATGATAAACCAAAAGATTTATTTATCCAAATTTTTAAATATATTTTTAATATAACTTTTGAAGACTACAAAAAAAATAAAGAATTAAGAATTGTGATCCCGCTAGTTTTTTATCACGGACAAAAAGAATGGAAAATACCTAACAATTTCAAAGACATCTTTGATGCCAGCGATTCTATTAAACAAAATATTATTGATTTTAATTACATATTATTTAATACAAAAGATAATTCTAAGATAAATAAAGAATTTATTAAAAATATTCATCTTTATTCTGGACTAATTGCTCTAAAAACGATATATGACGAAGAATATAAATCATTATTAGAAATAATTAGACTGTTTTATAATTATGATAAATTTAAAAGTATAGAGGAATTAGAAATAATAATTTACTATATTTCTAAGGTAAAAGATATAGATAAAGATAAATTTGAACATATAACAAAAGAATTATTTGAAGAATTACAAGATGAGGAGGATACTATGATAACATTTTTAGATGCTATTAAAAATGAAAGCAGAATTGAAGGAGAAATTAAAGGAAAAATTAAAGAAAAGCGAAAAACTTTAATTCGTCTATTATCAAAAAAATTTGGTATCACTGAATACGAAAAAGAATTTATTGAACAATGTTCTGATACCGAGAAACTCGATAACGCTTTAGACGAAATACTTTTTGCTGAGACTAAATTTAAAGTTTTAGATTGTTTAAAATAATTTTTCTTGTTTATTAAAATAGATTTTAAAATTTGTTAAGTTTTTTTTAACAAAAAGAGGTAATAAATGAAAATAAACATTGGTAAACTTACAATCGGCGGTGATTATATTCCTATTCAGTCAATGATAAAAAATCCAGTTACAGAAGTTGATAAGACTATACAAAAAATAGAGCGACTTGCTAATATTGGTTGTGACATAATTAGGATTACTGTTCCTGACGAGACTGCGGTTAGCGGGCTTAGAGAAGTTTTGAAGAATGTCACTATTCCAGTTGTTGCAGATATTCATTTTGATTACAAACTTGCGATCATGGCAATCGAGGCTGGGGTGCATAAGGTTAGAATAAATCCCGGTAATATTGGTGGTGAGGAAAAAGTAAAAAAAGTAATCGACTGCTTAAAGGAACACAATATCCCTGTTAGGATTGGTATAAATGGTGGCTCTTTACCAAAACACTTAAAAGAAAAATATGTTGACAATGTAAAAACAATGCTTGAGGCTGCAAAAGAGGAAGTTGGTTATTTTGATAAATATGGCTATGACAAGATAGTTTTATCATTCAAATCATCGAATGTTTTGGAGACAATAGAAATAAATACCCTTGCAAAAAAAGAATTTGGCTTCCCGTTGCACATTGGAGTTACTGAGGCTGGCGATAAAATTGATGGCACTGTCAAAAACTCGATTGGCGTTGGTCATTTACTTTTAAATAATATAGGCGATACAATTAGGGTTAGTCTTACAGCCCCTGAGGAAGACGAAGTTTTGGTTGGAAAAAAAATCCTTGAGTCAGTAGGTAGACGGAGCCCAGAATTAGAAATCATAAGTTGCCCAACTTGTGGCAGAACAGAAGTTAATATCGAAAACCTTGTGTCGCAAGTGAAACAGGCAACAAATTTTGTTAAACTCAAACAAAGGATAAAAATAGCGATTATGGGATGTGTTGTTAATGGTCCTGGCGAGGCATCATCTGCAAATTTTGGTGTTGCTTGTGGAAAAGATAAATCAATTATCTTTAAAGATGGAAAAAACCTAAAAAATGTTAATAATACCCAAATTCTTGACGAATTACTAAATATACTTAAAGAATATTATTGATATGAAAAAATTTTACAAAAACAATGAGTAATTATAACTTGTTTTAATAAAAATTCTATTAAATTATATGCTAAATTATGCGATTTCAAACCATTTTCAACCAAAGGACTTTATTATGAAAAAAAAGAATATTATTTTTATAACTATCATCTTAATTATTTATTTTTTTCTTAGTTTTGTCAATTTAGATAAAGAAGAATATGGTAACATTTATTATTCTGCTTGTGTAAAAAGCATGTCGCAAAATTTTAACAATTTTTTTTATGCGTCTTTAGACCCAGCATCTTTTCTCTCAATAGATAAACCACCACTTGGGATGTGGATACAAACTCTTTTTGTGCTGATTTTTGGCTATAATACTTATTCTTTAATGTTACCTCAAATAATTTGCGGAATTTTATCAATTTTAATATTATTTTTGATTGTAAATAGGTATTTTGGGGCATTTGCTGCTTTGGTTTCTGGTTTTTCGCTTGCAGTAACACCAATTTTTGTCGCAGTTGGTAGAAATAATACACCTGATATGATTTTGGTCTTTTTTATACTCTTGGCAACATATTTTCTTTTAAAATCAATAGAATTAAACAAATTTAGATATTTTATCATAAGTATAATCTTTGTTGGAATAGGTTTTAATATAAAAATGTTGCAAGCTTTTATGGTTTTGCCTGCATTTTATTTGACTTATTATTTTTGCGTTAACCATTCTACCCTAAAAAAAATTATAAATACTTTTATTACAATTTTTATTTTAATTGTAATCTCTTTTTCATGGATACTCATTGTAGATATGGTACCTCAAGAAAAAAGACCATACGTTGGTAGTAGTTTAGATAATTCTATGAAAAGCCTTGTTTTTGGCTATAATGGAATATTAAGATTGATTCCTATAAAATTACCTACTACCAATTCCCAAAACAATAAATATATTGTAAATATACATTCATCAGAAAATCCAATTTTAAAAGAAAATGGCAAAATTTCAATTTTTAGATTATTCAATAAAGAAATGGGTTTACAAACTGGAATAATATTGATAATTGCTATAATTTTTAGTTATTTCTTTATAATTTATATTTTTAAAGAAAAAAACAATATAAATAATAAAAAAATCAATTTTAATTTAGATAATATTGAGAAAAAAGTTATATTTTTTTGGTTTTGGTACTTTTTACCTATGTTTTTTTATTTTAGTTTTAGTGGTGGAATATTCCACACATATTACCTTGTTATGATAGTCCCATCTATTGCTTTTTTTGCAGGAATTGGGATTAATTTTTTTTATAATACATATATAGAAAAGAATTATGGTCTAATTTTGAAATCTTTACTCATTTTAACAGTTTTTTTACAGGGTTTAATCTTATTTATAACATCTAATGATAATTTAACTTATATTTATATTGCTTTTATTCTTGTTATTATTACTGGTTTTTTGGCTATATTTGTAGATATCTTCAACCTAAAAAATAAAATCTTTGCAAAAAAAATTGTTTTTATTCTATTCTTTATATCAATTTTTACTATACCTTTTATATGGTCACTAAATCCTTCTATCTATGGCATAAATAACAAGATGCTACCCCGTTCTGAAAAAAAATCAAAAGAGGTTGTTTTTATCTCAAAATATATAAATTTACAAAAACTTATGAATTTTTTAGAAAATAATAGAAATGATGAAAAATTTATCGTTGCTACTCCAAACGCCTTGTTTATTGGTTGTGATCTAATCATTAATAGCGGAAAACCAGTACTTATACTCGAAGGTTTTAATGGAATGGATAACATTTTTACAATAGATAAATTAAAAGATTTTGTTGATAGAAAATTGGTTAGATTTTTTTTAATTGTAGAAACTGACAAAATGTATAATTTTGGTGTAATCAATGAAAACAAAGATTTATATAACTGGATTAAACAAAATGGTATTGAAGTACCAAAAGATAACTGGTTTCAAACAAACAAATTAGAAACTGATTTAAATCCTGTTATAAAACTTTATGATTTAAATCACTCAAATAATTAATTTTTTACTTTTTGACAAAATTTAAAATTTTGGATATAAATGATATAACGACTCTCAGTTATTATTCGGATTTCAAAAAAGAGGATTTTTAACACAAAGAGTGCGGAAGACACGAAGATTTAATTAAAAAAGGGATTTTACCTGTATTTTCTTCGTTTCATTCCTATTAAAATATCAAAAGATTAAAAGTAAAAATTTGTCAGGATAACGCCCTTTGTTTTAGTACAACTTAAATTACAGGAGTTTTTATGTATTCTTTTCCTATTACTGTAGAATTTGAAGATATAGATAGTTATGGGATAATCCATCATCCAAAAATTTTATATTATTTTGAGAGAACAAGAGTTCATTTTTTTATGGACAATAACATCAATATTAATAAAATCAAATATGGGATTGTTTTAAGAGATATTTCAATTCAATACAAATCACAACTTCTTCTAATGGATAAAATCAATGTTGAGTTAAGGACAAAATCTATTGATAAATTTAGGTTTGTATTTGAATACACTATAAAAAAAGAAGACAAAACAGCGATTAAATCAGAGATTGAATTTTGTGTAATTGATTTGGATTCAAAAAGATTAACTGAGATACCAGATGAAATTAGGGTTCTTTTGGAGAAAATAAAAATAAATGACAAATAAAATTACTGATTTTGAGTTTGTTATAAGCGTTTTAGAAGAATCATATTACAAAACTCGCTCTCCTTCTGTTACTCTAATTGCAAACACAACAAAAAACCCATTTAATATTTTAGTTTCTACTTTAATAAGCTTACGAACAAAAGACCAAGTAACTCTCGCATCATCAAAAAAACTTTTTGAAAAAGTATCGTCTTTTGGTGATATTGAAAAACTTACAGAAGAAGAAATCGAAAAATTAATTTATCCTGCTGGATTTTATAAAACAAAGGCTATAAGATTAAAACAAATCGCTTTGATGATAAAGAATGATTTTGATGGAAAAACACCTGATACAATGGAAAACCTTCTTAAATTGCCAGGAGTTGGTAGAAAAACAGCAAATTTGGTATTAATATTAGGTTTTGATAAAGATGGAATTTGTGTTGATACTCACGTTCACAGGCTATCAAATAGATTTGGTTGGGTCTCAACAAAAACCCCAGAGCAAACAGAATTTGCCTTACTTGACTTTTTACCCCAAATTTATTGGAAAAAGATAAATGATTACCTTGTTAGTTATGGTCAAATGGTTTGTAAACCAACTTCTCCTCATTGCTCTCAATGCGGGCTAAACCAATGCTGCCCAAAAATTGGGGTAACAAAAAATAGGTAGAAAAAAATCGATCTTGATTTTATTCTACAACTTTACTCAATAACTTTTCAATTATATTTATTATTTCATTTGGATACCATGGTTTTCTAATAACATGTTGTAGGTTTATTTTTTCGATAAGATTTTTAATTGATTGCTCATCTGCTTGACCTGTTATCAATATTTCAATTATTTCGGGATATTTTTCATTAATTTTAATTAAAAACTCATCACCTCTCATTCCAGGCATTAGCCAATCAGAAATAATTATGATAATTTTAAACCCAGATTTTTCCAATTTTTCAATTACTTTAAAAGCCACGTCTGCATTTAACGCAGTTTCTACAAGAAATTTATCTCTAAAATGAGTTTTTAATTCTTGTTTAAGAGATAAAAGAATAATTGCTTCGTCATCTACACAAATTATAGCTCTTTTGTCCAATTCTTCCATTTATTATTCCTTTTTAGTTAATTTTATAATATTACTTTAAAAGTCGTTTTTTCTTTGGTACTATTAAATTCAATATCGCCATTATGTTCATCAACAACTCTTTTTACTATATTAAGTCCAAGCCCCGTCCCTTCACCCTGTTTTTTTGTCGTAAAAAATGGTTGGAATATTTTATCTTTTATATCATTTGAAATCACTTGTCCATTGTTACTTATTTCTACAAAAACATGCGAATCTTTTTCATAGATATTAATTTCTAAAGTACCTTTGTAATCCATTGCTTGTAAAGCATTATTTATAATATTAATCCAAACTTGGTTTATTTTATCTGGATAACATAATATTTTCTTAACTGTATTAAAATTTCTAATTACTTCAACCCCATGCTTTGTTTTATTGTAGAATAATGTTAAAACAGTTTCCATACCAGACACAACATCATATTCTATCTTATTTTCCTTTAAATCTTTATATAAATATATTTTTAAGGCATCTATCACTTTTTTTGCCTTATTTGATGCTTCTTCAATTATTTTATTTGCTTTTTTAGAGCTTACAATTTCATAAATTAGTTGAATTATTTCTTCTCCATACTTATTTTCAAATAAAGGCAAATATGTTTCAACATCAAACTCAATACCTATATCGCAAATATTATCTGCTATGATCATACTATTTTTTATATTAAAACTATCAAGTTTCTCAATAAGAATGTTTTTGTATTCCCAATTAGTCTCAGAAAAATTATATTTTATTTTAAGAGATTTTTCTAACAAATCAAAAAATATAGTCTTTTGTTTATCAGTAATGTATAAAAATATATTAGACAACTTGTTAATAACATCATTCAATACAATATTTTGATTATTATTTGAAGATATAATTGCACCAAGAGGAGTATTTATTTCATGTGCAATACCTGCAATCAATTGACCTAAAGCCACCATTTTTTCGGATTCTATTAAGTATTCCTGAGTCTCTTTAAGTTCTTTTAATGTTTTTTCTAAGGAGTCGTTTGTAAAAATTAACTCTTCATTTGATGCGATGAGTTCCTCATTTGTTGCCTCAAGTTCTTCATTAGTTATTTCTAACTCGGAAGTCCTTTCAATAACTTTTTCTTCCAAGTCTTCATTTAATTCTTTAATTTCAAATTCGGCTTTTTTTCTATCAGAAATATCTTCAATAACAGCAATAAAATATCTTTTATTAGTATCATCAAATGTCATTGAAACAGTTAGATTAATCCACACAATAGAACGATCTTTTCTTATATATCTTTTTTCTAATGTATAAGTTTCTATTTCATCCTGTAACATTTTGTTAACAAATTCCAAATCTATTTCAAGGTCATCCTTATAAGTTATATCCTGAAATGTCAATTTTAATAATTCTTCCTTTGAATATCCAACAATATCACATAATTTTTGATTAACTCTAAGCCATTTTCCATCTATCCCAACATGTGCAAGTCCTACTGCAGCCTGTTCAAATGTATCACGAAATTTTTGTTCGCTTTCTTTCAGAAATTTGTTAGCCTCAGCTAATGCCTTTGTTCTTTGTTTAACAATAAGTCTTAACATTAATACAAATATTGAAAGAATTAAACTTACTATTAGTAAAACAATAAAAGCCCAAGTTAGCCATTGATAAATTTTACTGGTAGTTTTAATTTCAAGCCATTCTCTATATTTTTCATAATAGATAGAATTTTGGTTATGTTTTAGACTCGCAAAATATTTATCTAATGTTGTCAAAAGTTCACTATTTGTATCTTTTTTTACAGCAAATCTAATTTTTGTTGGAGCAAAAATAATTTCTGTTCTCTCAACTGCATAGTCAGACTCAAGTATTGACCCATAAACATTTGTACAAACGCCAGCTTCAGTTTCTCCTTTACTTATAGAATCCAAAACCTCTTTATATTCACTCTTTTCGATAATAGTAGCATTTATACCAAATTGTTCCAAAATATTCTTTAAGTCTTTTGTATAAATACTTCCTTTTAAAGCAGATATTTTTTTATTACTTAACTCAAAAATATTAGAAATTTCAGAACCTTTTTTTCTATATATCAAACCCCAATCTAAAAAAAGATATTCATTAGTAAAATCAAATATTTTTGCTCTTTCATCAGAATACGCTATACACGGTAAAATTTGTATTTCATTATTTTGAAGATTTTCGTAACATTCTGCCCATGTACCAAATTTGTATTGGACTTTCCAGTTTTCTTTCTTGGCAATATAGTTTAATATATCTACAAAAAGTCCCTTTGCCTCCCCTTTTTCATAAAAAACTAAAGGAGAAAAGTTGTATATACCAGAAATTATTATTTTTTCTTCCGAAAATGCAAAGAAATTTAGACAAAAAATAAAAAATATAGAATATTTTGTTATTTTACTAATCATTTGTACCTCAATATAATAAATTTAAAAAAAAATTATTATTTATATAATTTTACTATTGTTTTTAATAAAAAGCAAGAGATAGCAAAAAGAAAAATATAGCTTTTTTATTGAAGAAAATATTTCACATTCCATTTTTTATTTCTAATTTTCTTTTTTAGAAAGACCTGTCTAAAGAAATTTTGGGATTACAAAAAATTGTAAAATTAATTAAAAACTTTCCAATGTACATAATTTAAACTTTGACAAAATAAAAATTTTAAAATATATTTAATTTCAACTACATATTAAGGAAATTGCATGTCTGAAATAATAATATGTCTTGGAATAGGGCTTGTAGCAGGACTTTTGTCTGGAATATTTGGCATTGGCGGTGGGATTGTTATAATACCTGCTTTAGTTTTTATACTCGGTTTTTCACAACACCTTGCTCAAGGAACAACTTTAGCCTTGATGGTGCCTCCAATTGGAATATTTGCAGCAATAAATTATTATAAAAAAGGGTATGTAAATTTAAAACTAGCTGCTATTATTTGTATTGGTTTTGTAATTGGTAGCATAATAAGCTCTAAATTTGTAGTTAATTTACCAGATGATGTTCTAAAAAAGGCTTTTGGAGCTTTGTTATTTTTTATTGCTATTAGGATGATATTCTTTAAATAAATCAAAGTTTAAAAGGAAATAATTATGAAAAAGAAAAATATTTTAAAAATATTATTATCTATATTTTTACTTTTAATCATAACTGTTATTTCAATCAATATTATAGTAATAGAATCAACTAAAAAACAAATTACCAATGATATAAATAAACTTTCTCCTTCTGAATGTGCTTTACTTTTGGGTGCAAGGGTTTATAAAGATAACAAAGTCTCACAAATTGTTTATGATAGAATACTAAAAGCTGTAGAACTTTATAAAAAAGGTCTTGTAAAAAAAATTTTAATCTCAGGTGACCATGGGCAAAAAAGTTATGACGAAGTAAACACAATGAAAGAATGGGTTATTAAGTATGGTGTCCCTCCCAAAGATATTTTTATGGATCATGCTGGTTTTACAACTTATGAGAGTATTTATAGGGCAAAAGAAATTTTTTTAGTTGATAATTTAATAATTGTAACGCAAGAATTTCATCTGGGAAGATCGGTTTTTATTGCAAATTCTTTTGGTTTAAAATCTCAAGGTTTTGTTGCTGATAGAGTTAATTATTTGGACTGGTTTACTTCTAATTTTAGAGAATCATTTGCACGAATCAAAGCATTCTTTTATGTAAACCTAAAACCAAAACCTACATATCTTGGTGAAATCATACCAATAGAAGGCGACGGTAGACAAAGCTGGGATTAAAATCGATTTTTATAAAAAATTAAAAAAAAGAATAAATTTTTTATAAAACATAATAACTGAGGATAACTACCAATTGTTTATTATATTAGGGGGAAAAAATGTATTTATTAATACCTGGAAGGCATCATTTACTAACCAATTTTCAGTTTTCTTATATTTATTCTATCTTACAAAAGGGACTTAAAGACACAAAAGATATAAATGGTAACACTTTAAATATAGAAAAACCAATTAACGGTATAATTTTTGCTGTAACATCTGCAAATCATTCTAATACAAGGCGAAACCCTATTCCTGTGTACCAAAGAGTAATGGCTTTGCAGGATTTTAGCCGCGAATTCGATACAAAAACATATATTTTTCCTATTAATGATGTGGGAAGTATCGATGATTTTGCTAGCTACACTCTAAAAACAATAGAAATTTTATCCGATGATACAATTGAACTAACGCCAAAAAATTGTGTTGTTGTATGCTCAACTCCTGTTTACAAAATGTATGAAAAACTTGGCTTTAAGATACTACCTGCCGAGTTAAAAGATAAAAACAGTATGGAGTACATTGCTAAGCTACCTTTTGAAATTGTTGAAACCGTTGGCAATAGTAAGGAAGATTGGCGAAAAAATGATATTTTTTTGAAATACACACATCCTGCAACAATTAGAATGTGGGCTCTTTATAATATTGGTGAGAAAGTCAAAACTCTTTTTGGCGATAAAATTGTTGGTGACGATGGAGACCTTACTGAGACTCGGGATTACAATAGTTATGTTAGGCAGATGGACGAGATTGCACAATTAAAATTTGATGATACAAAGCCTTTTATTAAGCTTGGTAGAATCGGTGATATTGGTTGTGCTGTTGGCTCATGGATTAAACTCTGTTGTGAAGAACCACTTTTTTTTGAGTCAGATTTTTATGGGGTTGAAGTTGCAAGGAAACTTTATGATATTTGTAACCAAAGAAAAGATAACGGTGACTTTGCAAATCCAAATGTGTTTTTTGTCAAAAAAAATGCAGTAGCAGGACTTGCCTTTGAAAAAAACTCTATGAACACAATCCACACATCATCCCTAACCCATGAGATAGAATCTTACGCAGGACATGAAAGTTTATTAAAATTTATAAAAAATAGATACGATGAACTTAGTTTTGGCGGAGTTTGGATAAATAGAGATGTCGTAGGTCCTGATAACAAAGAAGACTTGATTTTTATGGAATTATCAAAAGATGATGGGCTAAATGATAATTTCGATAAAGATTTTAATGATAGAAACGAGTTAAAAGAATATCTTGATAAAATGTCAAGCTACACAAGGTTTTTTAGGTTTGTAAAGGATTTTAGAAAAGAAACGAATTATAAGATAGAATATCAATTACAAACAATTGATGACAAAGAATTAATTAATCTCAAATTAAAAGATGCGATGGAATTTATTACAAAAAAGGACTACACTGACAATTGGAATAGTGAAATGCACGAAACTTTCTGTTTTTGGAGTTTTTTGGACTGGAAAAAATCCCTTGAAAAAGTTGGCTTTAAAGTCAATCCCTTATCAAAATCATTCTCAAATGATTGGATTGTAAAAAATAGATTTGAAAACAAAGTAACTTTTTATAAACTAAACAAAAACACCTTAGAAAAAATCGAATACCCAGTAACAACAATGATAATGATTGCTGTAAAAAATTAAGATTTTAGGCATAAAATTTTATTTAGTCAAATGTTATTCATGATTATCTATGGTTTTATTCTTTTATTAACATTTGAGTTATTTATTATCTATCTCTAAAGGTATAGTTATTGAAAAAATACTTCCTTTTCCTTCTTCAGTTTCAAAAAAAATATTGCCACCCAAAATATCTACATAACTCTTACAAATTGACAAACCCAATCCCATTCCATCATATTTTTTTGTTAAATAATATTCACCTTGTACAAATTTTTCAAAAATAAATTTTTGTTTATCTTTAGGAATCCCAATACCTGTATCAATAACATCAAATTTTAAAACAATATTATTTTCAATTTGTTCAGAAATATCAATTTTTAATTTAATTTCACCTTTATTTGTAAATTTAATAGCATTCATAATAAGATTCGTTAAAATATGTTCAATTTTGTTTCTATCACCAATAAGATTTTGCGGTATTTTTTCATTTATTATCAAGTTATAAGTTAAATCATTTTTTAGAATCATATTCTTAGAAATCATTTCTATTGTTTTGACTAAAGTAATAAAATTAAATTTTACTTTATCATTTGTTTCTTTACCAGATTCAATTTTTGATATTTCTAATAAATTTTCTATTATATTCAATAATTTATAACTACTGCCATTAATTATTTTATACATTTCTTTTCTTTCTTCATTTACATCCTCTTCTAACAAAATATCAGAAAATCCAATTATTGGATTAAGTGGTGTTTTTAGCTCGTGACTTACATTACTCAAAAATTCATTTTTTGCTTGATTTGCTTTTTCTGCTCTTTCTTTTTCTAACTTATATTTTTCTAATAATGCTAACTCGTTTACAAATGATTTATAAGTTATAGCCCAAACATTTAATATTATCCCAGATATTATATTTACTAAAATAAATGGAATAATATCATAATTTGAATTTTGGTTAGATAAAACATTGTAAAATAAAAATATAGATTTAGATGTAATAGCAATTGCTACAAAAAAAATAGTAATAAAAAGTTGAAGTTTTTTAGAATAAAATAAAGAAATAGTAATTATTCCACCTAAACATATAGTAACTAATATATAATCAAGATTTTTTATAAAAACATATAAAATAATTAATATTATTATTATTATTACATTATAAATAGCAAAATCATATTTTTTGAGTCTAATTAAAAATAAATTTATTAAAAAAAGAAAAAATGATGGTAAAATAATATAAAATGAAAAATCTTTATAAGGATTAGCAGAAATAAAACCTAACATAATTATTAAGAAACTCGCAATTAATCCTGAGAATGTAAGAGGTATAGAATTATAAATCCTTTTTTGAAGTGGAAGAGGATAATCTTTATATCTCAAAAAAAAATAATTAATAACAGATTGTTTTATTTTCATACTTTAAAAAATCCTCCATTACATATAACCAATTTATAATTATATGTAATTATAAAATATTGTCAAGTATAATACTAAAATAAGATAATTTTTGGCATTTTATATTTAAAAACTCAAAAAAACAAGTAAGTATTAAGTATTTTTTAAAAATTTTGCTGGATTTCCTACAAATATTTGATTTTGTGGAATGTCTTTTGTTACAACACTTCCTGCTCCAACCAAAGAATTTTTGCCTATTTTTACTCCTGGTAATATAGTTGAATTTGCTCCAATCTTTGCATTTTCTTCAACAGTCGCACCGATTAGTTCATTTTTTACATTTTGAGAAAGTGGATATTTTGCGTTTGTAAAACATACTTTTGGACCTATCCATGAACCTTTCTTTAACAGAGTAAATTCTGGTATAAAAGCATTACTATGAATCCTAACATTATCTTCTATTATTACATGATGTTCAACAATTGATAGAGTGCCAATACTTACATTGTCCCCAATTTTGTTGAGTTCTCTAATATTTGCTTTGTTACCAGTCTGAAAATTATTACCAATTGTATTACCAGCATAAATTACAGTGTGCGAACGAATAATAGCATTGTCCCCAATTATAGTCTCTTCATTGTTATAATCTTTAAAAAGTGAGCCTATTATACAAAAATCTTCTATTATAACATTGTTACCAAGTTTTACATTTGGATAAATAACAGCAGTCTGTGCAACCATAACAAATCCTATCATCAGTTTTTTTATAGAATTTTATCTCTCTAACAAAGTCTAAAAGATAAATTTTTATTTATATAAAGTCAAGGATATTACAGATGAAATTTCTACTATCACATTTTTAATCTCTACTATAAAGTAGACAAAATTAAAAATTTTAGTTATACTATACCAAAAAATTTTTGGTTTGTCACAGATTCAAAAAGTTAAATACAGTTATTGTCTATATTTATATGATTTAATCTGTGCAAATCCGTGACAATCTGATTAATCTGTGTTATATATTAAAAAAATTATTTATATTTTTTATAAGGATTTGTAATGTCAATAAAATCATTGATAAAAAAGATTCCTATTATACAAAAAACATATTCTTTATTAAAAACTAATATAGAAGAAAATAAATTCCAAAAAAAACTTAGATTAAAAAATCCAATTTTAAAAGAAGAATTTCTTTCAGACTTAAAATACGCTATCGATAATAAAACAAGCTATGCAGTAGGTAAACTTGGGACAACGGAACAACAAATTCTTTATTATCCTATAATTTTATCAAAAAATGTTAGACGACAAAATTTAATTACATTTGAAGATCAATTATTTAGAAGTTTTAGCCAAAATGCAGGTCTTTTCCCATCTGATAAAGATTTTATTTTAGAATATAGTAAAATTTTTGCTGAATCCACCCAAAAAATTGACTGCCTTGGATTATTCTACCAAAATAGAGAGTTAGAAATAATTGATCATTATAATATAAGTTCAAAAATATTTCATTTTATCAATCAAGAACCAGATCGTTCTGTGCCAAATAACGACAAATTATGCTATTTACCATTCTTTAAGGGAAAAAAAATACTAATTATTTGTCCTTTTGGTAATTTATTGGCAAAAAGAGCAAATAAAGACACATTTGAAAAAGTGTGGGCTAAAACTGGCAAAAAATGGTTTTATCCTGCAAAAGTTGAGGGACTTGAATTTGCTTATGGATTAAGTATAGATGCACAAAAAAAGTATAAAAATGTTTTAAATCTCCTTGATGAAATAAAAGAAGAAATTACAAAAAGAGACTTTGATATTGCTTTAATAGCGGCAGGAGGAATGGCAATACCTTTAGCAAGTTTTATTAAAAGCATTGGTAAAATATCAATTTCGCTTGGCGGACATTTACAAATTCTATTTGGAGTATTAGGGCAAAGATGGAGGGATATGGAAGAGTTTCAAAATAATTACATTAATGAACATTGGATCAATATGCCAAAAAATTATATTCCAAAAGAAAAAGAAAATTGTGAGAATGGATGTTATTGGTAGATATACTTAGAATTTTTTAATGGTTAATTATAATTCGTTGAGTATATATATTTGAAATTAAATAAAAATGTGTTATAATTATTATCTATACATTAGTTAGTAATATAATATACTTAAACGCTTCTAAAAGGTCAATAAATAATAAAATTGACATTATTTGTAATTCGTTTGATACAAATGAATTAATAGAGATAATTAGGACAATTGTCAGTATAACATATTATTACAATCTTATTTGGAGGATAAATGGAAGAAAAAAACAGGATTATAGAAGATAAAATTACTTTTTTACATATTATTTATAGTATTTGGGGATGGTTTACTTTTATTTTGGTTAATATTATTCAATTTTGTATTGCACCTTTTATTTTATTAGTTACTTTTCCTTTTGATAAAGACAGAAAAGTAATGGCTTATCTAATTAAATTTTTTTGTAATATATTTTATTTTCTTAATTTTTTACAGAAAAATCATTATGATTTTAATGGACTCAAAGCACCAAAAAAAGGAGAAAGAAGGATTTACGTTATAAATCACTCCTCTATGTTTGATTCTATAATTATATATTCCCTACCTGGTGCTATTAAAGCATTAATGAAAGAAGCTTATTTAAGCATCCCTTTAGTTGGTTGGATTTCTTACCTTGCAGGAAACGTTGTATTAAAGGCTTCCACATCAGACGGTATGAAAATATATTTTGATGTAATAAAAAAACTTGAAAGCGGCTCACCCTTTGTTATATTCCCAGAAGGCACAAAAAGCAAAGACAGTAAAATAGGTAGATTTTATAATGGAATATTTAGAATCGCTTTAGAAACAAAATCTGATATTGTCCCAGTATTATTTGACACATGGAATTCTATTAGACCTGGTGCTTTTTGGATTAGAGATACTAAAATTCATATAAAAATGTTAGAGACAATTAAATACGAAGATATTAAAGACTATTCAATGGATAAATTATCAAATATAGTTAGATATAAAATGATTGAAGGCTTAGTTGATTTAAGAAACAAAAGAAGAATGAACGAAAAAAATTATTATAGAAAAAATCCAAAATATGAAAAATTAGATCAAGAAATGAAGGATGATTTAGTAAAAATTAAAGAAAAGATTGAATCTAAAAATAAAAAAGGTTTACCAACTAACCAACCTTCTTAGATGATAATTAAACAATGACAATAATCTCCCTTTTTTGTTGAAAGGGAGATTATTTTTATATATAGTCAATTCTAATTCTGTATTTCTTCTGTGTGATTCGACTCAAAACTCCCACCCTCTGTTAGCCTACAATTGGTATTTTTTATAAATAATTAAAATTTAACAAACCAAATAACCATTCTCAAAAATTATTATTATTTTTTTGTTGACTATATTTTGCTTTTGTAATATTTTTCTAAAGAATATACTGTAATGTCTTGTACGGTATAAATTAATAATATAGAGGAATATTTATGGCAAAAGCACCTTATTTACTTTTGATAAGAGACGGTTGGGGATATAATCCAGATTTTAAATCAAATTCAATTTATCACGCAAAAACCCCAAATCACGATAATTATGTAGCAAATTATCCAAGTAGTTTAATTGTTGCATCTGGCGAGAATGTAGGGCTACCGCCTTCAAATCAAGGTTCGAGTGAAGTTGGGCATTTAAATCTTGGTGCTGGTAGAATTGTTTATCAATCTCTTGTTAAAATCAATAGAACAATTGACGAAGGCGATTTTTTTAACAATAAAACGTTAATCAATATTTTTGATAAAATTAAGAAAAATGGTAAAATCTTACATGTTTACGGATTAGTTCAAGATCAAGGAGTTCATTCTCATAATGACCACCTCATCGCTTTGTTAGAATTTGGTAGCAAAGTTGGTATCAAAAAAGATCAAATTGTAATACACGTTTTCACTGATGGAAGGGACACACCTCCTCAATCAGCAAAATTATATATAAAAGTTGTTGAAGAAGCAATCAATAAATTTAATATGGGTGTTTTTGGTTCTATCATTGGTAGATATTTTTCAATGGATAGAGACAACAGATGGGACAGAGTTCAACTTGCTTATGATATGCTTGTCGATGGCAAAGGTGAAAAAGGATTTAAATCAATTTACGATGCTGTTGATGATGCTTATGCTAAAGGCGAAAACGATGAGTTTATTAAACCAAGACTTTTGGAAGGTTTTAAACCTGTTAGTGAAGGCGACGGAGTAATTTTTTTCAATTACAGACTCGACAGAACAAGAGAATTAACAAAAGCATTTGTTGAAGACGGATTTAGCTCGTTCCCAACAAAACAAATTAAAGACTTAGACTATGTTTGTTTTTCAGAATACTATGAAGGCGTTGCAAAAAGTACACGAGCAAAAGTGTCAATAGTGTTTGGAAATGCTGATTTATCACACCTTTTTGGCGAAATATTATCAAAAAAAGGCTTAAAACAACTAAGAATAGCAGAAACAGAAAAATTTGCCCATGTAACATTCTTTTTTAATGGTCAATCAGATTTAGTTTTTGAAGGTGAAGATAGAATTTTAGTTCCATCTCCACAAGTAGCAACTTATGATTTAAAACCAGAAATGAGTGCTTACGAAGTAAAAGATAAAGCAATCGAAGCTATCAAATCAGATAAATATGATGTAATAGTTCTAAATTTTGCAAATCCAGATATGGTTGGACACACTGGCGACTTTGAAGCAGCAAAAAAAGCATGTGCTGTTGTTGATGAATGCGTTGGTCTTGTTACAGACGAAATCTTAAAAAAAGATGGTGTTGTCTTTTTGACAGCAGACCATGGCAATGCAGAACAAATGCTTGACTATACAACAGGAGCTCCTATGACTGCACATACAAGTAATCTTGTGTGGCTTTCATTAATTTCAAAAAGACCAGAACTCCAAAAAGATAAAATCAGACTCAAAGTAACTGGCGGAACATTAGCAGATGTCGTTCCAACGATGATGTCCATCATGAAACTCGATAAACCAAAAGAAATGGATGGAATTAATTTAATAGAAAAGTTATAAAACCTTCTCATAGAGGCACAAAGAAAAATTATTTTCTCTCCCTTTGTGCCTTTGTTAGTTTTGCAAGATAATAAATTAGATAATTGTTAATATTTGATGATTTCTACTTATTATATATATAGAATGCTCTTATTTCGCTTATTAGTATATAAAATTTACCAATTTTTGCTTCTTTTAATACAATATAGTCATCCATAACACTTTCAATTACCCCTGAATGATCAGCGTCACCTCCAGAGTTGACATTTTTATAATATATTTTTACTCTCATTCCGATATTTTTTTGAAGTTCGCCTTTCATTGTTTCAGCGTAAATCATATTTAGTGAAAAAACAATAAAGATTAGTAAGAATATTTTTTTCATTTTTTACCTCTTTCTTTAATTATAAATTATTTTTTTAGATTTGGACTAAAAATTACAGTGATGAGTATAATTTTAACACAGTTTTATAGATTTTCAAATTTATTAAAAAAAAATTACTCTTTTTCTTTAATAGATGTCTTTTTGGAATGTTTTTTTGAAAGAAAAGCTTTGATATTTTTTATTAACCCAAAAAGCGAATAGATAAATTTTTTGTGTATTATATGATATGGTGTTTGAAAACAGATTATATTTTCACTAAATTTTAACTTAAAATCAGTTACTCCGCTTAGAGGGTCTGTTGGATTATCTGGGGCTGCTATTCCCAAAAAGTCAAAATAGTCACAACCTTTTTGTTTTGCAATTTTTATCGCTTCCCATTGCAAAAGATAGGGAGACATAAAATTTCTTTTTAGATTTGAAGATGCACCATAATAATAAAGCCCTTGATATTTTGTATAAGTAAATATTCCACAGGATAGAATGTCGGTTTCGTGAGTTGCAACGAGTATAATTGAATTTTTGAGTTTTTCTAACATTATACTATAATATTCTTCTGGATTTGGTCTAAAACCGTCTCTTTCAGTAGTTTCTTTCAGAATTTGGTAAAATATAGAAACATCATTTATATCACCAATTCTAACTTTTACATCTTTTTTTTCTGCTAACTTAATATTATATCGACCTTTAGGTTTCATTTGTTTTAAAATTTCTTCTTCTGATAGATTAAGGTCAATTACGTTTGTGTATTGTGGAATAGGAAGTTTTACATTAAGCTTATGATTTTTACTCTTTTGAATGATTTGTTCTAACATATCATTTTTAGGCGTTATAGAATCAACAGATGTAAATAAAAGATTGTTTTTTTTTGCAATATCATCTATATTTTGTAGAAAAAAGTTGTAAATATCGTCATTTATATCAAAATACAAAAATCCAGCAGGAATATAGCCATATTTAAAGTTTTTTGATTTATAAATCAGAAAAAGACCAGCAAGTATAATATTGTTTTCTTTTTCTATACCAAAAAAAAATCCATCTACTACTTTTTTTGACGCTATTTGAAAAGAAAGCCAGTCAATTTGATGCCAAATTCCAGTAAATTTAGAAGAATCTATAAAATTTTGGTATCTTGCTAATGAGTTTTCATAATTTTGAGATTCTTTTTCAAATATTAACCATTTCATTATAATTAATTATCCGTATTTGTTGTTTGCAATAGAATTATTATCTATTTTTTAATTATCCGCTGTTTTTATATAATTCTATGTTATTCTAATGATTTAAATTAGTTAAAGTTTAATTCGGCATTATCCTAATAAAAATAAAGGAGTTGTACAAAAATATTGCACAACTCCATAAATTAGCGGCGATCGGACTCGAACCAATGACCGAACGGATATGAGCCGTTTGCTCTACCGACTGAGCTACGCCGCCAAATACGCTGGTAACATATCACTTTTTATAAAAAATGTCAATAAAATATAATTGCATAAGGTAAGATTTTTTTAAATTATGAAAAAAAAGCGACATTCGTAAATGCCGCTTTTATATTTTATAATTTGTTATTTCACAAAATCCATGCCCCATTTGTATTTAAATGCAAGATAAATACTACTATCTTTGTGATAGATACCAATTTTATCTTCTTTATTTAATTCTACGTCTTTATCTTTCTTTTGAATCCACGAAAAAAACAAATCAGAACCTATTACTATATGAAAAGAATCAATAGGCATAATGTCAATTTCTGGGTTTAAATATAGACTTCCATATCTTTTTTCTTGTTCGTAGTCGTAAAATAGAGGAAGAATATATGAAGCGGCAATTGAAGGAGTTAGAAGGTTATCTAATACAGGCCACTTCATTTTTAGGCTAATTCCTTGAAGCCACGCCTCACTTTCACCACCGAGTCTATCAGTCAATGCTTTATAATAAAATTCTTCCATATATTTTTCATCAGATATTTTTGTAGAATCTGGTTTTCCATCTTTATAATCTTTGTAAAAATCAGCGTAATAATTTAAATTTACTTCACCAAAGTATTGAAAGTTCATATAAAAATCATCGTTTGGTCCATAGTTAAAATCAAAACCTGCAACATAACTAATCTTGTGGTTTCTTTTTTTGTAACTATCCATAAGATAATCGTCTGTTAAACTATAACAAAACTCTGCCCATAAACCAAACCTGTCAACTGTCGCTTTAATATCAGCACCAATTTTATGAACTCTATTTCTAACTAAACTAATTGATTGAGGTCTCCAAAGATATTGAGCTGGAATTGGAGGCATTGGATTTGGAGTATTACCAATTGCATCTTTTGTTAAATTAATTTCTGGAGTGTAATATTGGTCAATATCATACAAATAGCTAAAAGAAAAATCAACTTTTGAAAATCTAAAATTTGTTTTTCCACCCAAGATAAAACTTTTTGGGTCATAATCGAGCTTTTTGTAACTTGCATTTTTTGAATTTTTAATATCACTAAAAGTAAGATTTGGATAATTTGCTAATGAAGTGAGATCAAGAGATTTGCCATAAAACAACTCATCTGGGAGAGATGCCACAAAATCAGTTGGAAAAACATCATTTTGCTCAAAAGGTGCATAAATCACATCAAAAGAAAAGAAATCAGCTGGATACATAGAAAAAGCAGCTGATAAAATAGGTATTTTTTTTGAACTTATTCCAACTGTATAATCCCTTGGATTTATATTATCTGTGGGATTAAGACCATCTGCTGTTCCCCACGAAAAATATTGAAGCCCAGCCGAGAGTTTAACCTTCCATGGACTCCAAGAAATGTAGTTTTCTAAAGGTTTAATGTTTAAAACCTTGTCCCAACTACCAAAATCGTTTAAAATTACATCAAATGAGCCAAAACTTTTAAATTTCAAATCTTTGTAGTTAATTTCGATACCAATTTCATTAGTAAACTTTGGTGCTTTAATCTGCCCCTTAAAATCAAAGTAATCTGGAATTACTGGCATACGAAATTCAAATTTATGATCACCTATTAAACTCAATTTAAAATCAGGTATAGAAAAATTTGAAAATTCTGTATCTTTTTGAGTTGTTGTTGTCGTGTCTGTTGTTGTTTCTGTATTAATATCGTCAAAAAGACTACTATAATCGTCTTCACTAAATAAAAATGTACTAATAACTAACATAAACAGCAAAATTAAACTATTTTTATTCATACAATCCTCCTTAAAATCCCCATTAATTAATTTTAAATCATTAGATATGGGAAATTTTTTTATAGACCTGTCTGGTTTCAAAAATCTGACAGGTCTTTAAATATTTATTATTTCTCTAAGTTTTTTACTGTGAAAATGTCGTCTTTAATACCAGAATTAATTTTTACATTCTCTAATTGTAAAAGTGTTTTTGTTCCATCTTTTTTGTTTTCTACAACTGTTTTTGTTGGAATCATAACTCCATCAATAACTTTTACTTCAACCATAACCAAAACTTTTAAAAGTTCACCATCTTTTTTGTCATAAGCTTCTAATTTGTAAGCAAAAAAATCATCTTTTGCGATCCATGCAATAGTTTTTGAATAAGGAGCATTCTTATCCTTTGGTGTCATTTCTAAAACGAAACAATTTTTGTTGTTAAATGTATCGTCTTTTAAGAATTTGAAAGTAAATTCTGAAATATCTTTGTCTTCCATATCATAGTAGTACAAATCAGAACCAACAAATTTACCATTTTTGCTTGAAGAAGAAATTAATCTTGTCTTTTTTAATGCTGGCAAATAAAGTCTTTGTTCATCATCGCCAATTTTATTACCAATTGTTAAAAATTTTGTTCCTTTAACATCAGCTGGTTCTGAAAATTCTACATAAGAATTTCTGCCTTTTGATGTTTCTTTACCAAACATTGTTAATTTTCTACTTTTTTTGTTGCCATCTTTGTCGATTAAAATCATAGTAACTTCAGAGTAACTATCTTTTGAATCTTTAAGATTAAAGTTTTTTTGAGCGATTTGATCGCCTTGTTCATCAGCAAATAATGCAAAAGCAAAAAGTACTGTAATAAATACCACTAATAATTTTTTCATAAATTCTCCTAAAATCTAAATTTTTATTTTAACTCTCAAAAAATTGAGAAAATTAATTCTATTTTTCCAAAAACTTTGGTTTAAAAATATGTAACAATACAGGTAATAAAGTAAGAGCTACAAAACTTGACGTTATCATTGTCAAAGCAATCAAAAGCCCAAGGTTTATTAAAGGTGTAAAGTTTGAAAGAAAAAGCACTGCAAAACCTGCTGCTACTGACAATGCGTTAAAAATTATTGCCTTACCAGATGAAACTAAAGTGTTTGTTGTAACAACCTCAAGATCAGAAGAATGCTTTCTTTCATGTTTGTAACTCGAAATAAGATGTATCGTATAATCGATACCAATACCAATTGCAATTGAGGCAACCATCGCAGTTCCTACATCAAGTCTTATTCCCAAAAATCCCATGAGACCAAAATTTATCGAAATAGGAATAATTAATGAGATAGCACCCAATAATCCAGCAAAAATCGACTTATAACCAATAGTAAGTATCAAAAATACTATTAAAATAGAAAAAATTATACTGATTATTTGGCTAAATACAACTAATTCATTTACTCTTAGTTGTAGAATCCCAGTTCCAGTTACATGAACTTTGTATTCTTTTGGAAAATTTTTGTTAGTATAATCATAAATTTCATTTCTAAGTTTTTTTACAAACTCTGTATCTTCTGTTTTTATCAGAATACTCATTTTTGTTCGCGATGGTTCTAATGAATCGTCAACAAAATCTTCAAGGTTTCCACCAGAATATAATAGAAGATATTGAGTTATTAATTCTTTTAAATTTTGTTTTGTTTCTAAAGAATATTTTTGTGGATCATAAGGTATTTCATCAAAATCTTCTGGATTTGCTTCGTCTGAGTGCATAACAAGGTTCATTCTTTTAATTAACTTAGAAAATGATATTATTTTTCCAATTTCTTTGTGTTTTTCACTTAAATATATGCCAAGATTCTCAATTTCTTTTAATATTTCTGGGTTTGCAAGACTTCCTGCTGTTCCACCATCAATTAAAACATTTAAAACAGTAGTACCTGCGAATGTTTTATTGATAAATTCATCACTAATTCTAATTTCTGTGTTTTTATCTTTAAACATTTTGATTCGCTCAAGACCAATTACTACTTTTGTCATTCCAAATATAGAAATACCCATAATAACAATTACTGCAATAATTATTGTGATCTTATGTTTTTCGAGAAGATGATAAAATCCAACTAAAAATTTATTTAATAAAGAATTATTTTTTTCTTTACCAGGTTTTACTTTAACCGCACTATGTCTTAAAATAAGTAATGAGGGTATGAGTGTCAATGCAGAAAGTAAAGAAATAATTATACCAAATGTTGTAAAAATACCCATATTTCTAATTGAAGTAATAGTTGTAGGTATTAATGAGCCAAATCCTGCAACAGTAGTCAAGCCTGCAAGTAATATTGGTGCACCTTTTTTCTTTAGAGAAACAAGTATTATTTCAAGGTGTTCTTCGTGTGTTAAACGAGTCTTTTGTTTTACCATTTCGTCGTAATAATGACTTATTAGATGGATAGCATAAGCAGTCCCTGTTGCCATCAGTAAAACAGGTAAAACGGTTGTTGTTAATGTAAGATTTATTTTAAATAAAGACATAAGTCCTATTGCCCAAACAGAGCTAATTACTACTGTCAAAATAGGTAATACAACCCCACCAATATTCTTGAAAGAAAAAAATAACACGAGTAAAACAACTAATAGTACTAAAGGTATTAATAATCTAACGTCTTGTTGCATGCTCTTACCAATTAAAACATTTACAACTGGGAAACCTGCGATTTTAAAGTCAAAATTAGCATCTTTATAATTTTTTAATGTTTCTTTAATTTTATTATAAACCATCAAATCATCGTCTGCTGTATTTTTTTTCTCTGTCTTTAATAAAATCATAGTTGATTTTAAATCTTCAGAATACAAACTATTTTTGTACAAATCCCACGAAAAGAGCCGTTCTTTAATTCTTGCTATATCTTCTTCTGTTTGTGGAAGTGTTTCTGCTATATCAGATGACCTAATTTCACCATCAACACCTTCTATAAAACTGGTATTGATAATTGTTGTAGCATCTGTAACAGTTGCGATTTTTTTTAGAGATTCAGTAACATCGTTTAGAAGTTTAAAATTTTCTACTGTAAAAAGTGTATCTTTTTTTGCAGTTACAGAAATTGCAAATTCCATAGTGTTACCATAATCATTTTCCATTTTAATAAAAAGTTTTTTTTCTTCGTCATTGTCTGGAATAAAAACTTTAACATCATTATCAACTTTTAGTTTTGGAAGTTGCAATGCAAAAAATACTGTTATTACAAGGAAAAAACCTACTATTATAATAGGGTAATTAAAAAATTTTTTCATATATAACCTTTCTTTTTTTATTTATTATTTAATTTATTTAGCCACATAATTTCACGAAATTAATATATTTTGCATGTTTTATGGCTTAAAATATCTTAATTTTAATTTTTTATCAAAGATAACATTAAATTAATGTTGTATTCAAAAATTTCGTTAAAAGAAATATCGTTATTAACCAAAAAATAATCAAAAATTTGATCATTTATCATATACATTCCAACAAGAATAGTCTGTATTGATAAAACTGTTTTTTTTATGTCAATATCAGCTTTTATACTTTTGTCTTCTATACCCTCCTTTAAAAAATTATCTATTATAATTCTCATATTTATAACATTTTGCCTACATAACTCGATATTATTACCTTTAACATTACTGTTAAAGACTTGAGTCAAAAAATACGTAATTATCTTTGTATAATTGATATTTATTTTTTTTAGTTCGATAAGAGACTTTGCGATAGAGGATAATTTATCAAAGCCAGTTTTTTGATTTTGCGAGCTTTCTCTAATTATTTTTTGGAATAACTCTAATCCTCTCAAAGCGATTGCAGAATAAAGTTCTTCTTTGCTATCAAAATATTTATAAACCGTTCTTTTGCTAAATTCAGATTTTTTTGCAATTTCATCCATTGATGTTTCTTTAAATCCCTCAAGGAAAAATAACTTCTCAGCAGCATCAATTATTTCTTGCCTTTTGCGTTCTTTTTCTCTTTCCAATCTTTTGGTAAACATTAAAATCCTCCATGATGTAAACTATGAGTTTACTTTATACAATATAATATACTTAAAAATCAAAGTCAATAAAAAATTTAATAAAATATTAAATATATTTTGTGTAAATAAACTTCAAGAATGTTTGCAAGTTTTAAAAAATTATATATAATTAATACATAGTTTAAAAATTTATATGTATTTGTAGGAAAAAAAAATGAACAAAGAATTTCTAAAAAGACCTACTATTGTAGATGGTTTTTTTTATCCAGATGCTAAAGACGTGCTATCCATATCTGTAAAAACTTCTTTAACTGCTTATAGTATTCCAAAAGTCGCATCACCATTCGCTTTAATAACTCCTTATGCAAGTTATATGTATGCTTCAAGGGTTTTTGGAGCTGCTTATTCGCAATTAATAAATGAGGATATTGATACTATAATAATTATAGCTCCTATCCATAAGATGGCGTTTCCTGCTATTGCTTTATCAGAAAGTGATTGTTTTTCATGTCCGCTTGGTGATCTGTTTGTGGATAAAGAGGATAATGAGTTTTTATTAGAACAAAACAAAGAGTATTTTTTTTATGGAGAAAAATATCATTTACAAGAACATTCTATTGAAGTTCAACTTCCGTTTATTTATACTTTGCTTGGTAATAAAGTAAAAATATTACCTATCATTCTTGGCGAAACAAATACAAAACTAACAATCTTACTTGCAAAAACATTATTTTCTTTGCTCTCGAGAAAACAAAAAAAATATTTGGTTGTTGCTGCGGCTGATTTAAGTTGTGATTTAAAATACGAGAAGGCAATGGAAACAGACCAAAAATTTATGGAGGTCCTAAAAACTATGGATGCTGATTATTTTGCAGAACAACTTGCCCTAAATCAAATTAAATCCTTAGGTGGCGGTGGAGTAATCTCAGTTTTAAGATTAGCAGAGATGATGGGAATGAAAAATATAAATATACTAAAATATATGAACTCAGGCGATGTCACTCATGATAAATTCAAAGTAGAAGGATATTTAGCTGCTTCTATATATCAATGAAAAATAAAATGCCTGTCATGTTTTTGAAACCTGACAGGTCTCCATTAATCTTTCAATAAAATGTATCCAATTTTTTCTTGATTTATTCTAAAAAAAAATATAAGTTATCTAAAATACATTTCTAAACACTTAATAAAAATAAATCTTCTGCAAAAAAAAATAATACAAGGAGATAAATTATGCCTTTTGATTCGATTAATATAAAAAATTTTCGTGGAATTAATAATCTTTCTATAAATAATATCAAAAAAGTAAATTTAATTACAGGTAGAAATAACTGCGGTAAAACATCGGTATTAGAAGCAATTTTTCTTTTGTGTGGAATGTCAAATCCAGAATTACCAGTAACTATACATAATTTTAGAGATTTTTTATTTTTGAAAGATGATGATTTTAGTTTACTATTTCATAATCTTGATTTTGAAATAATCCCAGAAATAGAAGGCAAACTTGATAATAAGCAAAGACAATTAAAAATATCTCCAATTTATCCACAACAAATAAATATAAATAGAAATGAGATAAAACAAGCACCAAACACATTATTAGATCAATTAATCTTAAATATGTCAAATTCTGGTATAGATAAAATAGATGGATTAAAACTAAATATTAAAATAGAGAATGAAAAAAAAGGTGACTCAGAAATTAGATTTAAACAAGGATTAGTTAATTTAAATACTCAATATAAAGAAAAAATTAGTGCTACTTATTTAAATTCTAAAACAATAATGATAGGTCTTGATAAAAGATTTGATTTTATTGTAAAAAATAAAAATTTAGACAATATTATGCCTATTTTAAAAGAAATTGAGCCAAAACTCGTAGATTTACGAATGGGAGCAACTGGAATGATTTATGCAGATATTGGCATTGACAAATTAATCCCTATAAATATAATGGGAGATGGTTTAAGGAGAATACTTGCAATATTATCAGCAATTTTACAAAAAGATAGTAATATATTAATTATTGATGAAATTGAGAATGGTTTACACTATACATCTTTAGAAGTTCTATGGAGAGCTATTTTTAAACTTGCAAATGATACTAATGTTCAAATTTTTTGCACAACCCACTCTTATGAATGTGTCGAATCTTTTGCAAAAGTTAATAAAGATTATTTTGCTGATAATGATGATATTAGACTTTTTAGGATTGACCGTAAAGATGATAATCACAATGCGTTTTGTTATGATAAAGAAACACTTTCTCTTGGCATAGAAAAAGGTTTTGAGGTTAGATAATGGATAAAAATATAACAATAAAATCTGATATGCTACTTGCTGTTGAAGGAAAAGACGAGTCTAATTTTTTTAAATCTTTATTAGAATATGAGAATATACAAGGCGTTCAAATAATTGATATTGGTGGAAAAGATAAATTCAGTATTGAATTTCGTCTTTTAAGAAATTTGGAAAAATTTTCTAATATTACAAAACTTGCATTTGTAAGAGATGCCGAAGAAAATAATGCAAGTTCTGCTTTTCAAAGTATTTGTGATATTCTAAAAAAATATAACCTTCCTTATCCTCAAAAAATTAATGAAACAACTGAAAATTCTAAACCAATTGTTGGCGTATTTATTATGCCAAACAACAATAACGCTGGAATGTTTGAGGATTTGTGTTTAGAATCAATAAAATCATTACCAATAAACGATTGTATTTCAAAGTATATCGAATGTGTTAAAAATAATTTAAAATCAGAAGATAATGAAAAATTTAATATTTCTAAAGCAAAAGTTTTAACATATCTTGCAAGCAAAACGCCAATTGTGAATTCATTAGGAGTTGGGGCAGAAAAAAAATATTGGGATTTTTCAGATAATTGTTTTTCTGAAATAAAATCTTTTTTACATAAAGTTTTTTTAAGAATTTGAGAAAACAGTTATAAATAATGATATGAAAATAGTTATAATAGCAAAAATTATTGAAAAAAATGATAACAAGAGCAAAATTATTCTTTTAATAATTGTTTTATAATTTATAAATGACGAAATTATATTCATTATAGAAAAAAATAGTACAAAACTATCATTTATAGCAATTAATTTTAAAATTAAATTTACTGTTTCTATACTAAAAGATTGGTAATTTCCTATAAAATAAAATAACAAAAGGAATATTTTAAAATAAAAAAAAACAAAGAAAAATTGTCTTGATTTTCTTAAAGCAAGATTGATTAAAAAAAAATTATTCGCCATCAAAAATCCTGAAAATAATTAAAACTCTTTATTATAACACAGATTAATCAGATTGTCACAAATTACACAGATTAGAATCGTATAATTACTTGATATTAAAGTATAACACAGATTAATCGGATTGTCACGGATTACACAGATTAATCGGATTGTCACAAATTAAATCGTGCAAGTATATACAATAATTGTGTATTTAATTTTTAGAATTTATAGCTAATCTAAGACATTTTAGAATTAAAAATGTTATTTATAAAAAAAGAATAATAAAATAAAACTATTAATATGGAAACAATGGACAATTATCCTGACAAATTATTCAGTTTTAATTCTTATCAATTTAGTGATAAAAATTTACCACAAAGGGTACAAGAAAACTAATAACACAGAGTTTTGGGGATTTTTTCCCTTCTTACCTCTGTGTTCTCCCTCTACTCTGTGGTAAAATTTCTTTTTTTATGAAAATTGGGGATAATTGAGAGCAATTGCCCATCGTTTAAAGATAATTAATCAATATACGTTTTTATCTCTTTTGCATAAAGTTCTACAAAAAGTCTGTCTGCTTCACATAAGTCAAGAGCCACTAATTCATCAAAACTAACAAGTTTCAAATCTTTATGAACTGCTAATTTAATTTTTGAAGCATTTCCTTCAACAAGGATAAAAATCATCATTAAAATTTTATCATTCTTATCAACTTCAACACTTCCAACTTCTTGAATTATAGCTACATCAAGCCCAAGTTCTTCCTTTAATTCTCTTGCCATCGCATCTTCAAATTTTTCGTCTGGGTCTAATTTACCTCCGGGAAGTTCCCATTTTAGAGGTTCGTCACCTTTTTCATTTCTTTGAACAACAAGTAATTTCCTGTTTATTGGAAAAAAGGCTGCTGCTACATTTATCGCTTGTATTTCTTCCATATATAAAGCCCTCAAATTAATTTTATTAGAATTATTCTAATTTTATAATATAAGTTGTAATAATTCAAGAAGAAAATATAAAATTAAATATTTTTTATTTCTAATACTTTATTTTCATATCCTCTAAGAAACAAATTATCTCTTTTTAGGTTAATTTGTTCTTTTTTCGAGTTTAGTAAGTTAATACAAGTATATTTATCTGTAATTTGTAAATTATTGATATTTTTTAATGATAATTTAAATTTAACTTCTTTATTTGATAGATTTGCTATTATTAAAAAAACTTTATTCTCACAGAATCTAACAAAAGAAATTACTTTATGATTATCATTTTTTATTATTTCTAACCCACATTCTGTAAATGCTATGTTATTATTTCTTATTTGTAGAATTTTTTTATAGTGGTTAAATAAATTATTGTTAAAATTATCCCAATCAAGGCTAAATTTATTAAATAACGAAGTCCAATTTTTCCATTTTGTATCAGAAAATTCCTGTCCCATAATTAACATTGGCACACTATCAAGTGTATAAAAAACTGTAATTACTGGATACAACGCTTGTTCGCCAAAAATTTCAATTATCCGTCCTTGTTCTTTTTCCTCAAGCCATCTTAACCTTAAAGAATCTTTTGGAAAGCTAAATTTTTGCAAATTATAATATTCTATAAAATCATTTTGAGTTTTTTCTGAGAATATAATGTCTCTAAAAATATCCCTAAAACCGCCTTCATAGGTTAAATCAAAAGATTCTGCATTATGAAACTCATCATAGGACTGGGATATTAGCAAAATATCGTTTTTAGTTTCTTTTAAATCATTACTTAATTGCAATAAAAAATCATGAGGTGTCATATCAGTATCGTCAAACCTAAAACCATCGATATTAAACTCATTTATCCAATATTTAAAGCACTCTATCAAATATTTTTTTAAATCATTATTTGTAAAATCAAACCCAGCAAAATAATCTCGTCCTGGTATCGCATAATAAATTTGACCATCAGTATTTTTTGTAAACCAATCTGGGTTTGTTTTTGTCAAATTACAATCAATACTCGCCCTATTTATTGGGAAATCCATAATTATCTTAAAATTCAAACTGTGGGCATTAGAAACAAAATCCAAAAAATCCTTTTTTGTACCAATTTGACTATCAATCGAGTAAAAATCTTCAACAGCGTAAGGATCGCCATACTCACCAACTCGTTTTTCTATACCTATTTCACAAAAAGGCATAATCCAGAGGGCATTAATCCCAAGTTCTTTAAGATATGCCAATTTTTCTTTAAGCCCTAAAAAACCATTTTCTGTAAAACTTTTTATGTCAAGCTGATAAATTACTGCTTTTTTTACCCACAAAGGACTTCGTATAGCATTAAAATTTTTATACATAAAAGAATGATTTGTTTTATTAATATTTTTTCTTTTAATTAGAACTTGACCATCATTAGTAACTGTAATAGACGAATTATTTTGACAATCCTCAGAAATAGTTGGATTTGTAGGGTCTAAAATCCAATCATTATCATTAATAACATATTTATATAAATGTCTACCCTTTGGAAGTTTTATAGTTGTTTTCCAAACACCATCTTTATCTTTTTTAAAATAATTAATACTTTTGTCCCAATTATTAAAAATTCCAGCAATTGAAACTGATTTTGTAGTCTCATCACCAATATAGCAAAATAAAACACCATTTTTAGTTTTTTTTGGAGAATATAGTTTATTATTATTCATAGAATACCTCTTTTAAAAAAATATATTTAAAATTCAGATTTATTTATATACTTAAACGCTTTTAAATGATCAATATCTAATAAGAGTTGATATTACCCACAATTTGTTTCTTAAAAACGAATTATAGTAGTACTGCGTTTAAGGCATAGAAACAATTTGGACAATTCTCAGTATAACATTATTATATCAAATAATTGATTTTAATACAATAAAACAAACAAAAGGAGGGGAAACTAATTAAAATTTCCACTAAATTTTCAAAATTTATTTGTAAGATAAATTTTATTCCGATAATAATGATAAAGATATGGTAAATTTAAAAATTTTAGCGAAAGAATTAAAAACTCACCAAAAATCTTTTGTGATTATATTTATCTTCAGTTTGATATTCTTCTCTTAGAATACCTAAAAAAGAGATTAGTTTATCCTTAAATTCTTCCGCTAAATAATAATTATTACCTTTTTACGAAAAATTGAGGATTTTTATGGATAGAATAGGTTTATTTTTACAAGTTAGGCTAAATTCGAGTAGACTTCCTGCAAAGGCTTTGATTAATCTTTGTGGCAAACCTCTTATTGTAAGAACAATGGATCAGATGAAAAAAGTCGAATGTGATGTTAGGGTTTTAGTTACAACAAAAGAATGTGAACCTTATTTAAAAAATTTGGCAAAACAATGCGGCTTTGAAATATTTTGTGGTGATAGTCAAAATGTGCTAAAAAGATTTGTAGATGCCTCGAAATTCTTTAATGTAGACACAATTATTAGGGCAACAGGCGATAATCCCCTACTTTCACCAGAAATTGCAATAGAAACCCTTGATTTATTCTCTAAAACAAAAGCAGACATATGCCACCTATCAAATGTTTGTTATGGAAGTGGAGTTGAAGTTGTAAAAACAGAAAGCCTTGTCCACGCATTAAAAAAAGCCACTACACCATATCATTTTGAACATGTGACACCATATATTTACGAAAATAGGAATAAATTTAACATTGTGATACATGACCCACAAAATCAAGCAATTGCAAGACCTGATGTAAAAATAAGCGTTGATACAAACGAAGATTTGGAAAGAGTCAATTATTTACTTAGAAAAATAATTAAAAATAACGACGATTTTGGAATTTATTCTCTCATAAAAAATTATGATAAATTAAAATTAAATAAATTTAAACGAATATTATTTATTACAAATAATCAATATTTAAATAAATGTTTAAATATTGCTTATAAATTGGAAGAAGATTTTAATATTTACTTTAGTCTAAAAGATAAGAAAGAATTTCAGTCAAATTTTAATTATTTAGACTATGATAAATTAGAAAACTTTGTCGATACGGAAGGAATCTTTGATAGAATAATAATTTTTGCAGACAACCTAGCCAAAAAAGATTTAGACTTATACAAAAAATTTGGATTTTTTATTACTATCAATGATTATGGTTATGGGGTTAAAGAAAGTCAATGTACGATTAATACTCAAAAATATAATAATTTCTTTAATTTTGTTGGTATTGATATAGAAGACCCAAAAATCATAGATTTAATAAAAAATTTTAAAGGTTTTTCATCAATTTGTCCTTATTGTTCTGATTATGATACAAAAATTCTATATAGAAATGAAAATTTAAATATTCTTTATTGTAAAAAATGTGGACTTTATTACTCAACACCTTTTAGGGATTTTACAGATATTTATGTTGATAAATATTTTACAGAAGAATATAAAGAGCAATATGGCAAAACTTATCAAGAAGACAGGGAAAATATAAGAAATTTTGGAATGAGAAGGTTAAAAAACATTCAAAAATACATAAAAACAGGTAAATTACTTGATTTTGGTGCTGGTATGGGATTTTTTTCTGAACTATGCCAAGAAAATGGTTTTGATACAACTTCTATCGATATTTCAAATTATGCTACTGATTTTATTAGAGAAAAACTGAAATTAAAAGCAATAACCGATGATCAAAAATATTTTGAAAGAACCGAAGAAATTTTTGATGTAATTAGTTCTTTTTTTGTGATAGAACATATTAAAGACTTTGAAAAATTGATTTTTTTATTTTATTGTCATTTGAGTAAAAATGGAGTTTTGGCATTATCGACTCCAAATGCAACTGGCGTTTCTGTCAAATATAACTTTAATTCTTATGCAAAAATTCACCCAAAAGACCATTATCGTATTTTTTCTCCAAAATTCTTAAAAAAAGTCCTAAAAAAGATAGGTTTTAAAAAAATAAGAGTTGTTGTCACAGGACATCATCCTGAAAGAATAATTAAATCAAAAAAATTAATAACTAATAAAATTATTTTTAAAATTGTTAATCTTTATTCCAAAATATTTGGGCTGGGAGATACTTTTGAAATATATGCCCAAAAAAGATAAAATTTGCGTATTTTTAATACTTTTGTCTATTTTTAATGTTTATTCTTTAGAAAACAACTATTATCCTCTAAATAAGATAATTTCTTTTCTAAAGCTTGATACAGAATATAACTCTGTAACAGGAAGTCTTTTAATAAAGAAAAACAAAAAAAATGTTTTAATAACGCTAAATTCTTCATACCTAATATTCAATAACAAAAAATATTTTATAAATGATTTTGTTCGAAGTGAACAAGGGCAATTTTTTGTCCCAACTAAAGAAGCATTATTTATTATGAAGTATTTTTCGCCTGATAAATACGAATATTATACAAAAGATGGTGATATATTCTTTCAAGAAAAAAAAGAAGATAAAAATGATAAAAATATAGAAGAAATCTATATAGATAAAGAAAATGATAATGATTCTAAAAAAGAAAATTTGAATAATACAAAAAAACTCGAGATAAACAAAGATATTAAAGAAAAAAAGGTAAAAATTGAAGCAATTATAATAGATGCAGGTCATGGAGGTAAAGACCCGGGAGCAATAGGCTATGATGACATAAAAGAGAAAGATATTGTTTTACGAACTGCACATCTTATCACTGAAAAATTAAAAGAATTTTATCCAGATAAAAAAATAATTATGACACGCAGTAAAGATGTTTTTATTGAACTTGAAGATAGGGCTAGTATAGCAAATAAAATTTTCCAAAAATATGGAACGAGTATATTTATTTCTATTCATGTCAACGCTTCTCGATCTCAAAAAACTTATGGTTTTGAGACATGGTATCTTGTAAGTAACTATTCAAGGAAAATTATAAAGAAAGGAGAGGTATCTAAAGATAAAGATGTTGAAAATATAGTAAATTCTATGCTTAACGACGAAATTTATAAAGAATCAAAAGATTTTGCAAAAAAAATACAAAATGGTCTTGAAAAAAAAATTGGGAATGTTTCAAAGAATAGAGGAATAAAAGAAGAAGTTTATTTTGTAATAAAGAAAGCTATAATGCCAGCAGTTTTAGTTGAAATTGGCTTTAATACTAATAAATATGAAGCAATTAGGTTGACAAAATACTCTTATTTGAATAATATAAGCGAAGGTATTTTTAGTGGAATAAGGAATTTTATAGATGACTATGAAAAGACTCAAGGGTTTAGGAAATAATATTCTTACAATCCTACAAAAAAACAAATGGCTTGTTGCTGTTATAATTTTATTGTTAATTTTGCTAATTTCTTTTATTACAAGAAAAAATTACTATTATGGAATGTTATTTTATACAGATAGTTCTAAAACCAAGTTAATTGCCGAAAAAAGAGCTATTTTGAGAGAAAAAAATAAAATTGATAGAGTTGGTAAAATTGTCGAAGAACTACTATTAGGACCCATTGATCCTTCCTTAGTTAATATTTTTCCTATTGACTCTAAACTAATTTCTTATAGTTTAGAAAATGATACTCTCCTTTTAAATTTAGATCGCCAAACATTTCTAAGTATTGACTATGAAAAAGAAAACAACAATCTTTTACCTTATTTACAACTTCAAAGTATAGTAATTTCTGTATGTTTTAATGAAAGAAGTATAAAAAATGTAAGATTTTATTTTGATGGAGAAGAATATAGATTCATTGGTAATTATGGACCTATAACTAATGGAGTTAAGCCAGATTGGAAAATTTTAAAAAAATAGTTAAAGTTTATCATAGTTTGGAGTCGAATTTAATTTTGTTAAATAATAAGAAATTTTAAAAAAATTTTCTTAATTAGTTGACAATGTAAATAGTAATTGTATATAATAATAGTACGATTTTATATTTACAAAAAAAATATAGGTGTGATAAAGGAGATTAAAATGAAGAAATTTATAACGCTCTTTGTTGGCGCTGCTTTGTTTATGGGTTTGAGCACTAACCTGTTTGCAGACACATCAGTTTTAATTGATTTTAACAAATTAAAAGCAAATGGGAACGGATATGACCCTGCAGCAAGTTTAGCCGCTGATGATGCTAAAATTAAAGATTTTAAGGATCATGACTCAAAAAACAGAACACAGCACATGCCAACATTGGTTAATTATGATGGAATCGCTGGTTCTAACTTCACAGATGATGAAAAGAAAAAAATGAAAGTTTCCTTAGCTGCTTACAACTGGGAAATTGTACTTAATTCTTCAGCATCAACTGTTGAAAACAAAAAATTCTCAAAAGCTATCGAATGGCATACTAAATTCGTTAATGTGTTAAAAGACGAAAGTGGTGATGTTAAAGAAGATGGTGGCTATACAATTTTAGGTATGAGAATTCACTTTCCAGACAATCCGTTTAACAACTGGGCATTAGTTAAACCACCTTTTGAAATCCCTGCTTATGAAGATATTATAAGCGATTACAAAGGAAATGAAGAAAAAGATGCTGCTTTGTTAAAAAAGAACAAAGGTAAGAAATTTGAAAATGGATATGGTGTTGTTAAAAATATTGGCGTTCTCAAATCAATTGATATGAGAATTTATGGATGCCAATTCAAAAATTCTATTTCAATTTTATTGAAAGATGAAAACAATGCAGTTACAGAATACAATATGCCACAATACCTTGACTTTGATGGCTGGAAAAAAATTACATGGGTTAATCCAAATTATATCGATGATGCAGCTAACAGAAGCTTGTATATAATCCCATTGTATCCACATGTATTACCTTATGTTAAAATTCAAGGATTTAGAATTTACAGACAAGGTGATCAAATTGGTGGAGACTTTGTAACATATATTAGAGATGTTAATGTTACTTATGATAAAGCAGTTTTGGATAAAGAATACCCAATCGACCATGAAGAAGCTTGGGGAATCTTACAAGATAGAACTGAAGAATCTAAAAAAAGAGAACTTACAAGAATTGGTCATAACCAAATTCTTAAATATCTTGAAAGACAAAAAATGGATAAATCTGCTCAATAATCAGGTTTGCATATAATTATTGATAGGCTATTAAATCACTGTGGTTTAATAGCCTATTTTTATTTTTGGAGATGGATATAAACAAAGCTTTTAGATTTGTCATAAAATGTTAATTTATAGAAAAGGTAATTAGAAAACATCTGTGGCATTCTGATTAATTTGTGTCATAATAATTTTAAACTTATTATCAACTTTTAGTAATCTTTATAATTTTTATTTATAAAATCATACAAATAAATTATTGAAAAGTTAATATCTGATTCATTTATCATCAATACTTTATTATTATTAAATTTTATAAATATATTTATAACTCCTTTAGGATGGCTTGGCATATATAATAATAATAAATCCTTTATATTTTCTTTAGTATAAATAGTATTATCATTTATAGTAATTGTTGTAGAATCCAAAATAATTTTTTTAGAATTATTCCAATTAAAATCAATAGGAAAATCTAATTTAGAATATTCAATAATATCTTTTTTATTTATTTTTATACATCTATCATATAGAATCTTATAGAGTTCTAAAAAATACTTTTTATCTTTTATAAATATCATTTCTTTATCATTAGATTTTATTTTTAATAGTTTTAATTCATATATAACTTCTGTTATTTCATCATATTTTATAATTATTTCTTTTTTAAATTTTCTTTGAATAATTGAATCTTCGGTTAAAATAAACTCTCCATGAGTTTTAATAAATACCAATAACTCTTTATAAAATATAAATAAAACAAGAAAGACGGTTAAAATAGTAAAAGGAATGCAAGGAATATATAATTGTAAATTATTTAACAATATTGGTAGTATTAAAAAATAAACACCACTAAATAAAAGAATAAACAAAAAAATTCCAGTAAGTATTATTGTAATTAAGTGATTATTTTTATAAACATTTATTACCATTAAGAATTTCTCCTAATTGTGTATTTCTTCTGTGAAATTTTTTGGCTAAGGTATTGTTAATTAAAGAGATTTGGATTTAAATTAATATGATCATTCCATTCTTCTTTGTCAAAAAAGTTCTTTATGTTTACTTCTATTTTGTCATAAATATTATTGAAAGAATTTATTAGTGATATATCATTTTCTGGAAAGAGTTCTTTTTTTACAATTCTTGTACCTATTCTATTTAAAATTGAAATTATTAACCCACAATCAACATACTCTCTTAAAAAATTTGAGTTGGAAATTCTTATTGCAAAATCAACAAATTCATCTTTATTAAATTCATTTACAACTGTAAATAAATTAGCGGTTTCTGGAAAATTAAATTTCTTGTAACTTTCATAAAATTCGTCTGCTAAAGAAGGATAAAGTTTAAGCAAGTATCTATCAATAAATATTTCCAATAAGACATGATATAAAAAAGAAGGAAAATCATTGATAGAATTTTTTATACATTCATCGTTTAATATTATAACATTCTCATAAAAAAAAGTAGATTTATGAAACCATTTATCAAGTTGCAAATGCAATGACATTCCACAAATAAGAGATTTTTGATTTTGATCTTCATTAAAATTATAAATTTTTTCTAATAAAACATGGCTAATCCTAATTTTTCTAGAAATAAAACTAAATAAATCAGGAAGGGTAAGTCCAACTGTAAAGTGATTATCATCCTTTTTTCTATGCAAATAATAATGTGTTAAAAAATTCATTGTTTTCTCATTTCATAGAGATATATAATAACTTCTTATAAAAAAGTCAATAAAATTTTATTTAAGGCTAAGAATTATTTATCTAAAGAATTACAAAGAAAAAACTTGTTATCTTTCAGAAACCTAACAAATCTTTAATTCTATGAATAAAATCATTTAAATTTTAAATTAATGTTTAAATAATCAAATATTTTTAATTTATCATAATATTTAAAGTTATATACCTAAAATTTTGATAAACTCAACTTATTTGATTATAGATAATGATTTTATTTACCGAAATATTATTATATACTTAAATTTTTTAAGATATATATAGAATAATTGTAATTAAGCAATAAATTTATCTTAATTTTTTTAGATTTAAGTTTGAAAATATAAAAAATTTGGTTATATTGTAACTGGTATTATACTATATAAAATAATTTAAAATCGAGGAGATATTGATGTTAGTAAATTTCAGAAATGATAATAATTCTGAAGAGAAAAAACAAAATGACGGTATGGATAATTTATTTGAAAAACAATTTTTGGAACAAAGAAAAATAATTATATCAGAAGCAATTAATCAAAGAGTCGCTGAGAAAGTAATAAAAACTTTATTTTTATTCGATTCTTTGGATAGCGAAAAACCTATTACAGTGATTATAAACTCACCCGGTGGAGAAGTTTTTTCTGGCTTTGCTATTTATGATATAATGAAATTGATTAAATCCCCTATTATTACACTCGTTACTGGTTTTGCTGCAAGTATGGGCTCTATTATTATGCTTGGTGCAAAAAAAGGAAGGCGATATGTAACTCCAAATTCAAAAGTATTAATTCACCAACCTTTAATTGGAGGAATTTTTGAAGGAAGAGCAACAGAGATCGAAATTCAAGCTAAAGAAATTCAAGAAACAAAAGAAAGAATAATAAAAATTTACGAGCAAGAAACACAACAAGATAAAGAAAAAATAGCAAAAGACATTGAAATGGACTATTGGATGACTGCAGAAGAAGCGATAGCTTATGGGCTGGTTGACAAAATAGTAAATTCAATGGAAGAAGTAAAATAAATTTTTGGTAAACTAAAATGGGAATTGTATATTTTTGGGGAAAAAACAAACATATCGAAAATGACTTAAAAAATATGATAAGTGATAAATATTCATTCTTAAAGTCAGAAAACTATTCAGATATGGAAGAGGCTTCACTACTCGTTGTTGATTTAACAGAATTTGATAAAACAAACTGGAAAACTTTTTGGCCCTCAACTCTTCCTTTTCCAAAAAGTCTTAGTATCAACAATATAAAAGTCGTTGCAATAACAAATAAATGTATGTCTGATTTTGCAATGGATTTACTCGAAAATGATTTTTCTGATTTTATACAATACCCATTTGATTTACCACGTGTCTTAGGAACTCTTGCAAATACAGTTAGAGACATTGACTACGAAAAAGAAATTTCATCCTTATACCAAATAGGCATAGAGTTATCAAGTGAACCAGATTTGGAAAAACTTTTGCAAGAAATTCTTTCTACCTCTATGGATTTTACAAACTCTGATGGAGGATCAATTTATCTTGTGATACCAGAAAAAGATTCTGAAACTAAAGAAAAAATGATGCAATTTGAATGTTCTGCATCTGATACACTTGGCAATAGGTATAAAAAAATTAAAATGCCTATAAGTCATCGCTCTTTGGCAGGTTATGTAATTAGTACTGGTAAAAATTTAAATATTCAAGATGCGTATAATCTACCAAAAGATATACCATATCAGTTTGACTCATCATTCGACAAAAAGAATAATTATAAATCAAAGACTATGCTTGTTGTCCCTATGGTTAATCATAAAAAAGAAATAATTGGAGCAATTCAACTAATCAACAAAAAAAAGAATCGAAAAATAAAGCTAACAAACCCAGAGTTAGTAGAACAGCATGTAGTTGATTATGATCATAGAAATGAACTATTGATCCGTTCTATGGGAAGTCAAGCAACGATAGCGATAGAGACTGCTCAACTTTATAAAGAATTACACGATTTATTTGAGTCTTTTATGGAAGCCTCAGTTATGGCAGTAGAAAGCAGAGACCCAACAACAGCAGGGCATTCGAGAAGGGTTAGCAAATTTTCTGTTGCTATTGCAAACCACATAAATTTAGAAACAGAAGGCGAACTTGGAAAATATAATTTTTCTGTCACTGATTTGCAATCCATTAAATACGCTGGGCTTTTGCATGACTTTGGTAAAATAGGTGTTAATGAAAAGATTCTTCTAAAAGCAAAAAAATTGTTTTCTGAAGAGCTTTCTAATATAGAAATAAGAATGGAGTTATTAAAATACACATTCCACAATAATAAAAAAGTCACTGAAATATCATCAATAATTACAGAAGTAGAAGAATTAAAAGAAGCAATCCAGACAGCCAATGAACCTGGTATTATTTCTAAAGAAGTGCTTTTAAAACTTGATAAAGCCTCTCAATCAGAAATAATTTGTCTTGATTCTAAAAGACAGCCAGTTCTATACGAAAATGAATATCAAAGGCTTGTTTTTTCAAGAGGAACACTCTCAAAAGAAGAATACGAAATTATGAAATCCCATGTTGAACATACTTATAAATTTTTAAGTCTTATCAAATGGCCCAAAGGACTCGAAAAAGTCCCTCTAATTGCAAGATACCACCACGAAAAACTCGATGGCAGCGGCTACCCTCTTGGCATAAAAGGTAATGATATACCAATTGAGTCACAAATTATGTGCATCGCAGATATTTTTGACGCCTTGATTTCCAGCGACAGACCCTATAAAAGTAGAATGAGCTTAGAAAAAGCTATTGGAATTTTAGAAGATGAAGCAGATACAGGTAAGATTAATAAAGATATTCTTGATTTAATACTTCAAAATGAGATATATAAGTTGATTATTGAGGAAGATAGATAGTAAATATAATAAAATTAAGTATAAAATAGAATTAGTATGAAATAGTTTTTATATCCTCCTTGTTTATCTAAGATTTTTAATAATTACGAAGGTTTATAATAAATGAAAATATTATTTTTTTTGTTATTATTTTTAGAAATAAATATTTCAATTTATAGTTTTGAACTAAACAATAATACATATATTTCTTTAACAAAGCCGCAAGTTTTATTGAATGGAATTTTACATTCTACATTTGTAAATAAAGAAACTATATTTTTTAGTTATGTATCAAGTTCAAAAGCGATTATCACAGGGGTTTTGCAAAAAGATAATGATAATTTTACCTTCAAAGAATTAGAAACTTCTTTTAGGTACGAAGAACAAGATGTCTTAATTTTTGTTGATATTTTCTATTATAAAGGAATAACTTATCTTACCCATTTAGAAAAATTTTCTTTTGAATTTTTATTAACTTATAATAAAAATAAGATCAAAATAGGAGACACTGAAAAAAGACCTTATGTGTTTTTAGATGGTAACATTTTAAAGTGTTTCTTCTTGGATAAGAATATAAATTCTTTGGTTTATAAAGAGATAAATCTTGATACTTTAAAAACAAAAGAGATAATTGGTGAGGCGAATATAGATTCGTTTTTTGTTTCATATTGCCCTCAGTCAAAAAATACGGCGATCATTTGGCAAATTAAAAACTATCCAAAAGAATTTTTTTTATCTAGTATGGATAAAGATTTTAATGGTTATAATCCGATAACTCTATTAAAATTTGACGAAAAAATTGATATGCCACAAATCAATATAAATGACAAAAATATTGTTTTAGCTTTTTTGAATGATTATCAAAATAAATATTTGTTTTATCCATTTACTGAAGATGTAAGAAATTTTATTCCTGAAAATTTTTCAGAAGAATTTAAAGACTATAAAATAACAAAAATGTTTTATCTTGATAATATTTATGTTGCAGTTTTGAAAAAAACGATAGAAAATATAAATAAACAGAAAGTAGATGAGGTTGAAATTATAATATCTGATTATAATTTAAAATATTCTCTTTCTTTAAAAATACCAACAATTGAAGGAGTAACTTCAAATTTTAAATTTATTCAATATAAAGATGTTTTATTAGTATTTTGGATAGAAAAAGTAAATAATAACAATTTGATAAAATATTCTACAATTAATTTTATACCAAAAAGTTTTTGATAAATAAATTTGCAAAATTTAGAAAATATTGTTAAAATTCAAATAGAGGATTTATTATGTTAACAGAAAAAATTGATAGCAATGTTATTCACTTTTATCAAAAAGCTGTAGATAAAACTGCTTTGATAAGATTTACAACTGATTTCATTTTGAAGATTTTTGAACTTTTCTATAAAAAACAATATAGTACTAATCCTGGGTTAGAATCAAAAAGAATAATAAATTCTATCCAAGCTACACTATTTGCAAAAATCAATGAGTATGTAAAGGATATAAATCTTTCCGCAGATAACATCATTGATATAAAATTTGAAAAAGATAATGCTATCCCTATTGTTTCTCTACATCACGAAACAAAAAAATCTGACACACTATTTAATGTTTTTTTTAAAAAAATAAACTGGGAAGAAATAAATGAGTTTAGAGTCTTTATGATCAAATATTTAAAATATTATTTAACAAAATATCATTTTTCTTATTTACCAGATGAACATAAAATTACAAAAGTTGTAACAGACCTTTCTTATGTTGTACAAGAATTACTTCAAAATGCAAATGCTTATAGTTATGGTTCTTATGATTATGAGCTTATTTTAAAGCATTCTGGCAATAGATTTAATGTTATTGTATCTAATTTTTCTGATAAAGAAAATGCAAAAACACTCATAAATATAGTAGACGAAATACATAACACAAAAGACTTACAAGAATTAATAATAAAGTATATGAGAAGTGAAGAAAAACATCTTGGAATAATAACATCAGTTTTTAACTATAATGTATCAGAATATAAAGTTAATTATATAGATAATAAAATAATTCAAGCTCAATTTATGCTTGAATATTAGAACTTCATTTATCTTATAACTTCTTGTGTAATAATAAATTATAGTTATTTTACTAAAATATAAATTTAAAAAATTATTAAAATTATTGTAAAATCTCTCTAATTTTTTGTTTTTTTTAAATAATGTTCTATAATAGTAAGTATATAACTTTTGGAGGTTTTGATGAAAAGAATAATGTTTATAATTTTTATTTTGAGCGTTCTCAGTTTATTAACTTATGCAAATGAAAGAAAAGTAACAATTTCTACTAATGAAAATACTATTTCTTTTGTAAAACTACTCGATTCTAGTGATAATGGTATTCTACAAGAAAGAATAACAAAACTTAAAAAAACAGAAAAAACTGGAAAGAAAAAAATTTCGGAACTTAAAGACCCACAGCAATTGATAAAACTTGGTCAGTCTTTAACATTTACAGGAGTTGCTTCTATTGCTATAGGTGGTACATTCTTAGGACTTGGTGCTATATTTGCATTATTGGCTTTTCAAAGAACTGGTTCTGGCTGGAGTGTAGACAATATTTGGTCTCATATTTCAAGTAAACTCGATGACCCAGGTGTTGTTGGATTTGCTGCTGGTGCTATATTCTTCTTTAGTTGTGGTGGCATACTAATGCTTTTATCTGCTCTTCTTATACCTGGTATAATTATTTGGGCTGCAGGAGCTTCTGCAAGAAAAAAACAATTAACTATCGCTCCTTATGCTGATAGTAACTCTATGGGATTAAGCATTAAGTTTTAATAAAATGAATAGCAAATAAAAATTAAAAAAAGACCTGTCAGGTTTTTAAAACCTAACAGGTCGTTGTTGTTTATTTAAGGTTAAAATATGAATAAATCCAATATTAATTTTGAAAAATTGAAAGATATTGATGTCCATCTTGCGTATTCTATAATTTGCAAAAGAATTGACTTCCTTTCAAAGATTAATATAACTCAATATGTAGAACCTTACCCACAAGAAAACATATATATAGAAAGACAAAAAAAAGGATTAAATTACGGTCTTTATGTATCATCCAAATTAGCCGTTATTATAACACTGATACCAAATTACATTCCCAACGAATGGAACGAATACAAATCAGATAAACAAACTGTGTGGATTTCTACTTTATTTTCTAATGAAGAATTTAGTGGAAATAATTTAGGTAACCAAATGATGGAAGAAGCAGAAATATATTTAGAATCTCAAGGTTATACTCGACTTTTACTCGACTGCTTTATAAATAAAGACGAATTTCTAGTAAAATATTACACCAAACTTGGCTATAAAGAACTACTAAGAAAAAAAGTTGTGTACCCAATACATACTTTTAATGCTGCCCTTATGGAAAAAAATCTAGTAGATTAACACCAAGTCAATTATTATATGACTTGACAAATGGACAGACTGTAAAAGCGATTTTTTTTCGAATCTTTCCCCAACATTTTATAAAAAACAATATTTTTTTAAATTTTCATAGACTTTTATTTAAAATTAAATATAATTAAATATATAGTTTTTTTATTTGGGGGTTTTATGTTAATTTCTGAAATATTCAAAGTTGATAACATAAAAATCAATATTGAAAGTGAAGATAAAGAAGAGTTATTTGAAGAAATGGTTAATTTTTTGATTGATGCAGAAAAACTTGATATTAGAGAAGAAATTCTTACTGGATTAAAAAAAAGAGAGGCAAAAATGACGACTGGTATTGCCCCTCATATCGCCCTTCCACATACACATATAGCAAACATTGAAGGTACTATGGGAGTTCTTGGAGTTTCTCAGGCTGGTATTGATTATGACTCTTTGGATGGGCAACCTGTACATCTTGTGATGATGTTAATTGGGAAGGATACAGAACCAGAAGGGCATTTGAAAGTACTAAGAAATGTTGCAATGCTTATGAGTAATCCAGACTTTTATCCTTCGCTTATTAAATGCAAAACACCCGCTGAGTTACACAATACGATTGTTGAGTTTGAAGAACTTATTAAATTTTATCCAGCATAAAAAATTAGGATTTGTTTATGGACGATTTACTTAGAAAAATTAAAGAAACAGAAGCAGAAGCCCAAAATATACTAAAAGAAGCAGAAAAAAATGCTTTAAGTATCATAGATAAGGCAAAATATGATTCTCAAAAGAAAATAGATGATGCAAAAAAAGAAATTTATGAAAAATATTCTACCCAAAAAGAAAAAAGTATAAATGAGGCAAAAGAGAAAAAAGAAAAAGAAGTAGAAGAAAAGATAGCAAATTTTAAAAACAGTTTTGGAGACA
>Ga0209518_1000195_pt1 | contig 82669 bp, 110 predicted proteins | sample RifGroB1_FD_183993 | JGI IMG/M metagenome (GOLD analysis project Ga0209518, IMG submission 183993) | Groundwater microbial communities from Rifle, Colorado, USA - Groundwater B1 (SPAdes) (version 2) | ecosystem: Environmental > Aquatic > Deep subsurface > Groundwater | place: Rifle, Colorado... | reverse complement strand
TTTTCTCAATCAATCTCTCCTTGAGTTTTTCAACAGATATTTTCAGAGTGTTGACTCTTATCGAATTAAAAGATTCAGAATTCAAGGAATCAAAATATTTTTTAAATTCTTCTTCACCAAGCAAAAGTTTCATCCTCTCAATAAATAATGGCTTTGGCTCATAATTTGTTTTCATAGGGTAGACTCATTTCTCACATTTAATTATTTTCTTATATTCTTTATGGCCAGCTGTATCTGATTTAGAAAAATTTTTCTTTTTCTCATCCTTAAAATTCCAACAACCAGAATGGCAAAAAACAAAATTATGAAAATTAGTTCTCTTTGAGATGGCAGATTTAACGGGCTTGATATAATAAATCCTGTAAATTTATACCTGATAAAAGCCATTGATAAAAATCCCATTAACCCTATTGAACTTATTGTTATCAGAAGGTTATCTGTGTGTTTCTTTTCTTTTTGCAGCGCAGCCATTCCTTCCAAAGATTTTTCCAAAACACCTACGCGATCCCTTAAATTGGCAATTGTTCTTTTATCTCCTACCCCAAAATAATTTTTTAATGCAAACAAACCCCCCAAGACTGCTCCCGAAGCTGTTCCAAATCCTTCTGGATGATTATATGCAAATTCTGAAATGTCATAGCCCGAATTTTTTTTAGATTTATTGTGCTCGTCCTTTCTGTTAAAAAAATCTGTTATTCTTCCCACATTTTCCACTACCGGCTTGACTTCATCTTCATACACACTAATGATTTTCTTTGCCCCCCTTCCAATGGCATTGCCCACAATTCCAAGTCCCCCGACGTAAGCACTTCCCCATAATCCTTGCGTCAGAAATTCCCTTCTGGAATATTTTTTGCTCATTAATTAAAATAAATAATTTTAATTTAATTATCTTTCTAAAAAACTTTATAACCGAAGTATTCGTATTCATCAAATGCTGGAGATCTGGATTTATGCACTTGCAAGTGTTTTCATAATTAGTTTGATCTCTCTTGTGGGTATCTTTACACTTTCTGTAGAACGCGCGGCACTTTCCAAGGTGCTCATTTATTTAGTTGGAATTTCAGCAGGAACCCTTTTTGGAGGTGCTTTTTTGCATCTTCTCCCCGAGTTGATTGAGGAGCATGGTTTTGGATTGAATATTTCTTACTTGATTTTATCGGGAATTATTTTGTTTTTTGTTTTGGAAAAAATTGTTCATTGGCACCATCATCATACTGCGTCAAAAGTAGACAGAGTTCATCCATTCTCGATAATGATTCTTGTCGGCGATGGAATGCACAACTTACTTGACGGACTTATAATCGGTGCAACTTACTTGATCAGCATTCCGGCAGGTATTGCAACGACACTTGTAGTTGCCTTGCACGAAATTCCTCAGGAGATTAGCGATTTTGGAGTTTTACTGCACGGAGGATTTTCAGTATCAAGAGCATTAATCTTCAATTTTTTGTCGTCGCTAGCTGCGGTTGTTGGTGTAATTGTTGCATTAGTTCTTGGAGGATATGTCGCGGGAGTTCAGTTCATTATTGCTTCGATTGCAATCGGGGGATTTATTTACATTGCGGGCAGTGATTTAATTCCAGAATTGCAGAAGCATCCGAGTTTGAAATCCTCGCTGCTACAACTTTTGACTTTTATAATCGGAATTGTGATAATGGCTGCGTTACTTTTGTTGGAATAATTTTATAAACAAAATTTCTATTCATTCTTATGGCTGAAAGAATTGATTCTGGAAAATTGTTGGATTTGAGAGATTTGAATGGCATCGGAATGATTTGTTTGAAGTCTGGAAAGGAGTTTTATCACGGTGGCAGTTACTTTAACGCAATGGGAATGTTCCGAGCCGCTATGAACGCATTTCATGAATGCGATAATGAGCGCGAATTGGATGTTGTAATTGATTGGTTTGATGCGGCTTGTTGCAAATACTATAGAGAGTCTTCTTTGAACAAATTTCTTGTTTGATACATAAATATAATCAAATTTGATTTTGCGTTATTAATTGTAATAAAGGCGAGGCGAAAGCCGAGCGCAAATTTATTTATTATTAGTTATATACACGATTGTAAAAATTCTCAGTGTCAATACGGCAGATTAACTCTTCTTTCCAAAATCCCCCAAGCTTGTCTGGTTTTTTTCATTTATTATTTTTTCTACATGAACATTGAATACATGAAAGATGTTTTCAACGGCAGGAAGGACTTGATGATTTAAGTAGTATTCAATATCATACATTCCTTCTTCCTCCGGGAGTTTTACTTTCTCACGGACAAGTTTTTTCTTTTCTTTTGTCTCTGCAATGTAATATGAGACCAACCCACCATCTCCAATAGGTATTTCCTTTTCTTTCATTTTTCTTGCAGCTATGACGTGAGGTGAAACAGCTACATATTCTGAGAGGGGTTTTTTCAATTGGGTTTTTATTATAAGTTCTTCTTTTAGAATTTTTCCCTGTTTCAATTTTTTTATTACATCTTTGACAGATTCCAGCGCCTTGGTTTCATTCCCTTCTTCAAGAATATGTTTTATCACTTCGTTTTGAAGTTTTCTTGCGAGATTGCACCAATCTCTTCTTACTGTCTCAAAACCGCGAATTTTTAGTTTGCCTTTGTAGTTAATCAGTGCGTATTTTTTCTTTGCCCCAAAATCTCCGGAGCGTTTTGTGACCCATATTCCTCGCTTGTAAAAATCCTCCAATTCAAGTTCCATTATTCCCGGAAGATGTGAATTTAGTTTCTCCAGAAAATCAAGTGTTTGTTTTTGAGTTTTTTTGTTTATCAGGAAAGCTATGCTATCGGTGTCGGAATAAATTGTTTTATACCCTTGTGCGTCAATTTTTTTTATTGATTCCTGTATAAACTCTCTGCTTATTGCTGTTGTTGCACCGGAAGCTTCAGGACAGTAATATCTTGCTCCAAAAAATCCTTGATATCCATAGGAAGCATTTGCCAAAAGCTTGAATGCATTGCTTCTTGCTTCCTTTATTGCATCAGGTTTTTGCTTAAGTTCTTTTTTGTATTTTTTTCTTAGCTCAATTATTTCATTTAGCATTTCGGGAAAAAATCCCGGAGTTTTTGAAAAATATTCTTTCTTCCCCAACACTTCCGCTACTGTTGAGTTTTTCCCTTTTTTTTTCAGCAAAGTTGATTTTGACAGATTGAATGTTACAATGATGCTGGGCCAAAAACTTGTGAAATCAAATATTACCACTTCATCATACAATCCGGGTTTGGGCTCAAAAACAAAAGCCCCTTCATATTTCTCCCTGCCCCTTCTCTTGGATATCTCATCATGCATTGGTTTTTTTTCCGGAATCTCGTTAAATTTTTCAAGATTGTGAATTATGTATGATTCAACGTTCTTTGACATTCCATTTCTGGAAATTTCAAATACCGGTTCAGACAGTATTCTCGAGAATTCTGTCAAATCAGGGAACATCTTGGAAAATAATCCGTATGTGAGGTATGAATCGTGGAGGTTGTACTCAAAGTATTTTTCCCATTCATTCTCGGGAATTTTTGAAGAATGCCTGAACTTGAAATCAATTTTTCTCTCGCCAAGAAATTCATTTGCCACTTCATTTAATGAGAGGGTTTCGGATTGCATATACTGTGAATATGCTGTTCTTATGAATTTAAGCAAGTCAACGTGAACTATGCCTTTTATTTTTCCAGTCATCATACCTTTCACCGCCCCTGATTTGAAAAATCTTGGTTGTGAGTCATCCAATCCGAGAGAGAGTTTTACTTCATTTTTCTCGGCACGAGCTTTTAGATAAGGAAGATCAAATCCGTCGGAGAAATAACCCACCAAGAAATCAGGAGAGATTCCGCGCACGTAATGGGTGAACTTTTCGATTAATTCAGATTCGTCTTTTACATACTCGACATAAGGTAATGATGCGTCTTTTTTTTCAGAGAATTTTTTCCAAGTGATTACTTTTTTGAAGTCTTTTCCATAGAGAGAAACCATTAATATTTCTCCCTTGCCTATTTGCAATTCGTCTGTTTCTATGTCATACGCCAGAACTTTTGGAACAAAGTTTTTATCGCCTGTTCTTTCCAATTTTTCCAATTTTATGCAGAGGTCTACGTCAAATGAAGAGTCAATGCCTCCAAATTCAATTGAGTTGTTTAGTAGCTCTCCATTGAGCGAATACCATTGCATTGGAATCATTTTTTTCTCGATTATGTAGTGAGTTACAAATCCGAGATCGTAGCCGCGTCTATTTTGAATTTCTGGAAAATCCATCTTGTCCGCTATTGCATGCAAGTCCTTGTAATTTGTTGCGAATACTTTTAAGGCCCTTACCTTCTTCCCGAGGAAATTTTTTTCCTTAACTTCAACTTTTTCAACTTTTGTTTTTCTTGAAGATTTTTCCTCTATTTTTATTTTTAGAATTTTTTCAATAAGGTTGTTTATCTTTTCCTTTGACACTTTATCCTTGAGAATTGCCCATAGATAAACATCGCAACTGTCAATCACGCAAATTCTCTTGCCTGAAGGATTCCGCCCTATAACGCGAATGAAATTTCTTCCATCAAAGTCAAAATAATCATAGTCAATCGGAATGAAGTCGGTTTGCATTTTAATTATAGAATTGGATGATATAAAAAACTCTCGGTACTTTTTGGAATTTTTCTCCGGCAAATTCATTCCTTCATTTGTTAAGGCGTAAAATTTATATACCACTAATTTGTAGTTACATAATGAAGTATAGAATCGGATTGGACCATTTATCCAAAAAAAGGGAAGAGGCGCTTAGTAGCAGAAATGCCTCGACTTATGCAGAACTTTGTGGCGATTTGGGAATAACCGGAGAAGATATGGAAGATATACACCTCGCTGAAATGGCTCTTGCAGATGAGGCAATTGCCAAGGCAGGAGGAACTTATGGAGATTTTGTTTGCACTATCGTACCTCCAAAACAAAAAAGAAAATCAAGAAGAAGACCAAAACCACTTGATTATGAGAGTGATGATAAAGCATTGGAATATGTTGCTAGAGTTGCACTGATGTCTTTTAATCCCTTGGAAAGAGGAGAGAGATTAAGAGTAGAAGAGATAAAAAAAAGAATGGGTTTGCTTGTTAAAATTGGTTGCTCTGATGAAAAAGATATCCCTCTTAATTACAGAAATATGTGCAGAGGAGAGGTGTGGAGATTTTTGGGAGATTTCCGAAACAAAATTGACTTAATGGCCAGGGAAAGAATCCCCGAAGTTTACGACGAAATTCAAAGGCAGAATCGCAAGTGGGCAGAACAGGATTTTTATCTCAAATAACTTTTTATATTTTCCATTCCTTGATTCTTTATGGGTTTGAACATAAGTGAAATAATTCCAAGAAAGGAAATTGAAATTTCTGACTTGAAGGGGAAAATTTTGTGCGTTGATGCTTTCAACACACTTTATCAGTTTTTGTCAACAATAAGGCAACCCGATGGAACGCCCCTTATGGATTCAAAAAAGAGAATCACATCCCACTTGTCCGGAATTTTTTACAGAAACACTTCGCTTTTGGCGGAAGGATTAAAGATGGTTTATGTTTTTGACGGCACTCCTCCCGAGATGAAATACAAGACACATTCTATAAGGAAAAGCGGGAGAGACATTGCAAAAGAGCGTTATGAAATCGCAAAGCAGGATGAAAATTTGGAATCAATGAAGCGTTATAGTTCGCAGTTGGTAAGACTTAATGACGAAATGATAAAGGAAAGCAAAGAACTCCTGGAGGCGATGGGAATTCCAATTGTGCAGGCGCCCGGTGAAGGAGAAGCAGAAGCTTCTTACTTGGCGAGAATAAACAAAGACGTTTTTGCTTCTGCCTCGCAGGATTATGATTCGTTGCTTTTTGGAACGCCGAAACTTGTCAGAAATCTCACGCTGTCAAAGAGGAGAAAAACCTACTCAGGATACGTTGAAGTTAAACCGGAATTGATAGAACTGGACAAGGTATTAAGTTTGTTGGAAATAAATCTTGATCAGCTTATCTGTTTGGGAATTCTCGTCGGAACAGATTACAATCCTGTTGGAATCAGGGGCATAGGACAGAAGAAGGCACTTCAAATTGTTAAAAAATATCAGCAGCCTGTTTTGATATTTCAAGAAGTTGAAGAACAGCTCATGTCAATGCCTGAGGAAGAGAGGTTTGACTGGCAGGAAATCTTCAAACTTTTTCACAAGCCAGATGTTGTCGGAGCAGATTTTAAATTCAAAAGAATAGACGGGAAAAAAATAAAAAAAATACTGGTTGAGGAGCATGACTTTTCCCTTGAGAGAGTTGAAAAACAACTTGACAAATTAAAGGAAATACATGAGGAACGAAAGCAGAAAGATTTGGGGAAGTGGTTTTAGTGTTGTTTCTCTGAAATAGTAACATTTTAGAAAGATTTATAAAGTTGATTTTCGAATTTTTGATAATACAAAATGGAAATAAAAAACAGATTAACAGATATTGTAAAGAATCCATTAAAATCTGCAGGCAGAGCAGGTCTTTGGACATTGGAAAAAACATCGTCTTACTTGGCAGTTCCAGCAGCAGTTCTTTCAACAGCCCATACCGGCAACTATTTTGTCAGGGGATTAGAGGGATATTGGGATGCTCTGAGGACGATTTATGGTGTTTCGGAATCAGTAATAAAAAATGAAGGAGTAAGAACTTTTCTTGGCAATGGGGCCCAGCAAATAGGTTCTTATCTTACAGACATTGCATATAATTTAAAACATGATTCTGAGGTAACTGCTTACGTTGCAATAGGTACATTGGTCGCTGGAAAAGCAATCCCTTTTGTTTCACGAAAGACAAAAACCTTTCTTAGAAAAAGAAAGCAAAGGAAAACAATGACGTTAGAAAATTAAATTAAACACGAATCAAATGGTTTCAAAACAAGATTGGATAAATTATGGAATTTACGGGGCAAATTTTTTTTCGGGAGTTAATCCTATTTTAGCATTAATTGGGGCAGGAACGAAGGCATATGAAGATATCTTTGATAAAAATTATGACAGAAATTCTCATTATGTTGATTTGCCAAGATTGGGGCTGGGGTTTTTATCCGGACTTTCCGCTGTTGGAAGTGCTTCGGGAATTTTTAGTTCTTACGGAATTGATGATTCGCTTATAAATTTGTTGAATACTGTGGGAGATGCATCCATGGCATTTGCTCTTGTTACAGATACAAAATATTTTAAGGAAAAATCATTGACAGGAATAAAGGAAGATGTTAGCAAAGTTAAATCAGATTTGGAGAGGGTATTCTGATTTTTTATTATCTTAGTTTATCCAATTTTCTTTTGATGTCATCTAACTTTGAGTATTTTAGATGATTGATCTCTCTTTTAATTTTATCCATCTCGGAACTACCTGCACTATGTATACTAAGATTGTTATAGCGAGTTTCTAATTCTTTTATCTTGTTTAATGTTCTGCTTTCTTCATCTAACAAACTCTTTTCTTCATTTCTTATTTTTTTTACCGCTTTTTCTCTTTTCTTAACAATTTCCTGTTCTTTTCTTATTGCATCTTGCTTCTTTTTTTCTGCTTTTTGGGTTTCTTTCTGCCTTTTTATTTCTTCATTTTTTATTTTTTGCTCTTCTACTCTTCTAGCATTTTCCTCTCTTCTCTTTTGCTCATCTATTTGTTTTTGCTGCTGTCTTCTTTGCTCTTCTTCCTGTCTTTTTGCACTCTCTTCACCTTGTTTCTGTTCTCTTAGGGCTTTTTGTTTTTGCTCATACTCATAATCGGTTTGCTGTTTTCTCAATTTTTCATTGCGCTTTTGTTCTGTTATTACTCTTCTTTCTTGTTCTCTTCTATCATGCTCCTGTCTTTTTCTGTAAGCCCAATCATCAACACCTTGAAATTTTCCTGTTCCCAGAACTCTTCCTGTTGCTCCTACACTTCTCCTAAAAAATTCGGGCCTGTGTTGTTGCGCCTGCCTCTGCGCTTTCCAGTCCGAATACCTTTGGGAATAGCCCCTACTTCCAGAAGAATAACCAGAACTCCCTAAATTAGGTTTTTTTTTACGTATCCAAAGAAATAATCCCCCTACAAATAGGATAAGTCCAATTACTAAAGTAAATCCCTTTTCATAAATCAGATCAGTGAAACTCACCCCTAAAAGAAACAATCCCAACACCGTCAATGTTGGACCCAAGCTGAATTTTATCACAGAGAAAATCAATCCTGCCAGAACAATTAGAGGAATAATGTAATACAGAATTTCCTCGGAGATTCCTATAAATCCGAAGATTTCATAAAAGAAAGAATCATAGTCCCATCCTGTTCTGTGTACTCCATATGTTGCAAGAAGTGAAAATGCAATTGCCGCCATTGAACCTCCCGCCCCACCCTGTCCTTTTGTGAATCTTGAAATTGCAAAATTGCTGAAAAATAAAAATATCAAAAACAAAGCTCCTAAAACCCATGTTGATGCATCAACGCTGTCGAACAAGTTACCTATTGAAAAATCCCCGTAAAATTGCGCGCTTGCAAAATTTGTCATCAATAGAACTCCCAAGACAGAAATCCAAGCTGCGCCTCTTTTCATTATTTTTTCAGGTAAAATATGCTTATAAATTTTCTCGTGTTTCTTCTTCATCAAGAAAAGTTTATCCCACTGTTCATCTTCCCTGTCTGCCTTGAAGTTTGTACTCGAATAAATTCTCGCGATTTGTTTGGAATTAATACTAAACCCTACGATTATCACTATAAACTTTAGATTCTAAATTAGCACTTCATCAATAAGTGCGTGCTACCCGTATTCGGGGCGAACATATTTAACAATTATTAATCCTAATAACATCCGTGTTAAACTTTTAATACCCTCGTTGCTTTTTGTAATTATGAACAAAAAAAATGTTTCTTACGACATTCTTGGAAACATTGCTCTGATTAAATTTCCTTTTGATATGAAACTATCTGAAAAGAAAAAATTCTCAGAGAAATTCCTGAAAAAAAATCGTTCTGTCAGAACAATTCTCGAGAAGGTTTCCAAATTCCAGGGAAGACTAAGGAAACAGGAAACAAAATATGTTCTCGGCGAGAAGACAAAAGAAGTTATTTACAAGGAAAACGGATGCGTTTTCAGGTTTAATATTGACTCAAGTTATTTCTCTCCAAGATTAAGCAATGAAAGAAAGGAAATCTCGAAAAAAATCAGAAAGAATGAAGATGTTTTAGTGATGTTTTCAGGAGTAAATCCCTACGGAATTGTAATAGCAAAAAACTCACTGGCAAAAAAAGTTTATTCGCTTGAAATCAACAGAGAAGCGAACAAGTACGCAAAACTTAATGCCCAACTGAACAATTTGAATGACAAAATAGAAACGATTCAGGGAGATGTCAAGAAATTTGTTTTGAAGGCAAGAAAAAGATTTCCAAAAAAATTTGACGTGATTGTAATGCCTCGTCCGCAATTGACAGAGACATTTTTGAAAGAAGCGTTTTTGTTGAGTAAAAAAAATACACGGATTTATTATTACGACTTTTGCGGGGAAGATGAAATACCTAAAGTGAAGGAAAAAATTTTTCAGGCAGGAAAAGAATCAGGCAGAAAAATAAAAATCCTTGAAACAAAAAAAGCCGGAGAAATTGCCCCATATAGATTGAGGGTAAGGGTGGATTTTAAGGTTGTTTAGAAAGGTCTTCTGACTCTATTAGGCATTATTGAATCTGTATGTTTTATTTCAGCAAAATTTATCACATTGCTTTCATTAACCGGTTGAACAGTTTTTTTTATCAAGCCGCTTGATGGACATACACCTATTTTTTCTTTGTATATCTCTACTATTCTCCCAATGCCATAAGGGCAGTTACCTGCAACTGAACATGGTAATATTTCTATTCCTAGAGAGTCTATTTTCTCTGAATTTTCCGGCAAATACCTGCATTTTTCTTCCATATCGTTTAACATATTTCTTTCTTAATTTTTAGGACTTTTTTATTTATAAGTTTTTTCGTTGAATATTTACTTAGAAGTGATATCTAAACTTTTTTTTCAATTCTCATCGCTGTTGGAGCTTCGCCCCCGTGCCATGTGAATCTTGGACGCACGCGCATAGGATAAATTCTTTCGGAATTGTCGTCAAGAATTATTGCAGAACCCTTTTCATTTGGAAGATCATCCATGTACTTTTTTATGCTGTCAAGAAGATAACTTTGCATGATGTATCCCAATGCCTGTAAATCTGGTAAAGAAGTCACCCTGTGCGAAATTACTATGTCTGACTGGCTCATTGCGTCCCTGTGAATTTGTCCTGGCTGTTGCGTTGCCAAAACAACGGAAATTCCTGGCTGACGTCCTTCGCGCAACAGCTGTACCAACGAATCTGTTGCCGTCGTCTTGCCATTCAATGGAAGAAATTCATGGGCCTCATCTATGAAAATCCAAACCAAAGGGTTTTCTTTTTTTCCCTCAGATGAAGTGAAGGAGAATCCTTTTGACACGGATTGCACTTCTTCAATTTTGCGCGCAGACATTCTTTGCTTGAAGATTTTTCTCGTGACCAAACTTATGACCAATGCACGAACATTAAATGTTCCGACGGAATTGTAAACACTCAGGTCAAGTACAGAGGTCATTCCTCCGGAAACCAAATTTTCAATCCTAGTTTTTTCCTCTTCTTCCGAGGCAAATATCCCCCATGTTTCCGCGGCTTCGAAAAGACCTATTGCCGCGAGCTTTATTTCATTTGAAGTTGTTTCATCCATTTCTAGATTTTTTATGATATCCTTTATCGTAAAATCCTTGCCATCTCTCAGTCTGTTAACAGTTCTCTCAATCAATACAGCAACAGGGTTTATCATGTCCAGATTGAACGTCAAAATCCAGTCCTCCGCATTCATTTCCGTTACGTCAAGGGCAAACTTCTCGTCGGCAATTATTCCTTTTTCCAGATAATCATCATAATGCTTCCACGGCACGAATATTCTTACAGGGAGATTTTTGGATTTTAGATTCCATTCATATAAAAGCGATTTGTCTTTTTCATTTTGGAATTTCATTGTCCAATAAATTCCCATGGTATCAAAAATCAATGATGCTATGTTCTTGCCTATTTCTTTTGGCAATGAAGACAATTCTTCTGCCAGAACTCCGAGAGTGTAACTTTTTCCCGATCCTCTTTTTCCTGCGACGAGAATAACATGGCTTCTGACTACATCGATGAAAAGATTGTTGCTTAATGAGTTGTACTGGCCCATTTTTACATAGCTTTTTCCAATATAAGCAAAGCCCTTGTTTCCGAACAGTTGCTTGTCGGAAATATTTCTTCCTATTTGAATATCAAAACCCATATATCCTAAAAACACTGAACGGCGATTTCAAATTGCCCGCGAGGAAATCGCAAAGGTTTCAAAAAGCATCCAGCCCTCCTTTTTGGTTTCATTATCAAAATAAGAAGAAGAAGTTTTTATGTTTTGTTGTTTATTAAAAAAGAAAAATCTTTCAAATTGGCCGAGGTTTTAATAATCCTTCTTTTAAAATTCCTGCCAATCTCTTTTTTGTGTCAGGCAGTCTCATGCAAAACTCCATGGCGTCCCAGAGTATGGAGAAATCATGAAAAGATTTTTTGTACTCCAATAAAAGATTTGAGAATGTTCTAACAGAAATGCTCTCGGGATTATTAATATCGACCATCCTGGGTTTTACGAATCCCTCAAAAAACATCTCATGTATATAAACATCTCCACTAATACCTTTTGTTCTGTCATGAATTTTCCCCCAAGAATATCCAATGTAATCAATGCCACCATCTCCCTTTATTGCTTCTGGGATAACCTCTAGGGTTGCACTTGGAATTAAGATTACTATTCCGTTTCTTCTGTGTTTTACAATGTCTTTGTTGATTAAATAATCTTCTAAGTCTATTGCCTCGAAAGGCACGACTCCCTTCATCATAAAGTAAAGCGAATCAACTTTTTCCATTTTCAATTCTGTTGCAAGTATTCAATTTCTTCTTCCGTTAGTTTGAGCTCTTTTTGAACCTCTGGCTTTTGAAGAATGCCCTTTATCATCGGAAATTCATGCAATGCGCGTTTTTCTCCTATATGGACTTTGGAAGCGTATTTTTCGGTAATTGATTTTCTTTTTTCAATTGCCCTATTGTTAATCCATATCTTCAAAATTCTGTCCGGTTTTTCATATCGCGTAAAATTTACATTAATTGTTGAATTTTTTTTTGATGCGGAAACGCCGTAACTTAGGAACGCATTTTCATAAACCAAGAATCTCCAATATTGCTGCTTGTATATTCTTCCCTTGAAGATGTCTGCTTTGCTCACCAGGTCAAAAGCCCGTGCGAGTTCATCGTTTTTATACTCAAGAGGAATGTTCTTTTCAATCCATAGCATTATTTCATCAAGAGGCATGTTCAGGGAATCAAATATATCAAGAAGTTTTGTCGAAGGTTTTGATTTGAATATTTCCTTAAGAACATTGAATATATCCTGTTCCTTGTTTCTTTCATCAAGATTGGCTGTTTTTGAATCTACTGACGCTTCTCTTTGCAGATCATTTATCGCCGCGCGCATATCGCCACGCGCATTTATGGAAATTTCATTTAAGACATCACTGTCAAGAAATTTCCCCTCTTTTTTCAGAATCCCCATGAGAATATTTTTTATTGCCCTGTAATCAACTTCCTTGAGCTTTATCATCTTGGCCTTTTTTCTTAATGGTGAAAGCTTTTTGTTCCAGACATCATTCGCGGTTATTATAACTGGATATGGGGATGCATCAATTATTGAAATGAGCTCACTTATTCCTCTTGATTCCGTCGAAGATATGCCGTCAACTTCATCTATAAGAATTATCTTTCTCTTTCCGATCAGTGACTGTTGTTCTGTTGCAGGTTTCAGGATTTCGTTGAGACTTGTTTTGTTTCTTATGTCGCTTGCGTTTAACTCAAAAATTTCCGACCCCGTTTCAAGGGCAATTACCTGAGCCATTGTTGTTTTTCCAATTCCGGGAGTACCATGCAGTATAATGGCCTTTTTTTTTGTTTTTGTCAAATTCCCAAGATAAAACTCTTCAATGAAATTTTTTATTTCCCACACCGCCGGTTCTTGGCCAACAATGTCTTGGAATTTCTTTGGGCGATACCTCTCTGTCCAGTTCATTTTGCTTTTTGAACTTCCCTTAGAAGAATTTCATTTTTACTTGTATCATAGACACTGATTACTTCATAAACCCCTCTTGTATATGGCTCACCCTTTCTTAAAAAATGAGATACCTCCAGAATTTTTACGTTCGCCAGAGGTCCAGATATTTCTCCATTTCCGTTTGTTCTTACCAAAGGTATTTCTCCCTCGAGAAAATAATTTCTTTGCCCCTTTTTTGTGAAAAAATGTTTTGTCCCAATATCCAACTCTTTCGGCAAACATTCTGAGGGCAATCTTCCTTCCTCCCCGAAATTTCTTAACGCCAATTCAGAATTGAATTCTACTTTAATTCCCATCTCATTTCCCCAAGCCGGCGAGGACAAAACTTGCAAGCAACGCTTGAAGTTGTATGAACGGGTCGCTGCCTTCGATTATCCTAAATTCCGCCTCGCCTGTTTTTTCCGTGAGCTTGACCTTCAACTCCGGTTCGACAGGAATGTTCCATATTTCCTTTTGAATCGCTTTGATTATGTCCTGTCCCGAAATGCTTTGCTTTAGCATTATTTCAAAAAGTTTTTCACGCGATTTCTGAAAATCTCCTGAAATTGCGTAGTCCAAAACCACTCTGAGGTCTTTTGGTTTTGCACTTGATATTATTGTTGTAATCAGATCAGGAGTTATCATCGGAGAAATGGATGCTGTTGACTGCAGGAGGTTTATGCATTTCCTGCAATCTCCTTCGCTGCCTTCATACAACGCCTCTGTAGCTTCAGGACTTACATTAAGATTCTCCTTTTCCGCTATTGTTTTTATTATGCGTTCGACGTCCTTTTTTTCCAGGAGCTTGAATCTGAACAAAATACAGCGGGACTGAATAGGGTCAATTACCTTGCTTGAATAATTGCATGACAGAATAAATCTGCACGTTGATGCGTAATTTTCCATTGTTCTTCTTAGGGCCTGCTGGGCTTCAGGAGTAAGTGCATCAGCCTCGTCGAGAAATATCACCTTGAAAGGAATTTTTCCCAGCGACTTTGTTCTTGCAAAATTCTTGACTTTCTCACGAACAATGTTTATTCCCCTCTCATCGGAAGCATTCAACTCAAGAAAGTTCTCCTTCCATTGCCCTCCATAAAGTTCCTTGACAACAACCAACGCTAATGTTGATTTTCCAACGCCTGCAGGACCGGCAAAGAGCATGTGCGGTATGTTTAATGTGTTAGCAAGAGATTTAACTCTCTTTACTATTTCGTCCTGTCCGAAAACATCTGAAAATTTCTGCGGACGATATTTCTCTGTCCAAATCTCGCTGCTCATTTTATTTTTAAAGTGGTTTAGGTTAAAAAGATTGTTATTGTTAAGATTGATTATTTTCTTCCATTTCCGTTTTTTTTGCCGTTAAGAATTTGATGTGCTTCATAGGCTTCCATGCCTGTGATTTGCATGTTTCTCAGGGAGTAATATATGTCATTCAATTCCCGTCTCTTTTGAGGATTTATTGGTCCAATGCCTTCGAGATTATGTGCCCTTTCCATTAAGGTTTTTAATCTGTTTGAAGAGCTATCATCAATGTTAATCATGGCCTTTTCACTACGTTGATAATTCCCATCACCTCTCATAAAAATTCTTAATTGCCGGAGTTTATATTTATTTTTGTTGTTAGGAATATAGAACGAGTTACTTGCTTCTTGTTCTTCTTAATTTACGCTTGCGCTTTTCCTTCTTGAGACGTTTGCGTTGCCATTTCCATCTCATCTGCCAGCGTTTTTTCCATCTTCGTGATGAACGTTTCATGGAAATTAAATAAGAAATCTATTTTTAAAAGTTTGCTTGCTCTTTCAATTCGCTTTTTGTAGGTATATACTTTAATGCCCTCTTCTCCATAACAAACTGTATAATGCCGGCTCATTTGTTTCTATCTTTCCTCTCGAGCAACCGGGAAATCTTTCTCTGCAGGTTTTTAGAGGGTCATCACCATACCTGCTACGCGGAGCATTTGGAATTTTTGCCAATAATCCTTCTCTATACAATCTCATGTAGAATCTTGGGCAGATTTTTTTAATTGCTTCTTTTGATGCTCCATGAAGATACTTATAATACAGTTCCATTAGATAATCTCTTTCCACATGTTTATTGCGCGGAAGCATTGCCTCCAGTAATTCAGAATAATTTTCCGGCATATGCATTTGCAGTAACTAAATTATAAATCACTTGTGAAACAGAATTCTGTACTCAAGATCAATCTTTTATTTCTATCTTGATATTAACACTCTTTGGAATTTGCAGGCGCATGATGTTCTGAAGCACTTTCTCATTTGTTGGCAAATCTATGAGGCGGTTGTGAATTCTCATCTCAAATCTGTCAAAAGTTGCTGTTCCATCTCCGCAAGGAGATTTGCGAGTTGTTATTTTGAGCTTCTTAGTTGGAAGGGGAACAGGACCTCTAATCACGACACCCGACCTTTTTGCAATCTCCGATATGGATTTGCAAATACTATTAAGCATGTCTATATCTGTACTATTTAGCTTTACTCTTACCTTTGGCATGATATTTTTTGTTTAGAGTTGTTTTTAAATTTTTTGCTGAAACATTTTTATAGTTGGATTTTTTCACTTTTCAAAAGATGGTGGAAAGCCTTTTCGTAAATTTAAGTTTGGTTGTTTTACTAGCCGTTGCAATATCGTTTTTTATGAGAATTTTGAGGCAACCTCTTCTTGTTGGCTACATCATTACCGGAATAATCGTCGGACCTTACGCACTAGATTTTATAGGTTCTAACGAAGTGTTCGGCACGTTTTCAAGTATTGGTATTGCACTTCTTCTCTTCATGGTCGGATTAAACCTAAACCTTTCAGTAATAAAAGATGTCGGAAAAGTTTCTCTTCTTACGGGACTGGGACAGATAATTTTCACTTCAATAATAGGTTTTTTCATAGCAAAGGCTTTTGGTTTTAGCAATATTGTTTCAATCTACGTCGCTGTCGCGCTAACTTTCAGCAGTACCATCATAATAATGAAGCTTCTCTCAGATACAAAGAATCTTGATTCGCTTCACGGAAAAATTGCCGTGGGATTTTTGATTGTGCAAGATTTGGTTGCAATAATAGCCCTTATGGCGATTTCCTCGCTTTCTCAAGGTGGCGATTTATCGTCGCTAATCATTCAAACATTCCTCAAGGGATTTTTGGCGGTTGTTTTCATATTTTTATTCAGCTATCTTTTCTTTAGAAAAATGACCCATTTTGTTTCAAGGTCGCAGGAATTCTTGTTCCTATTTTCCATGGGGTGGTGCCTCGCACTGGCAAGTGTTTTCTTCCTTCTTGGATTTTCGATTGAAGTTGGAGCGCTGATTGCGGGAGTAACTCTCTCAATGTATCCTTACCATTATGAGATCTCATCCAAGATGAGACCACTAAGAGATTTTTTCATTGTGCTATTTTTCATAACTCTTGGTTCTCAGATGGTGTTCGGCGATATTGCAATGTACATTTGGCCTATTGTTGTATTTTCAGCATTTATCCTAATCGGCAACCCCTTGATAGTCATGATTATAATGGGGCTTATGGGATACACAAAAAGAACAGGCTTTTTTGCAGGACTTGCCGTGGCGCAGATTTCTGAATTCTCATTGATAATGATTGCATTGGGAATTAATGTCGGACATCTATCAAGTGATATTTTGTCAATGGTTACGGTAATAGGATTAATCACAATAGCAGGTTCAACTTACTTGATTCTTTATGCAAACCAAATTTATTCATTCATTTCAAGATACCTGTCAATATTCGAGAGAAAAGAAATAAGGATGAAAGCAAAAATAAAAAGAGAATATGACACAATTCTTTTCGGGTACAACCGTGTTGGATTCAACATGCTCAACTCCTTTAATAGAATAAAAAGAAAATATCTTGTTGTGGACTTTAATCCAGACACCATTTCCATGTTGTCAAGATTCAGGATTCCATGCGTTTACGGGGACGGGCAAGATACATATTTCTTAAGCGAGCTTGCCCTAGACAAAATAAAAATCTTGGTTTCAACCATTCCCGACTTTCAGACAAATAAAGTCATACTTAGCGAGACGAGAAAAGTCAATAAAAATGCAGTCGTGATATTGCGCGCCGACGACGTAAGAGATGCTAAAGAACTTTACAGGCACGGCGCAACCTACGTGCTGACACCTTATTTCCTGGGTGGAGAGTATGTTTCAAAGATGATTGCAGATTTCAAGGTAAACGGGGATCTTTATAAAAGGGAGAGAGAAAGACACTTCAAGATAATGGAAAATGTGGAAAAAAGAGACAGAAAAAATTCACAATTTATGTGAGTTAGTAATTATTCTTTTTATCATAGTCAGATTCATAATCTTCAACTTCCGTGTCCTCAATGTGAAGGAGAGAAAATATGAAGTTAAAAAATCTGAGGACTATTTCCATTATCATTATGAAAACCAGATAGATGAATATTTCGTCTATGAACATTGGCATTTCCGTTAACTTGCCTATTATCCTCTCAACGGAAAAAAATCCCGGAGTCAGAAGCGAAACTGCCAGGAAAGTGAGGGGAATAAGTTTTGCGAGGTCTTTTGCAATTTCTTCCCTGAAATATGCAGTTAATCTGATTGTTGCAATTATTGTCGCTGAAATAAGGAGAAGCGCGCTTGTGCTTAATTCTTCTGTCAGGAAAATCATCAGCAAGGTAAAGAGCGCGAAGCCAAGGAATATTATCAGAGGCAATATTATTATGTATTCTGTAAAGTAAAAAACAGCCGCCAAAAATTTTATAAGAACAGGGTGGTCGGCAGTGTTGTATTTGTTCAAATCAAGTTTTATTATGTCTCTCTTCGAAATTGACTTGTAGAATATCCATACAAATACCGAGTAAAGAAAAATCAGCAAAATAACGACGAAGAGGTTTGTGAATTCCTGAAGCCATACCGGCATGACAGACACAAATGTGTTGTAAGTTTCAAGAATTCCCGTACTCAGACCTTCAAACACCTCTTGGCTGGCCATGTCTGAATCAGGATTTTTAAGTTTAAAAGTTTTCTTTGAAATCTCTTGCGGGAAAATTACTTGCAGAATAAATTTAAATAATATGTCTCCCAAAATGATACATGATAGACATAAAAATTTTGAGGGAAAACCCCGAGTTGATTAAGGAGAACATCAGAAAAAAATTCCAAAATGAAAAGCTTGTTCTTGTTGATAACATAAAAAAACTTGACGACGAATGGAAAAAACTGAAGTATAAGGAAGATGGTTTAAGAAAGGAGAGGAATGACATCTCTAAAAAAATAAACCTCGCAAAAAAATCACGCGATGAGAAACTCGCCAAGGAACTGATGAAAAAAGCCAAGGAGATTCCCGAGGAGATTTCAAAACTAGAGGAAAAAAGAAAAACTATGGGGGCGGATATTGAAAATATCTTGAGAAAAATTCCCAACATCATGTCTTCAAAAGTTCCTCTGGGAAAAACAGACAAGGAAAATGTAGTCGAGAAAATTTATGGAAAGCCCAAGAAATTCGGATTCGAAATAAAGAATCACGAAGAAATCGTAGAAAATTTGGGAATGGCCGACTTTGCATCTTCTAGTAGAGTTGCGGGCACAGGGTTTTATTACATTGAAGGCGATTTTGCATTAATGAATCAGGCGTTGATAAGATTTGCAATTGACTTTATGGTAAAGAAAGGATTTAGATATGTTGAAACTCCCTTAATGCTGAACGAGAAAATCATCGACAGAGTAACCGACTTGAATGACAAGCAGCAGCAAATTTATCTCATAAAGGATTATGACGCGGCCCTTATAGGAACATCGGAACATTCGTTGATTGGAAGATTTGTCGACGTGAATTTGGATTCAAAGAATCTCCCCATAAAGCAAACTTCTTATTCAATGTGCTTCAGAAAAGAAATTGGCAGTCATGGAATAGATGAGAAAGGACTTTTCCGAACGCATCAATTCAACAAAGTGGAGATGATAGTTATTTGTCTGCCGAATGAATCCGAGAAATTTTTCGAGGAGCTTAAAAAAATAACAATTGACATTTTCAGGGAACTTGAATTGCCTGTGAGGGTTTTGAAAATTTGCTCGGGAGATTTGGGAGATTTGAAGCGCGAGCAGGTTGACATAGAAGTTTATTCTCCCCGAAGAAAAGATTATTTTGAAGTAGGTTCGTGCTCAAATCTTGGTGATGCACAAGCGCGCAAACTCGGGATTTCAACGAGGATAAAAGGCGAACGCGTAATTCCTCACACGTTGAACAATACCGCGCTTGCGACTTCAAGAGCGCTGGTTGCAATATTGGAAAATTTCCAGCAGAAAGACGGAAGCGTTAAAATACCGAAGGTTCTTTGGAAATACATGAGTGGGAAAAAGGTTTTGAAGAAAACTAGTTCATAAATCTTATAAACTGACAATTCCGAAGATTTTTATGAACTTATCTTTGGAAGATGGAATAAACTCAGGAATTTATAGAACTGCTTTTAGCCATGTCAATGGAATTCCTGAAATAAGGGAAGTTGATGATGAATATTCTATAAGAAAAATCTGCGATAAATTAATCAAGGAAGATGGAATTCAGGATATTCCCACAAGAACTTATTTTCCAACAATCGACGAATTTTTAGAAGCTTGGAAAACAGGGTATACTGAAAATAAAAGTCAATGGGACAGAAATCCTGCATACGGGAAATTTGGATTTGAAATGTTTTACATTAATTGGAAACCCTCAACAGAGTTTTTTGAGATCGGTAATCATAAAGGAATAAAGAATCTTAGAGAAAGAATGGATTTGAATCCCATAATGATTCTTGCAGATAATAACTGGATGAACGACTTGTCGTATCTAAATCTTGGAGTAAGTGATTTTAGAACCCAGAAAGTACTGATTTTTAGAGAACAAGATATTTCCAAAAGAAGAAGTAATGCTGTTGATTTAACCCCAAATACAAAAAAATTGTTGATAGAACAAGATGATAATTTTTCGTATTATGAACCAGGGGAAAATCGCGGTTTTCCACTTACTCCTCCAAACACTGGAAAATCTTACCTGAATCGATGGACCGCCGTCGGGATAAATCCCCTGAGTATTTATGAGGCAATTGAAAACATGGGTTTTGTTTTTCCAAAAAACCAAAATTTATAAAAAGATATTCTTTATTCTTTTAATGGAAAAATTAAATCAATTAAAATTCGGGTTTGCAGGGGCGATAACGGGCGGAGTTTTTGTCTTGCTCGCTGAGATTCTTCTCATGATTAAACTTGTTCCGTGGTATAATTCCCTTATGATAAATATCTACGGCGTTGCAGGATTATCCGGTTTTGACATATTCAAGATAATTTTTATTTCAGTAATCATTGCATTGGCAATCGGGTTTGCGTTTGCCTGGCTTTTCGCATGGCTTTACAACAAGATGCTGATGATAAGGGTGAAGTAAAGTTTAAAAGCGATATTGATAATTATTTTCTGTGCCTCAATGGTCTAACGGCTATGACGCTAGCCTGTCGCTGGTAAGGAAACCTAGGTTTCCTTGACCGTCAACCTTCCTATAATAGAAAGGAGATGGAAAACAGCAGAACGCTGGAGACCCGGGTTCGACTCCCGGTTGGGGCGTTTTTCCCTCATGGAATATGACATCACAATCTTATTAAATTCTTTAAAATTGACGCTTAAATGAAAGGTGTGATAAAATATGCCGTTATAAATTCATTGGGAACGGCGGCTTACATAGTGCTTGTCGTATCATTGATTTTTTTCTTTGGAAATAAATTTTCAGGAGGTGATGAAACAATACTCGCTCCTATTGTGATGCTTATGCTCTTTGTTTTTTCAGCCGCTTTCACGGGCACTTTGGTTCTTGGGCGTCCTATCGTTTGGTATTTGAACGGAAAAAAGCGGGAAGCTCTTTCGTTGCTGTTTTACACGCTTGGAGTTTTTTTAGCAATAACTTTAATTGCATTTCTTTTTCTCATCATAATAATGTCGGGAAATGTCAATACGCTTCCTCTGGTAGATAATTAATTGAGACCGAGATATGTTTAAACTTCATTACTCCTTAAGTTTGAGAGTTTTTAATTTTTAGAAATCACGAACATCCAATCTTTAGCAATTTTCCACCAAGCGTCCACGCCACAACAACCGCAAGGGCGCTGAACCACATCGGAAATACTTGATTTTCAATCATTACCTGCCAATCCATGATTATTCTTGCAAGATGAAGAACGCCCAAAACGACAAGAAGACCGCCTGCGACTATGATATAATTTTTCTCACCACCTCTCTTTTTCATACTCAAGCAAGGAACTTGTTATTTTTAAATTTTTTTAATTTGCCGATTTCATTAATTATTCACAAAAACTTAAAAAGTTTTGACTTTTAGATTAAAAATGGTTTTTAGAGACATATTCATCGTTGTTGTCAGCATTTTTTTGATTTTATCATTAACCTTTACGTCAATCGCATTAGGGCTGGAGATTTTTCTTTATCCGCAGGTTTACCACGAGGCATTTGAAGAAAGCAACGTTTTTGAAAAAATTTCCGAGTTCAAGGATGACATTCCCGGCGGAGAATTCGTGAAAATTCCAAACAATGATTTGCAAATTCTTGCCGAAGACCTGATTAATAATTCTCTTGATTATTTGAGGGGAGATGTTGATAAACTAAATCTGACCTTAAGCATTGACAGCGAGGAACTTTTATCGTTTTTTGAATCGCAGGCTGAAAAACTGCCCACTTGTGCCGAAGGAGTAACCTTTTCGATTGATGAAAATGTGTGTATTCCCGAGGGTGTTAACACGAGAGAGTTTGTCAAGGAATTTCTGGAAGAACAAAATGTCACGATACTTGACGAGGGTAAAGTTGATTTGAAAGAGATTTACGGTTTGGAAGAGGAGCAACTTGAAAAGGCAAGAACTTATGTTTCTTACTACAACTACACAAAATACGGATTGATATTGCTCAGCATGATTTTGCTCGGCATGATGTTTCTTGTTGCGAAAGATTCAAAGAGAGCATTCATATTTTCAGGAGTAAGTTTTTTTGTTTCAGGACTCATAATTATTGGAGCAATGATGTTTGCCTCGAACCAGAATTTTTTGGTAATGATTAATCTTGCATTTCTTGCAGATTTTGTCAACGCTCTTGTAAATTCATTTATTTCAAAGGAGATGTTTTATGGAATTTTCCTTACTCTCACAGGAGCCATTTTATTTGGATTTTCGTTTTTTATTAAAAAGGAAAAATCATGATTTTTATACGGCCAACTCTGATTTTAAATGGCTAAAAAATTTCTCTGCATTTCTCAAATCTTCCTCTTTTGGCTTTTCAGACTTTTTTGGAGAAGCCAGTTTTCTCAATACAACTTCTATGTTTTTTGCAACGACTTTTCTGCGTTTATCGGGAAAAATTGATTCTGCAGCATCTTTAATCACAGAGTAGACCTCTTTAATTTCGGAATCGACAAAAGAAGGAGAAGTTAATCTGTAAAGTTCCATCATGCGATATATGTTATTTAATCCTGTTGAATTATCAGGGCCTAATTCGGGATTTTGAATGCATCTTAATGCAATTTCCGAAAGCAGATATGCATTGTTTTTGTTGATTTGTCCTCTTGTTGGCTTTTGGTAGAGTGTCATTTATTATTGAAATTTAATAAACAAAATAATTTAAAAACATTTATGTGATTCTTTTTTTGTTAGAAGCCCGCATCGCACAGTGGTAGTGCACAGGCCTGGAGTGCCTGGCCCTTTGGGCTCGCAGGTTCGATTCCTGCTGCGGGCGTTTTTTGTGATTGAATTTGTGAAATCACATGTTAAAATTGCGAATCTGTGCAGGTTCGATTACTTTAAAATATACCTGTTTTTAAGTCGCCAAAAATTCTCCGAATTTTTTAGCGCCTGCTGCGGGCGTTTTTGTTATTTGTAATCTTGAAAGAGATATTTCTCCCCGACAATTTTCAAAACAATTTTAAACCATTTTCTCTTTGTTTGCCGAGAGGTAACATGAACTCAATCTGGATAATCTTGGCCGTCGGAATCTGGTTTTTTCTTGGCTACAAAATTTACGGAAGATTTATCGAAAAACAAATCAGGATAAATGATAAGAATAAAACTCCTGCAGTAACGAAAAAAGACAATGTTGATTTTTCTCCCTCAAAACAGCCGTTTCTTATCGGACATCATTTTGCGTCAATCGCAGGGGCAGGACCAATAATAGGCCCGATTCTTGCAGTGAGTTATTTCGGATGGCTTCCTGTTGTTCTGTGGGTTGGCATAGGAAGTGTTCTCATAGGAGCCATGCATGATTTTACTTCGTTGATTGCTTCGGTAAGAAACAAAGGAGAAAGTGTCTCAAACATTGCAAAGAAGAATTTGGGCTCAAGGTCAGGAATAGTTTTTGCAGTAATGATTTTGATAACTCTTGCTTTGATAATAACTGTTTTTTCTGTAAGCGCGGCAGACAGCATTGTCCACAAACCAGACCTCATAATTCCTTTGATTACTATTACTGTAGTTGCAATAATCCTCGGCATAGGGGTTGAGAAATTAAATTGGGATTACAAAATCTCCTCGGTGATTGCGATAATCATAATCTTTTTTTCCGTATGGATTGGGATTAAATTTCCCCTGACTTTTAGTTTGGACGAGAATTTGTTAAGGAATATTTCAATAACAGCCATTCTGCTTTATGCAGGGGTGGCGTCTGTGGCTCCTGTTTGGAGTTTGTTAAGGCCACGAGATTATCTGAGCGCGATTCAGATGTCGCTGATTTTGGTTTTGGGTATAATCGGAATACTTATTGTTCAACCGTCGATAAACGCTCCTTATTACATATCAAATCCCATTTTTCCACTTTGGCCAATTTTGTTCATAACAGTTGCGTGCGGTGCAATTTCAGGATTTCACGGGCTTGTTTCCAGCGGGACAACGAGCAAGCAACTTGCAAAAGAGTCTCACGGAAAAGCAATAGGTTACGGTGCAATGATTGGAGAAGCGACTTTGGCAATTTTGGTCACGGTCGTTGCAATTGCCGGCTTGAAGTGGGGCGCTTCCTTATCAGAACAGACATTTCAAACAGAACTGGGAAAAGGATGGATTGTTTTATTCTCTTCCGGTTATGGGAACATTGTCGGAGAAATAGGAATTCCTTTGATAACGGTTGGTGTAGCAGGATTGCTGGGAGCATTCATGGTGGATCAGTTTATTCTCACTTCAGTGGACACATCAACAAGATTAAGCAGATTCATAATTTCCGAGAGCTTGTTTTCAAAACTTAAAAACAAAAATATTCTTGTCACAATTTTGATTTTGATTCCTGTATGGCTTCTTGCGATTACTAATTCGTATGAAACTCTCTGGAGACTTTTCGGGACTTCAAATCAGTTGATTGCTTCGATAACGATGATTACTGTTGCATCATATTTTGTATCAAAAAAAATAAACGTGCAGTTCATTATTGTTCCTGCGATTTTCGTTTTAATCACTACAATGTCAGCTCTTCTTTATCTTACTTTTAGAGCAGGAGGATATTTTAGCGAGGGAAATTATTTTTTGGCGATAATATCAATGATTATGTTCTTCTTGGGATTTATTGTGGCTAAGGAAGGACTTCAGAATTTAAGAAATATCAGAAAAAAACACATATAATCTTTTAAACATCATAACACTCAATTAATTATGGACAGAAGGGGATTTTTTAGAGTTCTTTCAGCGATGGCAGCAATTCCATTTTTGGCAAATTCCTCAAGCGCAAAATCTAGCGAAAGAGATTATGTGGAACCTTTTGAAGGGTATAATGATTATATAAAAAAATTAACCGGACATCTTGAGGAAGATGTTTGTGTTCAGGATAATTTTGGAGTAATTGTTGGAGGATGTGGAATAACCGGGAAAGGAGACAGAAAAAAGATTACAGAATTAAAAAGGGTTTTAAGTGAAAATCAAGAATTGTTTCCCCACGAAATTTCATTTTCCGACGGTTTAACTTATAATCTCAAATTAGTTGCATCAATAACAAAATTGAGTGAGTTAGGATATAGCATAAGTAACGTAAGACCTGAAGCAGAAGCAGAAACTACTTTATACCTTAATGTACCTCGTCAAGAAGCTCATAATGAGGCAATGAGAAGACATCATAGATATACTGATGAACAAGAAAAAAGATTTGGTTCTCCCTGGACAGCTTAGCTATTTATCAACATCGCCTGTTTTTTTCCATTGCACATAATTTTTTTCCAAAATTCTTACAATTTCGCTTCTTTGCTCTGTTGTTCCGAGACCTTTCCAGTCCAAAATAGCGAAGTCAATTTTCTCATCTGTTTTGTTTAAAGATTCAAGAAGCATTTCCTCAGTGAACGGAAAGTTGTACTGTGCAATCACATGCGAAATTGCAACATTTGATTTTAACTGAATCTTGTTGAAGTTTGGGCAATAATGAGGTCCTCCCAAGGCAATTGCAATTTCATTGTAAGGATTTTCTTCAAATCCTAAGATAGTGTCGTTGATTGTTTTCGCAACAATAAATCCTGCTTTCCGATTTTTCCATTCTTCTTCTGTTGGACCTATCTCAATGAAAACGCTCGGCTTTGAAATCAAAGGTCCATGGTGCGTGGCTTCGAGAGTAATTTCATAATCCTTCAAATTAAAATTGTCTGCATTCATCTTCAGATTTTCAAAAAGTTGCTTTTGGAAAATTGCAGAGGTTGGTGATATTTTTCCTGTCTCGCCACCAAAATCTGCCTTGCGAAGATTTCCAACCGAGTGAATTGTGAGTGCCTTTTGTCTATTTGGAGATGAAGAGCGGTGCTTTGAGGCGAAAACGACAAAATCATATTTGTTTATTTTTTCCATGTCGAGATTCTCCGTGAAAATTATTTCATTGTCAACAAGATAAAAATCAAATCCATTTCCGTCGGAATTCATAGCAGACAAAAGGGGGTTTTTTCTGAATTGGCTCAACTGGGTTGTTATATTCATTCCTGCCACGTCTTTTTTGCTTGCCACTACAAGGAATTTTTGATACATTATTAAGAAAAATTAGAGGGAGTTTTAAAGATTATTGTGTTATCAAAAAAACGATGCGCCACATTGCCTTTAAAGGCGAGGTTTGATTGGCACTCGTTTTTAGGATGCTCAAGATTGCATTCATCTCGCCACTAAAGTGCGCAGCTTTCTGTTCAGCAATCTTGACACAAATATTTTTCCATGTCTTGAATAATTTCTTCTGCAGCTTTTTTTCTGTTTTCTGCTGTTGTTATGGCGCTTCCAACGACAAGAATGGAATTACTGCAGTCTCTTACGGCCAATCCAGGAGTATAAAGTTGTTTTTGTTCGTTTCCTTGAAGTCCTGCCCACTCGATTCCGGGAGTTACATATTTTAAACCGGAACCGAATTCTTTTTCAAGCATTCCAGCCTTATTTGCAGGACAAACAATTCCATCAAGCCCCCACTCCAATGCCAACTCTGTTCCCTTTCTGACCAAATCATCATATTTTATTCCCAATCCTTGGGTTTCCAAATCAGAATCATCCAAGCTGGTTAGTACGGTAACCCCTATTACTTCGGGAACTCTTTCTCTCGGTGAAATACTGTGTTTTAATTGAGCCCCTTCAATTGCCTTTTTGCACATTTTCTCCCCTCCTGCAATATGAACATTAAACATGCTTACGCCGGGAACGCTAAGTCCTATCGCGGACCGATAAACAGTATTTGGAGTATCATGTAATTTTAAATCAGCAAAAACAGGTATTCCCAATTCATAAAATTCTTCAAAAATTTTTCTTCCTTCGTTGCATGATATCACATGAAGTTCTTTTCCGACTTTTACACCACCAATAAAACCAGAGAGTTCTTTCCCAAGATTAATCGCACCATCAACATACGGCATATTATCAAGCGCAATATAAACTCTTGATCTAGCACGCTCAAAAATATTTTTCTTTCTTGATTGTGATTCATTAGGCATATGTTAGCCACATTTTATTCATTTAAATAAATTTATTAACACGAAAAGATATTTCGGGATATGGACGAAACAATAAGAATTTTACTGGGAATCTTGATTCTTCTTGCAGGAATTCCAATTGGAAACTTCCTGGCTAAAATCACGAAAGAGGAATTGTCTCAGGGACAAATTTGGTTCAAACTAATTGTCCTAACGGGATTTACTGGGTCAATTGTGAGTTTAATTTTGAGAAATGATGTTTTATTCTTCACATTTTTGTTCATCGTGATTATCACAAGCAGAAGTTTGAAACAGAGGAGAAGAAAATAATGCTTTATCTAATAGGATTGGGTTTGAATGAATCAGGATTTTCATATGAGGCGTTTAGTGCAATTAAAAATTCGCGTGCAGTTTATCTTGAAAATTATACTGTTGACTTCCTGTATGAAAAACAAAAACTTGAAGAGTTAATCCAAAAAAAAATCAAGGATGCAGACAGGGATTTTGTTGAGAATTTTGAAATTCTTAACGAGGCAAAAACCCAAAACACTGCATTGCTTGTCTACGGTTCCCCGTTAACGGCCACGACGCACATTTCTCTGCTGCAGGAATCCAGAAAAAGAAAAATTGCCTTCAGAGTCATTCATTCCGCTTCGATATTTGACGCTGTTGCTGAAACAGGATTGCAAATTTACAAATTCGGGAAAACCGCTTCAATACCAAAACACGAAGCATCAAGTTACTTGGACATAATAGAGGAGAACAAAAAAATCAATGCGCATACTCTTGTGCTTGTTGACATTGGTATGGAATTAAAGGATTCTATAAAAAAACTAAAAGGCATATCCGGAAAGATTATTCTATGTTCATCTCTGGGAACAAAAAATCAAAAAATCTTTTATAGTGAAGTAAAAAAATTGTCAAAGGAAAAAATAACCAAACCCTACTGCTTTGTAATTCCCGGAAAACTGCATTTTATGGAAGAAGAATATCTGAAGAATTTTTCCTAATAAGAAGCATTTCTTGCCTTGGTTTCATAACTCGCAGAATATCTTCCCGATTCACCGCTCGCTCCAGAGTAATCAGTTTTCTGATTTGCAGCAGGCATTCTGCTGGCGTAATCCCTGCTTGATTTGTCTGTTAAACATCCTAAACACATAAACTTCAAAGAAAAATGAGGTTTTTAAAATTTGTCATATCGTTGAAAATCACAACTTTTATTAATTTAAACTTTTATTTAGAGAGATGTATGATTTTAAAAATGTTGAAGAAGAAATAAGGAATTTTTGGGACGAAAAAAGAATATTTGACAAGCTCAGGAAAAAGAACAAAGGGAAAAAAAGGTGGAGTTTTATCGACGGACCGATAACTGCAAACAATCCGATGGGGGTTCATCATGCTTGGGGCAGGACTTACAAGGATTTATTTCACAGATTTAAGGCAATGCAAGGACATGAGATAAGGTATCAAAACGGGTTTGATGCCCAAGGATTGTGGATAGAAAGAGAAGAGGAAAAAGATCTTGGATTAAAGAACAAGAAAGAAATTGAGAAGTTTGGAATAAAGAAATTCGTCGAATCTTGCAAGAGGAGAGTGGAAAAATTCTCGAAAATTCAAACAGAACAGTCAATTAAACTTGGTATGTGGATGGACTGGGAAAATTCATATTACACAAACACAGACAATAACAATCTTCACAATTGGTTTTTGCTGAAGAAATATTTCGAGAAGGGCTGGTTATACAAAGGAAATGACGTCGTGCCTTGGTGCCCTCGTTGCGGTACGGCAAGCTCAAAGCACGATATTGTAACAGAAGGATACAGGGAAGTCACTCATAACGCGCTTTTCATGAAATTTCCCATTGAAGGAAGGAAAAAAGAGTTCTTTTTGATTTTTACAACAACACCCTGGACAGTTCCTGCTAATGTTGCAATCGCTGCAAACGAAAAATCCGACTATGTGAAAATAAAACAAGAAGATAATTTTTATTGGATTGCCAAAAAAAGACTGAATGAGATAAAAGGAGATTACAAAGTAGTTGAAGAGAAAAAAGGAAATTTGCTGAAAGGCATTAGATACATAATGCCATACGGAACTCTGCCAGAACAAAAAAAAGTTGTCCATAGTGTTGTCATGTGGGATTTGGCTTCCGATGAAGAAGGAACAGGATTTGTTCATGTTGCTCCGGGATGCGGCTCTGAAGATTACGCGCTTGGAAAAAAACTCAAACTGCCGGTTGTTGCTCCATTGAATGACGTGGGATTTTATGAAAAAAATTATGGAAATTTCAGTGGCAAGAAATATTCCGAGGTGAACAGGGAAGTTTTGGATGATTTAGAAAAAATAGGATTTGTTTACAAAATTGAAAAAATAAAACACAGATATCCTCATTGTTGGAGATGCGGTGAAGAACTTGTTTTCAGATTGGTGGATGAATGGTACATAAAATCAAAGGATATGAGAAAAAAACTCATTAATGAAAACAAAAAAGTAAAGTGGTATCCGGAATACGGAAATACGCGGCAGGAAGATTGGTTCGAGAACATGGATGATTGGCTTATTTCCAGAAAGAGATATTACGGGCTGCCTTTGCCGATATGGGAATGCAAGGGGTGCGGCAAAATAGAAGTCATTGAAAACATTAAGGAACTGAGAAATAAAGCCGTCGACAAAAAAAAGGTGGACGAATTAAAAGAAATTCACAGACCATGGGTTGACGAGATAAAGATAAAATGCGAAAAATGCGGCGAGGAAGTTTCCAGAATAGAGGATGTTGGTGATGCATGGCTTGATGCAGGAATTGTTCCCTTTTCGACTCTTAATTATTTGCAAAATAAAAAATATTGGAATGAGTGGTTTCCAGCAGATTTGATTTCCGAAAATCTTCCAGGACAGTACCGGGGATGGTTCAATGCTCTTTCATGGGCTAGTTTGGCATTGACAGGAAAACTTCCTTTCAAGGCAGTTTTTGGATATGAAACAGTCAAGGATGAAAAAGGAGAGGAAATGCACAAAAGCAAAGGAAATGCCATATGGTTTGACGAAGCTGTAGAAAAAGTTGGCGCAGATACAATGAGACTGCTTTACTGTCAGCAAAATCCTTCGCAGGAACTAAGATTTGGATTTAATGTTTTGAAAGAGCAAAAAAATCAAATAAATATTCTTTACAACATGGAAAAGCTGATTGAAAAATCGAAATCAAAAAAACAGCTTAAAATTGAGGACAGATGGATCATAAGCAGACTTAATTCTGTGATAAAAGATGTTACCGAAGAGATTGAAAAATTGCATCCTCATACAGCAACAAAATTTTTGTACGAATTCTGGTTGAACGATTTGAGCAGGAAATATATTCAGATAGTCAGAGATAGATTAAGTTCAGACGATGAATCCGCGAAAAATGTTTTGGGAGAAGTTTACGTGGAATTGTTAAAATTATGCGCGCCTTTTATGCCTTTTGTAGCCGAAAAAATCTGGCAAAATTTGAAAAAAAGAAAAATTGTTTCGGAAGAATCCGTGCATTTGTGTGACTGGCCAAAATCTGACAAAAGAAAAATTGACAAGAACATGGAGAAGAGAATGGAAAATGCAACAAAGATTATTGAAACGGGGTTAATGAAGAGAGACAAGGCAGGAATGGGATTGAGATGGCCTCTGGCAAAAATTAATGTTCTTGTAAAAGGGAAAGAAAATTACAAAGATTTCGAAGGCGTAATAAAAACCCAGCTTAACATCAAAAAAATTCAATGGAAATCTCCAGCATCAAAAGGAACAGAATTTGATTTGGAACTTGACACAACTTTAACACCTGAACTTGAAGCTGAAGGTTATGCACGCGAGCTTGCACGGCAAATTCAGGCGTTCAGAAAAAATCTCAATCTGAAAAAAGAGGATTTTGTCGACACGAGAATTATCGTAGGTGAAAGTGAATTTTCAAAAATTCTTGAATCGCAGAAAAAATTTCTCAAGGAAAGAACAAATTCAAAAAAATTTGAAATTCTGGTGAAAAATGTTACAACTGACAAGGAAAGATTTAAAAACATAATCGACTTCACAATTAAAAATAAAAGAGGGATAATAGAGATAATCATCCCTGGACAGTAATGTTAGAATTTCACTCTTCAACCATAACAATATTTAAAAGCAAAAAAAGCGAGAGAACATACAAATGATAATAAAAGAAGAATTCCTGAGCAGATTAAGGAAGATCTTTGACTTGAATCTTTATGAAGTAAAAGTTTGGACGGCCCTCCTCTCCAGAGGAACATCAACTGCAGGAGAGCTGAGTAGCATTTCAGATGTTCCCCGAAGCAGAACCTACGACATTCTTGAATCACTTGACAAAAAAGGATTCATAGTTATGAAACTCGGAAAACCTATAAAATTCGTGGCTTTGAAGCCAGAAGAGGTTATTGAAAGGGTAAAAAGAAATTTGGCGAAGGATGCGCAGGAAAGAACAAAGCGCCTCGAAACGCTGAAAAGTGATGACGTGCTTACTGAATTGAATTCGTTGTTCTCCGACGGAATAAAATTTGTCGAACCATCTGATTTGTCAGGAAGCTTGCGAGGAAGGCAGAATCTTTACAATCATTTGGACATGATGATTCGCAATGCAGAAAACACTATAACGGTCGTGACCACAAAAGAAGGATTGTCAAGAAAAATTGAGGCATTATTTCCAAGCCTTGAAAAATGCAAAAAGCGCGGAGTAAAAATAAGGATTGCTTCCCCTATTGATAATAGCAATATAAAGGTGGCTCGTGAGCTTAAGAAAGTTGCAGAAGTGAAAAACATGGAAAAAATAAAGGCGCGTTTTGTAATCGTAGATTCAAATCAGATAATGTTCATGCTTCTTGACGACGAGAAATTCCACCCAAACTATGACACCGGCGTGTGGATAAACACAGAATTTTTTGCCCAGGCATTGGAACAGCTTTTTGAACTTGCTTGGAAAGACATGAAGAGCGTTAAGTAAAACTAAAATGAGTTTAGATTCAGACAGAGATTATCTTAATAAGTTGCTGGAAGATTCTTCCAAGGTAAGTGGGTATGCAGGAAAATATGTTGCCGTTTACGACGGAGAAATAATCAGTGTGCAAAAAGATCGTCGCGACATGCTTAATGAAGTTCTTAAAAAGTTAGACCATACAAATGTGCATTATCGCTTAATTCCGGAATTGGAAAATCCAACTAGGTTTCACAGATTTGCAGGACCAAGATATAGAAAAATTCTTGGCAAATAGGGGTAATCAGTATGCTATTTTTGTAATGTTAAGAATGTACTTTGTCAAATTAATCTTAAAACTTAACGTTCTATTATCTAAAGATTTTTATACGAGATATTTTTGTGTTAATTATGTTAATGCACTCTGGAAAAGGGAATCTCTCTAAATTATTATTAATGTCAAGGATTGACTGGGGAATTGGTAAAATGGGTTTGAATTCTGAAATTCAGAGAGAAAGAGATATTCCCCAGGACTATTTTGGTATCAAATATAATTTATCGACTACGAGAGATTACACAAATTTTCCGATAGATTTTATTTCGATTATAAGAAGAAGTCTTAAGGAATATAATTATCTTGGGAGAGTGGGAAGTCCCCCGTGCAAATCATTTAACAGCGAAGTCTATTTTTTTGCCCTTAACAATGAGAAAGCCTTTTTTGTTTATAGTCCAACAGATGATCTTAATTCAGGATTTGGCATTTGGTTTTATCTTAATAGTCTACATCCTAAATTTGAAGATGTAAAATTGGACATAACAAATTTTATGGAGAACAACATGAATAAATCTGAGAATTTTGAATATGTGGTAAATTAACACAGAAATTCTTATAAATCATTTTTTTAATTTATACCAATGAGCAAGTTATCAATCATAAGAGAATCATTGAAAGAAAATGCCGAAGTGATAGTGGTTGGTGTCAAAGAGCAAGATTATTTTCGAACAAGGAACCTTTTGGGAAATGGAGCCATACAGTTGATTTTTATGTCGCAACAAGAGATGCTTTATATTCTCCGGAAAAATTGCAAGATTTTATGATGAATTTAGTTCCAAAGGGATTGACCCCCTTTCCAATAGATGAATTTATGGAGCTTGACGGAGGTCTATTTCTTGGCAAATTGTATTTTGATGAGAATATTCCTAATCTGGAACTAAAAGATATTCTTAAGAAAAGAATCAAAATCGGAGGTAATCCTTTTTACAAAAGAAGAATATGGGTAAGACCTTTTCCAAATGAACGTCTTGCAAGAGATGTTTCAGAAAGCAAAACACTTTATCAATCAAGGATCACTCGGGAAGAACTTAAGAGATACAACTTAGATATTTTTGATGATTCACTTGAGAAAATGGTTTCCTAATAGTTTAGGGAAGATTTCATTCTTAGTGACTGAAAGGCATTATTTTTCTAAAATTTCTTCCATGAAGAAAGCCCATTGAAGCCACAAGGACAACAAAAAATTTCTTTGAGAGATGTTATCGCAGTTTGTTGCTTGATAAAATACAAATCCTTCTTTTAGTCTGCAGAAATTTCCGTTTACAATCCACTGATAGTCTCCTCTTTCATGACTAACTGACAAGGAACAGGCATTCCCTCCGGCATGAACATTATGAAGAAGCCATGTTTCATCTCCCGAACTGTTTTTAACAAAATCATACAATCTTTTGGATTTTGCCAATTCCCCTAATCCTGATTTTTCTGCGATTTCAATTCCTGCATTTTCCAAAGTTCTTAACCTTTCTTTTGGGATATTTGTAGCAAATACCTTTTTGATTATACTTGTATCTGCATATATGGAGAACCTGCAGTCATCCATTCTTCTTTCCTCCGGATTTGGAGGAATAAAATCTTCAATTCTGTACCAAAATTCCATAACTTTCTCATCAAAAACTTCTTTATAAGAATTTGTATCACATCCACATTGAAAATATTATCACTTCATATGATTACTTGCCACCTTCTTTTACTGATGAAAGAGGGAAAGTTTTTTCTAGAAACAAAAAAAGTTTGGAAGTACCTTCGTGGTACACCCACACTCCTTTAGATGGAGGTTTTAATGTTTTTATGTATCTGAAGAAATTTTGCGATACTATTTAACAATTTGGGAATTATTCAAAATAAAATAAAAAAGAAAAAATTAAACTGAATCTATTTGTTCACTATTGCTAACACAGCGCTAACAATTGTTGTGATTACAACAACCCAACCAACTACCCAAGCCACTGTTGTTCCGCCAAGCCAGGATGGAAGGGATAAAACGCCGTTTATCATTCCATAACCAACTGACAAGGAAACCAAAACACCAGTTAGCCAAGCAATAAGTTGCAACACCATGCCACCTTGTTGTTTTGCCATCGTACCTCCTTTGTTTTAAGTTTATAAAAGTAAATATGAAATCGTGTTTAAATAAGTTTTGTTTACATTTTTTCAATGGATTCTATTCCAAGCAAGCTAAGAGAACTTTTCAAGACATAGCAGAATGATTCAACGAGTGCCAAAAGAAAATTTTCATCTTCCGAGTTCAAAACTTTTGTGGAATGATAAAACTCGTTGAATGTTTGCGCGAGCTGAAAAGAATAATTTGCAATAAGTGCAGGATTTAGGTTTTCATAAGCGCGTGTTACAGTTTCCGGAAACAGGGAAATTTTTTTTACCAGATCAAATTCACCTTGAGAGATTTTTCCCTTGTTGAAGATTCCCGATTTTTTCCCTCTTGATTTCTTGATGATGCTTTTCGCACGCGCGTAGCTATAAAGAAGATATGGTCCTGTGTCTCCCTCGAAGTTTATTATCCTTTTTTCATCAAAAACTATGTTATTCCCCCTGTAATTTTTTAAATCAGCATAGATTATTGCAGCTTTTGATATCTTTGATACTTTTTCTCTAAGTTCTTTTTCTGTGAGCTTAGTCCTTTTTTTCAATTCTTCTTTAACTAAATTTTTTGTTTTCTCTATTATCTCTTCCATGAAAACAGTTTTGCCTTTTCTTGTGGAGAACTTTTTTCCATCTTTATCAAGATACAAACCGTGCTCTACGTGAACGCATGACGAGTACCATTTATATCCCATTAAGTCTAAAATCTTGAAAAGCTGTTCAAAATGAAGTTTTTGTTCAGAGCCAACCTCGTAAATCATTTTTGCAAATTTATATTTTTTATACCTGTAAATTGCGGCAGCTAAATCTCTTGTGATGTACAATGTCGCTTCATCTGATTTTTTTATCAACGCTACTCCCAATCCATACTCTTTCAGATTAACAACCAATGCACCATCATTCATTTCTGCAATTTTTTTCTGTTTCAACTCTTTGACAATGTCTTCCATTTTGTTATTATAAAATGCTTCACCTTTAAAAGAATCAAATTTTACACCTAAAAAATCATATATCTTACTGAATTCACCCAAACTTAACTCTTTGAATTTTTTCCATAATCTTGTTGCTTCTCTGTCTCCATCTTCAAGCTTTTTGAACCAAATTCTTGACTCTTCATCAAAATCCGGATTTTCGTTTACTTTTACATAAATTTCCAGTAGATGACTTATGGCATCCTCTTTGAGTTTTTTTCCACTTCCAAATTTTTTGTAACCAAATATCAATTTTCCAAATTGAGTTCCCCAGTCACCAATGTGATTTATTTTTATTACTTTATATCCTAATCCTTTTGATATATTTGCAATCGAATTTCCGATTATTGTGGAACGCAAATGGCCTATTCCAAATGGTTTTGCTATATTCGGAGAAGACATATCAATAACAACTTTCTTTCCCTTCCCCACGTTTTGCTTTCCAAAATTCTCTTTTTTCTTCATGACTTTTTTTACCAAGTCTTCGACAAATTTCTTTCTGTCAATAAAAAAATTAATATAAGCTCCGTCAACCCTTACAAGGGAAAAGATCTTTGATTTTCCCGTCAAATCATTTTTTAAATCCAGCGCAATTTTTTGAGGGGGCTGTTTTAACTGCTTTGAGAGAACAAAGCACGGAAATGCAAAATCACCAAGTTCAGATGATGGAGGAGTTTCTATAAGATTGATTATTTGTTCATTGCTTAGAGAAATATTTTTTTCTTTCAAAACTTCCATTAAAATATCGGCGATTTGCTGTTTCATGAACAATTCAGGAAAAAGATAATTATAAATTTGTTGATTATACGAGAGATGTATTCTCCAAATACCATTCCCTAAAATTAGAAAATTTAGAATAATCTGCCCAATTAAAATCTGACATTTCATAAATCTCTTTTAATTTGTCAATAGTTATGCCTCTTGGGAATTCAAGATTTTCCACATTCCTAATCGTCCTCGCCAAATAATCTCTGAATAAATAATGTGCTGATTCCAATATTTCATTCACATCGCTGTCCGGAATTTCTCTCAACAAAATATGTTGTTGAAGAGCTATTGCCAATTTTTCAGTTAGATTATGCCCTAATTCTTCAATCTTCAATTCTCTTGTCATAAAGAAATTACCTCGCGCTGTCAGCCTGCTTTTCAAGTTCTATTCTTTTTCTCACGGAAAAACTCTCGCCGTTGTTTTCCGAAGCGAGGATTATTTCTTCTGCAAGGGATTGGACTATGTTTCTCTTTTTATTAAATGCCTTGTCCGATGCGCCGTGGACTATGTGCCTAAGAGCAATATTCACTCTTCTTATTGGTGAGACATCCACTGCTTGAGGATAACGTGCCCCCCCATACTCAATGACTGTTATTTCGTCTCTGGGTGCGGAATTTTCTATCGCCTTTATCAAAACTTGCAATGGATTTTGTTTTGTTCTATCGGCAACAATCTTCAATGCCTCAAGAACCGTTTTCATATTCTTTGAGTATTTCCCCGTGTTTTTTCCGAGGATGACTTTGTGTTTTCTTCCCCGATGTCCTGCAACTGCAAGCTTGTTCATGAGCCGCTCAACAATGTTCACTCTTGTTTGCCCGTGCTTTACAACATTTCTTCCGTGGCTTTTGAGAATCAACTTTGGTTTTAGGTTGATTACCGGTTTAAGCCCTATGTCAAAAACCTTGACGTCATCAAAGCTATACAAGTCAAAAATCTTGAAGTTCATTTCTTCCTGTTTTGTTTCGCTTTTTTGTTCAGGCATCTTTATCTAAAAACCCAAAGTTTATATTAAAATGTTTATAACCCTCTTTACCTAAAGTTTGTAAAAATTGAGGCAAATACTTTTGTCTGAGAGTTGGTAAATTAAAAGTATCATCATCTGTAAAACCTTTTCTTAATGCTTCGCAGCTAACAACTAGATCCTTTCCCCGATTTGAAACGGACCACGTTAATCTTCCCTCTATCTTGTCCTGAACAGAGTATCTTGTCATTGCAGCAGCAATATCTGAAGTTGGAAAACCCACCCTCATAAAATAAATTAATCTGGATTCTTCCCCTTCTTTTTTGCACTCATATATGAAATTTGTTGTTTCTGAAATTCCTGATGCTTCTTTTTTCATGTATCCTGTTTCATAAAACAATTCAACTTTACGTGTTGTTTCCCCTTCAGAAAGATTTGTAGGTATTAAATCAGAAAAGTGGGCTTTTTCTTCGTCATTAAGTTTCATGGGACTACAACCCAAAGGTAATTTAGATTTTTCAACTATATACTCAATATCTCCTGCTCTCGCACCATTGCTTAAAAAAGTTAAACCTCCAAAAATTCCTCCGGCGACAATTAAAATTTTTCCAATTGATTTGGGCATTTTAATTTTTTCCGTTTCTTTGCAACAAAAGAGGATTTTCCCGGACAAAAATAACCCTTGTGTTGCTATTTATTTTATTCTTAGATATGAATCTAATATGCCCTGTACGGATCTCTTTATAACCTTCTTCGGACAAAACCCTGAAAACATTCGGGTCCTCTTTGCCATATGACAGATTTCCCTTTATTGTAAATCCTCCATTTATGTACATTACTGTAACCATTTCTTCCTGAATTTCTTCCAATCTTTTTTTTATGTCTTCCATTTTTATCTTCTTCCTTTTTCTATTTTGCCTTTTACTAGCAAATGTAGCGGTTGATCATTTACTTTTATGATTTTGAATCTGACTCCTGGAATGTCTCCCTTTGAGCGTCCTTGCTTGCCCCCAATACGTTCTATCATAACTTCGTCATGTTCATCAATAAATCTTTGAGCTAGATTTCCCGGAATGAAGGCAGTTACCTGCTTTCCATTTTTCTTAAGCTGAACTTTGCAACATTTTCTCATCGCAGAGTTTGGTTGTTTAGCTTCTTTCTGAACTTTTTGCAAAACAATGCCGCTTGCTTGATTAGCACCTTCAAGAGGGTCTGATTTTGCATAAAGATTGAGAGTTTTTGTTTTATAACTGTGATCACTCCATCTTAATTTCCTTCTGTTCTTGTCCTTTTTCAAGGCGTTTTTTAATCCCATCTAATTAACTGATAAATTTTGTTTATAAAGTTTGCCTTGAAAAAACAATAAATTTAAATGTAAAAAAACCTCCTTATGAAGATGAAGAGGACAGATGCCTTTTGGATGGTTTTACTTTTTTTTATTGCCACGATTTCTGTGGCAAGTGCCGACGTTATTTCAAAAAACTCGGGGGGCAGTGGTCAAATGGCGATAACTTATGGCGAAAATTTTGAAGGATTTTTTTCATGCGTTCCCCAAACGTGCTCAAGTTTGGGATATACATGCGATTCATGGTCAAATTCGTGCGGAGCGACTATAAGTTGCGGAACTTGCAGTTCAGGATTTACATGCACCTCTGGAACTTGCGTCGCCAACCCCTCTAGCGGAGACAGCGAAGAGGAAAGCAGTTCAGGTGGAGGGGGGGGAGGAGGGGGCGGCGGCGGTAGTGTGGCCACAACCGCAATAAGGCAAGGCGATTTGTTTGTAAATCCAGAAGAAGTTGTCATTTCCGTCGTGGAGGGCGTCGAAGAATATAGAGAAATAACCTTAAAGAATAACGGGCAATTGTCTCTGCCTTTAACTACTTCAGTTGAAGGAGAGCTAAAAGACATTCTTTTATTGAACAAGGAGAGAATAATGCTTCCTCCGGGTGTGGAAACAACACTTGGGATGATAGTTACACTGAAAGAAAAAGAATTGCTTACAGGAAAAATTATTATAGCTTACTCAATATTCACCAGGGAAGTGCCTGTTGTTGTAGGTTCAAAATCCGAAAATTTTCTCTTTGACATTTCTGTTTATCTCTCAGAAGAATTCAAGCAGGTAAATCCTGGAGATAAGGTAATTGCTCAATTTAATCTTCTGGAAGTTGGTGCAAATGAAAAAGTAGATGTAGCGGCAACTTACATAATAAAGGATTTTCAGGGGCAAAATCATTACGAAGAAAGTGAAACATTTTTTGTTGACGGCGAAAAGTCATATTCAAAAGAATTCTTAACAGACGGTCTTCCGGTAGGAAAATACGCGCTTGGATATGAGATTGCATATCCCGGGGCATTTGCAACATCTTCTGTAACATTTGATGTTATTGAACCTAAAGCAAAATCTTTCTTAATAATTGCCATAATACTTTTTTCAATGACTGCGGTAATCATTCTGGTGATATGGGTCGTGAAAAGCATGAGAAATCAAACAAAATACAGGTCAAGAAAGAAAAGGGTATATGGTAAAATTTAAATGTCAAAAATAGTTCATAATAAAATGAAAAAGGGGAGGTTTTGCATTGTTTTTTTATTTCTTGCAATAATTTTTATTCCGATTTTTCTTGGGGCATTAAACTCCATTGAAACAAAAAATCTTCTTTTAAAATTCTCCGTGAAAAAAAGTGATTCCGAGATATCTAAAAATATAACTCTGAGAAGCGAAACAGGTGGTTTGGTTGGCGTTGCAGTTAAAGGATTCGAAAAGGAAGGAGTTTCAGTAAAACAGCCGGAAATAATTTTTGACAAAGAGGGGGAAAAAAATGCAGAGTTGGTTTTTAATGTCAGTGCGATAGAAGAAGGAGTTCATGTAGGGCATCTTGAAGCAACAGGGGAGAACAATGTTCTGATAATTCCTATTGTTTTTGAAGTTGAATCAAGAGATGTTTTGTTTGACGGAAATCTTGAGATACCTTCAAAATATTCAAATCTTGTGCAGGGAGAAAGCATGATTCTTCAGCTAAATATTTTTGACCTTCTCTCGGGCGGAGGTACGAAAACAGGGCTCGGTTCATCTTCAGTTGAGATAACGTACAAAGTTCATGATCTCGGAGGAAATGTTCTGATATCGGAAAACGAAAATTTTGTCGTTGATGAAAAAGTTCTTGTGACCAAAACAATTGATTTCCCAAAAGATATAGAAGTTGGACAATATGTTCTGAGCGCTACAATAAAGTACAAGTCCTCAACGGGAACTGCAACAGAGATGTTCCGCATTGTCAAAAAGGAAAAGCAAGGAATCATAAACTTCGGCGATGGGGTGAACAACACGTTGATGATACTGATTTTCATAGCGTTTATTTTCGTTGTTTTGATACTATTTTTTGTTTACATAATCCGGGACAGAGATAAACTTCTCATTGAATTAAGGGAATTCAATGACGAGGAATTAAAGAGGAACAAATCTCTCCTGAATGAGCAGATGAAATTTGCAAGACTCAGGAAGAGAAAAACTCAAAGCGAGCTTGCAAAAGAGTACAGGACAAAAATAAAAAGAATAAAAAAGATACAGAAAGAGAGAATCAGGGAAGCAAAGAAACTCAGGGATAAAGGAAAGATTAATGAGATGAAGAAAAAAATCACTGACTGGAAAAAAAGAGGGTATAATACGTCAATGATGGAATTGAAACTTGGAAGCTTAAGTCATACCGAGATGAAATCTTTAGTGGATAAATGGAGAAAAAAGTACAGATATTAAACACGAAAGTTATAAAAATTAGAATGGCGTATACTTTTAAAAGAGAGGTTTGAAATGAAACTGGGGAAAATTTTTCAAATTAAAAACAAAAAAAGAAGAGTGAAAAAAGAAAATGTTGAGCAAGAGTTTACTGATTTTGCAAGAAAAATTGCCAGACTTGAATCTCTGAAACACGAATTGAATTCTCTCGATACAAAGGGTTTTGAACCGGAAGCAAAAATTATACGGTCAAAATTAAAAGACACAAAAGCAATCCCTGAAATTGAGAGAGATATTGAGAATCTGAGAAGGAAGATAAAAAGAGAGATGCTAAGAAAAGTGGCCAAAAGCGACTTGACAAAAAAAATTCTTGAAAAGTCTAAAGACATAGAGAAAGATAGGACTCTGATGAGGGAGAAAATCTCAGAACTCGAAAATGAAATAAGGAGGAAAGGCAGATTATCAAGAAATGTCTCGGAAAAAATAAAGGAAATCCCTGAACTGGAAAATAAACTTATTGACTTGAAAGACAATTTGTCGAGAAAAATTTCCCAAAAATCAAAAACTATTGACCGGGAAAAAGATTTGATGAAGGACAAAATTCTAGAATTAGAGAATGAAATTAAGAAGAAAGGTAGATTACCAAGAAATGTCTCGGAAAAAATAAAGGAAATCCCTGAACTGGAAAATAAACTTATTGACTTGAAAGACAATTTGTCGAGAAAAATTTCCCAAAAATCAAAGATAATAGACAAAGAAAAAGGAATGATGGAAAGTAAGATTCTGGAATTGGAAAATGAAATAAGGAGGAGAAGAAAACTTTCTAAGGGAGATATGGAGGGTATAAAAGAGATACCCAATATTGAAAGTCAACTGATTGAACTGAAAAAAGATTTTGAAGAGCATAACCGTATTACGGGAGTTGGGACAAAAATAGATGGCAATGTTGAAGATATAGTTGATTCCGGATATAATGAATTTCTTATTGGAATAAAAGCAGAAATGACGAAAAAATTGAAACTAAAGGAAGAGAATGTTGATAAAAAACTAAGAGAAAATCTGAAAAGACAGCAGGAAATTTTCAATAAAAGATACAATGAGATGGTTAAAGAGTTTCATGATAAGTATGAGCAGAAAGTCAAGGAAGATTTGGAAAGAGATGTCAAAGAAAGATTCAAAAAAATGCTTTTTGATAGGCTTGAAATTGAGAAGAAGAAAATTACCGATGATTTGATAGGGCAATACACACAAAGACTTCATGATGACAAGCAGAAAATTGTAAGAAAATTAAGAGACGATTATCATAAAAAAAGTGAAGATCTGAAAAGATTTGAGGACGAATATGCACAAAAGGAAAAAGAGCTCAAAAAAGAAATAGAGAAAAATAGGGGTTTGGTGAAATCCGAGAAGGTTGATCTTGAGAAACGATATAAGGACAAGGAAAGAGAACTCCAGAAAATAAAAGACGAGATGTACTCCATAATGGTTTCAAAGACAACTGAAATAAAGAAAAAAACGAAGACAGAATATGCGCAGAAAGAAAAAGAGTTGAATGAAGAAATAGAGGAGAACAGAAAATATCTGGAATCGGAAAAAAGCAGATTAAGAAAACAGTATGAAAAGAAGGAAGAGGAGATCCAGAAACTAAGAAACGAAATAAAAAAGAAAACAGAAGATGATTTGAAAAGCAGAGAGGAAGAAATAAAAAAAGAGCTGGAAAGCGAGAAGAATCACTTGGAATCAGAAAGGGAGAAATTAAAAAAACATTATGTTGACAAGGAAAGAGAACTCCAGAAAATAAAAGACGAGATGTACACAATCATGATTTCAAAGACAACTGAAATAAAGAAGAAAACAGAGGAAGAGCTGAAAAGAAAAGAGGCTGAGATAAAGAGAAAATTGGAGTCGGAATATAACAGAAAACTTAAAGCAGAGACGGCGGAAAAAGAGAAGAAGCTTGAGTTAAAGAAAAAAGAAATCGAAAAGCATATAAAAGAACAGGCATCCAAATTGTTTGGATGAAAATCAACCTAAACCGAAGAAAATTCCTGCACGTTTTTTTATTGGTAATTCTTGTAATAATCTTGATCTTTCTTTCTTTAAATCTTTCACAAGCAATCACTGCTTCGGTAATTGAAAACCCGGATTCTGATTACTTAACATACACAAAAGCTGTTTGCGACGAACGTAATTATTGCGAAGATTATGGGGTAGTTTGTTTTGATGGTAATCTTGTGGAGTTAAATCCAACGGGATTTGCTTCGCAATTTTCTTTGGATTGGGTGGATTCAAGGAGTGAAGAGACGATTACGAAATTATGCTGAAAAATTTAAATAACTTTACACTTAAGGATTAATATGTTAATCGGACTTGTTGGAAAGCCAAGCGTGGGAAAAAGCACTTTCTTCAAAGCAGCGACGCTAGCAGAGGTTGCAATTGCACCACATCCATTTACGACGATAAAACCAAATCATGGCATTGCATATGTCAAAATTGATTGTATAGATACTGAATTCAAGGTAAAATGCAATCCCAAACACGGTTTTTGCATGAACGGCAAGAGGTTTGTTCCTGTTGAGTTGATGGATGTAGCGGGACTTGTAAAAGGTGCAAGCGAGGGAAAAGGTCTTGGGAATAAATTTTTGGACGATTTGAGGGAAGCTGACGCTTTCATTCAGATTGTTGATCTCTCGGGTAAAACCGATGCAGAAGGAAAGATTTTATCTGATGAAGAATTCCACAATCCTGTAGAGGATGTAAAATTCCTGGAAGATGAACTTGACAAATGGTATTGTAATATTTTTGTGAAGGCGTGGAGAAGTTTTGCGAAAAAAGCAGAACAAGAATCAAAAGACAATTTTGCCAAGGCAGTTGCAAAGCAATTTTCCGGATTAAAAATAAATGAGGAGAATGTCAAGGATGTTCTTAGATATAACGACTTTTCTAAAAATTTCAGTTCATGGAGCGAGGATGAAATGATGAAATTTGCGTCCGAGCTGAGAAAAAAGAGCAAACCATTGATTATTGCCGGGAATAAAGTGGACACTGGGCAAGGCGTGAAAAATTATGAAATTCTTAAAAGAGAATTTCCAAAGAGTATAATCATTCCTTGTTCTGCGGATTCAGAGCTTGCGTTGAGGGAAGCGGCGAAAAAAGGGTTGATTGATTACATCCCTGGAGAAAGAAATTTTAGAATAATTGACGGAAAGAATATGAATGAAAGGCAGATTTCTGCCTTGGAAAAAATAAAAAAAGACATACTTGAAAAATTTCCCGATGGAACAGGGGTGCAAGAAATTTTGAACAAGGTTGTTTTTGAAATTTTGGGTTATTTCGCTGTTTTTCCGGCAGGGGCCAACAAACTTGGAGACGGTAAAGGGAACATTCTTCCGGATTGTTTTTTGCTTCCAAAAGGTTCAACAGCAAGGGATTTTGCGTACTTTCTCCACACAGATTTCGGAGATAATTTCATAAAGGCTATTAATGCACGCACAAAGAAGGCTCTTGGAAAAGATTATCTGCTAAAGCACAGAGATGCGATGGAAATAGTCACAAAGTAAAATTTACAATAAATTATTTAAACCAATAAATTTCACATGGATTATGGTTGAAAGATATGAATTGGATTATGGACATAAAGTCAGAGTAACATCCGGAAAAAATAAAAATCGCGAAGGGGTGGTTGTCATGGCCTCCAGACTCGGTGATGTTGGAATAAACACCGAGGAAATTCCAAGGCCCGGCAAGTATGACCTACGCGAATTACCCAATAATCTTGATATTATTTCAACAGGAGATCCTTACAATATTAGGAAGCAGATAAAATTGGATGATTTGTCTTGGTTTGAGTATGACAGAGTTATTTATGGGTTGAACGATCCAAATGTAGTAAAAAATCACCCAGAACTATTTGAAGGACATCTTCTTCTAAGAAGAGTCAAGGAAATTGCTGAAAGATAAATGTTATCCTTAAAATTCATAAATGTTTATAAAAAGAAATTTGTTTTTTTTAAAATGAAAATTTATCATTGCATAAAGGCCCAACAGTTCTCCAAGGAAATTTTATTTGAACTTTTTAAAACGGCAGATATTTTAAGAAAAAACGGCAATAATTTTTTGAACGGAAAAATTCTGGCTTCCATTTTTTACGAGCCAAGTACAAGAACAAGATTAAGTTTTGAATCCGCGATGCTTCGTCTTGGAGGAAGAGTTATTGGAACTGAGAACGCAGGGGAATTTTCCTCGGCAATAAAGGGAGAATCATTGGAAGATACAATAAGAGTAATCTCTTCGTATTGTGATGTTATAGTTCTAAGGCATAATTCGGAAGGAGCTGCTGAGAAGTGTTCAAAGATCTCAAAGGTTCCGGTAATCAATGCAGGAGACGGAAAAGGACAGCATCCCACGCAAGCGCTTTTGGATATTTACACAATATACAAGGAATTTGGACGATTGGAAGAATTAAAAATTGCAATAGTGGGTGATTTGGCTTCAGGGAGAACAGTTCGTTCACTTTCATACTTGCTTGGAAAATTCAAGAATAACGAAATAATTTTTGTTTCGCCGGAAAACCTAAAGATTGGCGAAGATATAAAAGAGTATCTTTCGAAACACAATGTCTTGTTCAGAGAAGAGAAAAATTTGGAAAAAATCCTGCCTGAGATGGATATAGTTTACATGACGAGAATACAAAAAGAAAGGATAAGCAAGGAAGATTACAGTAAGGCAAGCGGAAAATATTTTATTGACGAATCAAGTATCAAGCTTATGAAGCAAACTGCAAGAATAATGCACCCCTTACCCCATGTCGAGGAGATAAAATTGCCATTGTCAGTTGAAGCAAACGATAAGAGGGTGGCATATTTCAGGCAAGCTGAGAATGGATTATATGTAAGAATGGCACTTCTTAGTATGCTCCTTAATGGAAAAGAATAAAAATTTGTTTTATTCTTTATAAGAATGAAAAGATTATTATCAAAAAGAGGAAATCCTGTCGAGAAACTTTCAGAAAAGATAATAATGGAAGTAAAACCCTACTGCAAGAGAATTCATATTGCAGGAAGCATTCGTAGAAAAGAGCCAAATCACCGAGACATAGATATTGTTTTGATACCAAAAAACAAGTATGATTTGGAACAGAAAATGAAGACTCTTGGGAAATTCATTCAGGGCGGAGAACATGAATCTACATGGATGATAAAAAATGTGAAAGTTGAACTATACTACACTACTCAAGAATCGTGGGGGGCTACTCTCCTGGCTTACTCCAGCAAAAAAGGTGCAGGCATTGGACTAAGAATCATCGCAAGATTAAAGGGTTTCAAACTGAACTCATACGGGTTGTTCAACAGAAAAACAGGGAAAAAAATTGCCGGAAAAACCGAAAGAGAAATCTATCACGCTTTGGGAAGAAAATGGAAAAAACCTGAAGAAAGATAAAATGATAATTTACATAAAAGTAAAACCAAACTCTTCGAAAAAAAGCATAGAGAGTTTTGGCAATAACAGATATCTTGTTTACCTGAAAGAACCGCCAGAGAACAACAGGGCAAACATCGAATTAATCAACTTTTTGTCTAAGGAATTTGGAACTCCTGCGAATATGATTAGAATAAAATCCGGGCATAATTCCCATAACAAAATAATCGAGATAAAATGAAATACGAATTCGACGCTGAATTGCAAAGAACGGCAGAAGAAATTTCCAAACTTCTTTTTCCGCACGTGGACGTTCTGAGAGTAAAATGTTTTCGAAGCTATGGAAGTTCGAGCAGAAATACTTTGGCGAGATGTCATACAATAGGGAAACTTGTACAAAAGGCTCTGGGAATAAAGGCACATTATGTGATAGAGTTCATAAATGAAAATTTTGAGAAATGTGATGAGAATGAAAAATTGAGGATAATAATCCATGAACTGATGCATATCCCAAAGAGCTTTGGAGGGGGCTTTAAGCACCATGATTATGTGTGCGACAAGAATATAAATTTCTTTTACAAAAAGTATGTCTCAATGAAAAACGAGGGAAAGAGAAAGTGGTTTTAGTAAAATACAGAAACGGTAAAATTGATATTCTCTCAAAAAAAGTTTCAGAGATAGGAAAGATTACTGGACTGATGTTCCGAAGCAGGAGTACAAAAAATCTTTTTTTCGATTTTAAAAAATCTTCCAGAATAAAACTTCACTCAATTTTTGTTTTTTTCCCTTTTTTGGTTTTGTGGCTTAATAAAAAGAATAATGTTGTAGATTTTCGAATAGTAAATCCTTTTAGTCTTAGCGTTTATACAAAAAAGAGATTTTTCTCGTTGATTGAAATCCCGTTAAACGAGAAAAACGAGAAAATTGTCAAATTCTTCGTCGGTAAAAGAAAGATTTAAATACGGGCGTATATTATTAAAATAGTAAAAGGAGGTGCAAAATGGGAAAAATTGTTGTGAAGAAAGTCGTAAAGAGAAAGCCTGGTCATTTGTACTATGTTGATGGACAAGGAAACGTTTGTGAGGCAGTTATGGCTCGCGGCGGAAAAAAGAAAAAAGGCTCTAAGAAGAAATCTTCTAAAAAGAAGAGATAAATAAAATTTAACTTTATTTTTATTTTTTAATTGATTTTTCTATTTTTTTAATATCCTCGGGGTTAGTGGGGAGATATTTATAGTGTATGATTTACGTTTTAATTTTATATTTCTGTTTTTTGCTAGATTTTAGCTTCGTTAGAGAATCATTTTCAAAGTTTAAACCGTGTACAAAATAAAAATTATTGTTATCAGAAAAATCGTCGCTATTTTTTCAAATCTTGACCAAATTGGCAGAAACCCTCTGAATTTTATTTTTGAGGGATAAAGATAATATTTATCGTCGATATCTGGCCAATCCATCAACAAATGCAAGAGATATGCTATTGCAAAAATTATCATTCCTTCTTTGTTGATGAAATATACCCCTAACGAGAATATAATCATTCCTAAAACAGAATGGACCAAAGGAGTTTTGTATCTTATTTTGTATTTCTTTTCATTTTTTATAGAGTCAATAAGTTTTTTGTAACTGAAAATCTTGTTTTTTAGAATTATGTACAGATGATCAACATCTGGAAAAATTGAACCAAGTATAAAGAAAAAATAATTTCCGTAAATTTGGCCCAAAATAATACCTAACAAAAAATGAGCAAAAATCATTTTAGTTTATTCTTCAGTCTGTTTACAAATTCAAATTGCTCCGGGTTCATTTTTATCCTTGCCTTGCCTATTGGAAAAAATTCTGCCTTGTCAATCTCAGGAATTTTTATTTTCTTCCCTGATTTATAGGGGGACTCAATTTCTATGAAGTTTTGTTTCATCAGTAATCCACCCCAATCTCTTTCAAAAGCCCATGCATGCACAATTTTTCCCGATTTTTGTTTTATACTCTCAAGGGAAATAAATTTTTCAGATTCTTTTGGAGGTTTTATTCCCGTTTCTTCTTCAAATTCTCTGCATGCTGCGGCAAAGAGATTTTCATTGTTTTCAACTTCCCCTTTAGGAATCCCCCAATATCCCCCGTCCTTGTTTTTGAAATAAGGCCCTCCGGGATGCACGAGAAAAATTTCGGCCTTCTGGTTTTTCAATCGATACATCAACAATCCTGCAGAAACCTTAGCCATAAAAGTTATTAACTAAAACAGTTATTAAAATTTTATGATAGTTTTAGGAATTGAATCAACTGCACATACTTTTGGAATAGGAATCATGAAAAACGGAAAAATTTCGGCAAACGTGAAAAAAACGTATACAACGGAAAAAGGAGGGATAATCCCTGTTGATGCCGCGAAACATCATCTTGAAAATAGAGAAAAGATTTATTCTGAAGCTATTTCTCTTTCAGGAATATCTGAAAAGAACATCGATGCAATTGCATTTTCTCAAGGGCCTGGTTTGAGCCCGTGCTTGCTTCAGGGATTGAGATTCATGAAAGAACTGGCAAAAAAATTAAAGATTCCTGTAATCCCTGTCAATCATTGTGTTGCACATCTTGAAATTGGAAAAATCACGGGAGCTAAAAATCCGGTGATGCTTTATGCTTCTGGAGCAAATACGCAAATAATATCTTATTCTTCAGGGAAGTTTAGAGTCTTTGGTGAGACACTCGACATTGGAATAGGAAATTTTCTCGACAATTTTGCCAGATATCTTGGAATGGGTTTTCCAGGAGGTCCAAAAATTGAGATTCTTGCAAAACAAGGAGAAGAGTACATTGAACTTCCTTATAAGGTTAAGGGAATGGATATTTCGCTCTCGGGAATTCTCACGAACTTGAGACAAAAAATTGAGAGAGGTAAATACAAAAAAGAGGATTTGGCTTACTCAGCACAGGAGACTGTTTTTTCAATGCTGGTTGAAGTTTCCGAGCGCGCACTTGCTCATTTGGGAAAAAATGAACTTCTTCTTGGAGGAGGAGTTGGATGCAATCAAAGATTGCAAGATATGTGCGAAAAAATGTGCAAGGAAAGAAACGCAAAATTTTTTGTTCCTTCCCGAGATTTGTTAGTGGATAACGGTGCGATGATTGCTTATCTTGGAGAGGTAATGTTCAAGAAAAAAAATTTTGTTCCTTGGCAAAAAGCTGAAATATTGGATATTCTCCCTCGACAAAGAACAGATGAAGTAGAAGTTAACTGGAGATAAAGTTAAATATTATGTTTTTCTTTTTTAGTTATGGTTAAGATCATCCTAGAATCTTCCACGGCAAAATTGCTTATATCTGAAAGAGAGATTAAACGCGAGCCACGCGGCGAAACTTTTGATTATTTGGAAAGAAAAATCCAGAATGGAAATTGGGATGAACTTCCCCCGATATGGGTGACACCAAACTTTTTATTGAACGGTTTTTTTAACGAAGTATACCCTGGGATATGGGGCCCCACAATCAAGCCGTTTATAATGTATAATGGACATCACAGGTTGAGAAAAGCAGTGGAGCATAATCTTCCTATCAGCATTATTATAAGATTCACTCCTGGCAATCCAAGAATGCCTGAAGAGGAAAGATTAAGAGCCTATGACGGAGTTTTCGACTTTGAATAGAATCCACCTTGTTAATTTAAAAGGATTTATTTCTACCAGAATAATCTTACTCCGTAAATTGCGAGATAAGAAAGTATCACGGTTATTGTTATATTTCCTAAAATAATCGGGATAATTACTCTTTTGAACGGATATCCCGTTATTCCCAGTGAAAAAGTCATAACATCATTTGGAAGAGGGGTCAATGCCCAAAGATAAACAAAGAACGGAATGCCCCCTCTTGGAATTCGTTCAAGCACACTGTGCACTTTTTTTAATTTGTAATTTAATTCTCCTGAGGATGCTTCATTTCCCTTTGAACCAAGATAAAAGTAAAATAGGTCTCCCAGACTTACCCCAAGACCGCCGAACAATCCAAGGAGCCAAGGATTAAGTCCCGCAATTGCAAATATAGGGATTATGACATAATAAGACGACGCTGTTGCCAATGATGAGCCTCCTATCGCCGAAATTAGAAAAAGAATTATGTAGCTGTTGTTTACCCCTATTCTTGAAACAATCTCAGAAGGAGTAAAAGTTTTCAGCATTATGATTACGAAAAGTATAAAAGCCAAAGGTATGAGAAATGCAAGATACCTCTTTAGCACTTTTTTCATCATTATTTATGTCAAATGAGATATAAAAACTTTCACGGGAAAAATTTATAAACAAACTTTTTCCTTAATGTTTATCCGATAAAGAAATTGGGAACAATTTCTAATCGAATTTTTTGGTGGAAACACCAAAACAAAAAATCCGATGAACGAACTTCGCGAGGAATCGTTCTTGATAAAATAGAAAATGGCAGACGCATATAGTTTGATTGAACGTGCACGACGCACGGGAAAAATTGAGAAAGGTACAAATGAAGTTACCAAAGCAATAGAGAGAGGCACCGCGAAATTTGTTGCTTACGCTTCTGATGTTGCACCCAAGGAAATTATTCAGCACATTCCTCTTTTGTGCAAGGAGAAAAAAATTCCGTGCATGGAAGTTGACAGCAAGCAGAAACTTGGCATGGCAGCAGACCTTCCCGTTTCAACGTCCAGCGTCGCGATAATTGAAGGAGGAGAAGCCGAAAAGGAAATTGCTTCTTTGAAATAATGGAACTTGAAAGCGAGATAAAAGATTTTATTGTCAAAGGCAAAAATAAATTTAGTATTTTTTGGGTAGACAATTTTGATGAAAGTTTTGGGTTAGTGGGGGTTGTAGATGATGAAGAAGGGGCACAAATAGTCGCCGATGTTGCAACTACAAATGCTAGGTGGTATAATGACTTTGAAGATGATGGAGAAACATTATTACTTGGAACAACTTATTATGTTTACAATCAGAAAGGAGAAAAAATTTACACCGGGCAAATAAAAGAAAATTTTTTACATTAATCAAATGGCAAAGCAACAAAGAGTCAAGGAAGGAAAGCAGGAATCGTCTCAAGGATCTAGTAGAATAGCTACCGGGGAAGCTGTCCCTGCAGTAGTTGAAGAAATTGTTGGAAGAACTGGATTCAGGGGAGAAATAACACAAGTTCGCTGTGTTGTTCAGGAAGGAAAAGACAAGGGAAGAAGTATGAGGAGAAATGTCAAAGGCCCCGTAAGGATAGGAGATTTTCTTATGTTGAGAGAGACGGAAATTGAGGCAAGAAGAATTAAATCAAAGGTTACAAAAGGAACCTATACTTAAATGAACAACAAAAAAACTTTAGAAAAAAAAACAGGAACGATTAAAAGAAAGTCTTACTCTCTAGATGAATCTGTTCTGAAACAAATTGAATTGAGATTAAAAGAAAACCCTGATAATGGTTGGATATCTCTTTCTTTGGATTCAGAAGAAGAAGATGAAAAAATTTCGAAAGAAGTTTGTAGATATCTTGGAAATCAGGGATATATTTCAAGAATAGGATACGATGGCGTAACAGGAGCGATGAATGTTTTTTACGAGGCAAGAAGAGGTGTTGATTAATGGTTCTTGATGAGCGTTCCATGACTGTAATAAAAAATAAGTTGGAGTCTAATCCCGATTTCGGAAGATTTTTAGTTCATCATTCATTAGTGGACGATGTTGTAGACCACATAGGAAAAATTCATCCTGAAGCGGAAAAGATAATAGTTTGGGATGAAATTATTAAAGGAACACCTTATGTTTATTACAAAAAATCTGACGGAGTGACCGAAAATGCCTAAATGTGTTTATTGCGGAAAGGAATATCCTTTGCATAAAGGACTAACGTTAGTTACTAACAAGGGAACTCCAAACTATCTTTGTTCTTCAAAATGCAGGAAGAATATGTTGTTAAACAGACGAAAGGTTCGCTGGGTTTCAAAGACTAAGAAAGAGAAAACTGTTCAATAATTTTTAAGCTGTTTTTGAAAAATCTCTAAGACTTTTTATGGCTTCATCTAAAGTAAATAATCTTTCTATGCCCACTATTCTATTTTTAGGTATTGAAATTTTATTCTTGTAATAGCCTTCAGGAATTCTCAAAAGCAAAGGGCTTCTTGGAGAGCCATAATAAGAACCAATAACAAGATTTTCACCATTTACTTCATAAGGGACCCCTACAAGAAAGTTCTGCCCAAAATCAATTGTTCTAGTGTCTTCTTCATTAGCAACATTTTTGGCATAGACAAAATCTCTGTATTTAACCATAATGCATATTTTATGCAAGTCTTTTCTTAAAGAATCAATTTCTTCCTGTATTTTATCACCCATTTGATATGAAGAATTTATATACTTTTAAGATTATATGTTCTAAAAGATATATCTTCTTAATTTATCTTCACCGACGCTAAAAGAGGATTTTCGTACGATAAGGTTTTTAAATGATGATTTGTTTTTACCATAGATATTTCTCACAAGAGAACGATTAAAAATGGCTTCAGAAAAATCATACACGGCGGAATCGATAAAGGTACTTGAGGGTTTGGATGCGGTAAGAAAGCGTCCGGGAATGTACATTGGCTCGACAGGAAAGGATGGATTGCATCACATGATTCAGGAAGTTGTTGACAATTCGGTTGACGAGGCGCTTGCAGGATATTGCAAGCACATAATTGTATCGCTAAATGAGGACAATTCTGTTACAGTGGAAGACGATGGCCGCGGGATTCCGGTTGATATTCATCCTCAATACAAAATTCCTGCGGCGGAACTTGCACTTACTAAACTTCATGCAGGAGGAAAATTTGACAAAAAAACTTATCTTATTTCTGGAGGGTTGCACGGAGTCGGAGTAAGCGTTGTCAATGCACTTTCAAAAAAACTTATTTTGGAAATAAAAAGAAACGGAGCTGTTTATTTGCAAGAATATGCGAGAGGAGTTCCTCAAACAAAACTCAAGGAAATAAAAAAAATAGAAAAAAAGGAAACAGGGACAAAAGTCACATTTTTTCCAGATGAGGAAATTTTTTCAACAATTAAATTTGACACAAACACGTTGGAAACGCGATTGAGAGAAATTGCGTTCCTTAATGCAGGTCTAAAAATAACACTAATTGACAAGGTGAGAAATAAAAAGCAGGATTTCTTTTATTCGGGAGGATTGATAGAATTCATAAAATGGATCAACGAATCAAAGGAAGTTGTACACAAGCCCATTTATTTCAAGAGAGAAGAAGGAGACATCTTGCTGGAGGTCTCGATACAATACAATGATGGATACAGAGAGAGCATATTCGGATTTGTAAACACAATAAACACCGTCGAAGGAGGAACCCATATATTTGGATTTAGAACGGCATTGACAAGAGTGATAAACGATTATGCCAAGAAGTCAGGAGTATTAAAGAACGGAAAGGACGAGGCATTGACCGGTGATGATGTTCGTGAAGGATTAACGGCAATAATCAATTTAAAAATTCCAGAGCCACAATTTGAGGGGCAAACCAAGACAAAACTTGGAAATTCTGAAATTCGTGGTTTAGTTGACTCAATAACAACTTCGTCACTCTCCACATTTTTCGAGGAAAATCCTCCAATTGCAAAAAAAATAATTTCAAAGGCTCTTGATGCTGCAAGAGCAAGAATTGCGGCAAAAAAAGCCAAAGAACTTGTGAGGAAAAAAAGCGCGTTTTCCCTTGGAGGCTTGCCCGGAAAACTTGCAGATTGTTCAAAGAAAAGCACAATAGACACCGAAATTTATTTGGTTGAGGGTGAATCTGCAGGAGGCAGCGCAAAACAAGCAAGGAACAAGGAGAATCAGGCGATTCTTCCATTAAAGGGAAAGATTCTGAATGTTGAAAAAAGCAATCCTGCAAAGACATTGTCAAGTGAAGAAATAGTAAATCTCATAACAGCCCTGGGCACAGGTGTAGGAGAAAATTTTGACCTAGAAAAGTTGAGGTACGACAAGGTGATAATAATGACCGATGCAGATGTTGACGGAGAACACATAAAAACGCTTCTACTGACATTTTTTTTCAGATTCATGCCAAAACTTATTGAGAACGGAAATATTTACATCGCATTGCCGCCTCTTTATAGAATAAGAAAGAAAAAAGATCATTATGTTTATTCCGATGAGGAACTTAAGAAAGAATTATCGGATTCGGGGCAGGGAAATGTTACAAGATTCAAGGGATTGGGGGAGATGGACTCTACGCAATTGTGGGAAACAACCATGAATCCTAAAACCAGAAAAATCAAGAAAATATTCATTGAAGACGCCGTTGAGGCAGACAAAACTTTTTCGATGCTTATGGGAAGCGACGTGCCTGCGAGAAAAGTTTTCATATCTGAAAATGCAAAGGAGGCAAATCTGGACATTTAAATGGCAGCGAATAAATTAAAAAATAGAAAAATTTTGAACGAATGGATTGCAATAATTTTGATAATTCTAATTCTGGGCTCAGCTTTGATAATTCTCAATAAATCATCTGAAAAGAAGAATTCTGATACGGAAATATCTGGCGAGGATTTTTCATCAAGAGATGATTGCAGATGTTTCGAGAGAGAACTGCTTAAGTGTAATAATGAATCATGGACCTTGGACGAAGATAGCAGGATTTGCAGAAACGGCAACAAGATAACAAATGTTTTGTTGGGATGTTCAAAGTATGAATGTTCCGGAAAAGTATATTCATTCAATTTTGAAAATAAAACGTGGGAAATTAAAAATTAAATGGCAAAACTCAAAAAATCTAGAAAAGAAAGATTTTTTGGGCCTAGAAATTTATAAAATGAAAAAAGGAAAAATTTCTAAGAAACCAAAACTGACAACTCCGGATTGGATTCTTGAAGGTTATGATTCCGAGGAAGAATACAATAAGAAAAAAGGTATTAAGGGCAAAAAATCCACAAATGAAAAAACTTTCAAAGTAAGGAAATGTCCAAAGTGCGGTAGTGATAATGTGGCAGTTGTTTTAGTTGGAGAAGAGGGAAAAAAGGCAGACAATTGGGAATGCAAGAAATGCAAATGGACTGGGAAGAATGTAAAGGAGCAGGAGTTAACAGAAACTGAATTTATGAAATATCTCGACGACAAAGGCGAGGAGGTTTTATGATGAAGTTAAAAGTGTCAAAGCAAATCTTCGATAGATATCCTCAAGTGGAAATTGGTATCGTGACTGTAAAGAATGCCTGTAATTTTAATAAAGGTGAAGAAATCCAAAATCTTCTTAGGAAAGCGGAAGAAAAGATTAGAGAAAGAATTTCTGAGGAAAAAGTGCTAGAAGTCCCTGAGGTGATAAAATTAAGGGAGATATACCAATCATTTGGAGCAAAACCTCGAGATTATAGAAGTTCCATTGAAGCATTAATTAGAAGAGTAGCGAAGGGGAATAATTTGCCAAGAATAAATCCTCTTGTTGATTTGTACAATTACATCTCACTAGAGTACATACTTACGGCAGGAGGAGAGGATACTAATAGAGTAAAAGGAGATTTGATTTTAGATTTTGCCAATGGGGGTGAAACATTCATTCCTTTGGGTTCCAATGAAAATAGTTCTCCATGGGGTGGGGAAGTTGTTTATAAGGATGACGAAGGAGTTATCTGCCGATGTTGGAATTGGAGAGAAGGAGACAGAACAAAATTGACTGAAAAAACAGAGAATGCAGTTTTAGTTTTGGAAGATTTTAACGAGAACAGCGAGAAACTATTGTCTGCCTTGAAAGAGCTTAAATCACTAATAGAAAAATATTGTGAAGCGGATTGCGAAATAAAAGTAATAAACAAAGAAAACCCAGAGGGAGAAATATAAAAATGAAAAAAGAAGAAATTATCAATAGAGTAAAAGCATTACATTTTCCAAAAAATTCCTATGTTGTTTTTGGAGCCGCCCCATTAACTATTTTAGGACTAAGGGATACGGATGACATTGATTTACTAGTATCAAAAGAACTTCTTGAGAAATTAAAAGAAAAAGGGTGGAAGGAGATTAAAAAAGGCAGAAAAGATAAACCATTAACCTATGATGTATTTGAAGCCCACGACAATTGGAATTTTAGCTCATACAACCCCACATTAGACCACTTACTGAAAAGTGCAAAGATATTAGATGGAGTTCCTTTTGCCTCAATTGAAGAAGTGCGAAAGTGGAAAGAAGCATCTGGGCGTCCTAAGGATGTTGATGACATAAAACTTATTGATAAAATGATTACGAATAAAAATAAAGATGTTAAAATACGAATAAAAACAAATCCAAATTGTGTTTGCACAAATTGTCAATGCAGAATAAAACCCGAGGAAATAAAAAATGACAGATAAAGAGCAAAAAAAACTTGTTGATGACAAGAGTGTTATTAATTCGGAAGTTTCTGCCGAAATGAAAAAGGCGTATTTGGATTACGCGATGTCAGTCATTGTTTCAAGAGCAATACCCAGCATTGAAGACGGCTTGAAACCAGTTCAGAGGAGAATTCTCTATTCAATGCATCTCATGGGTGTCAAGCCAAATTCACAGACCAAAAAATCGGCTCGCGTCGTCGGAGATGTTATTGGTAAATTCCACCCCCACGGCGACATTCCTGTTTACGATGCTTTAGTGAGGATGGCGCAGGATTTTTCATTGCGTTACCCTCTTGTTTTCGGTCAGGGAAATTTCGGAAGCATAGACGGAGATCCGCCAGCAGCGTACAGGTATACGGAAGCAAAACTTTCGGAGATCTCTTCAGAGCTTCTTGAAGACATTGACAAGGAAACAGTTAACTTTGAAAATAATTTTGACAATTCTATAAAGGAACCGACCATGCTTCCAGGAAAACTTCCCACGTTACTTCTTAACGGGGCGACAGGAATTGCCGTCGGGATGGCAACTAATATTCCTCCCCACAATTTGACAGAAGTTTGTGATGCGATAAATCACTACATTAAGAATCCGGAAGCGTCAATAGAAGAGCTTTCACAAATTGTCAAAGGTCCTGATTTTCCTACTGGTGGAACCGTTAATGGAAACATGATTGAACTTTACAAAACAGGAAGGGGGAGACTTATGCTTGGCGGAAAAATCAGCACGGAAAACTCGAAGATAAAAGAGATGGTTGTAATAACAGAGATTCCTTATATGCTGAACAAATCAACACTGATTGAGCAGATAGCCAAACTCATTCAAGACAAAAAAATAAAGGATATTTCTGATTTAAGAGATGAGAGTTCAAAGGGAAAAATTCGCATAGTTTTGGAACTTAAAAAGGGAGCAAATGCTAAATTTCTAATTAACTCTCTAAACAAATACACGCGACTTCAAGACGCTTTTAACGTGAATTGTTTGGCTCTTGTCGACGGCCAGCCAAAAGTTCTCAATCTTAAGGATATGCTTAGAGAGTATGTGGAGTACAGGAAGAAGATTGTTACAAAAAGAACAAAGTTTGAATTGAAAAAGAGCAAGGAGAGACAGGAAATTGTCGAGGGATTGTTAATAGCTCTGAAAAATATTGATGAGATCATATCCATGATAAAAAAAGCCAAAAGCACTTCCGAAGCGTCCGAGAATCTTATAAGAAAATACGGTCTTACAAAAAGGCAGGCACAATCTGTTTTGGAAACACGATTGCAACAATTGACTTCTCTCGAGAATGAAAAACTGAAAAAAGAAAGCGCAGAACTTAAAGAAGGCATAATGGAACTTGAGAAGATTCTTGGAGATATGGGGGAGGTTCTCAAAATAATCTCCAAAGAAGTTTCAGAATTGAAAAAGAAATACGGCGATGAGAGAAGAACACAAATTATTGAGAAGATTTCCGAGATATCTGAAAAGGATTTGGTGCAAAAAAAGGAGATTGTTGTCTCAATAACCGAAAAAGGTTATACCAAAAGGATGGATTTGAAGACATACAAAGAGCAAAAACGCGGAGGGCGCGGAGTTATAGGAAGCAATCTCACGACGGGAGATTTCGTGAAAAAACTTATTGTATGTTCGACACACGATTACCTCATGTTTTTCACAACTCGCGGACGAGTCCTTTGGTTGAAAGCGTATGAAATTCCCGAGGCAGAGAGATACAGCAAAGGCAAGGCGATAGTAAATCTCTTGAATTTGAAGGACGAAAGAATCACAAATGTTATTTCTGTAAAGAACTTTGACGATTATCTTTTTATGGTTACTCAAAAAGGGATTGTGAAAAAAATTTCACTGGAACATTTTTCGAGACCAAGAGCTTCGGGAGTAAGGGCAATAAACCTCCCGGAGGATAATTCAGATTTCCTTATTGATGTTCAGTTAGTAAAGAAAGGGCAGGAAGTTCTTATAGCTTCAAGAAAAGGGCAGGCGATAAGATTTAACTCTGACGATATAAGAGATATGGGGAGAGGCAGTTACGGAGTTGCGGGAATAAGATTGCACGAGAATGACGAGGTTGTAAGTTTGGAAATATTGAATACACAAGCAATTTTAACAATCACAAAAAACGGTTATGGAAAGAGAACGAATGTCAGCGATTACAGAAAAACAGCGCGTGCAGGACGCGGCGTGATAAACGTAAAAGTCTCAGAAAAAACGGGAGAGGTCATAACAACAGTTTCTGTCAATGACGACGACAACATAATAATAACGACCGCAAAAGGAATTGTCATAAGAACTTCATTGAAGAACATTCGCATCATGGGGCGCGCAACTCAGGGAGTAAGAATTGTAAAGCTTCAGCAAGGAGATTATGTTACTGACTTGATAAGGGTCAGCGATGTTGGCGGAGAATAAAAAGATGTTAATGGGAGATTAGATGGTTTTAACATTAATAGGATTTTCTCTTAATTTTATCGGCACATTTGCAATTATAATTGAAGCTATTTTTGGAGATTCAATACGCCCAAAAATTTATTGGACAGTTCTTAAAGTGGTATGCATATCGCGGAGACAATGATATAAGAAAAATAAAACTCATGAAATTAGGGTTTTATTATGGGTAAGTTTAATGTGTGTTGGGGTCTTTCTTCAAATATTAGATTTCTTTATCTAATTTTTTGAATCCACACTTAACGCTTATTCAACATTTTTTGTAGTCTATTTCTCCCTCTTTCCGTTGCCAAGATAGTATTTTCCATCAAGCCTCATTTGTTTTTCAGGGGGCTTGTTTCCCCATGCAGGGCAAACATTTTTGAACTCACACCAGCCGCAAAGGGCGGATTTTGTCGGAGGAAATTCTTTTGTTGATTCTATTTTTTTTATTATGTCAATTGTTTCTTCCCTGAGTCTTTTTAATTGCTCGTCTGTTCTTTGAGAATGAATTCTTTTATTGAATGAAAGATAATGCCAGACCAATATGACTTTTTTATCCTCGCCAAAAAGTTCTTTTATCGCTATTGAATAGAGCGCAAGTTGCCTGTCATTGTCAAATTTTTCCTGTGAAGGAAGATTCCCTGACGTTTTATAGTCGTGGACTTCATACTCTCCGGTTTCGAGATTGTAAACCAAGCGGTCTATAAATCCCCTGATTTTGTAATTTCCATCCTTGTCCAAATCAAACATTATTTCCTTCTCAACAGCTATTGTGTTGTCATTGAACGGTTTGTGTTTTAGGTAATAATTTATCAAAAATTCTACTCCCTTGTTGAAATAGTCCTTGACCGACAGATTTTTTTTCACGACAGGAATTTCTTCTTCAAAATCATCATCCCAATTTTTTGTGTAGTTTGACACCGTTTCGTCGATTGTGGGAACAAATCCTTTTTGGACATTGTTGTAAAGCCACTCAAGTGTTTTGTGAACGGCATTCCCTAGATGCGACTCAATTGTTTTTTCAATGTCGGGGATTATTTTGTCGATATATCTGAATCTATACTTGAGTTTGCACTGCTCAAATGTGCTTAGGCGGGAGTTTGAAAAAACAGGCATGAAAACAAAAAAGACAGGATGTTTATAAAATTAATCGAAGACTAACATTTAATCCATAAAAATAACCAAAAAAGTCAAGATTAAGTGGGTTTAAGCAAATTTATAAAAAAGCTAAATTTAATTTACATTATGAAAAAAGGTGTGATTATTTTAATCCTAATAGTTGTTATTGGAATTGGAGGATTCTTCTTTTTTGATTATTCTAAACCAGATATTGCAGAAAAGCAAGTTGGAAATACAGAATTTTCCGTTGAGGAAGAACATTGGAACCGATTATTTGAGAAAGCTTTTGAGACTGTTGACTGCTCACAAGCAAGAAATCCAAGCACACTTCCCGAAGGATACTATAAAGGTCAGATGCTTGACACACATATACATCTAAAGAGTCTTCCGGATGGCGAACCCGGTTTTCCTTTAGAATTTTACACCGGAGAGAATTTGGGAACAACTCACAGTATGGATGAATGGATTTGCATGATGGATTATGAAGGAACTTACAAAGCGTTTGGTTTTTTCCCTGTTTGGGAACCCATAATCAACAAGTCAATTGAAGCAGTCAATATGACGATGAAAAAATATCCTGGCCGTTTTGTTCCATTCATAATGCCTCCGGCGGATGATGGTAGTCCAACAGGTTATCCCACTGTTAATTCCAGAGAGTTGAACGATATGTTGGTTATAGAACCGGGACTTTTTGAAGGCTATGGCGAAATAGGTCTTTACAGTCGTGGCGGAGGGGCTAAAGAACTTCCCCCCGACTCCCAAAGATTGCAGGAGATATATCCTGTCTTGCGCGAGCAAAATCTTGTCGCTTATTTTCATCTTGGTGAGAATCAAGGAGATTCACTAGAGAGAGTTGCAGGTGAAAACAGAGACATAAAGTTCATTTTTCACGGCGATCAGCTTGTTGATTGCGCAGAATGCAACGGAAATCTTGATGAAGTTGCAGGCATACTTGAGAGAAATCCGAATATATATTACGGAGTGGATGAACTTTATGGTGGCGATTGGTTATTGAAACCTGGCGAGAGCAAAGAAAAATTCTTAGCTAATTTTGAAGATTATGATATTATTCTAGAGAAAGATTTGGCAAGATGGAAAGAATTCATAGAAACTCATCCTGATCAAGTTTTGTGGGGAACAGATCGAGGCGTGAGCACTTCATGGGATTTAGACACAGATGTTGCACTTACACTTAACAATTACACTCGCGCTTTCATAGGAAGATTGGATACGGCAGTCCAAGAAAAATTTGCTTACAAGAATGCTGAAAGATTATTGGAAGAAAAATGAAGTGAGTATTGTAACCTAACACAGATTAATTCTCATCGCCGATAATCTTCCAATCTAACGACATTGCAAGGGATTTTTTCGCAAACTCCTTCAATGGAATTTTTTCTTCTTTCAATAATCTCCAAAATTCCATTCATCTCTTCTTCATGGATGGCCAGAAATTCATAACCTTTTACTGGCTTCTCGCCCATGAGTTCTCTTAGATAATTAAAATGATTCCTGTGAAATAGTGCTCTTGGCGTTTCACTATGGGTTCTACAATAGCGAAAGAATTCATCGTCGTCTTTGAAGGGTTCTGGAGTTGGCATGATTTAATATCTTACTTTTGTTTTTAAAAATTATTGTGATAATGCGCTGTTTTGAAAAAATTAAAATCTGTCATTTGTAAAAGTTAAACACCTGACAAACTCATGACCTTTTAGATTTCCTGTTTTGTTTAACATCAGGATTATGAGAAGTCGTGTGTAGCACGATTTGGGTGGAGAAGTCTGTAAGACTTCGTAACCTCTTAATCGCCGTTAAGTGAGTGTGTTAGCACCGAGCTAGAGTGCAACGTCCCGCAGGGCTGGCGAGAGTTTGGAAAATGGCCGTTAAAATTTGATTCTTTTATCTTCTTTCCATTGACCTTTTTCATTTTCTTTGGCCAGAACTATATGATCAACCAAAATCTTATTTTCAAATTTTTCTTTCTCAAAAATAACTTTTGCTTTATTGAAATTTTTTTCATTTAAATCCTCAAATGCGAGGGTTAGATGGGGATTGTATAAAGAAATTGGACCATAAAATAAATCTCTTTTATCAGTCACTCTTTTTATGGCTTCAAAAAGATTTTGTAATTCCTTATTTTTTATTACATTAATATATACAACATATTTTGTAAATCCTTCTAATTTTCCCCCCATCCAATCATCCATAAAACCATAATTTTTTAGTTCTACCTTAAATGGTTTAAAGTCTTTTATTGCTCTTTCAATATCTTCGCAAAATGAGTTAGTATCTTTATTATTAATTTCCACTCCTGCACCAATGGTGATATGGGGTTCCCATAAATCTAAACATGTCTTTGAGCCAGTTAAGTCAAATAACTTCTTCTGAATTGCTCTGATCTTTTGAGTCAATTCGTCGTCTAAATAAATTACCAATGAGTATCTTGTCATAGTTTTGTATTATTTTGAGTAAATAAAAACTTTTGGTCATTTTCCCAATTTCGTTTAACATCCATTTCAACAAAATATCTGCTTGGTAAATTTCAATCTATAGGTTCTTGCTCATCTCTTGTGCCACCCATCTTAATCTCTCAGAACCTCTCCCCAACCTATTAATCTCCAGTGTCCGTTTATGTTTCTGGCCATGCCGACATTGTCTTTTTCAAAAGCCACTACAGGAATGTTTAATGAAAGTTCTATTTCGTTATTTTTTGAAATCTTTTCTACAATCCCCACAGTGATGGTCGTGTTGACGCTTAACATAAGCATTTCTTTTGTTTTTAATGGTTCAATATTTTTCTCTTCGCTTATTCCAAAAACTTTCGGAAACAGATATGATCTCATTTTTATACTGTGTTTTATTTCAGGAAGATTCCCTTTTGTTGAAACAACACATCCTGCCAGAGAATCTGTTTTTGTGAGCCAAGGATCAAGATTAGTGCCAATTGAAATGCTTGCTCCCGGTAAAACTTCTTTCACAGATTGCGTTCCTTTGTAAAGTGATATTACTCTTGTAGTGAGTGGATTGTAAACCTGTTTGTGCGCTTTTGTTGAGATATGACCTGGTTTTATTTCTATCTCATCACCAATTTTTAGTGTTCCTTGCTTTAGTGTTCCTCCAAGAACACCCCCGTTCATCCCGGAAATTTTTGTTCCTGGCTTGTTTATGTCAAAGCTCCTTGCGACTAGGAATATTGGTTCTGATTTCGGATTTCTTTTCGGAATCTCCAATTTGTATATTTCAGAAATAATTTTGTCAATATTGACTTCCTGTATTGTCGATACGGGAATTATCGGAGCATTTTCCGCGAAAGTTCCTTTTACGAAATCTTTTATTTTTTTGTAGTTTTCCAGCGCCTGTTCTCTTGAAACCAAATCAATTTTGTTTTGGACGATTATTATGTTTTTGATTTTTTTTGCCTGCAACGCAGTAAAATGCTCCTGAGTTTGGGGTTTTATCCCCTCGTTTGCCGCGATGACAAGAATTGCACCGTCGATTATTGCCGCTCCCGAGAGCATTGTGGCCATGAGCATTTCATGTCCTGGAGCGTCGACAAAACTTACATACCTAATCGGCGAACAGGATTTCCCGTTTATTTCCTTGTTTGTAATCTCGTTTCCGCACTTGTAAATTGTCATATCAGCGTAACCGAGTTTTATGGTTATTCCTCGCTTTAATTCCTCTGAGTGGGTGTCTGTAAACTTTCCCGTCAGCTTGCTTAACAAGGACGTTTTTCCGTGGTCTATGTGTCCCACGACACCTATGTTTATCTCTGGTATTGGTTCATTATTCATACAAATCTTAGAAAAAATTGATTAAAAAATGTTTAGGTATCAGATTGTACCTGTTTTTTGTTTTACATCACAAGGGAGATCTATCTTTTCCTTCCTCTCCCCCTTCATTTTTCCATTGTTCTTTTCAATTATTATCCTCGAATAATCTTTTACTTGTGCAAATCTTTCTGGCAAGATTCCTGCCAATTTCTGGAAATATCTGCCCGGAAGTTCACTTGAAAATTCCTCTTGACACCACACAATCTTACTGTAGTCGTTCATATAAGATTCTTTATCTTTTACCCGCGAATGTTCAAGGTAAACAGAACCAATACCCAATAACCCAAGAATGAGTGGAATGTAAAGAGGTTTTGTCACCAAAGTTGCACTAACAAATTTCTCCATCTTTTTTAGAGTCTTCTCCGACGGAGTTTCCAACATGATTTTTTCCATTTTAGAAATAAAATTTTCTGAATCCATTGAAAATATGAGTGCCTCAAATATATAAATTTTATTGTATTTTTGGAATTTATTTGACAAATTGTCAAATTTTTCTTTTGGGATTTTATTGTCTGTTAAAAAGACCAAAAAAACTAGTTATTCAATCCGCAAGGGATGTAACCCTCTTCTTTATTCAGAATTCCGCCATTTTTTAAATAAACTTGTTCGATAAATTTTTTTCTGCCTATTGAACTTGTCGGTATGTCATATTGTACCGAAAAAGTTTCATATATCCTATCTATGTATTCATCTCCCATTGTCTTGGTATCTGTTTTGCACCATACGACTTTGTCAAAATCCAGCACATTCTCTTCCAAAGATTTGAATAATACTGCCCCAGCTACGCCGATGGTTAATGCAAGTGCTGCGTATGTTAATCCTTTTGACATTTTATTCTCTCCTTACCCTTAATTTAGGGTTTCTGTCCTCAAGGCAGTATTCAATTCCTTTTTGTCTTAGAATTCTTTCTTCATCCGCTTCAGAGTAACTGAAACAACTTTCTCCCCCATAAAGTTGTTTTCCAAAATAGTTGCTTATCAAATAGCCACCTGCTATCGCCACACCCGTAACCCCTGTCACAAATACAGATAACCCAATATGACTTAAGATTTGTTTTTTGCTCAGGTAGTCCCAACCAGCGATTCTTTCATACGAGAGGTTACTTGTTTCTCTCACGGTTCTGGAAACCGTCGCCGACTTTATGTCTTTGATATTGTCATTTGCAGATGTTTGTGTCATTTTTTTGTTAAAGTTTGATAATTTTTTTCTATTCTTCTTGCAATTGTTCCGGAATGCTCATATAATGAAGGTAAAGATTCGTTAAGAAATGCTGCCGCACATGCTGTTCCTGCCCATTCAAATGCTACGTAAGGAACTCTGACTACTTCCAAAGCCAATTCTCCTGCTGCTTGTAATCTGTCTGTTAAGTTTTTCATAATTTCCATAAAAAAACATCATATTTAAATCTTTCTATTTTGTTGTTACTAAGGAATAGTTGCTAAAAGAGGGATTTTCTAAATTTCTCTTATTCTGAAAAAGTGATTTTATGGGGAAGATTTGCGCTCGTTGGCACTCGCAATTTACAAGGGTAATACGAAATCCTGCAATATTATGGTAGATATTTGTGGTAATGACTAGTTTTACTCTGATCATAAAACCAAGCACGGCGTGGAGAATTTTTCTAATTTTTATCCTGCTTTTGCTTCGACATTTTCCTTTGGCTTGTTTTGCTCAGGGAAAACTTCTGAAAGATTCTTAGAACCCTCTTTAACAATCTTGAGATTAATCTGGGCAACTTCTGGAGATATAGTATTGCCTCGGACAGTTTTTCTCAGACGAAGCCCTTTCGGTTTTAGTTTGCTTCTTTTCTTTTTTCCCTCTTTTTTCGGGCGTTTCTTCATTCCCTTTCCGTAAGTCAACAGAACTCTTCTTAACCCTATTCCCTCGACGTTTTCCATTAGAGTAAACCCGGAATTGTCGCTTGCTCCGGTAATTTGAAATTCATATCCTCCTAAGTCGGGAGAAATTTCATCCCCTTTTATGTTCTCTAGGAGTTTTTTTCCTACCAAATTTTCAGATTCCTCCAAATCAAGGTGAAATGTCTTCCCGTCTTTTGTTGAGATGTTTATTTTGAATGCCATTGTAATTAAATAAAAAATATGTTTATAAGGTTTTTCACAAGTTTTAAATAGCAGAAAGTTGAGAATTTTTTATGAAATTATTGGATAAGATACCTAAAATTGAAGGAGATGAGCTATTTGAATACCATGAAGTAATTGGTAGCAGGATTTATGAAAATGTTTTTAGACTATCTAGAAAGATTGTATTGAAAAAAACTAGAATAGATTTTGGAGATGAAGTTGGGCCATCGGATAAACCAATAAGTTATGAGTTTGGAATTCAAAAAAGTCTTTATGATTTAGGATTTCCAGTACCATATCCCTTTGGTATGTTGGATATTGAAGAAATTCTTGGTGGAGAATTGAATAAATCAAAAGCTATTCTTATGGAATATATTGAAGGGAAAGATCTATTGGACTTAATTCCCAACTCAAGAGGCACTAATGGTAATGCTCTTTACAAATTATTTAGATTAGAATTTCCAGAATTAGCAAATAAAGCTGAAGAAGAAATATCTAAGGCAAGAAAAATAGGGTTTAATCCAGGCGCAGATGCACTAATGCCTTACAACTTAAGACTGTCTGAAAATAACAAATTGTTTTTGATAGACTTTGGGTTATGGAATCACAATGAAGTTCCTGTACATCCATTAAGAGACTCTTACGATTTTAGTAAAATTCAAAGCCCCCAGTCTGCTTTTCCGGAGTAGGAACGTTTTATTGATGCTATTTCCTCAAGAAGAGATATTTCTCTTGATGAGAGCAAGTCCTTGTTTTTCTTGAAATTCCTGAACTGAGATTCCGAGATTTCAGAGTAAAGGAATTTCCTGTCTCCCAAAACTCTCTCGAAATTTACTCCCGGAAGAGAAATGGCAACTTCCATTCCTTCCCCTGCTTCGAGAACAGATGTTTTTTCCGATTGTATATTTTTCACTCTTCCAACTTTTTCCGATTTTTCGTCAACAAGAATTGTTCCGGAAATTAATTTGCCTGTTGCAACCCGAATTCCGAAAATTGCAGGGCTTGTGTTCCTGAAAACATACTGGTGCAGAATTTCAAGCTTGCACAATGTGCTTAATTCCATCATTCTGGATTTTTCAATCTCTTTTCTTTTCTCGTCGCGGAATTTTGCCGTTTCATCAATCAGCTTGTAAACGACTTCTTCAGTGATGATTTTTATCTTGCTATTTTCTTCAATCAATGTTAGGGCATCTTCATCCATTGAAACATTGAAACCGACTATTAACGCATCGAGTTCATTTATTTTAAGGTTGGCTTTGGCAGATATTACATCTGCCTTTGTTATGCTTCCAATTCCGGCTTTCACAACAGGAATGTTACTTTGGTCGAGCATGTACATTAATGCTTCCAAACTTCCAAGAGAATCTGCCTTTGCGATAATCCCCTGTTTTTGAGTTTTTATGCTGCTTGAGATTTCTCGTTTGAACATTTGCTCAATCTCCTTGTCATTTTTTTTGTAAATCACGAAAGGCATTCCCGGCAACAAGTCCATTTTTTCCGAGAATTGCATTCTTATTCCCGTGCTTGCTTCCACTTCCATTTTCGGCTTGAATTTAAAACTTAGAGGCTCAATTTCTTCCAGAACTCTGACTTTTGCATTAATCGGTTTTCCTTCCAAATTGCTCACCGCGATTTCATCATTTCTTTTCAATGTTCCGTCGTGCAGAATCGCATTTGCGTAATTTATTGATTTTTCTTTTTTTATTTCAAGAATCACTCCCTTGGCTTCTTTTCCTAAGACCAGTTTTTCGCCGAGATATTTTTGGCTCAAACCGCAGAGTACCATTACAAGTTCAGGAATCCCTTCTTTTGTCTTGGCGCTACAAGGAATTATCGCGATTTTTTTCGTGAAGTCAGAGATATTGTAAAACAAATCTGACTCAAAACCCATGTTGCTTAACGAGCCGATTATCATGAGACATTTTTCATCAAACAGACTTTTTGTATTCTCACGTTGCGATTCAATGCTTTTTTTCAGACCAATCTCCTCCTTTGCATGAGATTTCCATCCGGATACATTATCAATCTTGTTAAGTGCTATTATGAACGGAACTTTACCATGCTTTAATATCTGAAGAACTTCAGAGGTTTGGGGTTTTATTCCCTCGTTGATGTCCATTACAAGCACAGAAATGTCTGATAAGCTTCCTCCGCGTTTTCTGAGATTTGTAAATGCGGCGTGTCCTGGTGTGTCGATAAAAAGAAATCCCGGAATTTTTAATTCAATGCCGGACTTTTTTATTATGGGAAAATCTTCTTTTAGTTGAGATATTGGATAAGATGTAAATGAAATCTTTTGAGTTATTCCTCCTGCTTCACCTGCCTGAACAGAGCTTCCTCTAAGACAATCCAAGATGCTCGTTTTTCCGTGGTCAACATGTCCGGCGACCGTTACAATTGGCTGTTTTAGTTTTCCGTTTGTCATTAGGCTTAGAGAAAAATGCGGATTAAAAGGTTTTTTAACATAATCTTTATAATCCTAATCCTCTTTTAAAATTCATGGAAGAGGATGGAGCAAAAACCCTTAAGGTTAGAGGGTCAAGAAAGATATATATTCCTGTTTACTTGATGATAATTATTTTGATTCTTACTCTCGCTTCTGCCAAATTTATGGGAAAGGAAGTCAACAATGCGGCATTGAGACTTATTGTTGGTTTTGTTGTCGCCGGCTTTTTTATAACAGAAATCCACCGGTTTGGAAGTTGGTATGAAGTCAATACCAATTCACTTGTCGTATCAAGAGGGATTTTGTCAAGAACAACTAGAAGAGTTGATTTAGTTTCTGTCAGCGACGCAGATACCCGCCAACGCATGTGGCAGAGAATGCTGAATTATGGCGATGTAAGAGCAAGACTTTTTTCTAAAGAAACGACGGTCTTAATAAAAAATATAAATAATCCGTCGAGATTCGTTGATTTTCTCGAAAAAAATATGAACAGCAAAAAAGAGGGTTCTAGTGGAGGGTTCTGATGAACGGAATGGAAATAGTTGACAAACACCAGAAGAAGCCAAGATCCAGAAAATTTTATTTCAAACTTTTATTATTCCTTTCGTTTTTTGGGATTTTTTTCTTTTTTGTGTACACCTCTTTTTTTGGAGGTACGGGTCTCACTGGAAGTTTAGTGAGCACTGGAGGAATAATAACGGGAACAACGCCCGAGAACTTGATTAATTTCAGTGCCGAAATGACTATTCCCCCAATGGCTTTGGAAGGAAAATTTGCGAAAGTTGAGTTAAGCGCAGGAGGAAATTCTTTTTTGCAAATAGGAGATCAAAAGTCTTCTTTGGAAAATTTCCGAGACAATTACATTGTTCTTGAGAACTATGAGGGGGAAATTTCATTTGATGAAAAGGAGATTTTGAATTTGGACGGGAGGGCTTCCGGAGTAACCATTAACGGCATTTTTATGACTCCAAATAAAAAAGGCACTTCCAGAGTAAGTTTGCAGAACCCATTACCTTACTTTTCACTAAACATTATGGACGAAGTGAGAGCGAAAAAAATTTCCCATAAAACTTCTGGTTTTGCAAATGTTGGAAACGGGAAGAATTTGATTAAACTAGATAACGAGCAGGTTTCAATCACGAATTTTGTAGGAGACATGAAATTGGCGAAAGGGAAAATAATCCTTTTGGGAAAAATACAAAGAATTGATGTTTCTGGCGAGCAAAAAGTTTATGTCGGAGTTTAGAAATTAAAAGTTTTGGAATTTATTTATCAAATGAAAAAAATTTCTCTCAAGGAAATTGCAAGAGACGTCATAGCATTAGGAAGCCCTGTTTTTTTCCTTCTTGTTTTGGCAAGAGTTGCACTACTCTCAAATTTCGAGTATCTGAGCCAGTTCGTCATAGCAGGAATTTTATTTGTAGTTTTGTTTTTATTTTTTGTAGGGAATATACACTCCGGGTTGGGAATCATTGTTTTGTTTTTCACAACAATTTATTACAGCGATTTGAAATTCAGCATTTTTGCAATTTTGCTTTATTTTGGACTCGTTGCATCTTTGCTATATCTGAAAAAAGACAAACGTGAAATAATCAATGGAGTAATCTTTGGGTTGATAAGCACGGGAGTAAGTTATATATTGGTGAAGTTTATTTTTCGGATGATTTAAACATAAATACTTAAATATCGCAAAAATTTAATTGGACTATGCGCACAGAAAATACACACAATGGATGGTTCAATCGCGAGAGCATTGAGCATGAAACTCCCAGGGAAAGAGAAGAAAGGATAGAAAGTTCAAGAATATTTTATGAATCTAAAGATGCACGAGAAAAGGCGTTAGACAGGCGTGATTACGACGAAGTGAGGAGATGTAATAGTGTCATGGACAAAGAATTTTACCGTAAATTATAATTTTTAACGTCAAAACTTAAATCCAAACTTGTCCAAATCAATTTTTCCGTTGATAACTTCAATTCCCTCTTTTTTTAGAAGTTTGATTTTATTCTCAGTTCCGGAAGCGAAGCCGCCAACTTCGCCGGAAGATTTTATAACGCGATGGCATGCAACATTTCCTCCACTCTTGAAAGAGTAAGGATTTTTGTTTAGCGCATTTCCAACAGCCCTTGAACCTGATTTTAACTTTTTTGAGATTTCCTTATAAGTTGAAACTTTTCCTCTTGAAATTTTTTTGGTCAGTTCATACACAGAATTCTGAAAAGCAGTTGGCATTTTTATTTATCGTTGGACTCTCTTATTATTACTGTTGCCTTTTTTCCGGCATATTCCTTTGGCAAGATGATGTGGCTTGCATTCCCAAATCCCTTTATTTCCTTGTTCGTTATTGATTCCGGAACCATTTTTTTCAGGGTTTGATAAACATTTTCAACGTCGCTTTGAAGTTTTTCAAGATTTATCCTTAATTCTTTTCTGCTTATCTGAATTCTTTTGTCTTTTTTGCCTAATGTCATATATACATGAGTATATACTAGTTTATAAATTTTATGGATTAATAATCAGGCATTTCCTCGTTATCTTCATTACTTCTAAGATCTTCTTGCCCAGAATCTTTTTTGATGTTTTCTTCCAAATCCTCTTTTTTTATCGAGTTTAGCATTTCCCTGAACTTTGGAAAATCCTCAGAAAGAATTCTTACTCCCGATTTTGTGAAGCCTGTATATCTGTCGCTTGTTACAAATTCCCTTATTGTTACGCCCTTTCTCCCACCGAAATCATCCACCCTGATTATTACATCTGTTGTATCGTTTTTCCTTATTCTTCCAATATCTTTTTCCATAAAACTTCAAGGAAGGAACTTATTTAAATATTTTCATTGTTTTCGGCGAATTTAAACATAAAAACGCCCACGGCAGGCGCTAAAAAATTCTTCGAATTTTTGGCGACTTCAAGACAATTGTATCTTGAAGTAATCGAACCTGCACAGGTTCGCAATTTTAACATGTGATTTCATAAATTCAATCACAAAACGCCCACGGCAGGAATCGAACCTGCGAGCCCAAAGGGCCTGGATGTTTGCTGTTTCTTCCTGCGATTCATCGAGGTGCTTCGAAACCGCCCCTCAGTGCTGAAGGAAGGGTGACTTGTTAGGGAAACGGCGTTCCCATACGATAGCAATCCAGTGCAATACCATTATGCGACGTGGGCATTTTAATTATTGAGAATCATAGCTTAAAAAAGTTATTGAGATAGCGGGGGCGGGATTTGAACCACGCGACCTCCGGGTTATGGGCCCGACGAGCACTCCAGACTGCTCTACCCCGCTATATAATTAGATAAAGCGGACACTTTTAAAGGTTTTTGAAATTAATCTTGTCTTAATCAAACATAAATTCTTATAAACATGTTTTTTATTCTTAAAAAATGAGTGCAAAAAAGGTGAATGGTCAAAATTTTAATTTCCCTTTTGTTAGAGGCGATGTTTTTGAAGGACTTGATTTTTATACTCAACCCCTGAAGGTTTTCAAGAAGGACCTTGTTTACCCGTTGAGAAATGTTCAGAAAGTTTTTCCAAACATCGGGTGGGAATATTCTTATGGGATGAGGGCGAGACTTGGCTTATACTTTGAAATTCTTTCTGCAGCCATTTACGGAGGAGAGCTTAATCATGACAGAAAAGTTGAGATTGAGGATGAAGACAGGAATTTTGTCACAGAGCCGGATGTAACACATTCCAAAAAGAAGATTTACAGAGAAGTCAAATCTGTTGCAAGAGGAAATGGGGTCTTATTAAAGGACTATCAGATGGAAAAATATGCCAAGTATCAGTGCAATGACCGATTACCTCCGATTGTAAGATTTGAGATTTTTAGACATGGTGTAAGAGATTTAGTAAAAAATTACAAGGTTTCTGAATTAGATTCTCTGGTTTCAGAACTTTCAGAAAAAACAAGATTTTTGATTTCAATTCCTTTCAGTCTTGCCTATACAATTTATGACAATTGTCCAAAAAACATTTCCAGCAGATATGAAGAAAAAGGTTATGAGTGGTACACCAGATTTAATTCTACAGGATTAAACAAACTTTTGTCAAATCCTCAGGAAATAGTGAAAGAACTTGGATTTGATATAAAAGATTTTTGTTTTAAATTCAGAAAATTTCCAAAGGGTGTTATGTTTAATGGAAGAGAGATCTCTCAATTTCCCGTTTTGATAATCAAAGAAACAGAACCGCATGAGCAGTGGATGAATTTGCAGGAAAGAGTCAAGGAAAGACATAAACGACCAGATTATGATCCTTTAGGATTAAAGCATGAAGGACTACAAGACAAATTGCCGATTCTCGAAGAGGATTTTGATCCGTTAAAAGATTAGTTGTTCTTCAATTTTTAAGACATACAAAAACTTAAAAACCATTTCACTCATTAATTGAAATGTTAATTCTTGGAATTGATGATGCCGGTAGAGGTCCTGTTATCGGGCCAATGATTCTTGCAGGTGTTCTGATAAATGAAGAAATCGAAAAGGAATTCAAGAAGCTTGGAGTCAAGGACAGCAAGCAACTTACCGAGAAGAGGAGGGAGTTTCTAGCCGATATCATAAGAGAAAAGGCGGAAACGTTTGAGGTTGTCGTAGTAAGTCCTAATGAAATAGAAGAAAAAAACAAGGATGGAATAAATTTAAATCATCTTGAGGCAATTGCCTGCGCCCAAATAATTAACACAATAAACAAAGGATTCAAGGAAATAAAAATTATAATAGACTGCCCTTCAGTAGGTATTGTCAAGTGGAAAGAATATTTGTTATCAAAAGTCGAGAGCAAGAACATCGAAATCTCGTGCGAACACAAGGCAGACAGAAATCACATTGCAGTGTCCGCAGCGTCGATAATTGCGAAATCAGTGAGGGAAAAAGAAATGGCAAAGCTAAAGGAAAAATACGGGAGCGACATGGGCTCGGGTTACACATCAGACCCTAACACTAAAACTTTTCTTGCAAGAAATGTGAAAAAACTCAACAACGACGGAATTTTTAGGAAAACTTGGAGCACCTGGCAGCAGGTTGCACGGAGTGGTAACCAGAAAAAGCTGGGAGATTTTTAAGGGTGTATTTTGATTGTATATTCTGTTTTACACTAATTTTTATAAACAGGGAAAATTTGTGAGTTTTATGAATATGGTTGCGGAAAAGGAAGATGTAAGAGAATTTGTAAATAATGATGCCTTATGGCTTGTTATCGGAGATAATGACGAAAGCCAGATGGCATTGGATTTTTTGAAGAGAAACAAATTAAATCCCGAGATATTAATTGGAACAGGCAGAGCGTTTAGTGGAGGTTATGATGATTCAAGAGTTCCTCTTTCAAGTGCTGTTTTGTACGAAGGAAGTTCTAAGAATGCGACCCCCCTAATTGTAGTAAAAAAGCGCGAGATGATAACGTCTACGTGGTGTTACAGGTCTTTTGATGGGGTGAAAGCATATGTAAGGGAAAAATTAGGAGAAGAACTTTTTGGAGATAAATTTGGAACCAACCCGATAAGATTTTGGAGAGAGATAGACACCTTCTACAATGATCGAGATAGAAAGAGAGATGCAACTTTTTTTGAATTACCTGACAGAGTTTCTTACAAGGGAGATATTGATTCCGCACCCTATAATCTAAAATCACAGTTGCCGGAATCTCTTGCAAGAGGTTGGCATGATGTTAGCGGGTGGAAAGTTGGAAACATTGAAAGACTTCTTAAGTTGGAAGATAAAAAAGGATGGATAATAGACAGAGACACAAAAACGATTTTGACAGGACATGAAATCAGGAATTTGATTAATGACAGAGTTAAGAACATTGTTACTAAAAACTCATCTTCAATCTATCACAAAGAGTACGGGGCGTATTACAAATCCGGAAATAATTTGTGTGGAATTTATGCGAGTATGCAAGATTAATTAAATCTCATAAAATTTTAAAGCGTCAATTTATCTTTTTACATGGCAAACAAAAAAACGGCCATTGTGCTTTCTGGGGGAGGAATGAGGTGCTGTTACTCCGCAGGATTCATGTATGGTTTAAGTGAACAAAAACTTTCTTTAGACATTCTTGTATGTGGTTCCGCTAGTAGCGGAACAGGCGCTTATTTTTCTTCAGGACAATATGAATCAATTCGCGAGATTTGGACAAAGTTGTTATCAACAGAAGAACTCATAGAGAAAAAATTCAACAATCTTCTTCCAATGCATCGCCCTTTATTGGATGTTGATTATTTAATTGACGGAGTATTAAAAGGAAAGAAAGTAAATAATAATGTGCTTGATGCGGAAAGATTAAAAAATTCAGAAATTGATTTTTATGTTGCCACTACAAATTCCCAAACAGGAAAAGTTGAGTACTTTTCAAACAGGCATGAAGATTTGGACATATTTGAAGTGTTAAGGGCTTCGAAGGCGATTCCTTTGGTTTATGGAAAGAAAATAAAATTAAACGGGGCAGAATATCATGATTTCAGATTCTCTTCCGACGGAATTCACAGTGCCTCAAAGGCTATTGAACTTGGGGCGGAAAAAATTCTCTTGGTTAACACTTCATCTGAGAAATGGAAAGACCATAGAATTACTGATTCTATAGTTATCTTTACAAAAAATTGGGAATTCAAGAAAAATCATATTCTTAATTTGAGGAAAACAATAAATTTTCAATTTTCAAAAGACATTGAGCATTTGGTTCTAAAACCAGGTGAAACATTCAAAATGAACCGTTTAGATAATTCCCAAGAAGCTCTTGAAACAGGATTTGAAAAAGGAAGAATCGCCTCTTACTCTCCAGATGTTGCAGAATTTTTAATTAATCGGAGAATGTATTTTTTTTAACACAGCAATTTTTATAAATGCTGAATTTTTTTAAAGAGGATGTTGAGGGAATATTACGTCGGAGATACAATTAATTTTCATTATGAAGGTGTTTTTGTTCGTGGTCGTATAGAAAGAATAAGTCTGGAAGATGATGATGAAAATCCCCATGAAGATTGTAAAAGTCAATGGTCTCTCGTATCCCATTAAACATTTTTCTGGTCAAAATGCAGAAATAACTCATTCAAAAAAGATGAATGATCTCTGCTTGAGATTGAAGCCTTAATGTAATTGAGAAGAATAAAACTCACGTTGCTTTTCGCAATTGATACAACAAGTTAATGCAAAGATAATATCCTTGTAATTTTCAAGTGCATTGACCAGAAGAAAATACAGCACCCATTTGTAAATGAAAATATCAAATTTTAAAAACTTTCATCGACTGATTTTTTTATGGTTTATATAAAAAAGCTGGTTATGCACGGATTTAAGAGTTTTCAGAGAAAAACAGAGATGCCCTTTAATTCAAAGATAAATGTCATTTTCGGACCAAACGGAAGCGGAAAAAGCAATATTTCAGAGGCATTGTGTTTTGTCTTGGGCAGGCTGAGCGCGAAATCCATTCGGGCATCCAAATCAAGTAATCTTATTTTCCTAGGAAACAAAGACAATCCTCCTTCAAAGGAAGCGTCAGTGGAAATTGTTCTGGACAATAAAGGGAGGACGTTTAACTTTGAAACAGATGAAATATCTTTAAAAAGAATAGTGAGAAAAAACGGAACCAGTATTTACAAAATAAACAACCAGACAAAAACGCGTCAGGACATAATATCTCTTTTGTCACAGGCAGGCATTGACCCAAACGGATTCAACATAATTCTTCAATGGGAAATTCAAAATTTTGTCCGCATGGCTTCTCACGAAAGGCGAAAAATACTGGAGGAAGTTTCGGGAATTTCAATTTATGAAATAAGAAAGGAAAAATCACTTAAGGAATTGGACAAAACCGAGGATAAACTAAAGGAAGTTTCCACGATACTTAGAGAAAGAACCATTCATTTGAACAATCTTGAGAAGGAAAGACAACTTGCATTGAAATTCAAGAAGATGGAGGAGTATGCTCGGAGATGCAAGGCGAGTATAGTCAATCACGACATAACGGTGAGGAGAAAAGAAACCGAGAAGATAGAATCAGATATATCCCACAAAAATAAAATAATTGATAAAATGAAAAGCGAATCATCTGCATTAGATGAATCAAATAAAAATCTCCAGGCAAAAATTGATTCGATAAATTCCTCAATAAAAAAATCTACGGGTTTGGAGCAGGAGAAACTCAACCAAGAAATAACAAATCTCATGGCAGATATTGCAGGCATGAATGCGCGCATTGAAAATTATGAGAATAAAATCGCCGAGATTTCAAAACAGAAAATTGAATCTGAGAGAACAGTAAAGGAGAATGAGTCTTCCATAAGAGAACTTCAAAAAGAGCCATTGAGAAAAAAACAGGACGAGATAAACAGAAGAAAAAATGAACTGGAAAAAATTGAGTCAGAAAGAAAGAAATTTTATTCCGCTAAATCGGAGCTGAAGTCTCTAAGGGAGAGAATTGAGGATAAGAAGAAGATTTTAGGCAATTACAAAAGCGAGTCCGATTTTTTGCTTAAGCAGATTGATTTTACTATAGGTGAATTGTTTGACAAGAAATCTACGATAGAAAAAATAAATTCTATGAAGATTTCATTAAAGGAAAAAGAGCAAGAGCTTGAGATTATAAATAAGAAAGAAAGAGAACACGAGAAGATTTTGTATGCTAATGAATCAGAGATAAAAAAGCACGAAAATCTAATTGAAAAACTGTCCAAGATGGAAATTTGTCCCGTTTGCAAGTCTAAAATCACAAACGAGCATACCCACAACATTGGCAGCGAGACCAAAGAACAGATTTCCATACTAAAAAAGGAAATGGAAAAATCCAAAAAAGAAATTTCAAACATTCAGAAGTCAAAGGATTTGCTGAAAAAAGAAATCATAGAAATTAACTCAAAGATATCTCTCACTGAATTAGATATGACTAAAATTTCAAATATTGAAGATAAAAAAGAAAGAATAAAAACAATCGAGGAAAAAATCTCTTTTGTTAGGAATGAAATATCCAATTTGGAAAAAACAAAATCTTCTCTTAATAAAATTCTGGATGAAAGTTCCAATATAGAGGAAAGATACGAGAAAATGAAAGTTGAGGTTGAGGAGATTTCAATGAGGAGCAGAGAAAATGTCGACTCGGAGATATCCTACAAGCAAATGGAACTTGAGAGGGCAAAAATCTCATTAAAACAATTTAACAGGGAAGAAGAGGATTTGCTAAACGAACTTAATGATTATCGAAGAGAAGTCGAAGAAAAGGAGAATTTGCTGGATGAAAAAAGAAACGAAGAAGAGGAGTTGAGCGATAAATTCAAGAGTCTTATTTCCGAGAGAGACAGTAATGACAAAAAAATAAGGGAGAATCAAACAAAAATTTTGGAGTTGCATCATTCGATAAGAAATGTTGAGAACGAAGTGAACAATTTGAAAATCGACATTGCACGAATCAGCGCCTCATTGGAAAATCTTGAGATAGAATTCACTGAGTTTAAAGATGTTGAACTGATAAAAGCGAGTCGGGAGGCGCTTGTTGAAAAACTCAATAGCACAGAATTCGATTTGTCAAGAATAAAGAGCAACGTCAATTTGATGTCTCTAAAGGTTTATGATTCTGTAAAAGAGGAATATGACAAAATCAATGAAAAAGTTGAAATCATAAAAAAAGAGAAAGAGAGTATCCTGAGTATAATTCATGACATAGACACCAAAAAGAAAAAAACATTCCTTAAAACTTTAAATTCGTTAAACGAGATTTTTTCAAGAAATTTTTCAAGTTTGAGCACAAAGGGGATGGCTTATCTCGAGTTGGAAAATCCAAAAGAACCGTTTGAAGGAGGATTGGGGATTGTAATAAAAACAGGACATGGAAAATACATGGATGTAACATCTTTATCTGGGGGAGAGCGCGTTTTGGTAGCGTTATCCTTGCTGTTTGCAATTCAGGAGTTGAATCCGTACCATTTTTACATTCTTGACGAAGTTGATGCCTCGCTGGACAAAAGAAATTCTGAACGTTTGGCTAATCTGTTTAATAAGTATATGCAGAAAGGGCAATACATAATAATAACTCACAACGACGAGATTTTGTCAAAAGCCACAAACCTTTACGGAGTCAGCATGAATGACGGCGTTTCAAAAGTTATCAGTATGCAGGTCTAAGCAAACATTATGTCAGAAAGTCCTTTTCTTACTCTTTTTTGTCTTTCAGTCCTGAATTTACTCATGGCAGAATTGTATATTTCTAAGGATTTCTCATGATACTGTTTCAATTCAGGATTATCAAAAATGACAAGAGAGTCGTCACTTATGTAACCAACTCTAAGATTTTCTCCTTTAACAAATATTCCTGGTTGACTATCCCTAATTTCAAAATTTCCTGATTCTTTGAACTCTTCGATAATCCACGCTATTTGAAGAGAGTTCAGGAGATTATTTCCATAAATGAAATCTCCACTTATGTCTTTTCTTGCACGTGTCTCCATTTTCATTCTTTTTAGAGACATTTTTTGTTTTTAAGAATTATGGTATTTCATCCGGCATTTTAGAATGGGCAGTTTGATTTTCTTTCTTTTTCTAACCTTTTTATTTCATCTCTGTTAAGATATGCTTCCATGCCTACAAGAGCAACGTCACTGTTCATTCCTTCCCACCCTTCCACATGAGCATAATCAAATACCCAATACGTCGCAAAATTATCCGGGACTGATGTGGAGTTGTACAATCCGCGAGGCCATTTATTTTTTATTTCAATCGCTCGTGTTACAGGAACAGATTTGGAACCTCTTGATATTTTAATCTCTCTGTGCCCGCCCCCATAATTAATTTTTCTACGCCTAAAATTCTCACCTATTTTTATGGGCGGTTGTTGTGAAAGAAATGATATATTCTCTATTATGCTTAAAATTTCTTCTCCTGAGAATTTTGAGATGTTTTTCTCGCTCAATTTTATAACCAACTTTACGGGTAGATTTGTATTATTCATGTCTGTCACTTCAAATGTGTTATCTTAATTTACTGATTTGCCACTATTCTTAATTCTTCACGTGAGAAATATCTTCCCCCGACAGGACGCAATGATGCCTTGTCATGTCCCAAGGGATGTCTTGTAACAAGATAATCAGTAACATAATATCCATTACCGTTTACAATCACTTCTCTTCGTTCATAATTCCTTCTTGGTTTAACTGAACTCGCATACTGTGGAGAGATAATTATTGGATGTTTTTTTAATACTCCTAAATCGTGTTTTAGAATTTTATCTGCCACATTAGTATTTATTTTCTTCTCGCTTCCAATGCGCCGAGGCTTAAATTCAGGCATCTTATTTATAGCCAAATTGCATTTTTAAAAATTGTTGTGATTTTTTATATTATCCATAAACTTGAGGATAATATTCATCATGCACATGCGTTGAGATATCGTCTGGCACTATTTCTTTCATTAATTCCCGGATTTCTTGAAAAGTGTAAGTTCCTTCTCTCAGTATGGATCTCCAGTTCTCTCCGCTTAGCGGAATTTCCCTGTCTTTGACCGAATAAAATATTCGGTTATCTTTTTGATTAACTTCAATTTCTCTTACTTCTCTCGAGATTCTATCATCCCAATGTCTTTCGCTTACCGAAGGTATCTCATCCATGTATTGAATAAACCTTAATTGGCAATACATCTCTTCAGAACTTTCTACACCAATTTCAATCATTCCTTTATATTTTATTAAAATTTCCTTTGCCATTTTCTATTTTAGATATCACCTCCTCCCGACCATTCACCTTCCATCTATGTTTCTTCAATTAAATCTTTAATTTCTGCTGAGGTGTACTTTCCGTTTCTATACGGAAACGCAAACCTGCCTATTACTTCTTTGTCAATAACTTCATATCTAAATAAATTACCATCTCCCGCCGAATAATTTCCTCTTTTGATGAAAATACGCCTCTCTTCATCATTGTCCGGATTTTCTTTGTCCCTTATTTGTATAGGTAAACTGGAAAGATGAATTAGAAATTCTAAGTCCTTGACTATCTTTTTTTGTTCTTCCCATGTAATTTCATACGTTCCATAACTCAATGTTACTGTTCTTTTCATTTTTCCAATCTTCAACTTATAAAATATTATAAAAAAATAAAAAATAAAAAATAAATTAGTAGTAGCTTTCTCCGAATTCTTCCTTTTCAGGCTTCTTTGTTACCAATACTATCAATGCGACTAGCAATACTATGAAAATTATTGCAAGTATGATTGTAAGAACAACCACCGCATTTGATGTTTTGCCATCATATTCTGATCCTGTGAATGCAACCTTACCAACAAGTTTGTTCCCCGAGAACACATCAACACTGAAACTTCCGGATGTTTCTGGGTCTACTGTTACTGTTCTGCTGCTTCCTGCAGGCACAACAACAATATTTTCACTCAATGTAGTTGCCGAGCCGGAAACCACGAGAGTGTAAACTTTTAATTGGTTTGTTGGATTTACAAGAATCAATGCATTGCCCGATTGAATTACGTTGCTTGGCAAGTCGTTTTCAACAGCGATTTTTTCCACTCCTTTGAGTGTCAAGTCATTGTTTGAAACTTTGACTTCCATGTTGTATAATCCTGATGCCGCATCATAAGGCATTGTAAGGAAGATCCTTCCTCTTACAGTATCGCCTTCATTGTCGTCATCATCGTCATCTTCTATTGCAACTAAGTCTCCGAAGTAAGCTCTTGCGTCAAGGTTCAATTCAGGTACTGAAACAACCACGTACAAGTCATCAAGGTCATTGTATCCAGTGTTCTTCAAAACAACTTCGACAGGGAATGATTCTCCTGCACGAATTTTCTGAGTCACGCCAAATGACATTAATTCCACATTGTATGATGGGCGCTGAACTCTTAGAATTGCTTCTTCAAGCTCTGTCCTGAAATCTCCGTTCCAGATTTTTACCTTTAGCGCAAGGTCATCGCTGACTTCATCTTTGAGCTCATATGGGACTTCAAGGTGCAAAACTTTCTTGTAAACTTTTCCTTCCTCAAGGTCTCCAACAAAAAGCTCTTCTTCAGAGTCAACCTTTGAACCTTCAAGCTCTGCCCTGATTCTTACATCAGAGGCATCTTCAAGCGCTACAAAGATAACCTCCACAGAGATTTTTTCTCCTGCAATAACACTTACGTCTTCGTTGCCTATTTCATCAATTCCGTTGATTTCAACAGAGCTGATGTTTGCAATCTCGCTTGTGGCAGCGCTTACACTTACTGTTACTACAAGCAATGCAGTCATGATAGCCAGTAAAGAAACCAAAAATTTCTTGGCTTTCATTTTCTTTGTATCCATTTTAATTTTTTTAGGAACAAAGTTCCTTTCATCCTCAATCAAGAATTTGTTTATAAACTTTATGGTGATGTTGTAACTTAACAATTACAATAGTACTGAATGTGAGGAACAATCCGTGATTCCCTGCAGAAAGAAATTTGTCGAGGGAGTTAAATGCTTTGGTAAGACACCCTTTTAATTGAACCTTTTTTTATTGAATAGCTTGCAAGACCTGCAATTTTTCCGGGATACATCCTCCCCATCTTCAATACGCTTCTCTCCAGAACCGACAAAAATTTTTCATCATCTGCAATTTGTCTGGAACTTTTTATTAATTTAAGACAGTCATCGGTGTGATAACCAAGCATTGTAATTCTTTCTTCATCTAATGGGTCTAATGACCGAAATCCTTCATTATTTATCTCACCATGATATACCTGAGGCATATTAATATCAACAGCTAAAAATCCTATTGGTGGTTTAAACAATCTTATTTTTGTTTCTTTTATTTTACGATGTTTTAGTGTTAGTTCACTCTTTCCCGCAATACTGAGATTTCCATTAAGAAAATCTTCTTTGTTATGGCGATTATAAATATCTGTATCCCACCCTCTATTTGCTTGCCCTGTCCAAGCCAGAAAAAAGTTGTTGTCTCTTCTTATTCTTCTTAATTTTTCCAACTCTCTTTTTTTACTTCTTATAGTATAAAGGAGATCTGTGACAATAAAACACTCATCTTTATTTTGATAACCCACTAAAAGAGTCATCTTTTCTTATTCCATTAATGTTTTTTAAATATTATTGTAAGGAAAAATATAAAAACTTCTCTTTGATGAATTAATAATGAGATTGGAAGACAATGTCAAAGAAGAAAGAATAATTGATATTGCTTCTACTAAAAAA
>Ga0209518_1000194_pt1 | contig 82798 bp, 85 predicted proteins | sample RifGroB1_FD_183993 | JGI IMG/M metagenome (GOLD analysis project Ga0209518, IMG submission 183993) | Groundwater microbial communities from Rifle, Colorado, USA - Groundwater B1 (SPAdes) (version 2) | ecosystem: Environmental > Aquatic > Deep subsurface > Groundwater | place: Rifle, Colorado... | reverse complement strand
ATGAATCAATGCCCATATGTTCTTTAAGAGATTGGAGCTGAAAGAAAAGATCTGGTGTGATATAGTCGCCCAGGCTAAAGTGGTTCGAGCCAATTACGGTCACCAGCTCATTAGTCTTCAACTTTACAAATCTGTTTCAAACTGGTAGCTTTAATTAATGGAAGAGGATAAAAAGAAAACTGTTTTGGTAATTGAGGATGAAATTGTTTTGCGTGACCTTATTGTTGAAAAACTTGAAGAAACGAGTGTTGAGACTATAGTTGCGAGCACTGCGCAGGAGGGCGAATTGAAGATTAAGGAACAGCATCCGAGTTTGATCCTCCTTGATATTATGCTTCCCGGCGGCATGAATGGATTTGACCTTTTGGAGCAGCTAAAAAGGGATCCTATTTTAAAATCGATTCCAGTCATTGTATTAACAAATCTTAGTACTGAGCATAAAACTGCAACTGAAATTGGAGCAATCGATTATATTGTTAAATCCAATATTTCCCTCGATGAGGTTGCCCTCAAAGTAAAAAATCACCTTCAGTAGAGAGTCCTCCCCGTTTTTGTGTTAAAATCTGTGTTGCGATCGAAACAAAATTCTAACAGAATTTTGAAAGGAGGAATGATTGAGCGCTAAAGCTAAAGCGTAAGCGGGTAGCTTGTAAGCGAAATCCATTTCCGACGCGCCGAGGTGGCGAAATGGTATACGCAAGGGCCTTAAGAGCCCTCGAGTTATTACTCATGCGGGTCCGAGTCCCGCCCTCGGCACACGTTCAAATGTATAACATGGAACCCCCGGAGGACGAACAGTCTATTAAGTCAGTTAAAATTGTTGGTGAACCTCTGTACTTGAAAGGTGGGTTAAATTGAATGGAGGTCTTGTTCAGTTAAAGGTTTCAGTTTCCCTTTTTCATCAATGTGGCCTGCATAAAAACCTCCGCTTGGACAACAATCAAAGGTCATATGCATTAGACCTTTATCGGCTGCACCAGCCGGTTCACCGGGAAACAAAAGTCTATCGCAAGTTATACAAGATTCCGCAGTTTTTGTGTACTCCGTAATCCAGGCTGTGAACTGTTTCAATTCAGGTCTACCTTCAAGAGTATATTTCTGTCCGTGGTAATCAAAGTCAAACTTGCTAACACCTTTCTTGTTCGCCTTTGACATTACTATACTTGATGGTGCTTCCGGTTCCTTTCCCTCTCGCGCTTTTCTTTTCTCTTGGGAAGATCTCATCCTATCTATGGTTTCATTCACCTCTTTTGAATGTGAGGAAAAGGCCAAACCGAGACCGTTAACGGTTATTTCTTCTTTGATTTGAAATTCATTTTTGAAAAGGCCAAATGTAACGTAACCAAAACTCTTAAGCCCCCTCACAAATTCGCTACTCATTGTTGCCGATTCTCGCACTGTTTATTTGTGTTGTCAAGACTAAGGTTAATATGACTATTCAATAGTTCCAACTGTTCCGCCAGATTTCTAGCCTCGAGTGTGGTATCATTGAAGTACGAGTACAGCTCAATGAAGCTTCCCAAACTTACGATCGGATATTAGCGAGGGGGGATAAAATTTAGTAATATATATTTAGATGATGAAATTAAAAGCCATTTTCGGAATTACTTTACTTTCCGCTATTACCGGAGCTGTGATAGCATCTTTGGCAACTTCCAATTTAATAAATGCCAAAAAGCCTACCGCTCAGGATCTAATCATGGATTTCTACCAAACAGAAAATGCTGTTCATGTAAGCCCCCATAGCGTTAGGAAAAAGATGGATGTCGGTGAGACCAACTACATTTTGGTTGATGTACGCAGTCCGCAAGAGTATGAAAATGAACACATAATTGGAGCAATAAACATACCTGCCTACAAGGATCCCAATACGTCGATTTCTATAGAATCAGAGAAGGAAGAAAAAGACAGGATAATAAATTCATTCCGGGAACTCGGAAGTGAAAAGGAAATTATTGTTTATTGCTATAGCATGCCGTGCATGACGGGGAGAAAGATCGGAAAACTTCTTTCAGAGAACAATATTTATGTGAAGGCATTGGGCATAGGTTGGAATGAATGGAGGTATAACTGGGATTTATGGAATCACAATTCCGAGACTCCTACAAAAGTTGAAGATTACATTTCATCCGGTAAAGAGCCGGGCAAGCCCAATATCAAAAATGTTTTTTCTCCCTGCAAAGTGGGTGAATTGGGTTGTTAGGTATGCCTGTATTCACTATGGTGGACTTGGGTAGCTTCAAATTGATATAATAAGCGTATGCAAAAGGAGGAATTCACCCGTGAAGAAGAAGTTCCCTTATCTAGTCTTGCGTGGGTCGCGCCGCGCTATTGGACAGGCGATCGGTGAAAACTTTCGAAGTAAAATTCAGGAAAGTGTACTACTGCGTCAGGAAACCATCCCGAACTATAAAGATCTAAAGAGACAGTCCCAGAGCCACTTTTTGGAAACGCTTCGTTACTTCCCCAAATTGATAGAAGAACTTACGGCAACCGCTATTGCGGCTAACGTGAGCGTTATGGATTTGTTTTTTGCCAATACAAGGTCGCTTTATGATGCTGGTGTAGCTTCGGAAAAGGGAGAGCTTGTGATTCATGACAGATGTACGACTGTCGTGAGTTTTGGTACAGACGGTGCAATTGTCGGCCACAATGAGGATTGGGATATTAAAAATATAGATGACTTATATATTTTAAAGGCCACGATAGGGGAAGCCAAATTTATAGGAATAAACTATGTAAATGAGCTCCCAGGCTCTGCTGCATCCATGAATAGCTGGGGACTTGTTCAGGGTATTAACGAGGTGCACCAGAAAGAGACAGTTGGAATTCCTAAGAATTTCCTGGCCAGAGCAGTCCTGGAAAGCCCTACTTTGATTGAAGCTGAATCAATGATTAGAAGAGTAAAGCAGGACACAGGATTCAATCATCTTTTGGTTCAAAAAGATAAAGTAAAAAACATTGAAATTGCTGAAAGAAAAGTTAAAACGACTAATTTAACAAACGAGTCCTATGTACACACCAATCATTTTTTAACTAACTTGAAAAAATACGAAACTTACCGGACAAAAAGTTCGGAACATAGGTATGACAAAGCTAAAGAGCTGCTCCAAAATAAGATGAGCGAAAAAGAAGTTGTAAATATTTTAAGCGACCATTCGGACACAGAGTATCCAATTTGCAGGCACGATTCAACTATGGCTTCTCTAATCTTTAAACCCAAAATTGGGGAAATGATTGTTTGCTACGGCCCACCCTGCAAAGGAGAGTACGAAAAATACAAGCTTTAAATATCGAGTCGGAGTGCCCGAATCCGAACTGGAAATTTGCAATTATTTGTCATGAATTTTTACATGACAATTTTTACATAAAATTAAACATTTACCTATTTCTCTGAGGATAGTTTCCCTTCCATATCCTTTTGCAACCAAATCTGATACAGCTCCGATTTTTTCCTTATGGTCTTTATGGTGAAAATCTAGGCATTTGGGATAACTTTCCCCGCATATTTCGCAACATTTACCTTCCTTATATTCGGCTAACCATTTTACTAAGTCTTGTTCACGTTTACGTTTTAAAAATTTATGTTTAGATCTTCGTTTATTCCAGGTTTTTAAATGATAAAGCCTTTGATATTCTTTTCTCTTCTTCTCACCCACAATAGGCATGGACCCATTTTAAGTTGGTTCAAACTGTATGTCAAACTTGTCGGGGACCCGGGAATTGGACCCGGTGCCTCTCGCTCCCAAAGCGAGCATTCTACCGTCGAACTCGTCCCCGAAGAAATTTTTTACTGACAAACGAGGCGCGCTACCAGGGCCCTGACTGGCCAAGCTCCGCTTACCAACTGCGCTACACTCCGATAATTACCATGCTGAATTTTACCATATTACTATGTGCCCCCGGGTCGAATCGAACGGCCACAGCCTGTTCCGAAGACAGGAACTCTATCCGTTAAGCTACGGGGGCGAGTTTCAGCTATAATTATACCCTAGATGCTAACTATTGACGAACAAATTGAAGAGATTGAGGCCGTTTTAAGAAAAACTCCTCATCACAAGGCCACAAACGGGTTTATTGGCGCAATGCGAGCAAAAATCGCGCGTTTAAGAGATAAACAAATGGATGGTGGCGCCCTCCTTCGCCAAGGCTCCGGCGGGCAAGGAGGCTTTACAGTCAAGAAACAAGGCGATGCTACCGTTGTACTAATCGGTCCTCCTTCTGCAGGAAAATCCACATTAATAAACAAGCTCACAAATGCAGAAAGTAAAGTTGCTCCGTATGCTTTCACTACAGTCACAGTTGTTCCGGGAATGCTCAAATACAATGAAGCTTACATTCAAATATTGGATATTCCAGGGCTTATTGAAGGGGCAAAAGAAGGAAAAGGAAAAGGTAAGGAGGTATTGTCCGTTGCTAAAGGAGCCGACCTACTTGTTATCATGACTGATGTAAAAAGGATTGGCGCTTTCTCTCAAATGTACAAAGAGCTAACCGGAAGCGGAATAAGAATAAATGTGGACCCGCCGAAAGTTTTGCTAGATAAGAAAACAAGCGGGGGATTGGAAGTATTTTCTAATTTCAAGCAAAATATAGATAAAGAAACGATTAAGGAGATTGCCCGTGAATTCGGTATTAAAAACGGGACGATTACTCTTAATGAAAAAATCACTCAGGAAAGGCTTTTCGATGCCTTTTCCGTAAACCGCGTTTATGTTCCCGCAATTTTTGTTATAAATAAAGTCGATGAGAAACCAAGTTATAAAGAAAAAATCGACGGAGAGTTTGTAGCCATTAGCGCAAATAAAGATTTGGGGATTGATGAACTTAAAAAGGAAATTTGGAAGGCGCTTCAATTTGTTACAGTATATTTGGTCAAGCCGTTTGTTGATCCGGACTTCAATGACCCCATTGTTATGATCGAAGGGAACACATTGAAAGATGTTGCAGAGAAAATTGGTCCGGATTTTGCGGCCAGTAAAAAAATTGTTAAAATTTGGGGTAAATCAGCAAAATTTCCGGAACAGGAAGTATCGTTTGAAACACCGGTACTTGAAGGAATGCAGATAAGATTTCTTTGACCTTGTAAGGAGAAACCTTGCAAGGTGTATATAGTAAACAAGAATAAATATGAACTACGAGTTGATAGACAGTGGCGACGGTAGGCGCCTTGAGAGGTTTGGTGATTATATTTTGGATAGACCCGACCCTGAGGTTTTGTGGAAAAAAATGCTGGATGAAAAAGAGTGGAACAAAGCAAATGCCAAATTTGATAATAGCTGGATAAACCGTAACGTGCCTGAAAAGTGGCAAATGGACCATAATGGCATTAAATTTTGGGCTAAGCTGACCCCGTTTAAACACACAGGAGTGTTTCCGGAACAAATGGAACAATGGGATTGGATAAGTGAAAAGTTAAAAGTCAAAAGTGATAAGCATAGCTTGCCAAAAGGTGGTAAGTTAAATGTTCTGAATCTGTTTGCTTATACTGGAATAGCTTCAATTTTTGCCGCAAAAGCAGGGGCAAAAGTTACACATGTAGACGCCAGCCGCCCGGCAATTACCTGGGCAAATGAGAATCGGGATCTAAACAATATGCAAGACGCCCCGATCCGTTGGATTGTTGACGATTGTTTAAAATTTGTTGAGAGAGAAGTCAAAAGGGGAGTTAAATACGATGCAATCCTCATGGACCCACCTGTTTACGGACATGCGCCAAACGGCGATGTTTGGAATTTTAGTAAGGATTTTCCTAAACTTCTTGAAGTCTGCAAAAAAATACTGAGTGACAAACCGGTTTTTGTATTGGTAAATGCTTACGCAATTTCTTCTTCTTCAACTACTTTGGCAAATACGTTACAGGGATATTTTGGAGACCTTGGTGGTAAAATTGAAAATGGGGAATTAACACTTAAAGAAACCTCAGGTGGGCGCCTTCTCTCCACCGGCATATGGGCAAAGTGGAGTAAGTGATGTAAGCAAAGCTTGGCCATTTCTCTGAGAAATGGTAAAATGGCTTCGTAGGGCGCATAGCTCAGCGGTAAGCAAAGCTTGGCCAGTCAAAGCCCTGGTAAGCATAGCTTGCCTCGTCTGACGAGGTAGAGAAATTTCGCTGTTTAGATTATATGGGCCGTTAGCTCAGCGGTAGAGCAATTCCCTCTTAAGGAAAAGGTCGATGGTTCGAATCCATCACGGCTCACTGAAAAAGATTTCTCAGACAAATATGTGGCAGGGTGGGGACTGCCACAGATAGTTTTGAGCGAATTGAAGCCTAAATTGTATGAACATTGCAGGTGTTGGTCGGTTAGGAAAAAGTTCGAGCAGGCACTTCTTGCAAAATTGCTTAAATTTTGTAATTCATTTTTCTCAGCAGCGATTTTTTGTGCCTGAAAGGCACTCATTATGAAATGTTCTAGTGGTTCGAGCCAGTTGTTACCGTTCTGTTTTATTTGTTCTATTTTCTCTTGTAAATTAAGTTTAGTGTTAAATAATTCATTCTTTTTAACTTTATAATCTTCCTCGTTAACAATACCATCTAAATAAGTATCAAGAAGCTTACTTAACTTAATTTCTGTTGTTTGCAGTTCTGTTTCAGTCAAAGCTGTGTTTTCTATTGCTTTGACTGATTCATTACTCTTGTCCTGTTCTAATAACTCTAGCCACTTTTCTTTCCACTCGATTGGAATTGTTATGTTACGGACTGATTTTCGTAGTTGTTTGGCAAGATTAACTTCACTAATGTATTTTTGGTCACATTTACCAAACTTTTTAGTACATCTGTAATATGTAAATGTGGGAGAATTACCATTTTTATATTTTCTGCTATGCGATTCAGCAGTAATAGCACCACCACACTCTCCACATCTTGCCAAACCAATAAATGGAAAATCATGTCCGTTGTATCTCGGTCTCTCAAACCTTGATATTTGTTTTTGTATTGCCTCAAAAAGTTGTTTTGAAATAATAGGTTTATGAATTCCTTTATGTAACTCACCCTTGTAATTTAATATCCCTAAATAAAACCTATTACAAAGCATTCTTTTAATAGTGTCTACTTTTATCTTTTTATTTGATCTTGATTTAACGCCGATATTAAAAAGATAATCTGATATAGATGTAAAAGAATGCTTGCCTGTTGCAAACATTTCAAAACACTTTTTAATAATTTTGTGCCTTATAGGATCCACGACAATAGTTTTTGTTAATTTGTCGTTTAAATAACCAATTGGAGCCTGTACAGGCCAAACTCCAATTCTTACTTTGTGTTTCATTCCTCTTTTAACATTCTCTGAAAGGTTGTCAATATAATATTTTGATTGAGAGAATGCGATATTGAGTACAAATTTACCTTGTGGTGAGTTCTCAAACCAAAATGAGGGAAATTTTAGATCAATTAGGCGTCCAGTATCTAATGAGTAAATTATTTTTCCACCATCCACTGAGTTTCTCGCAAGTCTATCTGGATGCCAACTGACTATCCCTTGAGCCTCACCTTTTTCAATTCGCTTTAGTACATCGTTAAAGTATGGTCTGCCAGGAATTTTTGCAGTTCGTGATTCTATTACAAAATCTAAAATTTCTAAGTTTTGTTTCTTGGCAAATTCTTTGAGTTCCGCAATTTGTGCATCTATTGAAAGAATTTGCTTGTCTTTCTCATCTGTTGATTTTCTACAATATCCAATGTATTTCATGGTAATTAGTTTATTTTTTCTTTTTGCTCTTTGTTTTGTTTTTTTACTCCAGACCCGCAGGTCTGAAAAATTTTAGTTTGTACAGAAACTTGTGTTATAATACAATTGAATATGGAAAATCCTATTGAAAATGGCCAGTCGCTTGTTGAATTAAATTTAAAACTTAAAAAAGTGACTGGCGCATTTATGTTTGATGAAAAACTTCAGAGAATAATTACTGGCCCGCTACTTGTTCCACATGATTTAAATGTGTTAAATACTAAATTTTTGGGACCCTCAAAGCCAAATGAAAAAACTGCTACAGTATTGAATAATTTGGCCGAAAAATATACTCCTCTAGAAGTTAATAGAGACACAATATTAACGACTGAGGTCATATCAAATCTCCGTAAATTGTCTTTGTTGATAAATTTGGCATCTGATCTTCAAAGTTCTGGTGTAGATGTTGCTGAAACGCTTACGAATGTTGAGTCTAAACTTAATCAATCAGAGTTAAATTCTTTAGTTTCTAGCGAAGAAATGTATAGAATTCGTAATCATAAAATGGATTTGAATGTAACTAATTTTCCATCAAGCCTCTTAGATAAAAATCCACAACTTAAACTTGATCCTGCATACAGCACTTTTGTGGAAGATATCAAATCTGGAAAATCAATTGATGATATAGCTTTGAAACTAAAGAGTGAACACACAAATGAGCATACAGAAGTAACTTTTGAACCAGCTCAGGTATCTGGTCTCAAACCTATATATGGCCTGAATGGAGTATAAATAATTCTCCATCTGAGTTATATTACTCCAAATCAATTTTTCTGTTCAAATACTTGTTCTCGCGCTAGCACTTGGGTAGTTGCTCGACAGGGCAAATTGCGACTGAAATGTGTCTTGGGTTACCGTTGCGGTAGCCGTTACCGCAAACCGTCAACTGTTAGACCGCAATAAGGCCGTGAATACGGCCAGTTGACGGTATTTGTTTTGGTGCTTACGGTAACCCGTCAGGCTTCCGTTCTTGTGTGATATAATTGCCGTAGCTTTGTGTTCTGTTCTTTAGTTTGGCTTTAGCCAAACAACAAAAAATCGCGCTGAGTTAAAATGTTGTTAAGCGAGCCCCGCAGGGGCGAGCTAAGCGAACCGCGAAGCGGTGAGCGAGGTGTTCCGAGTCGTTTGGAAATCAGTTCGAATTTGTTCGTAACAGATCACACAGTTTTTGGATAAATTAAGCCTCAGCAAATTGTAAAAAATGGCAGCACCCCAAGTGGACTCGAACTTTTTAAATGGCGACAAGATCACGGCCATTTTTAAATATTCTCCAATAAAGGTAAATTACAGGTAAACCAATAATCGTCAGTATTACTAAAGCTTTTGCCGGTCCAAGCGAATCAGCCAGACCACCCAACACTAAACTCATCAAGGCGAAACCAACACTGCCCCCAAGTGAATTCAGGGAACTCATTGTTGCTCGCTGATGGTTACTAAACTCATGTTGCATCAAGGTTTTTTCGGCAACACTACCTACACCATACAAAAGTGAAGGAGTTGACATTAGGAGTGGAGAAAACGCTGTGGGGAATAATAAAGAAACAAAGCTAATCACTTTTCCATATACACTATCAAACAAGAGAATTGTGACCGCTTTGAATTTACGGATAAGTTTACCACTGAAATAAAAACTTAATGCTGCCCCAAAACTTGGAAGGGTTTTTGAAATACCTATCGCCCAAATCGGCCAAACCGTGAGAACGAATGCAGAAGTAAATTCCCATTTTAGCTCACTGATTGAATAACTAAGAATTGAAGCCAAACTTAAAAGCCTTAGTTTCTTATTGGAAATAAATAATGAAATAGCCTCTTTTATATGTACCAACAAATTGGTATCCAGTTTTTTTCTGAAATGTGGTTCAACCAAAAAATAACTAACAAAAAGTAAGGAGGCTTGGATTATAACAGTAAACCATAGAAGATAATGAAATGAAAATATAGCAATCAGACCACTCAAAACGGCCGAAATTCCCATTGCCAACTGCTCAGTTGAACTTACTTTGCCTTGAAACTCATCATAATTGTCTTCTTTATGTTCATCCGCCAGAGTGTCATACAACAACGCATCGTTATTACCACTGTAAAAGGCTCGGGATAATCCTTCAAAAACTGCACCGACAACAAGCCACCAATAAGAAAGACCAATCGCATAAAATACAAAAGCTAGTACACGTGCCCACGATCCTAAAACAACAGTATATTTTCGACCAACCTTGTCCGACCAGATACCCGTAGGAACTTCAAAGAGGGCACTGGAAAGCATAATTATGCCAAAGACACTCGTACCCAGTGTGTATGAACCCGATACTTTTGAAAAATAAATGATAGCAAGCGGGGCAAACATGCTAAAACCTATCAAAAAATTGAATATCGAAAGTAATCTAATATTTTTCTGGAACATGATTTGATTATACCAATTTCAAAACGAACAATAGAAAACTGAGATTAAGAAACTGTATAGTTGTAATTGAGGTTGAACATACTTTTCCAATCTTTTGCTATATCCACAAACTCGGTCATACTTTGGTTCGGGATAATGTAGGGGCAGTTCACAAAGCCCTTGTAATCGTTTGCATAGCAAATCAGGAAAAGGTCGATGGAGACTGCATCACTTTGCACGAATCCATCTGGGCTCACTTATTTTTCGAGAAAATTTAGCTTCAGGATTTTGGTAAAAATGACCCCACCCCCAATGGATTCGTACTTTTTACATACTTTATGAAATGGCCTGTATAATATAGCAGTGAGCCTTGCTAAAATCATTATCAAAATAATTGCCGCTATTTTGGCCGTGTTATTTTTAATTGCTCTGCTGATCTTTATATTGGTTACAGACTTAGGTGGTTTGCAGTCATCCAAACTTAAGGATGGAGATGCTAGAAGGGCTCAAAAAATTGAAGCCATTCGTAAAGATAAAAATAACTGACAACTGTATTCTAATACAGATTTGGGATTTTCACTGACGATTCCACCTGAAGCAACTGTGCGCGAAGCCTCCTTAGTAACTGCGGGTAGTTTTGGAGAAGATATAGATTTCGATGATAATCGAAAATTAATCATAGATACTGTGGATGGCCCTGAATGTATTCAAATTGGCACACTAGACAACATAAAGCGTGTACGGCGTGTTCCCGTTAGTAAAGATAGAACAAATATATACACCATTGAAAATATATCAAACCTCCGAAGTTACCTATCTAACAAAAAAATAACATTAGATGGTTTTGAAAATACCAAACTGTTAAAAATGAGTGACTATACTTACTATTATCCAGGTGAAAAGCAATTATTGTTTGAAATTTCTGGAGGTAGATCAATCGAATGGTTTCTAAATGACAACGTCTTTCCCTTTACCCATATTGATTCAGCTGAAGGGAATCAAATCAAACTACTTCAATTTGATATCTTAAAAACTGTAAAGTTTTCTAAATAATTTAGATCTTCAAAAATAAGAAACATCTGAAGCCAAACCGTTAAATTGTAGTTCGGCAAAGTGTACTTAAACATCAGTTTCCAATTTTTTATTACATCCACTAATTGGGCAATGACATCGTTCGGGATTGCCAAACGGCTGTTCACAAAGCCCTTGTAATCGTTTGCTGTGATAGTCATAAACAGGTCGATGGAATAGAATATCCCGTCTTGACTATCATATATCGATATATGATAGTTAGGTATGCCACATGTTTCCAAAAGAAAAATAGAACCCAAGATACAAAAGTACACTCTCGATTCGCTTACCTTCCTTCTCAAGGATCTGAATAATATTTCAGATACAGAAAAATTCCTGACCTCTGTTCTGTCTGAAACCGAAACGCTTATGATTGCCAAACGAGTAGTTGCGGCTTTTCTTCTTAGACATAATATCGATTCGGTCAAGATACAAGACCTGTTAAAACTAACTCCGGCCACAGTTTTAAGGTTAAAACTTTGGATCCTGACGCATAAGGAAGGTTTTGATGTCATATTCGATAAACTGGAAAAACGAAGGAGAAACAATACGGTTAAAGAAATTTTGTTTAATATTCTTGACTACGCCATTAAAGCCGGCTCGGGCAGGGTTCCCGATTTATTTAAAAAGGAGTTTCGTAAAGGTCAACTTCGTTAAGACTATCATATATCGATATATGATACGAAGAGAGAATGGGCGTTTACTAAACCTTCGTGATAAAATAGGCATATGTCAACGATTGAAAATCTGGAAAAAGAGATGGAGAAAATAAAAGCGAGGAATACGCGTGTAGAAGACGACAAAGCTTGGGAAACAAGCTGGACCAGAAGGATTTTTATTTTTGTCTCAACTTACGTTTTAGTCTCAATATTATTTATTGTGATTGGTGTTTCAAAGCCATTTTTAAGCGCCATAATTCCGGCCGCTGCCTATCTCGTCTCAACCCTTTCTTTAGGAGTCCTCAAGTCCTGGTGGCTAAGTAAAAAGAAATAATATTACACAGTTTTATTAGAGTGAATCAAAAATCGCTAATGCTACCCTTGCTTCGCGAATTATAATCCTGTGCATTGGAGTGCAAAAAGTTGCGATGGGTGCGGTTGCCCGGCCTTTGGCTAAATAGACGGCTGGAGATTTAATTTATTTTCAATTTTTTCAATCCGTTCGTCGTGGTCATTAACTTTACGGTTAAGATCTGAAAACATAACCACCTCTTCTCGAGTAGCTTTAAGTTCTCCCATGATCTCATCCATTTTTGAATAGAATTCATCCTTTGTCGGCAGATGTTTGATATCTTCTTTTGTGGCCAGAAATGTTTCAGTCTGCTCCTCCAGAGTTACCTTGATTAATTCTTTGAAAGCTTCGAAGTCACTTTTTGTTAACGTCATAACATACATTAAATACCGTGGAGGCCTAACGGTCAAGACCTGGAACAAAAATTTATAGATTGGCACCCTGTAAATCTTTAATTAAGGCAATCGTACTTTGATTATCATATATCGATATATGATATGGAGCGCGAGCGGCTGCGCCCTTCCGTAGCTGATGGCGAAGGAGGGAACGAGCGCAACAAGAATTGGCGAGCGAAGGAACGAAGGGGCGGAGCGAGCGCGCAAAGGTGATCAACGATGCGCTCTTGACCCCGCCGAAATGGTTAGATGGAAAAAGTGGTAATGTGGCACCCTGCAAAAATCCCCCACAGCTGGTTCGATAGTCTCTCCGGAGCGAGGATTTTTGAGGTTTTGAGGAAAAACGTTCTCAAGAAGGCTTGAGGGTTCTATACTCAAGAAACTCGATTTCGAGTATACGATTGTAACAAAATGGTGCTAAGGCTACCCTTGCACTGCAAATTATAATCCTGAGCAATGTCGAAGGACGATCTTGCCATCCAGCTTTTGTTAAATCTTCGTGGTAAAATATTGCTATAGCGAACTCATAAGGACATTCTAAGCATGCAAATATTTCTAGATGAAACAGGTCAATTGTCAAAGTCTACAGATGGAGAGTATTTCATTATCGGAACTTTTACGGTCGGAGACCCAAGAAGAACCCAGAAAAGGTTTGTGTCTTGGAGACAATTTAAATTTCCAAAGAAACTCAAAAATCTTTCCGAGATAAAATTTTCAAATAGTGGAATAGATGACGATTTGCGTCTTAAAACACTAAAGGAGATAACTAGATTGGATGTACGAATAAGATATGGGTTTATAAGAAGAAAGAATATTCCCTTAGATTTTCGCTCAAAAGGTAGGGTGCGTACAGGACATTTATATACAGAAATCGTTTCAAACATACTGGAATCATATTTGCCAATTACAGATAAAGATTTTAGGATCTTTTGCGATAACAGGAATCTGAAAAGTCTTAAAAAATCCGAATTTAAAAGTATCATATCGACTAAGTTAATTTCGAGACTTGCCCCAAATCCAATAATTCAAATTGAAATGCTAGATTCTACGACCAGTCCAAATATTCAGATTGCCGACTGGATATGCGGAGCTTTGGGTAGGTATTACAACAAAAAGAAACTAGGTCAAGAATGTTTTGATATTTTAAAAAATAATTTATTGGATGAAGGAATCGAATTGTTTAAAGATTATTGGTCTAAAAACCAAAAAACTCAATCCGAGGATTGAGTAATTTCTGGTGTAAGCAATGTCTTAAGCGATGGTATTCTTTAGCTTTAACATCCTAGATATTCTAGGGGAACACCAAAGCACCACTTAAGTTATTAGTATATGCTTACAAGGGTAAGCATATACCTTGAGTAGATACTTGTCAAGGGCTAGTGAGGCTAAATCGCCACAAATTCCGACAGTTTACGCTCGGGGCTTTAGTTTGAACAGTTAAATTTGTAGGGTGGCACCCTGTAGGTTCAGGAATATCATATATCGATATATGATATGGAGCGAGCGACGGAATCGGAGCGAGCGCGCAAAGGTGATCAACGATGCGCTCTTGACCCCGCCGAAATGGTTAGATGAAAAAAGTGGTAATGTGGCACCCTGCAAAAATTCCCACAACTGGCATAACAACCTCTCCTGAGCAAGTATTTTTAAGGTTTTGAACAAAAACGTTCTCAAGAAGGCTTGAGGGTTCTGCCAATGTAACAAAATTGTGCTAAGGCTACCTTCACTTTGCGAACGATCCTGCCACTTAAAAAGTGGTAAAATAGCTCAGGATGACACGTACCGTTGAAGCCGACTCAAGAATCGTTATAGATAGACTTCTTAGGGAAGCTGGTTGGGATATTGAGGATAAAACTCAAGTTTCCACTGAAGAGCCTGCAGCAGACGGTCGCGCTGATTATCTCCTTTTAGATTCACGCAGTAGACCTTTGGCTATTATCGAAGCCAAAAAGTTTTCTACAAATCCTAATTTAGCTCAGGAGCAGGCAAAAGAATATGCAAAATCAATTAGTGCTCCATTTATTTTCCTATCTAATGGTGAAACAATTTTCTTTTGGGATTACAAAAATGCAGGAGCAAGACAAATTGACTCTTTCTATAACCGCGAAGACCTAGAAAAGAAAGATATATTATCTAATCAAATTAAACCATTGGAGGAAATTCCGATACCTGTTAAGTTTTATCATTTTAACAAAGAAATCATTGTTAGACCGTATCAAAAAGAGGCAATTCAAGCTATTGATAAGACTATTTCTAAAGGTAAACGTAGGATGTTAGTGGAAATGGCAACAGGAACAGGAAAAACATTAACAATAGCAATAATTCTCAAAAGATTGTTTGAGGCTGGTGTAGCTCAAAAAGTTTTATTTTTGGTAGACCGTAAAAACCTTGCTGAGCAAACAAAAGAGGTATTTACAGAATACTTAAAAGATTATCCTACAAAGGTTTGGTACGGAGGTAAGCCAAAAGAGTTAGGAAGAATTGTTATTGGAACACTGCCTACAATATCTTCACAGTTAGAAAGATTTTCTCCAGGGCATTTTGATGTCGTTATAACCGATGAGTGTCATAGATCTATTTACAACCTTTACAGAAACGTACTTAATCATTTCGATGCACTTCACATTGGCTTAACAGCTACTCCGAACTTGGGCCATTATGAATATGTAAACGAAAAGGAAAAGAAGTTAGTTAGAAACACGTACGAATTTTACGATTGTTGGAACCATGCGAGTATTAGTGGAGAGCCCACGTTTGCTTACGACATTGTCGACGGAATAAAAGATGGTTTTTTGGCAAAATATAGTATTTATCTGGCAAAAACTAGAATTACTGTTCAGGGCGTAAATTACGAGGGAATTGACTATAAACCCTCTGACCTTGAAAGAAAAATTACTATTCGATCAAGAAACAGATTAATGGTGGAAGAATTCAGACTTCACGAAACACAGCTAGGTGGTAGTCACCCAAGAAAAACATTAGTTTTCGCAGTTACAAAAAATCATGCAGCTCAACTTAAAGAACATTTTGACGCAGTATTCCCTGAATATAAAGGTGAATACGCAAAAATAATTACTTCTGATACACAAAATTCAGACCAAATTCTCGCAGATTTTAAAAAACAACCTTTTCCAATCTGTTTAATTTCGGTAGGAATGCTTGATACAGGGGTTGATGCGCCATGCGTTGAAAATATTGTGATGATGAGGCCAACCATTTCAGCAATTCTTTATCAACAAACCAGGGGGCGCGGTTCACGTCTAGATCCCAAAATTAACAAAGACAGTTTTTTGATTTATGACTTTGTTGATAATGCCGCAAGGTTTAATGATCCAATGCTTGCCGACGCTGTACCTGGGGAAAAAATGCTTCCCGCTGATTTTACACAACAAGTTGAAGAAGAAAGAAAAAGAAAGCCTTTCGATTTTATTATTGTTCCTGAAAGTGAGATGTCTGACGAAATCACTTCAAGAGAAATAATTAATATTGGCCCTGAGGGAATGGCGGTTGATAAGAAAACATACACAGAAAAATTTGCGCAAACTATTAAAACAATGGAAACCGAACCCATTGTCCAAAAAATTTTAGAAGATAAAGTGTTAAATAACGAAGAAATTCAAAAATTGATGGAGAAGTTAAACGCTCCAGAATATTATTTTAATCAAGAAAACCTACAAGAAGCATACAAAGAACCATCGGGATCGGTAATTGATTTCATTAAAGCCGTATTTGGTAAATACAAATTTCCAACTAGAAAAGAAAGAGTGGAAGATGCCTATTCATCTTGGCTTAGACAGAAAAATTTCTCAGCCGAACAAACAAAACTTCTTGTTCAGCTTAAAGATAGATTTGTAGCTGGGGATACAGAAATAACAGCTGAGGATTTTACAAAACAGCCATTCTCTTCTCAGGGTGGTATTAGTTACGCACTCTCAATTTTTGGAGAAGACAAACTTAAAGAAACTCTTGAGGAAATGAACCATTCAGTTTTGATATAAAAAATGACAAAAGACGAATTGCAAAATACAGTTGATAAATTAGCGGACAAATTTTTTGCCAACGGGGTTGTTACGCCTACAACTTATATTGAACAAATAAGTTTTCTATTTTTCGCCAAAATGCTGGAAGAAGAGGAAAATGGCAGGATCCAGGCCGCAAAGTTGGCAGGTAAAAATTACAAATCCATATTTGACGGAAAGAATGAAAAATATAGATGGTCAATTTGGTCAGTAATGCCGGACACACAAGCAATGTTTAAGTTTGTTCGTGACGATCTTATAACTTTTTTCCAGACAGGAATACAAGATCACGAAGATGTTAAAAAATTCTTCCTAGAGGTACACTTTTTCATTCCCGATGCAATTTTGCTTTCCGAAGTAGTGGACATTATAAGTAAAATTGAATTTAGTAAAATTGATGCTGACATAAAGGGTGACATGTATGAGCATCTTACTAGTAGACTTGCAACGGCTGGCAGAATCGGCTCATTCAGAACTCCAAGACATATAATTCGCACAATTGTAAAAATGGTTGATCCAAAAATCGGTCAAACGATTTGTGACCCAGCTTGTGGTACTGCTGGTTTTTTACTTGCAGCCTACGAACATATCAAATCTCAAAATTCAAAAACAACTTTAGAATATACCACATTAGAAAATGGAGACAGCTATCAAAAGGGTAAAGGCGATTTATTGGGTGAAAAAGACTGGATCAAATTAGAAAATGAAACATTTTGGGGTTTTGATGTAACCCCTGACAGTATAAAAATTGCAATTATGAACATGCTTCTCCATGGACTTGCCGCTAAAAATGTTTATAGACGTGATTCGTTAGCGGGAACTGCTGATCCAGAGGAAGAAATGAGTTGGAATGTAATTCTGGCCAATCCGCCATTTGCAGGTGATGTTTCTGTTGAGCGCCTAAGAAGTGTTTTACCAATCAAGGCCAAAGATTCATCCGTTCTATTTGTTGGGCTTATGATTGAATCCCTTAAACCTGGTGGAACTTGCGGAGTTATTGTGAACGAGGGCTTACTTTTTGGTAGAAACAAATCGGGAGTTGCACTTAGGAAGATGCTTTTAGAGAAAATGGACCTACAAGCCGTGGTGTCTTTACCTCAGGGAGTATTTAATCCATATGCAGGTGTAAAAACAAGTTTCTTAATTTTCAAAAACACTGGTAAACCAACACAAAAAGTTTGGTTCTATGAGGTAGAAAACGATGGTTATACAAAAGGAACAAACAGAAAACCAGATCCAACCAAAAATGACCTTCCAGACGTGCTTTCCAAGTGGCCAGAGAGAAAAATTTCAGATAAAAGTTGGTTAGTAGGTGTAGAAAAAATAAAAGAAAATGACTTTATTTTAAGTTCAAGCACATACAAACCAGAAGATTTGGGAGAAAAACAAAATCTTCGAGAACCAAAAGAAATATTTATAGAGATTGGAAAAGTAAATCAAGAAATGCAAAAAACCCTTTTGGGTCTTAAAAATTATGTTGGCAATTGATTATAAATCCGAAAGGACAAAAGATACTTCAGATATTCTCGATTCGACTCATCTAAAAAAAGTTGTTATTGCTGGACCCGGTACTGGTAAAAGCTATCTATTTGCTGAACTAATTAGGAAGAAACGAGAACAAGGAAAATCTGATTTCTTAGCAATAACTTTTGTTGGAAAATTGGGAGATTCACTTGCAGATGATTTATGTGGCCTAGCAAAAACAACTACAATGCACAGTTTTGCAAGAGATTTTGTTCTGAAATACTGTAAAGGTTGGAATTATTATCCACGAATGCTTGAACTGATTGCTGAAGACTTAAAACAAGAAGGAATCAAAGAATTTACAATTGGCGACGAAAATTATGAAGAAAAAACTAAATATTACAAAGCTGTTGGTGATGCAGACGTGGTACATTATGCGGTTCAAATCTGCAAAAAAGACGAGAGCAAAACACCGATTTTCGATCTAATATTAGTTGATGAATACCAAGATTTTAACGCTATAGAATCTGAATTCGTTGATCTTTTAGCGGTAAAGAGTGAAATAGTTATTGTCGGTGATGATGATCAGGCACTATATAGCTTCAAAGGGTCATCACCTTCGTTTATAAGAGAGAAGTACGACTTGGGTAACACATATTGGGAAAGTCATACACTCCGATTCTGCTCTCGTTGTACTGAGGTGGTTATTAAATATTTTGATGCAATTGTTGATAAATATAATCTCAAAAACTCATCCGAATTAGATCCAAAGAAAAGAAGAGTAGAAAAGAAATACATTTGCTATATGCCCGACAAGGAGTCGGATTCAAAATTAAATCCTAAGATACATCTTATAAAAAACTGCCCAGTTGGGATGATTGCACGCAAAATAAGACATCAATTGGCCGAGATGGCTAAAAATCAAAAGATAAAAGATATATTGGTTATAGGGGAAGCGCGTAGTTGTCAGACATTACTTAAAACCGTTGGCCAGCAATTAAAAAATTATGGATTCAAAAATGTTGATCTCAGAGACAGTATTGATGTTATACCACTGCAACAAGATATTGTCGACGCATATAAGTTTATCGTAAACGATGCTGAATCTTTACTCGGATGGAGAATTTTAAATAACCCAATTGAGGCAGACAAAAATGGACATTTAAAAAATGCTAAAACTTTAAATACCATTATTAATGGTTCGCCATCGGATTTAAAAAAAATTAGTCAGACCGATATTCAAATACTTGAAAACACCATTGAGAATTGGAAATTTTATTTAAATAAAGATAAATCTAAAAAAGATCAAGCCAAGGTGCCAGACGAACCAACTCGTTGTGATCAGAATGAATTGATTAGAAAAGATGTCCTTACTCGTGAGTTAAAAAGTAACAATCTTAGCTTATCCCGACCGCTTTCCAATCTAAACATCACCATATGTAATGTTTTAAATTCTAAAGGTCTGAGTGCCGATGTTGTATTTCTAATTGGTTTTGATCAGGGTAGATTTCCATTAAAAACTGAGGTCTCAGATAGCGAGGTATACCAAATGTTAGTTGCTTTAACCAGAGCAAAGAAAAGAGTCTATCTTATAAATACTATTGATAGAAAAGTATCTGATTTCTCAAACTGTATGACAAAAGATGAATGGAATATCGAAACCGTAGATACTATAAAAAATGACTAACTGGCCAACAAAAAAATTAGGAGAAGTTGCAGAAGTTTCCTGGGGAAATACTTCAATAACAAAGGCATCTTATCTTTCTAAAGGATATGCAGCATATAGTGCTACAGGTCCTGATGGCTTTCTTAAAGATTTTGAATACGATAGGCAGGCAATAGTTCTTTCGGCGATTGGCGCCAAATGCGGCAAGTTCTTTTATGCACAGGGGAGATGGACAGCCATTAAGAACACAATTGTTATTTATCCCAAAATTTCAAGTTTGGATGTTAAATTTTTATTTTATTATTTAAATCCCTCTTTATGGCCGGTATCTGGAGCCGGGCAACCATTTATTACCATGGGCGGGGCCCAGAAAGTTGAGATAAAAATACCCTCAACTAAAATTCAACAAAAAATTATAAAGAGATTGGATGCAATCAGGAAAGCCCAAGAACTTTGCGACACTCAAATTCAAAAGATCGAAGAACTTTTTGTGTCACAGTTATTTAAAGAGTTTAATTTTAACAAAGATCTAGACCTTAAAAAATTAGAAGACGTCGCAACAATTACTTCAAGTAAGAGGATCCATCAAGGCGATTATGTTGGAAGTGGAATAGCATTTTACAGAACGAAAGAAATAGTCGAACTTAGTCAAAACAAGCCAATCTCGTTAAATTTATATATCTCGGGAGATCAATTTAACAAAATCAAAAACCAATTTGGAATACCAAAAAAGGGTGATATATTAATTTCTGCAGTGGGAACAATAGGTATATCATGGGTTGTTTCAGATGATAGTGAGTTTTACTTCAAAGATGGTAATTTATTATGGATAAAAGATTTCAAAGAAATTGAACCTACCTATCTGAAAGATTTCCTTGATTACAGTTTTAGTTCTGTATCTGGATTGGCTGCTGGGGGAGCATATAAAGCTCTAACGATAATTAAATTAAAACAATTCCAGATACCACTTCCACCAATCGCAAAACAAAAAGAAACTATCGAAAGACTAGATGCAATTCAGGATTACAAAAACCTTTTGCTCAGACAAAAATCTCTCCTCAAAGAACTCTTTGACTCTGTACTTTATAAAAGTATGAATGGGGAAATGGACTAATATGAAAAAATACGATTTTATTATTGTTTTATGTGCAAGCCGAATTAACAATGGTAAGTTTGATGACTTGGAAGAAAAAAACGGAATGTATTTAGGTGGGGATGATCGCATGAAAGCTGCTTTGGATTTAAATGACCAGACTAACAAATTTATTGTGGTAGGTGGGGGTATGGAAAAAGAAATAAATGAAAGATGGCTCAAAACCGATGATATGTATGAATATTTGCTTAATAATAGTGTAGATTCTAGCAAGATTATTAGAGTAGCTTCTGAACCAGATACCACTGGAAACATGAGGGCAATATATAAATGTTTGCGTGAAGTTGTAAATAACAAAAGAGTAGGTATTTTGACTAATTATTACCACATACCAAGAGCTTTAAGATTTGCGGAAGATATTTTTGTTGAAGAAAATGTAAGGTTTATTCCCATAATTGCAGAGTCGTCAGTTAATACTTTTCCGTTTAAATATTGGCCTCAGTTAATCGTAAGAACCCAGAATGAAGTTAAAGGGCTAACAGACTGGAACAAGGGAATTTATAATCACCAGGATAAACCAAAACAAGAATGGCTTGGAGAGATTAATAAAAAGGACCTTAAAAAAATAAAGTAAACTTATCACCCGTCGGGTAGTCCTACTTATTTTGTATATTGATAAACTCCATAGGTAAAAATTCCTTTGTTGAGGGGTACGTTTACCACACCCGTTAGATCAAAAACACTTTGAATAAAATCGGTAGTATCACGCGTCATTAGGAATATGTTTCGCTTGTATTGTTTTAATATTGCCCCAAGAAATAAATCCGTAACATTTAACGATGCCCCGTCAATTCCATATTCTTGTATTAATTCGTAAATAATTTCAAAAGTTCGCGGTATTGGGGTTATTGTTGAGTCAATGATATCAGCTATAAGCTTGGATTTTTCCTGATACTTAGTTTCACTCGCGGACCCCTTCAAGATTTCATATTTAACTAAATCTATTGTAGCTATTGTGACATCTGCTTCTTTTAATTCATTAAAGAACTTTGTGAACACACTGGGCTTGGCAGCAAAATCTCTAAATACATTGGTGTCTAATAGAAGATGTTTGTTACTAAGCGAAGTTGTGAGAGTCGGTGAATAAAATGTCTCCATTTTTTATTCTTTTTTCGCGCAAATATTTGACTTCTTCTTCGAAACTTTTATTTACCTTCTTGGCAACTTTTTCTATTTCTGTTTGATTTATAAATTTTTTGTTTTTAGGTTTGGGTAACATCGTCAGATCCTCCTAATTTCATATTACATTTTTGACCAAACAGTGTCAATGAAGTAGTATAATTGCTTCAGTAATAGCCCCAATATGTTAACAAAAACTGATTTTAGAAATCATATAGAGTGCCCGATATTTTTGTGGCTTACTAAAAAGCGGCCGGATTTACTACCCCCGCAAACCGAAGAACTCAAAAGAATATTCGCACAAGGTAACGAGGTCGACGCGTTGGCAAGAAAATTATTCCCTGGTGGTATAGAAGTGCAGGGTTTTAACAAAGCAGGTGCGGTACACACCGAGGAGCTGATGGAGAAGGGGGAAACGATTTTATTTCAGCCCACCGCGATTTCCCCCGACGGATTGGAAGCCAAAGCGGATATTTTAAAAAAAGGAAAAGGTGATTCGTGGGATTTGTATGAAGTCAAGATGTCTGCGGAAGTTAAAGAAGAACATTTTTATGATGTTGCCTTCCAAAAAATTTGTTTTACAGACGCAGGGATAAAGATCGGCAAAACTTTTTTGGTTCACTTGAACGGGAATTATGTACGCCGCGGCGCAGTTGACCCCAAACAATTATTTAAGATAGAAAATATTACAGCTAAGGTTGATTCTGTAATTGACCAAACCAGAGAACGAATCGCAGAGGCAGAGAGCGTTATAACGGGCGCAGAAACAATCGATGAACTTTTGATACAAAAATGCCACAGTCCCGAAAAGTGTGATTATTTGGAATATTATATTCACGGATTTCCCGAGGCATTTTTGATAGCTGATAAAATTTTCGATAGGCACTTAAAAGCATTATTAAAAAGAGGAATAATTGACGCCGATAAAGTTTCCCCCGAAATACTTAAAAAGATTGGATATGTTCCCGAAGTTCCTTTTAGAGAGATAAATAAAGAGGGGATTAGGAGCGAACTTTCTACTTTAAAATATCCTTTGTACTTTTTTGACTACGAAACTTACAGTTACCCGATTCCCCCTTTTGACGGAACTAAGCCTTTTCAGCAGATTCCGTTCCAGTATTCTTTGCATATAAAAGAAACTCCCGATTCTGAATTATTACACAAGGAATTTTTGGCGAGAGATTATAAAAATTCCATGGCTGAGCTACTTAAACAGTTAAAAAATGATTTTGGCACAACGGGAAGTGTGCTGGTTTGGTACTGCCCTTTTGAAATGGCCAGAAATGTCGAAATGGCCGCGACGTATCCGGAATATGCAGATTTTTTGAATGATATTAATTCCAGAATTTTTGACTTGATGCTGATATTTAAATTTAAGAGAAATTTATATCTGAATAGTAGATTTAATGGAAGCGCTTCGCTCAAAAAAGTATTGCCGGTTGTTTGCCCCGAGCTTTCGTATGACGACCTGGAAATTCATGAGGGTGAAACCGCCTCCGCCAGCTGGCCGATTCTTGCTGACCCAAAGACTTCTGCCGAGAAAAAAGAAAGTTTGGCAAAGGCAATGCTTGAATATTGCGGCCGCGACACCATGGCGATGGTTGCCATAATGGAACATTTGGAAAAGGAGATAGAAAAAGGGTAAATTTCCTCTTGACTTCGGTATATCTTCGGTATAGTTTAAAATATGATCGATAAAGAAATTGAACTGACAAAAATTGCAATCTTCAAAGGTAAAGATATTAGACGCGATATTTATAAAAATGAATGGTGGTTTTCTGTTGTGGATGTGATTGAGGCGCTAACGGACAGTGTTAAACCAAGGGTTTATTGGAATGCAATGAAAACCCGTGTTAAAGCGAGTGAAGGTGTTGAGTTGTCTACATTTTGTAGACAACTGAAGCTGACATCCTCTGACGGTAAAAAATATAAAACTGATTGTGCCAATACAGAATCCCTGTTTCGTATTGTTCAATCAATTCCTTCCCCCAAAGCAGAACCTTTTAAACGTTGGTTGGCAAAAGTAGGGTACGAAAGAATTCAAGAAATTGAAGACCCGGAACTGGCAACAAAACGAACACGGGCGCTTTATAAAGCAAAAGGATATCCTGATACTTGGATAGAAAGACGTATGCGTGGAATTGAAATAAGGGAAACATTAACTGATGAATGGAGAAAACATAATGTTAGCAAAGATGTTGAATACGCAATTCTTACAGCAGAAATATCTAAAGCGACTTTTGGAATAACTCCATCGGAATATAAAAAGCTGAAAGGCTTAAAAAGGGAAAATTTGCGGGATCATATGAATGATTTGGAACTTTTGTTTTCCCAATTGGGCGAGGCGGCAACAACCGAAATTACAAAAGTAGAAAACCCAATGGGACTGGCGGAAAACAAATCCGTTTCAAAACGCGGCGGTAATATTGCTGGGGGAGCAAGGCAAAAACTTGAGAAAGAAACCGGAATGAAAGTAACAACTTCTAAAAATTATTTACCGAATAAGCATAGCTTATTTTCAAATAAGCGAAGCTTGTCACTTCGTGGTAAAAATCTTAAAAAATTAAAGTAATATAACCACCTCAAATGGCCTTTAAATTTTTAAAAGTCCCTTTATATACCTCTGAACTCCGGTGAAATAATTATTAATTTGATTTTGGTCAATTTTGACTACGTATGCTTCAATCGAAAAACTGTTGGTTATTTTTTTATTTTCCGTATCCGCCAAGAATAATGATTTTGTATAAATTCCGGTATTTTCGGGGGCGGCAGCTTTAAATACAATTAACCCCAGCCGGGTTGGCTCAATTTCTTGGAATGAAAATGGCTTGATAGTAAAATCAGAAGATTCGCTTCCTATGGAAATATTGTTTTGTGACCAGATGGATTGCCCCGTATTCTTGGCCAATATGGCACCCACATACTCGGAGCCTAAAGGTATCACGGGTTGGGCAAAAACTGCCAGAATATCTCCCTTTACGATTTGTTTCGGAGCACCTGCAATCTTTGGGAGATTTGATATCGTAGTATAAAAACTATAAAAAGACCCATCTGCTTTTTTCCATGAAAATTGCTCAAACGGGGGATTGGGATAGTTTAAAATAAAAGGAGTAACGGCTACAATGCGCGAATCACTCCAAACATTTTTGTATGCATATATGAGGCGAGACGCGATTTGATCTTCGGAAGAGTCAACATTAGACCACCCCGTCTCGGTAATAAAAACCGGTAGACTCTTTGTGGCTCCAAGAGTTTTAAGATACGTTAGTTCCCAATCAAAAGTATTAATGGTTCCTCGGCCAACGTCAGTTTCTTTGCCGGAAAACGCCGGGTTTGGATATGAGTGGGAATTCCAACCGTCTATGAAATTAAAAACATCGGGTTCTGCTTTTAACATTGCGCGAATAAATTTTGTTTCGTCCATTGTTTTGACTGAGTTATTGGCCGAGGCATCAAGACCAGCGGGCAGGACAAAAAAATCGGGGGATGCAGTGTGGAGTGCCTGCGAGAAATTTTTTAAATAAGTGGCGTATGTTTCCGGATCGATTTTGCCGCCCCATTCCGAAGAATGATTTGGTTCATTCGAAATAATTACATACCTGTTTTCTATTACCCAGTTAAGCGAATTTAGAAATGCAATCCAGTTGTTTATTTCTTCGATTTTGGGAATTTCCCAAGTGTCCCCGCTGGCTTTGGTGGCCAGTCTGACGATTGGGATTAGATGGTCACGCCTCATTTGATCAAAAACCTTTTGCCACCTGTCGTGGTCACGTTCACCTTCGGTAATAACAAAGGTTACATAACCCCAGTCACCGCTTGTGTTAATAAGTTTTTGGGCATCCGGCAGGTCCTTTTCACTAAAAATATGAACTCCGAATTTGTTATTGGGGACGGAAAGGGGATCGGTAATGGCCAAAACACTTTTTGGGGAAAGAAAAAAAAGATTTAAAATTAGAATCAAGAAAATTGAAATGTGTTTGGCCATCAAACATTCATTGTACCAAAGTATGGAAATGGGAAGCAAAGCAATGCATTCGGCACCTGGGGCTTTCTCGTGATAAAATACAAGGTAATGGCCTTGTAGCTCAACGGATAGAGCAAGTTCCTTCTAAGAACGAGATGGAAGTTCGATTCTTCCCGAGGTCACCAAGTGACCTAGCTCAACGGATAAGCTGCTACGCATCTTGCTTCTCGCAAGACTCAAAGTAGAGCAAGTTCCTTCTAAGAACGAGATGGAAGTTCGATTCTTGCTAAGGGCACATATTTGATATAATTACGCAGAAGTGGCGGAACTGGCAGACGCGCAGGCCTCAGAAGCTTGTGGACCTAATACGTCCTTGGAGGTTCGACTCCTCTCTTCTGCACATAATTTTTCGCGCGCGGGTGGCGGAATGGTATACGCGCACGCCTAAGGAGCGTGTAGAGCAATCTGTGCAGGTCCAACTCCTGTCCCGCGCACCAGGTCGATTAGCTCAGTTGATTAGAGCGCTTCTCTTACACAGAAGAGGTCGCAGGTTTAAATCCTGCATCGACCACTTAGTTAAAAATTAGCCGAGATAGCCAAGGTTGGTCAAGGCGGGCGCCTGAAGAGCGTCATATGTAGGTTCGACTCCTACTCTCGGCACAGAATAAATCTTTAGAGTCATTTTGTGCCTGTGTTAGGCGTTCGACCGATAGGTTTTTAACAAAATATTCATTTTCGTCATGTTTAAGGCCTATGAAGATAGATTTGGCCTTGATATCGACACTTTTGTTAACGAAGTCGATAATAAACCTATTGTCGATTTTATCGGAGAGACAAGCAAAAACAACGAGGTGACCAAAGTGCCCGGAAATACTCTGCTTTTAAGGCACGACGGCATTTAAAGAGGAGGGTTTTGACATTATCCAATCTACGGACGGACAATCCGGATACGATTCTACTTTAAAGAACCATCCCGATTTAATCCTACTTGATATCATCATGCCAATAATGGACGGCATGACTATGTTGGAAAAACTTAGACATGACGAATGGGGTAAGGATGCAAAAGTAATAATCCTTACCAATCTATCCGACGCCGGCAAGGCTAGTAAATCCACACTCGAGGGAGTCCGTGACTATCTCATCAAATCAGACTGGAAGCTTGACGATATTGTTTAAAAAAGTGAATGAGGAATTAAATGTTCTCAAATCATGAGCGGCGGAGCGGATTTGAACCGCCGACCTCTTCCTTGGCAAGGAAGCATTCTACCACTGAACTACCGCCGCAACTTGTTTATTTTACTACATACCAGGTCAAATCTCTAACGTAAACTTGACACTACACACCATTTTGTGACATCCTAACTTGATATAAATGGAAACAAGCCTGTTCGGAAGAGAAGAAAATATAAGTTTCTGGAAAAATGTAATTTTAATTGCCGTTTTCTTTACAATTACCCCAATCACACTTGGAATAAGTATTTTTTCCCTTTTTTCTCTGAAGAGCGGGTTACTCGCTAAGGAGGTGTTGGGAACGGATTTTGTTTCACCTTCACAATCAGGGGTTCGCGTCTACGCGTCTCTGCCCACAAAATTGCCGACAATATCCAGTGAAGTTGGCAAAGCTGACGCGAGACCGGAAATCGTGAAACAATACCTCGAATATTATCACTCTCCGCTTGTTCCATATGCAAACCTTATAGTTGCTGTGTCCGATAAATATTCAATCGATTTTAGACTAATATCTGCAATTGCCCAACAGGAGAGCAATTTGTGTAAAATTATCCCTCCCGGGTCCTATAACTGCTGGGGTTGGGGAATAACCAGTGTTGGAACTTTAGGCTTTGATTCATATGAAGACGGAATAGAAACCGTATCTAAGGGTCTTCGGGAAAATTATTTGAACAAAGGATATATTACTATTAACGATATCATGTCCAAATATACCCCCCAGTCAAACGGCTCCTGGGCAAACGGAGTTTCTCAATTCATGGCTGAAATGGAATGAGACCAAACTCAAAAATAGTTTGACATACCTACAACTTTCGAGATGCCAAGATAGTCAACCCTGTATTCCCTATAACATTTGACTATCTTATAATTTCATGCTATAGTACCTATACATTCCGAGGCTTAGTCACGGAAACGTGAACTCGGCGTTGGAATTTATATTTGGGGCGTGCCTTACGGTACGCCCCTTTTTTGGCAAAACTATGAAAAATTTAATTACATTGATAACTGTAATCGTGCTTATAGCAATATGCACAAATACAGTTCGAGCCAATGATACAATTGTTTCTAAATCGGGAACGGTCAGATCTGGCGTGGCTCAGCCACGATTTGATTACCGAGTGGAAAATCTAAGACATTATTTAGATAAATTTAACTCTCCTCTTACATCTTATTCTGAATATTTTGTTATGTATGCGGATTTTTATGGCATCGACTACCGTCTAGTTCCAGCAATCACAGGAGTTGAATCAACTTTTGGCAAACATATTCCGTATAAATCTTTTAACGCCTATGGATGGGCAAATGGAAATTACAAATTTTTATCTTGGGAGGATTCCATTAACCATGTCTCAATGACTCTTAAAAGGGAATATCTCGACAAGGGAGCCGTTTCAATTACAAAAATCTCTCGTCGTTACGCACCGCCTTCCTCAACCTGGGCTTACAAAGTATCTTATTTTGTTAACAAAATCGACTCCTCACCTTTGTCCTACGATATATAATTCATTTATATGGCAAAGGCGGAATCGTTTCAGAATATTCTTCTTAAAGTTCAGGCCGGAGAAAAATCCGCAAGAAATGGCGATTTTTCGTTTTTTCAGAATTTAGATTTGCTTGAGAATATTGAAAATGGGAATTTGGATAGTCGGCTTACCGGTTTGGCAAATCTAACTACCAAAGAACCGGAAAGCATGTTTCTAAATATATTTTTACTTAAAAGGATTTACGGGATTGTGGAGGAGGACTCCTTGGATAATTCAAAAATTAAAATAGCTGTTGAGTCAATGTTGATTTTGAGAAACAGGGGCGTGATTCTTTAAACCGCCTCGTCTGATATAATCTGGTGGGGTATGCCGGGGTGGCGGAATGGCAGACGCGCATGGTTTAGGACCATGTGTCTTTACAGACGTGGGGGTTCGACTCCTCTCCTCGGCACAAGTCTGCAGTGAGCGTAATATTGCTCGCGTCGAATGGGGACGACGCAAGCAAATTGTGCGGTGAATTCGGCAAAAACGAAATCCGTTTATCTTCCAAAAGGTAGTTCGAGCCAACTTTTTTTGCACTTTGTGAAAGCAAAGTGCAATTATTATTTTCGTGTGCAATTTTGGCCGTCGCAACGGCCTCATTTAAGAAAGCTCTCATTGGTTCGACCCAGTATGTTCCTTTCTTGCGAACAAGTGCAATTTTCTCTTGTACCGATTGTTTTACCCCCAACAATTCTTTCTTTTTCTGTTGGTAGTTTTGAGAATCGACAAGTTCCTCTAAATAACCCTCTAAAAGTTTATCCAACTTCTTTTCAGTTTCAGTTAAAGAAAAAGAAAATTTGTCTAGTTCGCCTTTGGCGAATTTAATCTCCTTTTCCTCATCTTTCTTAAGTATTTCAAGAAGCTTATTAGCCCAAATTTCTTTTAAGGAAAGTGAACCTACTAAATCTCTAAGTTGAGTTTCAATACTTGTTGAATTTATGTAAGGTTGGTTGCAAATTCCATTCTTTTTGGTACAGCGATAGTATGTATACGGAACTTTTCCACGAGTTTTGGGATAATTCTTGAAATGCTTTTCTGCTGTTATACCACACCCACACTCAGCACACTTTATGAAACCTGTAAATGGAAAAATGTTTGTGTGTGGTCTTTTGTCATCTCTTTTTGCTAATTTTTCTTGAACCAAATCAAAATTTCTTTTGGATACAAGTGGAGCATGACTTCCCATTACAGAATCTTTTCCATAATTCATTAAACCGAAATAGAATGGGTTTGAAAGCATTTTTTTAACTTTAGTGAGTGTTATGGGTCTGCCAAATTTCCCAATAATTTTATTTTTGGTTAAAAGATTCTGCACTTCCTTAATTGAAGTAACTTCTCCACTAACAAACTTATCAAAAGAAATTTTTATTACCTTACTTATTTTTGGTTCAAGAATGATACCTCTCGTATTTCTGTCATTCTTGTAGCCAAATGGTGCCAAACTTGGCCAAGTGCCTTGTTTTAGCTTGTAGTGAAGCCCACGCACTACATTCTGGGAAAGATTATCTACATAATACTTGCTTTGTCCAAATGAAATTGACAACATAAATTTGCCTTGTGGGGTATTGTCAAACCAATGTGTTGGAAATTTCAAATCAAGAAGTTTACCCTCATCAATCAAGTAGATAATCTTTCCTCCATCTATAGAGTTACGAGCCAAACGATCTGGATTCCATGCAACAATACCTTGTACTTCTCCTTTTTCTATTCTTTCAATTAAACTGCCAAATACTTTTCTTCCAGTAACCTTAGCTGACTGTTTCTCTACCAGAAAATCAACAATCTCAATTTTTTCTCTTAAAGCAAATTCTTTTAGCTCATATATTTGCTGATCTATTGAAAGAACTTGCTTTTCTTTCTCATCTGTTGATTTTCGGCAGTATCCTACATATTTCATATTTTGGCAGTTTAATATGTTGTGCCTTGCACAACCAAATTTTTACATTTTTTCTTTTTTTTCTCCCTTTTTAAGTAAACGGATTTCGTTTTTGCCGAATTCACCGCACAATTTGCTTGCGTCGTCCCCATTCGACGCGAGCAATATTACGCTCACTGCAGACTTGTGCACGACATACTCGAAAATTCGAACCTATTTCGAAAACAACTCGTAATGTTCGCTCCGGCTCGGCCTTTGGCCTCGCCTTCCGCAAAAAGTTGGCTCGTTCCGTTCTGCTTTAGCAGAACAAAAAGAAAAAATGTAAAAATTTGTTAATGTTCTTTGTTTCAATCCTTCCGAGCAACAACAGCTATTCGAGATGGACAACAAGAGTATTTCAAAAAGTTTACTAAATCTGCCTTTTGGCTGACAGGGAGAACTGATGGTTCCTCAACCGATAGAATTCTGAATCCAGCTTTAATGGTCTCATTTACCATGTCAGCCACTGTACGAATAAAAAGTGGAGATGTAGTACTCCAAGGCGTGTGATCGACGATCCAATCGTTTTTGAAATACTCTGCCAAATTATGTCTTGTTGTACGAACAGGATGAGTTACAACAAAAAGTAAAATACCTTTAGGTTTTAATAATTTGTAAAAATTCTTAAGCGTTTTTGTAAAATCTTCATTGTCTAGATAATGAAGAACATGAGTACACAATATCAAATCAAATTTATTTTTTGTTTCAAATTTTGATAAATCAGTTTTAAGAGTTTTTACGCTGGGGACATTATTTTTTGCGATTTTAAGCATATCCTCACTGATATCAACACCTGTAATATTATTTTTGTCTACTCCTTCGTCAAGTAAATATTTTAGAGTTCTTCCCATACCACAACCAGCGTCTAAAATATTTTTACTCTTAAAACTAGATAAACCTAACACTTTATCTAATAAAGGTTTCTCTAGATATTTCCAACTAAAAGAATCGTTGGCAAAATTTGAGTATTGCTGTGCCTGATCTTTGTATAGCTTTTCTATATCTTTTGGTTTAAATTTTAATTTCTGAGTCATAAACATATTTTAATCCTTTTTATAAAAATTTCCATATCCCACTGCTTTGTTTTGCGCCCAGTACTTGCTATAATATGCTCGTACTTTAAAAAAGTCGAGCATACTGATGAAAGCAGTTTGTTTTAACTCTCGCCCGCAGGCGAGAAAAATTGCACACAGAAAATAATAACGCGGAGGCGAGGCCAAAGGCCGAGCCGGAGCGAACATTACGAGTTGTTTTCGAAATAGGTTCGAATTTTCGAGTATGTCGTGCACATAAGTAGTATATAATAATTTAAATGAAAAGCGATTCTATTCATTTACACAAAAGGCGTAATTATACTTTTGAAAGTCTACTATATTTGGCTATTCCCATTTTAGTTTTCCTTGCAGTAATTCTATTATGGTTAAACAAATAATATTACCTCTTGTTGCGGTTATGGTTTTTATAGCTTTAGTGGGTTTTTATTACAAAAAGTCAACCAATTTGAGCTTACCCAGCCCAACTTCACAAGCTTCGGTAGGTGTAACTAAAAAAACTTTGATGATAGGGGACAGAATTATTCCTGTAGAAATTGTGTCCACTCCCGAACTGCGTGCTAGGGGGCTATCGGGACGTACCTCTTTAGATCAAAACTCAGGAATGCTTTTTACTTTTGAGGCTCAAAACGTCACTCCGAGTTTTTGGATGAAGGATATGAAAATTCCAATTGATATTATTTGGATTAATGATGCAAAGATCGTCAAAATCGATAAGGATATTAAACCGCCGTCTGAAGGTACCATTGATTCAAAACTGCAAGTTTATAATCCGGGAGAACCAATAGATTTTGTTTTGGAAGTCAATGCCGGTTACTCAGTTGACAACGATATGCGTGTAGGAGATTCTATAAATCTTTCAGGTACATTCTAATCCCGCCCGCCGAAAGCAATTCTGTCTATCACCATTTTTGCTCCTCCCATACTCCTAGCCATTGAAATAGTAAAATCCCCCCATTTTTCATTTATGTCATCGAGGGCTTCAACTAATTTTTCCTTCTTTTGTACATCATTAAAAAAATCCAACTGACAGGATGCGACCCTGTCAAGATTGGAGCAGGAAACTGCCATATTTAGTACGTAGGGGGCGGCCGAGCCAGCCGAGGGAGATTCTAAAAGAAGTCTGGAAGCCGCTTTATAAATATCTCTGGGATCAAACATCTGCCTGCCGATACCCTTGCCCTTGTGCCACCACTTACCATCTTTATAGCTCAAGAATAGGTGAATACCACCCGCAGTGTATCCGGCCCTCCTTAATCTACTACAAGTCTTCTCCGTAAGTCTGGCAAGGACGGGTGAAAGATCTGGTATTGTACTTAAGTTTTTACCCAAGGCCACAGAGTTTCCATAGCTTCTGCGTTGGTATTCGACACTGTCTGCTTCATAACCGGCCAGCCTGGTATGCCAATAAAGACCGGTAATTGAATGAAAAGCGGCTTTAAGCCTCCAAACCGAGGCTTGATAGAAATCTAAGACCGAGTAAATCCCCATTGAATTAAGTCTGGCGGCATTGGCATTTTTTATTCCAGTCAGGTCGGTAAGTTTAAGAGCGGAATATATGTCTAAGAAATTTTGAGAATTTATTTCGTCCAAACCGTCAGGTTTATGGAGGCCTGCCGCAATTTTGGCCAGATAGCGGTTTGGAGCAATTCCGATTGAGACAGTGAGCCATTCTCCGATTTCAGTTTTTATTCTATCTTTAATTTCTTGTGCGACCACCTTTAAAGACCGTGTCTTTAAAGTGGGGTAATTTTCAAGATTTAAAACAAACTCATCAATTGATTTTGGAGTAAAGTCATTGGTATATTCCAAAATTAGGTTTTTAAGTTTTATATGTACATCTCTGTATTTATTCGGGTCTGAGGGAAGGATTATCAGGTCAGGGTAAATTGTCTTTCCGTCCCTGACTCTCATCCCGGTTTTTATTCCCAATTTTTTGGCCTCGATTGATGCAGCCAGAATACATCCGTTGGGAGTGGTATATGCGGCAACGGCAATTGGTTTTCCCCGTAAAAAAGGATTGGCTTGCTGTTCAATTGTGGCAAAACAGGAGTTGAGGTCAATGTGCATTATGTAGGATGGATTATTGTTAAATATTAAAGTGTCCATAAATTCGAATATCTAAATCCGAAATCCCAAACAAATCCAAAATTCTAAATCCAAATGTTTAAAACATTTGGATTTAGAATTTAAATATTGTTTCGAATTAAGTAACCAGCTTTGCTGTCGAGCTTCGTATTTCGATATTCAAATTGCTAATCCGCCAATCCATCCGATATTTCTTCTAACTTCCACCTCAAGGTATCTGTATCCAAAATCAATTTAAAAAATAGCGTTTTGCTGGCAACCGAAAAGACGTGATAAAGAGTGCGCCCCGTGCGGTATGAATGGTGCAGTCCGATGTTAATTATTGCGTGAAGTTTTCCGTTCCAAACCACCCAGCGCGGCGAAATCCTACTTTTGGTATGATCAAAACTTACTCCGACTGAAATCGGTTCAGATATTTTTTGCAGCATTTGATATTTCAATTTACACCCGAAGAAAATACGAAGTCAATAAGTGAAATGCTACAATAAATAAATGAGAAAATTTATTCTTCCCATATACTACATACTGATTCCGGTCATTTTCATTTTGATAGGTTGGTTTGCAAACGTAGCCTGGAATTTGCCGCGAAATGAAAAAAATATTATAAGTGAGATTAAACCGCGGCCTTTAGATAAATACTCGATCGAAAACCTGAGTTCGGTTTCCGTCAAAACCTCCCAAATAGAAATTGGTAGGGTGATCAAGGATTACCCTACATTTACGTCCTATGAATTTAGTCTTAATTTCGACCCAACTCTTACAAACGGTCCAAAAAAGAAAGTTTCGGGCTTAATTAATATTCCAAAGAGCAGCGGTCCTTTTCCGATAATTGTCATGTTCCGCGGGTATGTAGATCAAAAACAATATGTAATAGGAACTGGAACTCAGCATGCGGGGGAGTTTTTCGCTCAAAACGAATTTATTACAATTGCGCCGGATTTTCTGGGATACGGTGACTCGGATTCCGAAGCAGGAGATATTTTTGAATCGAGATTCCAAACATATACCACAGCCTTAACATTGATTAAATCGGTCGAAGCTTTAAAGACACGGTCTTTAAAGGTGGGGTCAAACTATATCAATGTTGATACACAAAACGTTCATATTTGGGCGCATTCAAATGGTGGGCAAATTGCCTTGGCTGTTTTGGAAATTACTGGTAAAGCTTATCCGACGGTTCTTTGGGCCCCAAATTCCGCCAAATTTCCCTATTCGATCCTTTACTATCTAGATGAAGCCGGCGATGAGGGAAAATTAGTTATAACAAAATTGGCCGATTTTATGGGTGATTACGATGTTACCAAGTACTCAATTAGAAGTTATTTAGACAAAATTAACCCGAATACAAAAATGCAGATTCACCACGGTCTTGTCGATGACGCTGTACCTATCGTATGGACAGATTCGCTTGTTAAAAGGTTGAAGGATTTAAAATTGAACATATCATATCTCAAATATCCCGGAGCCGATCACAACCTAACTCCATCATGGCAGAAAGCGGTAGAAAATAGTCTGACTTTCTTTAAGTCGTCAACAGTAGTAGAATAACATCCCAAAGATGAAGGAACACAAACCCAGATTTATAAGTATAGCCAGAATCAATGCAAAAATTGAGGCGTTTACAAACGGTGTTAAGCCCCAAGATTTGGATGCCGAAGCAGACAAGATTGAAGGAAGGATAACAGACAAAAAAGGTAGGCAATCCGAAAGCAATTTTGCGCGTATTAGCAAAAAAATTCCGGAGATTAAACAAATTGACCCAGGCACGAGCCGTGAAAACCGTGAGTGGAACACCGACTTCTGGATCGTATTCCGCGAACCGATATATGGAAGAAAAATGTTGCCCCTGGAAGTCAAAAGTTCGGATTTTGGTGTACATGAGGTTAAAAATGGCAAAGATTTCAAAAGAAACGAATTAGTACTTGTTGTGAATTCGGGAAAAAGAAGACAGGATGCCGAAATCATCAAGGATTTCAGAGAGGAGCTTCGAAGGGTTTCTGCGCTTCTTGCAAACCTAAAATCCTGAAGATCTTGACTTTTTACGTTATAAAATCGATACTTAGTTAATGAAGCTTATTGTCAGGCTCGCTCTAAATGTATTAGCCCTCTTTATAGTTGAGTATTTGGTACCGGGATTTAGGTTGTCCGGTCTCTGGACTGCGGTTGTTGTGGCTGTAGTAATAGGTATCGTTAACACCTTCATTAAGCCCATTCTCCAACTTATCGCGCTTCCGATATCAATTCTTACATTCGGAATTGCTGCATTTCTTATTAACGCTTTCCTTCTCTGGAGTGTTTCCATGATTGTCCCGGGGTTTGTAATTGCAGGTTTTTGGACAGCGGTAGTCGCTTCCCGATCTCTCTCTCTTGTTAGCTGGTTTCTCCACAAAATAGCGAGCGAATAGTTTGTAGGTTTTATCCTATTCGCTATTCGCTATTCGCTATTAACTAATTGATTACTGTCTTGGTTCCATAGGTCTGGCCAAGTTAACATTAATCTTTCTTCCTTTAAGGTCGAATTGATTGAATTTCTCAATTGCAGCCTTTGCTTCTTCCTCAGTGCTCATGGTAATAAAACCGAAACCACGGCTTCTGCCTGTCATTTTGTCCGAGATAACTGCTGCATCGGTTACTGTACCGGCATCAGCAAATAAAGCCTTAAGATCTTCAGCAACTACTGTAAAATCTAAATTTCCAATAAAAAGTTTTGAATTTTGCATTTTGTAAGTTTAAACCACGCAAAAACCAGTTTGCGTTAGTTTAATTTTTTGTGGTCACCTCCTTTCATTAAGTCTTTCTCTGGGGGCTAGAGCTTACGAAGAATTAAGAGGAATACTCCTTATACTTCTAACACTCAAACTACCTTCCCTTTGAAAACTGCAAAAGTATTATATAATATTAATTGCAATATGGCAAACAGCAAAGCAAAAATCGAAGAAAAGATCTTAAAGATACCAACGCTTAATCTTGGAAAACGGCCTTCTATGTTTTCCGGAGGCAGGGGCTTTCAGATCAAAATGCCAGGTGCCAGATTCGTTCCTCCAGTAGTACGAGTAACTCAAAGCAAGGGCGCCGGAGGAAAATAAATATGGCTGACAAAATTACATCAGTTATCGCCCGCGAGGAAAAAGGTAATATTCAAATTACCTTCACTATTCCCTTCGAGCTTGTTAAAAAGGCGCAAGAAGAAGCTATCGTCGAAATGGCCAAAGATATAGAAATTCCGGGATTTAGGCGGGGCATGGCGCCACTTGCAAAAGCTGCAGAAAAAATTCCCCAAAATCGTTTGGTGGAACACTCGCTTGGACACCTTCTCCCCCAAGCCCTAACTCAATCCGTTGAAGAAAATAAATTGAAGTTGGCTATTTATCCAAAATTTGAGCTTATTAGCGCAAAAGAAGGTGAGGCTTGGCAAATCAGAGGCCTTACTTGCGAACTGCCGGAAGTTATCTTGGAGGATTATAAGAAAATTGTTCCGGGAGAAATCCGTGCGGCTTCGCTTAAAAAGGAACTTGCGAGGGAAGAAAAAGAAGGCGTTGTGATTAAGGCTCTAATTGATAATGTCAAAGTTGAAATCCCTCAAATCTTAATAGAAGAGGAGGCTGACAGCAGGCTCGCAAGTCTTCTTTCTAGGCTTGAAAGGTTGGGCCTTGCTCTTGAAGCCTACCTGGCTTCGATGAACAAAAAAGCGGAAGACCTTCGGGCGGAATACGCCGTACAGGCCAAACAAGCCATAGCAATAGATTTGATTTTAAGTAAAATTGCAGTCGATCAAAATATGAAAATCGAGCCTAAAGAAATTGACGAAGCAATTAAAATTTCAGGCTCGTCAGATACTTCTTCCGACCGTAAACGTCTTATTGAGTCAATCCTCAAGCGCCGCAAGGCTCTGGACTTTTTGATCAATTTGGACTAACATCGGCCAGATGACAGACAGCAAAAAGAAAGGCCAGAAATTAATTACCAAGCAAAACATTCTCGAATCCTTAAAAGATTTGGGCGGCGGTGCTGTGAACCAAACCGGAGACCTTCTTAAATCCACCTCGGAAGATTTCTTTAGAGAACTCATGGGAATGGGTAGCGCCCGAGTTAAAAGATCAGGTGAAATCGAAGCAGGGGAATCCCTGCAAATGAGTGAGGTTTTGAACGGTAAAGAAGAAGAAAATAAGAGACTCAGGGCCCAAATCAGTCTGGAAAGACAAATGTCCTCCGATGAGATGAGGTTGTCTCAGGAAAAATCAAACCAGTTGAGAGTTCAGCTGCAGGCCTTGACCCAAGAAGTTGTTAAAGTTGCCCAAAGCGCAGGAAACCTTGCAGAAGCCACGAATGTCGCCGTGATCCAGGCACCCTCAAATCCGGGCATTTATCACATTTTGTTTTTTCAAAACGTATTGGAATTTCTTCAGTCTTTCAGGAAAAAAATAGATTTGGCCGCAACGTGGCTGCAAAGTTCCAACAAAAGAGCGCAAAAGAAAAATTATTGGAACATGTACAAAAAGAAGGGAAGCAGTTTCCTGCTTTCCCCGGACCATTATCTTCAAAGATCCGCCGGGTAAATGAAAATATTATAACTCTATGGCTGAGCAATCTTTTCCGACCAATTTATGGGACGACTTTGATGAACGAGTTGATCAAGTAAAACATCTACTAGACGACGAAGGGTTTGTTGAACACCTAAACACAACATTCATTGTGGATTCTCGCGTAGACGGGCAACGAGAATATAAAAAGTTTGAAATTGAAATGGGAAGGGAGGCTATGATTGATGCTCAAAAAGAAGATTTACTTCTTGACTTCTAGAACACACATCTCGTATAATTGCATTCATGTCTATTTTTGGGAAGTTTCTCGGCCAAATTGTTGTCGTCCTCTTTCGAGGCAACTTTAACGTGGCGGGAGAAAGATTTGATTAGTAAATAAAAACAAAAAAGAAATTTAAACCTCTCGCAAGAGAGGTTTTTTAGTTACCAAAAATGTCAATCGAATATCTATCGGAAAGAAAAAGCAATGTTTCAAGAGTTGAATCTCTGGATGCTGCAAAAATACACCCTCAGCTTGGTTTGGCCAAAAATGAGCAGGAAATTCTATATGAGGCCAGGACTGGCTTTGTTTCAAAAGACATGGGTGAAAGCAGAATGTTGTTTGAGAGTTTTTATTCCTGGATGCGTAAACATTCAGACTCAGTAATGGCTCCAAGAACCGGGCACATTGGGGGGACGTGGGAAGCAATAATGTTGGGTGGTGGAGGCCCAGTGGCCTTTAACAGAGGAGTGCTAGAACTCGGACTTGGGTACCCGTTATTGTTCGATACAAACATGACCCCCGATATAAAAACGGGGCGTGGCGACAACTTATATTATCCTGGTACGGTTTTAGGCAATAATGGCCAACTCGTAGAACTTGAACAATTTACCCTTCAAAATGGCAAATTCCTACCCCCGACTCGTCCGGATATTTATTCTCCGTTTGTTGCAACCAAAATAAACGGGGTCCCCACTGCCATAAATTATATTCATCGTTCAAGGCTTAAAAACCTAACCGGTAGAACCTATGTTTCAGATGTTCTTTGGAGGAATTGGGGTCAAGTTGAAACTTATCTTCGCATTATCTTTAAGAGAGCTCTTCTTGGCGAAACGCCATATGAATCGACTGTGCATGTTCAAAAAGCTGTCGATAGATGGGTAGGTGCCGACGGCGTTGTTTCAGACGCCAGATTCTTTATTACCGAGAGAGGACTTGAAAGAAATAACAAATGCTACGATTGGGATGAATTTGTGGATCTAATCAAACTAAATGTTTACATTAGTTCCCATCCGGAGACAATGCCGGATTTAATTGAAAAGGTAAAAGATGGTATTCCATTAATGAGTAAGGAATTTTTGATTCTATGCCTTGCACTTCTTGACACAGATTTTGTTTCTGGAGCTAAAAGTCAGGGTAAAATAAATCCGCATTTCCACTGGGGTGGTTTTCAAATGGCAGGACTGGGAAAAGACAGAGGATATTTCCAAAATTCAGTTGCCACAATAAGAGCGCTTATGCAAGACATTCGTATTGGTTCAAACGAACCACCCTTACCAATTGCCTATACACTGATGCCAGCAGGAATATTTCTCTTGCTCCCGCATTTGAGCGCTATCACAGAGACAGATGCCATCAATAATTTGTTAAATGAGGTTACAAAGGAGCCGGAAGGAAAAGTTTCTAAAACCAAGACTATGGAATACATTAAAAAAATTGTCAATGAATGGCTAGCTAAGGGATCTGACAAGAAATTGTCCAAAGAGTTTATTTCCAGGTTTTCCAAGTATAACCATCCTATGAAAAACATCCCAACTGAAACCAAACTTTTCATTCCCGAACCTTTTTATGGTTTATCTATCCAACAATTAATTATCACCGCAGGCTATCTAAAAGAAGCGTTAAACGAACACTAATGAAAATTATCGACCTACATACAGATTTTATACTGGGACAAAAAAAATTAGACAGTCTGTTTGGAGTCGACACCAGACATCAAATAAATGAAAGGCTGGCGTTAACGGGAGGCATAAAGACTCTTTTGGCTGGTTTTTCTTACGACGATTGGCTCGGAAAAACCGATTTGATGCTTTCAACTACAGAAGATTATATTGCCAAGTCTGATGGAAAATTGAATATTTTGCCACACCTTGAGGGAGCAGAAATCCTTGCTCTCAATAAAAAGTTATTTTTCAATTTTATTGAACGCGGTTTGCGTTCAATCGGCCTGGCCCACACCGAAGACAATAGTTTGTGTGGAAGTTCATCATCTAAAAGCAACTTAGGCATATCACCCTTAGGTAAAAAACTGATAAAAGGATCGATTAAGGAACGATTACTTGTTGACTTGGCCCACATGAGCAAACAATCTCTTAGAGAAGCCTTGAATATTATCCCGCACCCACCTCTAATCTCGCACACCGCCTGTTTTTCCATAGAAAAAAATCCAAGAAATATCGATGACAATCAAATTAAGGAAATTTCCGAAAGGGGTGGAGTAATTGGAATATTTTTTTCAGGTAAATACATAAATTCTCAAAAAAAACCGACCGTTAGAGATGTCGTCAATCATTTTGAGCACATTGTAGAAGTAGGTGGAATTTACTCCGTCGCAATCGGAAGCGATTTCGGCGGCATCACCACGGGAACTCCAATAGGTTTGGAGTCAGCAGAAAAACTACCGAACTTGCTTAAGGAGCTCAAGAACAGGGGTTACAAAAACCGTGATTTAGAAAGGATCGCTTATAGAAACGCTGAAAGGGTGATGGATCAATATCTAAAATGAAAATGAATTATTTTGCAAATAAGCAGAAGTTGTTGCCTGGAATTTATGGTGGCATGGGTCCTTTGTCACATATAAAATTTGAGGAACATCTGCTGACTGCATGTCACCAGCTAAATATTCAAGGAGATCAAAACATTCCAACTTGGATACTTTTCAGCGGTTCTTCCACCCCAGACAGAACAAAAAGTATCCAACAAACAGGCCCTATATCGGTAAGTCATCTTGTTTATTTTACAAAACAACTTGAATCATTTGGTTGTGATTTCGTGGTGATCGCTTGCAACACAGCTCATCACTATTTTGAAACAATTAAAAAATCCTTGTATATTCCAATAGTTTCCATGATCGACGAAACTGTAAAGGAAATCACAACCAACTATAAGGGTGTACGAAAGGTGGGGCTCATGGCTACAAACGGAACAATTGAGTCAAATCTGTATCAAGAAGCATTCGCCAAAATTGGAGTTTCGGTGATTACACCGAAAATTCATGATCCTATTCAGAAAAATATTATGAGAGCGATTTACGATAAGGACTACGGAATAAAAGAGACCGGCACTCGTTTGGATACAAAAGCGTGTAAAATTTTGCTTGATGGCGCCTACCGACTCAGGCACCAGGGAGCAGAAGTAATAATTTCCGGATGTACAGAAATATCATTGGCTTTTGAAAGAACCAATTTTGATATCCCGATAATAGATCCTCTCAAAATTACTGCTTACAAAACTATTGCCGTTGCGATGGGCATCGAGAAGCTTCCTCGTACAAATTTAGGTGAGATTTCCAGTCCTAATGTTTTGACCCAATTTTCAAAAATATTCAGGTCTGACAACTCCAGCCACAATTTGATATAATTGGATGCAATATGGATTCTTAGCTCAGTTGGCTAGAGCGTCTCATTGACGTTGAGAAGGTCACAGGTTCGAGTCCTGTAGAATCCACTAGTCTTCTTCAGGAATACTTGAAGGCTTGTAGATAATTTGAGTTGCCACTACATAACCTTGTTTGTCACCTTTATATATAGGGTAGAGCGCAACGCTTGGGACCTCCTGTGGAAGTTTTGGCAGAATCTCCATCCAGGTATGTTTTAGTTCCTCAAATTTTGAAATCACCTCGGGCGGGGCGGGGCAAATATGCCCTTCCGCATCCCATACCGGAACGTCGAAAAAATATTCTTCAATAATTTCAGACCTTAGTCTCTCCATTTTATTATTTCAGAATTGTAGCAAAAGAAGGATTATTTTGCGAATATCCAAAAAAGTATTGCGAGAACTATTCTATAAATTCCAAATACCGTAAAGTCATGCTTTTTGATATATACGATTAAAAACTTAACTGCAAGAGTTGCAAAGAAAAATGCGAGAACAGATCCCATAAAAAGCGTTAGGAATCCACCTTGCGCAATCATTTGACGAGATCTATAAATATCCAAGGTGGTTGCCGCAAACATTGTGGGAATTGCGAGAAGAAATGAAAATTCAGTAGCCTTTTCCCGGTCAAGACCAGTCAAAAGCCCACCCACAATCGTCGCCGCAGCTCTGGAAACTCCCGGAATCACTGAGAGTGATTGAAAAGTTCCAATTACCAGAGCTTGTTTGTATGTTAATTCGTTAGATTTCGGATTTCGGATTTCGGATTTCGGATTTTTCAAAAATTTTTCGATAAAAATTATTGCTACACCACCCCAAAATAAAGCGTTTAAAGTTATTGAACTACTCCCAAGAAGTGCCCCTTTAATTAGTGGATAAAGAGTGAATCCAACAATAGCTGTTGGTATAAATGCTACCGCAAGTTTTTTGATAAGGGCCCCTCCTGTCAGTAATTTTTTGGAGTAAAGAACAACAACAGCTATAATTGCTCCAAGCTGAATTACTATTTGGAACGTTTTTAAAAAGTCACTAGATTCCAGATTCAAGATTCTGGATACAAGTATTAAATGTCCGGTAGAAGAAATTGGAAGAAATTCGGTTATTCCCTCGACTGCCGAGAGAATTAAAACATGGATTAAGTTCATATCTTGATGATATAATCATAGCCGACGAGGGCTCTTCGTTCAATGGTAAGCAAGCTTGCCATTTTACTGCGAGTCCTTGCGAGGGCTCTTCGTTCAATGGTAGGACATGTGGCTGGCAGTCATAGGATGCGGGTTCGATTCCCGCAGAGTCCACTCGCTATCTTAAGAAAATTAGAGTATAATCAAGGCTATAGGCTTCTACTCCGTCTCGGCGGAGTTTAATTTGCCCATAAACTATGGAAATCAGAAACGTCGCCATTATCGCTCACGTTGACCACGGAAAGACTACTCTCGTGGACGCACTTTTGCGCCAATCTCATACAGAGATGAAAAAAGAAGACGAGGGTCAAGAGGCCATTATGGATAGCAATGAACTTGAACGCGAGCGTGGAATCACAATTTTTAGCAAAAACGCTTCAGTAGAATATAAAGGCGTAAAAATTAATATCATAGATACCCCAGGGCATGCAGATTTCGGAGGAGAGGTTGAACGCGTTCTTTCCATGGCTGACGGCGCCCTTTTGCTCGTTGACGCAAAGGAAGGCCCCATGCCACAAACCAGATTTGTTCTTCGCGAGGCTTTAAAACTTGGTATAAAAATTATTGTTGTTGTAAACAAAATTGATAAAAAGGGTGCCAGACCGGATTGGGTTCACGGTAAAACATTTGACTTGTTTGTAGAGCTTGGAGCAAAAGAAGAAGAAGCTTTTTTTCCGGTAGTTTTTGCGTCTGGACGGGGAGGAATGGCGGGACTAGCACCGGACTTGGAGAAAATGACCGATATTTCACCAATTTTCGACATGATTCTTAAGGAAATCCCGCCTCCTGTAATACACAACGATCTTCCACTTCAAATGCTTGTAAGCAATATCGGGCGCGATAGTTACAAAGGAAGAATCGCCATTGGTAAGATTCACTCCGGCACAATCAAAAACGGACAAGACGTGGCCCACATCAACCGAGATGGACAGATAAACAAATACAAAATTACTTCCCTTACAACCTTTAAAGGACTTGGTAAAAAAGATGAAACAGAAGCCTTTGCGGGAGACATTGTTTCTGTAACCGGAATTTCGGACGTTAATATCGGGGAAACTATAGCCGACCCACTCTCTCCGGTTGCGCTTCCTCTTTTAGATATCGAGGAACCAACCGTCAAGATGGTTTTTATGGTCAATAATTCTCCTTTTGGAGGCAAAGAAGGTGAGTTTAAAACTTCAAGCCAGATCAGGGCCAGATTGTATAAAGAACTGGAAACCGATGTTGCCCTTAGGGTTTTTGATAATCCGGATGGAACCTGGACTGTAATGGGCCGGGGAGAGCTCCACTTGGCCATATTTATTGAACGCATTCGTAGAGAGGGATATGAGTTCCAGGTAAGTAGACCCCATGTAGTAAACAAAGTGATTGATGGTAAAAAATTGACGCCTTATGAAAAGGTATATGTGGAAGTACCCGAAGCCTATTCGGGAATTGTAATTCAAAAAATGGGCCAAAGACACTCCAAAATGGACAACATGGAAACAACCGACGCTGTTACCTATTTAGAATTCACGATTGCCACGAAGGAACTCATAGGTTTTCGAAGTGAATTTATTACAGATACCAAAGGTTCGGGAATAATGAATGCGGCTTTTTATGAATTCATGCCGGATGATGGTTATACTCGCGAAAGGGAACGCGGAAGCTTAGTTGCTTTCGAAACCGGAGAGACAAGACTTTACGGAATGACCCAAGTTCAAGATCAAGGAGAGTTTTTTGTGGGACCGGCAGAAAAAGTATATAAAGGCCAAGTAATCGGGCAATGTAGCAGGGCCGGAGACCTCCGCGTTAATGCTTGTAAAGAGAAAAAACTATCTAACATGAGAAGCAAAGGCGACGGATCAATGGAGCATTTTAATGTACCTCACAGAATGGGACTCGAAGAAGCCTTGGAATACATTGATGATTCAGAACTTGTAGAGATTACCCCTAAATCAATTCGTATAAGAAAAGCAATTCTGGACGAAACAGAAGCCCGCAAGGCAGCTAAACTCACTAAACATAATTAAAAAAACAATAAAAAAGTAAATTTTGAATTACGCAAGGACAGTCCTTGCTAGGCTCAAAGCGTACGGAATAAGTGCTGAGTTTTTAATACGTCTTGTGGAACCTCAACTTTGATGTCTCTTACATATTTCCCATTTACATCTTTTTCGTCATCGTTCATCCAAATTTTTTCAGGTACAACTTTATATATTTTTAAAATATCGTTACCTTTGAAAGTAATTGGTTTTTCCCTCGTAGGACACTCAACTAACACCTCTCTCTCTGCAAGCTCAAAGGCTTTACCTTTAAAATAAACTCCCTCACCCGTACCTTCAGCCATTGTTGAATCGTAAATAACACAAAAAACTTTATTATTGCTCCTTAAATTTTCAGAGTGAACGCTTTTTTGATCTGATACCCAATAAAAATTTAAATCTTTGTCATATACTGACCACAAAGGAGAGTTCCAAGGTTGTCCGTCATCTGAAACTGTGGCAAGAGTAATGTACGGAATTTTTTTAATAATTTCCGCCGCTTTTTTGTTATGAATATGTGACATTTTTATTCTTCAGAAGAGATCACTTTAAACTCAGGTTTATATTCAGTGTAGCGCCACCACGTGGGTTTAAAAACCAAAAATATTGTAGCGGGATCGTCTTTCCATTTCTTGGCATCGGGCAGTTTATAATAGTGAATTTGATGTATATCGTTTAAATTTTCAGGATTAACAATCTTGATATTACCATCCATCTGTAACGTCTTAAATTCTTCCTCACTAAATCCAATTACAATCGAAGCTTTTATATCTTTTCCGCTAAGAAGTGCCTGGCATTTTCTACTAGTGTTTTCAGTTTGAATATATATTTCTAACGGTTCATTGCTATGAGAAAAGTGCATCGCGCTTGCATGGGGAGAGCCATCCTCAAGAAGTGTTGTAAGGCAACAGACTCTTTGTTTATCTAAAAAATCCAAAACTTTAGTTTCCATTTCTAAATATTATACTGTTTTTAAACTTATACCGCCATCAACCAACACAATCTCCCCGGTCATGGCGTCACTTTTGATAACAGCTATGACCATTTCCGCAATTTCTTCCGGCATAATCATTCTTTCAATTAATTGTTCTTTTCCAGAATCCTCAAATTCTTTATCTGTCTTTTTTCCCCAAAGCGGAGTTTGAACATAACCAGGCGCCACTGCATTAACTAAAATTCCTGGAGCCAGGTTTTTAGCGAGCATTTGGGTGTAATGATTTAATGCAGCCTTAGCTGCGCCGTAAGGCGCAATGCCTTTAAAACAAGCCTTTCCTTCGCCATAAACGGAAGTAATATTTAATATCTTTCCTTTAGTGCCCATTAATTCAACCGCTTTACCTGTAATGTAAACGATAGAAAACAAATCTACTTGAAAAATTTCTTTCCAATCGTTGGGTTCAAACAACCCTCTGGGCCTGTTTATTCCTGCATTATTAACCAATATATCCAGCTTTCCATGTTTATCTTTAATAAAACCAAAAAGCGCTGCCATTTCTTCTTCTTTATGGAGATCTACTTTAAATTTCAAGCCATCCTTGCCAATTTCTTTTAATGTTTCGGCCGCACCTTTCTCGTTTGAATTGTATGTAAAGATAACCTTACAACCCTCTTTGGCCAAAGAGATAGAAATGGCCTGACCCATTCCACTGCTTCCGCCGGTAACAACCGCGACCTTGTCTTTCAAATCCATAACAGCATTATTATACACAATACACAACAATTGACAAAAAGACATTAGGTGGTTAAATAGATGTATGGCACTAACAATAAACGACAAGAAATTTATAGCTAATTTATTAGATCAAAAGCTTGACCACCAAGAACAGAAATTCGAAGCAAAGATTATTCAGATTAAAAGTGACTTCTTTGACAAAGTTGATCCAATTCTTAAAGAAGTTGTGGCGAGCCGGGAAGATAGAACTATCGGAGCTGAACAACATCGCAGAAACCAAGACAGAATCGAAAAACTAGAAAAAATTCACCCTCAAAACAAGCATTTGGCCACAATTTAATACTATCTTGATATTACGCTCAATTTCAGGTAAAATTCCTAGGTAACCAAGTTGGCAAAACAGAAACTTTATTGGCGCACAGATTTTTCAATAAGGGCTCCCTCCCTGAGAGTTATTGATTCTGAGGGAAAATTGGTGGGAGTTTTAACCAAAGATGAAGCTATTAAAAAGGCTCATGAAGCCGAGTTGACACTTATTGAAATAGCGCCAAATGCGGTTCCGCCCGTAGCTAAAATCGCCGATTACGGCAAGTTCAAGTACGCAGAGGAGAAGAAACTGGCCAAGCAAAGCAAGGGCGTCAAGGGCGGGGAAGTTAAGGAAATCAGGTTTAGCCCGTTCATAGGAGAAAATGACTTCCAGACCAGAATAAAGAGAATTAAAGAGTTTTTTGCCGACAAGAATAAAGTCCGTGTTGTAGTAGTTTTTAAGGGTCCGCAAATGAGGGTCAAAAATACGGGGTACTTGGTAATTAAAAGGGTTTTGGATGTATTAGGAGATTCGGTAATAACAGATATGCCACCTAAATTCCTAGGCAAGCATTTAATTACAGTAATATCGCAGACAACCAAAGTAAAGAAAGTAAAAGAGCAGGACGTTAGCGAAGTGAGTGAGCCAGACGAATCGAACCATGCCAAAAATCAAATCAAGAAAATCATTAACTAATAGAATAAAGGTTACAAAAAACGGAAAGCTTCTAAGACGCCAAAGTTTTAGACGGCATCTTAAGGCCAATAAATCTTCCAAGAGATTGGGTAATCTTTCCAAGGTGAAAGAAGTTGTTGGGTTCCATGCAAAAAAGTTCAGAAAGGCACTAGGCATTAGCCACTAGAAAACAATATGAGAGTAAAAAGCGTATCCGCTATAAGACACAGAAAAATATTAAAAAGAGCAAAAGGTTTTAGACAAGCCAGAAATCAAAGGATTCAGGTTGCTAAAGAAGCCGTGGTTCATGCCGGAGCATATGCCTATGCAGGACGTAAACTTAAAAAGAGAGATCTTCGGGGACTTTGGATTATAAGAATCAGTGCGGCGGTTAAAAAATTAGGAATTTCCTATTCCAGATTTATTGCAGGACTTAAAAAAGAAAAGATCGAAATTGACCGCAAAATCCTTTCTGACATTGCCATCCACGACATGGAAACTTTCAAGAAAATCGTCAAAGAAGCAGGATTTGAATTTACCAAGCCCGAGTAAGGGGTGGTATCTCGATCCAAAACCAAATCACCCCGCTAACGCGGGTTTTTTGTTGTAAAATTAAAACCATGCAAGAAGAAATAATGTCGGCAAAAAATCAGGCGATCGCGCAAATTTCCGGCGCTCACGATAATGAGGAGCTGGAACAGATCAGAATTGATTTGTTTGGCCGAAACGGAAAAATCACAAATATTCTCAGGGGGGTTAAAAATGTGCCGCAAGACCAAAGACAGCAAATTGGTATTTTGATAAATGAGACTAAGAAAACCCTTGAGAATATGCTCCTGGATCAGAAAAATAGTTTTAAAGAAAATGTCCGAGAATGGTTCGATCCCACCATTCCAGTTCCACTAGTCAAAATCGGGAACCTGCACCCAACGTCTGTCGTAATATCCGAGATGGTCGAAATATTTAAACATATGGGTTTTTCAATTACCGAAGGACCTGAAATCGAAACAGATCACTACAATTTTGAACTCTTGAACCTACCAAAAGACCACCCTGCCAGGAGTTTACAGGATGTTCTCTATATTGAAGAGCCAGAAACACTGCTTCGCAGCCACACAAGTTCAGTAGAAACGAGATCGATAGAAAATTTGAAACCTCCGTTCCGAGTAGTTGTAGCAGGTAAGTGTTACAGATTTGAAAACGTAAACGCGAGCAACAATGCAATGTTTTATCAATTCCAAGGTTTCGCGTTACAAAAAGGCCTTTCACTAAGCGATCTTAAGGGTACACTTTTTCATTTTGCAAAATCATATTTCGGGAAAGACAGAAAAATTAGATTCCGATGCAAATATTATCCGGAGGTTGAACCAGGTGTTGGATTAGACTTAAATTGTCAATTTTGTAACGGCAAAGGATGTGCTGTATGCAAAGGCCGTGGGTGGATCGAAATGTTGGGAGCCGGGATGATTCACCCCAACATTCTTAAAAACTTTGGCTACAAACCAAAAGAAATTACAGGTTTTGCTTTTGGAATGGGGTTGGACAGAATTGTTATGGACAGATTTAAAATAAAAGACATAAGAAGTTTGTATAACGGTGACATTAAATATTCCTAATATGAAAATTCCCTTAAATTGGTTAAATGAAATAATACCTCTACCCGCTGACAATGGGGTCCTAACGGACAAGTTGACAATGGTTGGGCATATGCTTGATAAACGCCTCGTGATTGACGGAGAAGAAGTAGTTGACCTTGAATTACGCGGAAATAGAGCTGATTGCTATTCTATATTAGGAATTGCCAGAGAAGTGTCTGCAATATTCGATACAAAAGTTAAATTATTACAAACGTTGGAACTGACAAAGGTTTCAAAGTTATTAAACTCGAACCTTTCAGTCGACACACCGTTAGTAAAAAGAGCGGCCATGACTGAAGCCTTTGATGTAAAAATTACAAAATCCCCGGCATGGTTAGTCAAAAAACTTACTGCATACGGAATGGAATCTGTAAACAATATCGTCGACTTAACTAACTATGTAATGATAGAAACAGGTGAACCAATGCATGCGTTTGATTCAGACAAAGTAAAAGGCGAACTCCAAATCAGACTTGCTAAAGAGGGTGAGAAGATGATCACCTTTCAAGGGGCGACATTAACACTCACTAAGAACGATCTCGTTTGGTCCCGGGGCACAGAAGTTTTATCGGTTGCAGGGGCAATCGGTGAAAAATACCATTCAATTTCTGAAACAACTAAGAACATTCTAGTTGAAGCCGCCAACTATGACCGGGCTAATATTAGACGATCGGTGTATCGTCACAATCTTTTAACTGAAGCGGGGATAAGGCATGAAAAGGAATTGGATCCAAACATGGTCGATAATGCTTTGGGTAGATTTTTATTTTTGCTTAAAAAACATGGTTGGGGTACACCAAATTGCAAAATTTATGATTATTACCCCAAAAAATTAAACCCATGGAAACTAAAGTTAAATTTTGATTATTTAAAAACTCTTGCCGGTGTAGAAATTGATACAAAAACAATCAAAAATATTTTATTAAATCTTAATTTCAAAATAATAATTCAAAATAGAAATTTTATCGAGGTCTTAGTTCCAACATATCGTACAGATGTAACACTTGAGGAAGACTTGATTGAAGAAGTTTTGAGAATTTACGGATATGACAATATTACACCACATGTTTTATCGTTAGAAATTCCAGACGATATAACCCCAGATTACATAAAACAGGAAAATGCTTTGCGCGAGTGTGCCACAGCGGTAGGTTTCAATGAAGCCATCACACTTTCATTTGTAAAGGAAAGTGTGTCGAAATTAAACATTGACCCTGAGAAGCCGTTGAACACAACCGCATATCTTATTAACCCACCGTCACCGGATTATAAATTCTTGAGAATGAATTTACTCTGTAATTTATATGAGCTTAGTAAAAAGACTATACACGAACGAGCAGAAGAAGTCAGACTTTTTGAAATCGGCAAAACCTATTTTAAGGAGAAAGACAAATATTTTGAAAGAAGAAAGATAGCATTAGTATATTATCTATCTAAAGATAATTCATTTAACAATTTCAAAAGCTTGATGGACTCATTTTTTATTAAAATGTGCTTGTCTCACGTCTCCTATTCAAACGAAACGTATTTGTTACCGTTACACAACTCTTTTAGTGTAAAGTTGGGCAATCGTATTGTTGGGTTCGCTGGTGTGTTTGATGACATTTATTATTTAGAGATTGATTTGGATCAAATACTCGGACAGACTAAGAAATATTCCGTATCACTTTGGCCAAAATACCCGCCACAAATAGAAGATTTGACTATGGTTTTTCCTGATAGAACATATATTGGGGACGTCATAACCAGTATTACTTCGATAAATCGAATCATCGAAAAAGTAGAATTAAGAGATATTTTTCAAAACAGCTATACCTTCAGAATTTGGTACCAAGATCCGAATAAAACTCTCACCGACACTGAAGTTGAAAAAATCCGTAAAGAAATTATTACTTCAGTCAAAAATAAATTTGGTGGTATTCTCAAGGAGTAGGAGATGGGGAAAGAGAAGGGGAAGCAGAAGGAGAAGGATTTACCGACACACCGACTCCCACAGTAATGCTTCTGTCTGATTTGTTATTTTGAGAATCGGTTGCTTCGGCTTTTAATGTATAAATACCGTTCGCCAAACTCACGGGGCAACTGTAATTGTTCGTGCCATTGTTAAAGTTGCACTTCTGAACCCCGTTTATCTGCAAACTTGCTTGTGTTATTTCACTATTTGAGTTTGCTGTAAAAGTAACTGTGAAAGTACCAGGCAAGTCAGAATCCTGATCGTGAGGATAAGTAATATCAACACTCAAAGGATTGCTTGTGCCGCAGTAGTCCATAGGCGGATGATACCTACTATCCGATTGTCCGTTTACCCAGTTAAGTATTCCCTCTTGCCACCGGTTGGCTTGCCCCGAGCTCGCGAGGGGGTCCTCTTCTTTAAATTGAAAGTACTCTTTAGAATCATAATTGTTGGATGAGACATCGCTCGGATTTGCAAGTTTGCCGTCACTTTTGCACACTTTTAACATGACGTGGATTAGGTCCGGAGGAGAAGGTTCTGTACCTTTTATAAAATATTCGCTTCGGGACGCAAATCCATCATGAGACGGGTAGCCCGAAATTATATCTACATCAATCTGAGATATATTGTCGGGTTTATCAAAAGTAACCGTTGGTTTTCCTTTTAGCGCTTGGGTAATAATTTGCCTCCAGATGGGAGAGGCACCACTTACCCCTGATGCAACATTAAGCATTTGTGAGTTATCATTATTGCCAACCCAGACACCCACCATCGCGTTATCGTTTCCACCTATTGTCCAATTATCCCTTTTATCATTTGTTGTCCCTGTTTTTACCATTACATCGGGAATGTTTAGAAGTGAGTTAGATCCAAAAGTGTCTTTTCTGGAATTATTGTCGGAAAGAATAGAGTTAATAAGATATGCCTGTTCTTCCGTCAGAACTTTTTTACCCTTTTGAAAATGATTATCTTCCAAAATTTTCCCGTTAACGTCTGCAACTTTTAAAATAGCGACAGTGTCGACACGGTAGCCTTTATTTACAAATGCAGAATAGGCGCCGGTCATGTCTATTAATCTTACTTCTCCTCCCCCAAGAGTTAAGGAAAGTCCTACGCGCTTTAATGTCTCGGCAGTGGGCGGAAGGGTGGTAAGGCCCATATCAGTCGCTGTTGCAAGCACGTCTTTTATTCCTACCATCGCAAGTGTTTTAACCGCCGGCATATTTCTTGAATTTCCCAAGGCGTAGCGTATCTGAATAGGGCCTACATATTTACCGTCATAATTCACAGGATTATAGTCGGGTTGTCCCACCCCACCCGGAAAAGTTGTAGGTACATCCATTATCATAGTCGAAGCCGTGTAACCTTTTTTAAATGCAGTTACATATGTAAAGGGTTTAAAAGAACTTCCGGGCTGGCGAAGTGAAGTTGTTACGTTGACTTGACCATCATAATCCGTTGCGCCGAAATTTTTACTTCCCACCATGCTCATTATTTCCCCTGTCTCAGGATTAATTACAATTGCGGCGCCGTTTGTAATATGCTGTTTTTCAACTTTTGCTATCTCGTCAGTTACTATTTGTTGAACTTTTTCCTGTAAATCGAGATCTAAAGTTGTTGTGACTTTAAGTCCGCCTTGTTCAACAATCGCTTGCCCGTACCGGCTCTCGAGAATCCTTTGTACATACTGAACAAAATGGGGAGCTTTAAATCCGGCTCCTCTTGGCTGAAAAGAAACTCCGGGCAAAGCCGCATCAATCGATTTTTCCTGGTCTGGTGTTAGGTATCCGTCTTCCCTCATTCTTCGCAATACCTCTCTGGTGCGTGCAATGTAAGCTTTTGGGGTAGAGGAGTAAGGCGAATAGGATGAGGGGGCTTGCGGCATTCCGGCCAAAATTGCGCTTTCGATTAAATCCAAATCCTTGACATCTTTGCCAAAATAAGTTTGGGCGGCAGCGCCAACCCCCCAAGCAGTTCCTCCGTATGGAACTTCATTCAAATACATCTGCAATATTTGATCTTTGGTATATTTCTTTTCTATTTGCACAGCTAGCACAAATTCTTTAATTTTTCTGACAATTGTGCGGTCGTTAGTTAAAAGGGAATTTTTTACGAGCTGTTGAGTCAGAGTTGAACCTCCTTGGGCCCGACCGGCTGTGAATATCCGCAAGAATCCCCTGGTAATTCCGATGGGGTCAAAGCCACTATGGGTATAAAAGTTTTTATCCTCAATAGAGATTGTTGCCTGTCGCAAATATAAAGGAATGTCAGCTAAAACTTCGGGCTGTCTATTTTGATTAGCAAAGACGTCGTAAAGAACTTGTCCGTTGCGATCGAGGATTTGAGTAGAAAAACCGGTTTGCCTAACTATTTTGTCGGGAGAGGGGAGGGAAAGAGAAAAGAGTGGAAGCGCGACAAAAAGAAAAACAAATAAAAGTACCACGCCCAAAAAAACAAATTTGGCAATTCTAACCAATTTTCTGCTCCTGGTTAGATTCTGTCTATACCTCATTCGGTCTCTCCACATTTTGATCAATTGTAACAAGTTTTGAGATAGTTGACCAATATTGGCAGATAAACTAATATAAAATTATGACTGTTAAAAATGCTAGCCCAGCTACCAAAGAAGATGTAGAAAAAATAGTAACCAAAGTTTCCATTGGTTTTTCTGAAGCCATCCTGGAAGGTGTTCAAAAGATGTTTGATGAACAAAATAAAGTAAATACACAGACATTTGCAACCAAAGAAGATCTAAAGAGAGAAATTTCTTGGCTTAAAGACGATATTAAAGGTTTAACCGCAGATCTTTCAGATACCGCATCTAAAAAAGAATTTAACAGTCTTAAATCAAAAGTAGACAAACACGTTTCTAGAGTGGTATCATAGACAAAAGCGATACAAGATAGCTTCCAACTATCGAGCTGATCAGGGTAACAAACTGATTCGGGTGGCCCGTAATAGCCATAAAATTGAGTACAGCTTCAGGTGGCACCTCAAAGGCCGGAGCACAAAACAAATTGTGCGTATGGCAAAAACATATTTAGTAAGACACGGAGAATCGGTTGCAAACACAAAAGGGATATATCAAGGCCAAACCTTTAATACCCCGTTATCAGATATGGGAAAATTGCAGGCAAAAGCTCTTGCCAAATATTTTGGCGGGGTTGAAATCAGAAAGATACTTGCAAGCCCGCTTCTTAGAACAAAGCAAACAGCCCAAGAGGTCGCAGATCTAAAAAATATAGAGGTTATAGACACCTTGGATGTTATCGAAACAAATCATAGCGAATGGGAAGGGGTAAATAAAAAGATCATTGAAGAAAAATGGCCGGATGTTTATAAGACTTGGATGGAGACGCCGGCTGATGCCAAATTTCCAAAAGGAGAAACTTTTTTGGAAACTCAGGAAAGAATTATTAACTGGTGGGAAGGTATGACAAAAAATGAAGAAAATACTCTGGTTGTAACTCACGACAATATCATTAGAATTCTGGTCGCCCACGCTCTCGGCCTACTATTAAACAACATCTGGAAATTTGAGCTAAACCCTGCCGCCGTTACCGTTATCGAAACCAATGGAAACAATCAGCGCTTAATTGCCCTCGATGAAAAGAAGCATTTGCAAAACCTGTTGGTAGACCTAAAAAAACACGCATTTTAAATACTGTATAATTAAAAAATATGTTAGATATAAATTTCATCCGGGACAACAAAGACAAAGTAATCAAAGCCACAAAGGACAAGGGCTTTGATGAGGGCGTTATCGAAAGACTCCTTACGGTGGATGCCGAAAGACGCAAAATTCTCCAGGAAGTGGAGAGCATACGCGCCGAGCGCAATAAATTGACAAAAGATGATATCGAAAAAGGACGTGAACTTAAAACAAAACTTAAAAACGCTGAGGAAAATCAAAAGCAAATTGAGTCAGATTTTAACGAACTTATGTACAAAGTTCCGAACCTTGCAGCGGACGATGTTAAAGTCGGAACGCCGGAGGAGAATGAAATTGTAAAAACAGTGGGAGAGATCCCCAAATTTGATTTTCCGGTACGTGATCATTTGAATATAGGAAAACTAACAGACAGCATTGACTTTGAAAGAGGAGCCAAAGTTGCTCAATCGGGTTTTTATTATTTTAAAAATGATTTGGCCCGTCTTGAACTCGCTTTAGCGCAATACGCTTTTGAAAAATTGGCAATAAAAGGTTTTACTCCGGTCATTACTCCCAATGTTGCCAGAGAAAGAAATATAGTTGGTTGCGGATTCCAGGCAAGAAGCGACAAGGAACGTCAAATTTATCATATTGAAGATGAAGACTTGGATTTAATTGCAACCGCAGAAATTACATTAGTAGGTATGCATACAGACGAGACTTTTGAGGAAAAGGATTTGCCTAAAAAATATGTTGGTTATTCAAGTTGTTATAGAAAAGAAATCGGAAGTTATGGAAAAGATGTCCGCGGAATCCTTAGGGTCCATGAATTTAAAAAGGTCGAGATGGTAGTTTTTTGCAAACCGGAGGATTCGGACAAAATTCATGAAGAACTTTTGGCGATTGAAGAAGGGGTTTATCAAGAACTGGGAATCCCGTATCAAGTAGTTAAAATGGTAACGGGTGACTTGGGCAATGCCGCAAGCAAAAAGTATGATTTGGAAGCCTGGATGCCATCTCAAGACAAGTATAGGGAGATCACCTCAACCAGCAATACCACAGATTTCCAAGCAAGAAGATTAAATATCAAGTTTAAAAGAGAAGGTAAAAATGAATTTGTTCATACATTAAATGGAACAATAACAACCACCAGCCGAACAATTATTGCAATTCTGGAAAACTTTCAACAAAAAGACGGAAGTGTGTTAGTCCCCAAAGTTCTTCAAAAATGGATGGGGAAGGAAAAGATCGAATTGAAAATTTAGCCTCTCTGATATGGTTTTAGGATATCAATGATTTATAATTAAGGAATGATATGAAAAACAGAAAATATGATTCGGTTGTTTTTGATGTTGACAGTACTCTGGTTACTTTCGAGGGCCTTGATTTCTTGGCCAAATTAAAGGGGAAAGAGAAAGAATTATCAAAAATAACAAAATCTGCAATGAATGGGGACATGAGCATGAGGGAATCTATGGAAAGAAAAATGAGAGCTATTTCACCTGACTTTGAGGATATTGTCAAAATGGGAAATGAATACATAAAAAACATAACCCCTGGCGCTTTGGAAACCATTAAAATTCTTAAAACAAATGGCATTCAAACCTGGATACTTACAGGAAACTTTCAACCTGCTGTCGGGATGCTGGCCAATTTTTTGGGAATAAAATCTACTAATGTCATTACAAACAATATTTTTTTTGATGAAAATAAAAAATATTTAAGTTTCGATCGGGAAAACCCTCTTTCTAATAATGGCGGCAAGGCAATAAAAATCAACGAATTTAAAAATAAAATGGGTAAAACCGTATTGATTGGCGACGGTAGCACCGACTTAGAAGCTAAAGAAAGCGTAAATTTATTCATAGGCTTTGGAGGTGTTATTTTTAGACCCAAAATTAAAGCAGCTTCCAAAATATATATTACTGAACCAAACCTGATGACTATAATCCCTTATATTCTTGACAACTATCAATCTGAAGATATATCATTGTATTAGTCGAATCTCCTACGTTTGTATGTGGTTACCAACCGCAAAGTAGGACGCAACTTAGGCGAAATTAAGAAGAATTAAGTCACCATGAAGTTGGATGGAACCTTCCTTTGAAAGCAAAGGGATCCAACAGAAATAGGTGATTTTTTGTTTTTACATATGAAAATAACGCGAAGCAAGAAAAATACAGAAATCGAGAAAGATAAGCTTTATTTGGAGCATTTGAGGCATTCGTGCTCTCATTTAATGGCGGCTGCCATTCTGGAATTTTGGCCCCAAGCTAAACGCGCGCTTGGCCCTGCAATTGAAGATGGCTTTTATTACGACATAGACTTTGGTAATGCTAAAATAACAGAAGAGCACTTTCCCAAAATCGAGCAAAAAATGCGCGAGCTTGCAAAGGATTGGAAAGGATTTAAAAAACAAATTGTTACTAAATCGCAAGCTGTAAAAACATTCAAAGAAAACGAATATAAAGTTGAGTTAATTAATGAGTTTTCCAAGAAGGGGCAGAGTCTTACTCTCTATAAATCTGGTGATTTTTCTGATCTTTGCCGAGGAGGGCATGTAGTCCACCCAAATCAAGAGATTGCACATTTCAAATTATTGTCCATCGCCGGCGCCTATTGGAGAGGCAATGAGAAGAATAAAATGCTTACGCGCATTTATGCCACGTGTTTTCCGACAAAAGAAAAGCTGGAAAAATATCTTTTTCAACAAGATGAAGCTAAAAAGAGAGATCACAGAAAATTAGGCAAGGAAATGGGTTTGTTTACAATTAATGATCAGGTTGGACAAGGTCTTACCATTTGGTTACCAAATGGTTCAACCATAAGACGCGAGATAGAAAACTTCATGGTCGCCGAACAAGAAAAGCTTGGTTACAAGCACGTTTATAGTCCCCACATTGGCCAAAAATCGCTTTGGGAAAAAAGCGGACACTGGGCCCTTTATAGAGAAAAAATGTATTCACCAATGGATGTTGATGGAACGGAGTATCTTGTTAAACCAATGACATGCCCAATGCACATTCAAACATATCAATTTAAATCAAGATCTTACAGGGAGCTACCGCTAAAAATTGCCGAAATAGCATCTGTTTACAGATACGAAAAATCAGGAGAACTGAATGGACTTCTGAGAGTTCGGGCATTTACTCAGGATGATGCGCATATTTTTTGCACACCTGAACAGGCAGTTGATGAATTCATTTCGGTCTTTAAATTAATTCAGAAAATATATATGACTTTTGGGTTTACTGATTACAAAGTTCGTCTTGGAGTTAGATCAAAGAAAGAAAAATACCTTGGAAACGATTCTCTATGGAAAGGGGCTGAAAAGAAGGCAGTTGAGGCATTAAAGAAAGTTGGATCTGACTACTTTGTATCTGAGGGCGATGCCGCCTTTTATGGTCCCAAGGCTGATTTTCTAATTAAGGATGCATTAGGACGTGAATGGCAATGTGGTACCGTTCAAGTTGATTTCATGTTACCCGAACGATTCGGCCTCAAATATATTGACCAAGATGGTAAAGAGAAAACACCTGTTATGGTTCATAGGGCACCACTGGGTTCAATCGAAAGATTCTTGGCGATTCTTATTGAAAATTATGCCGGTAATTTTCCAACTTGGCTAACACCAGTTCAGGTAAAAATTTTGCCAATTTCTGAAAAACATCTTGGTTATGCAAGGACAGTCCTTGCTAGGCTCAAAGAAAGCGGAATTCGCGTTGAACTTGACGACAGAAACGAGAGATTGCAGGCAAAAATCCGCGATTCCCAAATGGAGAAAGTTGCCTATATGTTAATTGTGGGAGACAAAGAAATGGAAAACGATTTAGTTGCACCAAGAAGTAGAACCGGTAAAAATTTTGGTACTCAGAAATTGGATAAATTTGTCAGAAATATTTTAGATGAGATTAAAAACAAAAAATCTGAAGTGTAACAACCCCCAAGGTTCTTCAAAAATGGATGGGAAAGGAAAAGATTGAAATTAAGTAAGTTTGACAGAAACTGAAGTCGGCCGTAAACTACATCATAATCAAAATATATGGCAACTTTTGGAGCGGAAATTGAGAAACCTATATCAGATATAGCTTCTGGTTTACCTCGTGGAATTTCTCAAAAATCATTTACAAGAATTTCAGCAAGTTATAAGAATGGAGAACTGGACTACAGCGACATCCAACCCGAAACGGCAATTGCAGTAAACGCACCAGAGATTGGGCACATAGGTCTAGATAATGGTTTTAATCTCCAAGAAACTTCTACACGTGTTACCAGGAACTTGGGAGAACTTGAGGCCATCTTAAAAACCGATTTAAAGACCTTACAAAATGTTTTAGCTGAAGAAGGAGCGACTGTTATAAATCTTTCGATTCATCCCTTGGGAAAAACTGATTCAGCTACTCATAAAGTTTTTGTTGCGCCAAAAGGTGTTTATAAATATATTGCTCTGAGAGGTTGGGATCACGCTGCAGGAATTGACGCTAAAGCACAGAATAGTCCATCAACTGGTGTCGAGCCACAAAACGCAGCAAAAGCTCTCACCGCAGTAATTGGCGCCTCCGCAGCAATGATAGGACTTTTTGCAAACAGCCCATTCGAGGAAGGTCAAGTAAGCCCATTTAAGGAGACTAGATTAAAAATGTGGGATAGGTTTATGAAAAATTCTACATCGGAAGGTGATAGGTTAACTGCTAAATTTCCCGAAAAACCATTCTTTACACTAAAAGATTATTTTACTTGGATGTTTGGTCCCGGAACTAATATGCATTTTGTAATAGCTTCGGGTGGAAACTACAAAACATTCGGGGATGCAGCAATTATAATTAACGACAATCCATCTGTTTTGAGTTATTTATCAATGGGAAAAGCAGAAGGGAAATTCTTAAATTCAGGCCAAAAAATTACTATTATACCAGACCTAAAACATATGGAGGCGCTTCAATTTGCACAATTTACCAGTGCAAGAATTAGATGGCATTTTGATTCATTAAAGGTGAATAAACAGGAATTCCTTAATGCATATAAGAATGATTCTCTTGAGGAATTGTTTACAAACGGCTCGGTTTCTGACATTTACATTGAAGGTAGAGACCCGGGAGCAAATTTTCCTGATACACATCTAAACTCACTTGGTAATGAATTATCCTGGTCAACTATTATGGCGCCAAGCGCAATTCAATCAGGAATAATTAACAATTTAGACGAGGCGCTTCAATATCTCAGAACTTTTAAGTGGCAACATCTTAATCTTTTGAGAGAAGCCGCAATTAAGGACGGGTTGCACGGTGAGGTGGGTGGTGTAAAGGTTTTTGAGTTCACAAAAAAAGTTCTTGAAATTTCAGCAAAGGGACTTCCTGTAGGGCAACAAAAATTACTAGCGTATCCTGTCCATGTCTTACAAACAAAACAAAACGGAGCGGATAGAGCGCTTGTAGATTATTCCAAAGGAAAATCAATTAAGGATATTGTAAAATCAAGAAATGTCTCCGTCTAGCAAACCTATCGTCATTAAAAAAATAGAAGTAAGACTTTTACGATTGCCTTTAATTACGACCTTCACAACGGGATTTGGAACAATCAATTACAAAGAAACAGTTGTGGTCAGGCTTGAAGATTCCGACGGAGTAGTTGGTTGGGGTGAAGGGGCTGCTTTATCTTTTCCGAATTACTCCCCCGAAACTGCCATTACAACATATTTAGGACTTAAAGAATATTTATTACCATCGATTGTCGGAAAGCGTATTTCTGGTCCTGAAGGTCTCGATAATTTATATTCACAAGTAAAAGGTTACCATTTTGCCAAAACAGCAATTGACTGTGCGATGTGGATGATTTGTTCAATCAAGTCCCAACAATCATTGAAACAGCTTCTTGGAGGAAAAAGTGAGAGTGTCGCTATTGGCGAAAGTATCGGAATTAAAAATTCCATCGATGAAACTTTGGAAGAAATTTCATTAAGACTGGACCAGGGATATCAAAGAATAAAAATTAAAATTAAACCTGGCTGGGATGTCGAGCTCGTTAGAAAAGTTAGAGCAAAATTTAGTGACATTCCCTTGATGGTGGATGCCAACTCTTCTTATTCATTAAATGATGTTCCCATATTTAAAAAACTTGATAAATTTAACTTAATGATGATTGAACAACCGTTAGGTGATACCGATATTGTTGACCACTCGTTTTTGCAAAAAGAAATTACAACCCCTATTTGCCTTGATGAAAGCATTCTGTCAGTGGAGGATGCCAGGAAGGCTATAAAAATAGGGGCATGTAAAATAATAAATATTAAGCCCGGACGTGTTGGCGGGATTTCAGAATCTAAAAAAATCCACGATTTTTGCCAAGATAATAATATCGGCGTATGGTGCGGTGGACTATTAGAAACTGGGATCGGTCGCGCCTTTAATATCGCACTTTCTTCCCTTCCGGGTTTTAAATATCCTGCAGACATGTCTCCGAGTTCGTTTTTTTATAAAGAAGACTTAATCGATCCAACATACGAAGTGGATAAAAACGGATATATTGCAATACCAACAGCTACAGGTCTTGGCTACAATCTTGAAATGAAACGTATTAATAAATATACAAAACAAAAATACAATACAAGGGCATATTGACATTAAAATTTATTTTTGTTAGTCTCCTCTAAACAATGAATGCTGAAAATAAAAAGAGTGAGGGTTATGTAGCCACTGGTTTGCCAGTTGAATATAGAGGAGAATATGGGCAAATTATAGACTTAGGTCTTGCAGCAAATCCCAGTGGCGCAGCATTCGATGCTAAGAAATTAGCCGATCTAACTTCTACAAAACAAATCGCAGAATATGATGAAGATGTCCACCATTCGGACATTAAAGACCTGTTAATCGAAGGAATTGGTCTTAAAAATATAGGAAACGAATCCGTCATTTTTCATCCAAACGGCAGTTACGGAGCGGGTGATGAGGTTATAAGGGCTTTATCAAACCATTCTCACCAACAAGGAAAAACGTTAACGGTTTATGTTCCAACTTATTCTTTTCCGAATGTTGAACAATATGCCGCGCGTAATAATGCCAGGTATGTACCGGTAATTTCCGATAAGTCGTTTTTGCAAAGCGATTCTCTTAATGCCGTTCTAGACATGAAAAGTAATCAGTTATCGGGAAATGTTGTTTATGTTGACTATCCAAATAACCCCTCAGGCGTTGCGAACAAAGATCTTTTACGAAAAGTTGTAAACCATGTAAGTTTCCACGGAGGAATACCTTTTGTTGATTTGGCGTTTGGTGAAGTTTTAGGCGATGAATTTAAAGACGGTATTCAATATACGATAGATCGTGGAGGTGTGTGCGTGGGTTCATTAACCAAAACACAGGGCCTGGCTGCTCTACGTGCAGGTTATATTCTTATGAACCCGGGATTGTCTAAAAACCTATATAGTAAAGGCGAAAAACTTGTATTTGGTCTTCCAGCCCATGTTAAAAATGCCTACACATTGTTGTTCACGGGTTCTGAAGGAAAAACTCTCGCTAGGGCACAAGCTCTTAAGGCGATTAATTATAATCACCAGACAAATAGCAAACTTTATGAAGCTTTAACAAATTTAGGTCTAAAAATAGCGCCTACTATTTACGAAACCCCCGTGCAAATCGTGGCAAATGCCAACGACGACCTCTTCACCAGGCTTGCATGTGTAGGAATTAAAAGCGAAAGTTTGAACGAGTATTCTAATACTTTGGGCAAAGAGGCCTCAAAAGGATATGGAAACCAAGCTGTTAGAATATTGACCCCAAGAGTGGGAATGCTTGAAGAAACAATTAAAAGATTTCGTGTTGCAATGCAATTAACAGACAACCATATTCAATCAAAGGCCAAGAAATAAACACCATGGAGAGAAAATATTTTAAAGAAAAATTAACTGAACTTGTAGCCATCCCGACTATCAGAGAAAAAGAGATGCTAAAAGAAAGTTCCGAAGCTTTAGATCTCATAGAAAGTTGGGCCGACTCCGCATTGTCAAAAAGGCGTATTAAAAATGGAAAAACTGAAATTTTACTTTTAGGAAACGGAAATTTACTAAACCCAGATATCGGTTATTTAGCACACGTGGATGTAGTCGATGCCGACAAAGAAATGTTTAAAATGACCGAGACTGATGGAAAATTTTATGGACGAGGAGTAAGCGATATGAAATTTTCGATACCTATTGGAATTGAAATACTAAACAAATTAGCCAAAGATAAAGGCGCTCCAGTTATGACTCTCGCCATAACAACAGACGAGGAAGTCGGAGGCGGGGATGGAGGAAATTATTTAGCAAATGAAATTAAATTTATTCCTGAAGTTCTTATAGTACCGGACGGAGGAGATGATTTTGTTTTTGTTAATAAATCTAAAGGTAAGGCAACTCACGCCTCAACTCCTTGGCTTGGAAAAAATGCATTAACGCCATTAATCAAAATAGCAAGTGGGCTGGGCGCGATATATGATCAGAATTCTGCATCACCCAATTGGGAAACCACGATGAATTTGGGAGTACTCCAAGGTGGCAAATCGACCAATCAGGTTTGTGACGAAGCTACTCTCAAATTGGATTTTAGATTTCCCGAGACCAGAAGTGCTAACGAAATATTGGAAGAGGTAAGAAAAGCTTCTGAAAAAATTGATCCCAATCTTTCCATTAAACTTGGTGCCCAAGGTGACCCAATATATACAGACATAAAAAATCTTGAAGTGACAAGATTTTTAAAAATAGCTAGAGATGTTCTCGGCAGAAATATAAAAATTGAAGGAGAAAACGGAGCATCTGACGCTAGATACTGGGCCAAGTATAATATTCCTATAATAATGAAGCCGAATGGAGGAGGTATACATAGTGACAAAGAGTGGATCGATGTTGAATCTTGTCTAACGTATTATGAAATATTATCAAAGTATGTAAACGAATTCACTAGTATAATTTGACAAGAGATAATCTAATGTTAGAATACCAATTAGTATGAATCCTAAAGATTTCGCATTCAAATTTTTCTTTATTGAAAAGGAGCTTAAATAAAGCGCCACAGGGCACTTTTTTTTATTTATAAAATGGAAAGATTTTTACCTGCAAACAAAGATAAAGAACAAGCTCGAGTTTTGCAATATTTTATTGACCCTCAAAATCCCAACATGCAGTATAAACAATTTGCGAGAAACTTGACGTCAATGTTTTTGGGAGCAAACCCTTCAGCTGAACAACAAAAAATCGCCAGACAACTCATGGGGATTTTTGATGAAGTAAAAGACGCAAGACAATTTAATGAAACATATATCGGACACATGCTGTCTGAGGCATCAATTCCTGGAATGTGGGGTTATATGCTTGCTACAAGACTTGGGAGCAATACCGTAGCCCGTGAAGTTTCTGAATTGGAATCAAGACTGGAACCGGAAGCTATTCGAGGATTGATGAAAATGGTTGGCTATGACCAAAACGAAGCAAGTGGAACTTTTACTTCGGGAGGCTCAATTGCAGTTTTTACTGCAATTGATGTTGCAGTCAAAAGAATAAAAAGACAATTCGACGAGGCGGAAAAACAAATAGACAAACCATTGGTAATTTTATACAACAAATTTGCCCATTATAGTTTTCATAAAGCTGTAGATGCCTTGGGCGGGCCAGCTAGAATGATCGAAAAAATGGAGGTAGAATCTCCCGGTTTCAGAATGAATCCTCGCGATCTTGAAAAAAAGATCGAACAGAGTTTGAAAGAAGGCAAGATCGTCGCAGCCGTGTTTGCTATTGCCGGGGAAACAGAAACCGGAATCGTCGATGATCTAACCCAAATATCAAAGATATCAAAAAAACATGGCATTTTTACTATTGCCGACGGAGCTTACGGAGCACCATACAGATTGTCTCGCAAAAGTTCACTTTTCAAATCCTTAAACGAATATGATGCAATCACTATCGATGGCCACAAGGCACTTTACACACCCTATTCAAATGGGGCAGTACTTTTTAAAGATAAACACAACCACGTTCTTCTAAATCTGGGGGTCAAAGCGCCATACGTTAAGTTTGAAGAAAAAGAAGAGGCAATTTTAAGAAATTTATCTTATAAAAATCTCGGGTTTAGTCTTGGAGAAAAAAGATTCGAAGGATCAGGTGGAGCTGGGTCAATCCTTTCAACTGTAGCAGTATTGAGAACTCTAGGGCTTGAAGGGCTGACCACCGTCTACGACATCACGCTAGATAGAATCGAATATTTGAATGACAGATTGAATCGTTCTAAAATACTAATGCCCATACATGAACCAGATGTAAATTTGCAGTGCTTTAGAATTAGACCAGATGTTGAACACTTGTTCGGTGTAAACGATAACAGTCGAAGATCAGATATTGTTGAAAAAAGTAGAATCGATGATGTAGATAAAGGGTTGAGAGGCAAAGGCGGGTTTTTCTTCTCTTCAACAGATTTTGATCTTCCCAATTATTATGGAAAAATTGAGCAAACTGCGGTTTGGAGAGCTTGTCTTATGAATCCAAGAACTTCTAACAAAATATTGGACCAGGCCGTAGCCGAACTTGAAAGTTCAGTTCTTAAAAGATTAGGGTCAAAATAGTTGACAACGTCTTTAAAAAAAACTAAGCTATACGTAATGACTTTGATTTCTAACAGATTTTTCTTTTTTACCTTCCTTTCAACGGGAGGTAATCTTATGTAGCTAAAAAACAAAGCAAATAAGGGACCTCCCCAAAAGGGAGGTTTTTTGTTGGTTAGAAAGGAGACAAAAACATGCGCGAAACAGAAATACAAAATACAACTGCATCTAAAGTTGTAACAACTGTAGATGCCGTCATCCACGATGCAATTAAAACCAGTCCTCCTATTGATAAAAAAAGAGGAGATCTTATTCGCGGAGAAACATATTATTTAACCGGAGGCGACCCAGATAAAAGAAATCAAATATAGTTTGCCGGAACGATAATTGGCAAAACTCTCACATCACTATTGCTAGTTTTTCCCGGTCTATAGGCCACCAATGGTAAACCATTAAAAGACCTACCTACATACAAATAATTTTCACCAGGACCAATTGTTGTGGTGGATGCGTTATCGTAGCTTCCGGCTCTTCTAAAAAAACTCATATTTGTTTTTGAGGTGTAACCACAATCAAGGTCTAAGTAATCCAACGCCGTCCCAATAATTGCTTTTACACCAGGAATGATCTGAGAAAGTGACTGGCTGTATTTCTTCGTCATTTCCTGTTGCCCCTGAAGCGTCAAACCACCCGAACCGGGAAGAAATAAATCATCAACATTAATAGCGACCTCTGACGCTTTACATCGCTCATTTTCAATTTCAAGTCCATTGTGCCAATTAGACCAAAAACCTACACCATTCATTTTCAATGATGCAACTGATTCGCCTCTGAGCTCGAAAATTTGAAAACCTCGCTTTTCTAATTCAATTCGTTGTTCGGAAGAAAACCTTGTAATTGCAAATACCTCCCGGCCTGATAAAATATCCTTCATGTTGATACTATAACATGGCATGTCAATCTGGGAAAACAATATAGTCATGGAACGTCACAGTGAGGGAAAAAGGATTATCACAAGATTAAACAGCAACCAAAATCTTATCGAGATTGGTGAACCTGGCAACTGTCGAATATGGACAACTTTGGCATTTAAAATAGTCCGATCAGCGTTTCCAAACACACAACTCGAAGCCAGAGAAGTGGATATTTCCGAATACCTACAACACACTTTTTTAAAAATCACACCTATCAATGAAGAGCCTCTTTTGTGTGATGGACTGGGGCAGAAAAACATCCTCCTTTTTTTTGATTACGAATCCGAAGCTCCAAAACATCTTCAAAATAGTCGCATGGATATACTTAACAGTTATTTAAAATTTGACAACTCCAAATTCCGTGATAATATACATTTGTTAACATCGTAAAAGCTGTGAAGCAGTGAAGTAGTTAAGTTGAGTGGTAAATAGAGACGAGGCGGTTGGTGCAAGACCTCGCAAGCTCAAATTAATGAATTACCCTGCAGAGCCGGTTCGACAAAATCGAGCCCGGGAGTGCCCGTAAACGCACTAGAGTCTGTTGGAAATCAAAGGACTTGAATAATGAGGGTTATCTCATAATTTCTAGTCCCGCGGAGCCTAAAGGCGAAGTGGGATTTTTTGTTGAGATAACTAAAGAAGGGTGGTAACGCCTTTAAAGGGCCCCTTCAGTTTCTGAGATTTTGTCTCGGGAATTGGAGGGGCTTTTTTGTTTTCCCAAAAGGGGGTGATAAACATGAATAAAGAAATATTACGCGAACAATTGATAAATCTTGAGACGCGAAATGCCGGAATGAAAATTCTTAACCCGGGAGACTTAACGTCCGAAAAAACTGCAGACAATGTCATTAAGTTATTAAAAGCGATGTATGTTGAACATGGTATTACCAAAGATAAGAAAAAACTAGTAAAGGATATTGAAGTCGGAAACGTTTTAAGTTGGTTTGCCCAAAAAGACGAAAATTTTGTCGCAACAGCTTCTCTTGTAAAACAAGACGATGGCGCTTGGGAGCTCGGTAGAGCAGTATCGCTTGATCGCGGCAATGGACTAGGCAAAAGGGTAATTCTTGAAGCCTTAAAATTTCATCTAAAAAATCATTCTAATGAGGCGTTAATTGCTGAAGTTCGCGCCGCAGACGAATTCAAGCAAGTTCCGTCCGGACTTGCAACTCAAAAGATATTTTTTGGTACTATCAACTCGATTTTGCCAATTACACCCTTTGCAATTGCTCCGTTATTTGCGCACGGGGATCCACTAAGAAATGAGCAATTTATTCTTTCGGCAAGTGATATAAAGCCGGGAAAAACTATCAGTGAAAAAATTTCTGACTCTATTAACAATAGGTCAACCAAGGGAACTATTCCAAGGTTACAGGTGATACAAACTGCTCCTTTTCGTCTGGCGATTCCTAATGATAACGGAAAAAAAGCTAGTCAAGTAGCATCAGAGTCCGTTGATTTTAAAGGTTGCTCACTATTTCCGGTAGAAGTTACAGACCGAAACATGCCGTTAATTGGTATGTTGTCTTCGAGATCTGACATGGTTTTGTGTGGAGTTGACCGTCTATTGGGTAATGAAGGGAAACCGGTAGTATTAATCGCCACATTAGGTTTCCACGGCAATATTTTGACTGGTCAGTCATCAGAGTTGGCGCCCACTGAAGTTTCTGAAGTGCTTCCGACTGAAATGCGGAAAGACACACAAGCAATTGCTGATAAATTTTCGCATATACGCGAAGCGCAACTAAACGAGTTTAGAGATGGACTGCACCCTTATTTCCGTACAGACATAATTAAGTTATCACTTTAAACTATCGGTTAAACTGTAGCCAGAAAGGAGGTGAAAAATTATGTCAGGTACTAAACGAAAATTTACCAGAGAATTTAAACTTCAGGTTGTCACTGAAATTGAATCAGGGACTAAGACCAGAGCTCAAATTACTCGTGAATATGAATTATCAGAGGGACTAGTTACTAAGTGGGTTGCGGTCTATCGAGCTAATCCTCAAACTGCCTTTACAGGTAGACTGGTAGCCAGTGAGGAGGAAAGACTAAAAATTAAAATTAAAGAGCTTGAGTGGGCATTGGGTAGAAAGACAATGGAGGTGGAAACCCTGAAATTTACACTGGAAGGATTAAATGTTAAAAAAGGGGGCTTTATGAAGTAGCAGAAACATTTTGTCAAAAAGGACAATCTATTACAGATTTGTGTAGAACCCTACATGTCTCAAGGAGCGGGTATTATGAATATCTGAAAAACAAAAATCTTAAAAATATGGATGAAGAATTAGTTAAAAACCAAATTGAACAAATTGCCCTGGAATATCCAAGATATGGATACAGAAGGATTACTGAGGAACTTAAAAGAAGAGATTTTATAGTTAATCACAAAAGGGTCCTAAAACTGATGCAAGAAGAAGATTTACTTTGCAAACACAAAAAGAAGTTTATGGTTACAACTGATTCTAACCATCCACTTCCAATTTACCCAAACTTAATTAAAGGAATGATTGTGACTAGGATTAACCAAATCTGGGTGGCAGACATTACTTATATCCCCCTGACCACTGGCAAATTTGTATTTTTAGCAGTAGTACTGGATCTTTATTCAAGAAAAGTAGTTGGTTGGCATTTAGGAAGTGACTTATCATCCATTTTAGTTTGTCATGCCCTGCAGATGGCAATACTCAGCCGAAAACCACCTGCAGGGCTAACTCATCATTCAGACCGTGGAGTTCAATATGCCAGTTATGAGTATACAAATATTTTAAAACTAAATAATATTCAAATTTCTATGAGTAGAAAGGGTAATCCATATGACAATGCAGTTTGTGAAAGTTTTAACAAAACATTCAAATGGGATGAGGTTAGGCTAAATAAATACAACAATTATTTTGAAGCTAAAGAAGCCATTGCAAACTATATTGAGCAGATTTACAATGCAAAAAGGTTACATTCAAGCCTAAACTACAGGCCACCGAATGAATTTGAAGAGAGTTTAATTAACAGTCAATTGTCTGTACGTTATTAGGGGTTCACTCCAAGAAAATGGCACAGAGGTTTTGGGAAATTGAGATGAATTGGTCAAAACAAGATGAGAGGTGGAAAGGCTAATACTTTGCATCTCTTATGGCACAAGGGATGCGTAGCCTGTCGGTAAGTGATAGAATCGGAATGGTAAAGATATATAAACTTATGAAAAAAGAAGAATTTATTAGTCAGATTGCAAAACTTGTTTCCTTTGAAACTGTTACCGGTAACGTAGCAGAAAACTCAGAGGCCTTGAGTTATGTGGAATCCTTAATAAGCAAGGACGCGGAAGTAAAAAGAATCAAGAATAAAGACGCCGAAATTTTAATTGCCGGTAATTCCAACATAATGACGCCGGATGTTGGATATATGGTGCACATGGACGTAGTTGCTGGCAAACCTGAACAATTTAAGGTCTCCATAAAAGCAGATAAAATATTCGGTCGGGGTACCAGCGACATGAAGTTTTCTATTCCAATCGGAATCTCTCTTTTGAATCAGCTTATTGCCACTAAATCAAAAATTACTTTTTCTTTAGCTATTACAACAGATGAAGAAATTGGAGGATTTGCAGGTGGAGCGTTTCTTGCAGAAAAACTTAAATTCAGACCGAAAGTTTTAATCGTTCCGGATGGCGGAGATAATTTAACATTTGTAAACAAAGCCAAAGGAGTTTGCCAATTGGTTATTACCGCTAAAGGCTCCCCAGCCCACGCCAGCAGGCCATGGGTGGGTAGAAACGCCCTGGACATGCTTTCTACACTTTCTGTGGAGCTTTTGAAAATTTACGGCAAAAACAATATCAAAGAAAATTGGAATACGACCATGAATACGGGCCAAATTCAGGGTGGAATTTCTATCAACCAGGTCTGCCCAGTTGCAGTAATGAAAGTTGATTTCAGATATCCCGAAACTGACAGCATAGAAAAGATTACGAAAACTGTTTCCGGTATTGCCGCCAAAATCAGCAATAACATAACCATAGAAAAGGCCTCAACCGGTTTGCCCACTTTTACAAATACCGATTTGTTTGTTGTCAAGGATTTCCTAAAGACAATGGAAAAAGCATACGGCAAAAAGATCGTAGTTACACACACATACGGAGCTTCCGATGCCCGCCATTTTGCCAAATTTAATGTTCCTGTTTTAATGATGAAACCTATGGGTGGCGAGATCCACTCAGAAACAGAATGGGTAAGTATTTCTTCTTCATTGAAATTTTACGATGGACTGTTAGAATTCATATATGGACAAAATTGAGGAAGTATTAACACGTGGTGTTGCAGAAATATTGCCGACCAAAGAAGGTTTGGCAAAACTGATGTCAGAAAAGAAAATAACGCTATATCAAGGATTCGATCCGACAGGCGCTCAACTTCACATTGGCCACGCAGTCGGCTTTAGGAAACTCGCGCAATTTCAGGCGCTTGGACACAAGGTAATCTTCCTCATTGGAGATTTTACCGGAATGATAGGGGACCCTTCCGGAAAATCGACTGAAAGAAAAGTTTTAACTAGGGAAGAGGTTTTGGAAAATGCTAAAACTTATAAAGAGCAGGCAGGTAGAATATTAAAATTCGATGGGGAAAATCCTGTCGAAATTAAATATAACAGTGAATGGCTGGGGAAAATGAGTGCAATTGAATTCTTACAACTTTCTCACAATTTGACATACACCCAAGTTGTTGAACGGGATATGTTCCAGGAACGTCTTAAAAAGAGACAGGATGTTTACATGAATGAATTTCTTTATCCTTTTATGCAAGCTTATGATTCGGTTGCGATGAATGTGGATTTGGAAATCGGTGGACAAGACCAGAAGTTTAACATGTTGATGGGCAGAAAATTAATGCGAAATATCTTACATAAAGAAAAATATGTAATGACACTTCCACTTCTGACAGACTCAAAAGGAAATAAAATTGGTAAGACTGAGGGTAATGTAATTGGTTTAACAGATTCTGCAAAAGAATTTTATGCAAAAATAATGTCGCTTTCGGACAACTCGATTGTAAACTGTTTTACAATCTTAACCGACAAATCTATTGGGGAAATAAAACAAATAGAGAAAGATATTGCGAAAGGCAAGAATCCTTTTGAATTTAAAAAACAATTAGCTTTTGATTTAACCAAGTGGTTAAATTCTGAAAAAGACGCTAAAGAAGCTCAGGCAAATTTTGAAAAGACTTTTCAGGAGAGGGCGCCAGAATTTAACATTAAAGTTAATGCGGGAGAGTCTCTAATCAAAACCATCATTCCTTTTACCAACAGACAAAGCGTAAGCGCCGCTAAGGAGTTGATTAAACAGGGAGCGGTGGACATTAACGGACAAAAAGTTACTGATGGATCAACTACGCTTAAAACCGGTGATGAAATAAAGGTCGGAGGCCGGACCTTTCTCAAGGTAAAGTAAGGTATGAGTAAAAGTTGGCCAAAGAACGTTTTTATTGCGCAAGCGTCTCATATGATAGAATAGTAGGAATATCATATATCGATATATGATATTAAATAATAAATGATATCTAAAAAGGGCAAAAAAATATTTGTAGTAATAGTTATAATTTCTTCCTTGGCACTTCTGGCCGGAGCAGTGTTACCTTATATTCTATACGCAAGATAGATTCCAGATACATCAGAATAATTCGGAAGAATTCGGATATATCTGATATATCAGACCTGTCTGACTTCTCCGATGATATAATCTGAGTAATGAATCTTGATTCACCGATTTCCAACCTTCCCAAAGTCGGACCGATATTCGAAAAGAAATTTGAAAGATTGGGTATTAATACCATTGAGGATCTTTTTTACCATGTTCCTTCGCGCTATCTGGACTATTCATTAATAACAACTATTAACAAACTTCGCGCGGATGAAACCGTTACCATTCACGCCAAAATTGCTTCCATCGCTAATATTTTTTCTAAAAGAGGAGTGAGAATGCAGATTGGGTCGGTTGAGGATGAAACGGGAAAATTAATGGTCGTTTGGTTTAACCAACCATTCTTATTAAAAATGCTTTACCCGGGACGCCTTGTTTCCTTGTCGGGAAAGGTTGGATTTTTCAATAGAAAATTGTGTTTAAGTTCACCCGATTACGAAATATTGGATGAAGAAGGAGACCAAACTTTCCACACAGGCCGTTTTGTTCCTGTTTATCCCGAAACTTCTGGTCTTTCTTCCAAATGGCTTCGAACCAAAATCCGCGATGCGTTTGCCACCACAGAAATCGAAGAATATTTGCCGAAGGATGTGTTGACAGGGGGGGCCCTTGTCAGTCTGAAGGATGCGATACAAAAAGTGCATTTCCCTAAAAATCTAGAGGAAGCTGAGGAGGGGAGAAAAAGATTGGCCTTTAACGAAGTCCTAAATCTCCAACTAAAAAGCTTAATCAGAAAATCAAACTGGAAAGAAAATCGCGTCATCAATAGATTAGAAATTAACAGTTCAGTAGTTCAACAGTTTATCAGTTCATTACCTTTCAAATTAACCGAATCCCAATCTAAAGCCATGGATGAAATTCTTAAAGATTTGGGTGGAGAAATTCCCATGAATCGTTTGTTGGAAGGGGATGTGGGAAGCGGAAAAACAGTTGTCGCGGCAGTCGGGGCATTTGTGGCATTTTTAAACGGTTACCAAACATTAATAATGGCTCCCACTCAAATTTTAGCATCCCAGCATTACGAGACCCTTAATCGTCTATTTTCCAAATTCAAGCTTCGTCTCTCACTTCTAACTTCCGCAGTCAAACTTCACGATCTTGGACGAACGGATGTCTTTGTCGGTACTCATTCGTTAATTCATAGTAAAGTTGACTTTAGTAAAGTAGCTTTTGTAGTGATTGACGAACAACACAGATTCGGCGTCGAGCAAAGAAGACATCTGGTTAAAAAAACCGGAACTCCGCATGTTTTAACAATGACCGCAACCCCCATTCCAAGAACCGTAGCCCTTACCACTTACGGTGACTTGGATTTGTCAGTCTTGACCGAAATGCCGGAAGGACGCCAAAAAGTTACAACCTGGGTTGTTCCAGAAATCAAAAGAGATGGAGCATACGAGTGGATGAAAAAACAAATAATAAATAACAAATCTCAAATCTTTATTGTTTGCCCTTTGATTGAAGACTCAGACACCGAAACTCTTGCAGACGTAAAATCAGTCACCTCCGAATTCTTAAATCTTAAATCTGTATTCATAAATCAAAAACTCGGCCTATTGCATGGCCGCCTCAAGTCCAAGGAAAAAGATGAGATTTTGGACAAATTCAGATCGGGTACGATCGATATTTTGGTCGCGACCCCTGTTGTTGAAGTTGGAATAGATATCCCCAACGCCACTATAATGGTAATTGAGGCTGCCGAGCGTTTTGGCCTTGCCGGGCTTCATCAGCTTCGCGGCCGAGTTGGGAGGGGATCGAAACGATCATATTGTCTAATCTTTTCAAATTACCACTCCGGGGCAGCCTACACACGATTGCGCGCGATGGAAAAGAGTTATTCCGGCTTTGAGTTGGCTGAACTGGATTTAAAGCTAAGAGGCCCCGGAGAAATCTTCGGAACTGCCCAATCAGGTTTCCCGGAGCTTAAGATCGCCTCTTGGAACAACTTTGAGTTAATTAAGGCAACCAAAGAAGTTGCGGAGGACATCATCAAAAACCCCAAAAAATACACATTGGTTAAAACCAAATTCGAATATACTAAAAAATACGGCTGGCGTCTTTCCTACTTGAATGACGTCACTCATGTTTAATTGAAAATTATAAATTGATAATTGTAAATTTCGTAATTTTAACATAAGCAGAGCTTGCCATGAGCAGAGCCTCATGGTAAAATTACGGTTATATGGTACCTTTACCAAAACGAAAACACACAAGAAGTAGAACCGGAATTAGACGCGGAGGACAGCCCAAAATGGTTCTTTCAAATCTGACAAAGTGTACCAGTTGTGGAAAATTGAAGGAAAATCACAGAACTTGTCCGTATTGTGGCTTCTGGCGATAATTCGATGAAAACATCAACTGACCCCAGGCACATTAGAAGAAGGGAAGCCGTCAAGTCCCTTTTTGCCGAAACTTTTGCCAAACAACCGGGGAACGGCGAGTTGGTAATCAAGATTCTTAGCCAAAAAAAGAAAATCGATAAACTAATTGAGGACGCGGCCCCGCAATGGCCCATCGATAAACTTAACAAGATTGATTTGGCAATTTTGAGGCTTGCCGTCTACGAACTTGAGAATGACGATACTCCGCCTAAAGTCGTAATCGACGAAGCGGTGGAACTTGCCAAAGAGTACGGCGCCGAATCTTCCTCTTCATTTATCAACGGTGTATTGGGTACAATATACAAGGACGAGACTGATGCCGCAGCTACGAAAAAATAACAATGGATACAGATCTAAATAATATCTCAGTAAAAATTAAAAGAGAGTTGTCTGATTTTCTGGGAATTGACATGGAAGACGTTGACGATGAAACATCTTTAAAAGAGGACCTTCACATGGACCCGGCAAGCATAACAGACTACATAGAAATATTGTCAAAGGCCGGTTTTGACACGGACAGGCTTGATTTAACAGAAATCGAAACCTTCGGAGATCTTCTTGAGGCATTATCCTCTCACACCTAAGTATGGATAAAATAAAATCCTTAAAAGCAAAATTCAAAAACCAGAATCTCTTCGACTCGGCTCTCACCCACAGGTCCTGGGTTAATGAACATAAAGGAGTACGTACAAATAACGAAAGACTTGAGTTTCTGGGAGATGCTGTTTTGGAATTTATTGTTTCCAAAGAACTTTTTGCTAAATTCCCCGATAAAGAAGAAGGATATCTTACTGCGCTACGGGCGAATATAGTCAACACCATTTCGCTCTCAGAAGTAGCAAAAAAGCTTGATTTAGGACCACTGATTTTTTTAAGTAAAGGCGAGGAGGATGGCGGCGGAAGGCAAAACACATCCCTTCTGGCAGATACGGTTGAAGCAATAATCGGAGCCATGTTTATTGACCGCGGGATCGAGGCTTCCGAAAAGTTTATTGAAGAAAATCTACTGAAAGATGTTGAGGTCCGCGCCAAGGAACCTCTTAAAGACAGCAAGTCCCAGCTTCAGGAACACGTTCAGTCGCTTGGTTTTTCCGCGCCAAAATATCAGGTAGTAGAAGAGTCCGGTCCGGATCACAATAAAAAATTTATTATCGAGGTTGTTGTAAACGGAAAACCCTGGGGCAGGGGAGAAGGAAAAAGTAAAAGTACCGCCGAACAGGATGCGGCTAGACAGGCTCTGGCAAAAAAGGTACAATAGCTTCATGATAAGCAAAGCTTGTCACAAAATTATTTTATGATTGCAATAAGATTATCAAGATTCGGCCGCAAAAAAGCTCCCTTTTATAGGGTTGTGGCTGTTGATTCAAGAAAAAAGGCAACCGGGATGGTTTTAAAAACCCTAGGAACATGGAACCCTGCAAAAAAAGAATTTAAAATTAATAAAGATGAATTAAAAGTCTGGGTAGAAAAAGGTGCGCAAGTTAGCGCTACCGTCAAAAAATTAATTAGTACCAAATAAATATGCGTGATTTACTGGATTTTATACTTAAAGGAGTGCTCGGGGAAGAAAAATTTGATGTCGACGAAGCAGAGATCGAAGGCCGAATTGCTTATTCCATTAAAACCGATCCCAAAAACATCGGCCTTATTATCGGAAAAGGCGGGCATATGATTAAGTCTCTTAGAAACATCCTCAAAGTCCGCGCCACGCTCGAAAAGAAAGCGGTCTCTTTGGATATTTCTGAGTAAATTAAGGACTAAAAGGATCAGTTCTGCCTGTTCCAGTAGACGGAGGAACAATAACAAAAACAGGCTTCCTAAGACTTCCCATATCGGTAATCAACTGTTTTTCGGCTTCGGTAAGGTTTGTAATCTCTGTAGTTAACAAAGGCAATTTGGTGGGAAGAGGGGACCAAAAAGACTTCACGGAAATAGCGGCTCTTTCTACTCCTCCGTTTTCGCTAAGTTTTATTTTATCAACAACAATAACCGGAGCAATATTCCCCGTAGCTTTTATGAATGCTATCATTTGGTCCCGCGGCGCAATAATATCAAAACTGATATCGGTTCTAAGAAGCCCTGTTTTATCAGCAATTTCGGGACCGCTTTTTATTCCTGAGACCAAAACTGAATTTTCCAAAGCCAGTAATTTAATTTGCGAGACTACTGCCAGCGACGGGTTGGATTCGGGAAGCACAACAAGTGCGGCGTTGGCCGATTCTCCCACAGAAGCCGAAACGGTTCTCAGAATGTCTGTTTTTTGAGTTAAAATCGTCCGGTCTTTTTGCGCCTTGGCAAGACCAGCTCTTACTTCCGATATTTTTGATAATCCGAATTTACCAACAATAATAAAAAGTATTATAACGGCAAGAAGAGGAAATACCGCTACTGTTATCTGTTTTGTTCCCGTCGATAAATTCTTAAACATTATTACAATATATGAAAGGTGGCAAGATATCCACTTGCCGGATTGTATCCAAAGGTCGTAAGCGTAACAAATTTAAAAACTTCGGAATCTGAAATATTTTTAAGAAAAGCGGACAAATCGCTGTTGCTTCTAAAAACTACGGATAAATCAAGTTTTTGCGGATCGATGCTAAGTTCGCTTAAATTTGAATTCGGACCGATGTTTATCAAAAACGGCTCGATCCTGGAGAATATTTTAATCGAACTTACAACACCCCGGGCCATTCCGATCTTTGCAAGACGGTCTTTAAGAAGAACCACTGCCTGTTCTGTCTTTTCCTGAGAAACAATTAGGGATTTAATTTCGTCCACTTCAGAAGAAATACTCTGTAATTGAATCGAACTAAAAGCAAAAAAGGCTGCCAGTCCAAGAGCAAAAATTATAAATCCGGAAAGCAAAATTACATTCAACATCCGCACCAACTTAAGTGTTTTTCCCAAAGTACTGCTTATTGTATGCTCCGGAGGCAATAAATTAAGTGTGACAGTCATATTTGTTAACTATTCCCCGCGCATAGCCAAACCAACCGCCACCGAATAAAGTGATGCGTAGGGTGCCAGGCGTTTGGCAGTATCCGGGTCAACAGCGGTTTTGATAAAAGGATTGCCGACCAACACTTCCAGTCCCAAAAGAGAGCTTAGGGCAGAAACGATCTCGCGCATACCGCTTGTTCCACCCGAAATAATTATAGCTTTCGGAGAATCTCCCTTTTCCTCCGTCTGATAATAATTAATGGCTTTTTTGATCTCGTCTACAACCATTCTTAATACAGGGTCAAGGGCACCTTTAATTTTCCCTTCCAACTCTTTTGAAGAAAGTCCGTAAGTTTTTTTGTACTCTTCAGCCTGCGGGGCAGATATGCCAAGGCCCTGGGAAACAGCCCTCGTAAAAGCTTCTCCGGCAATTGGAATAGACCTGGAAAAACTAAGAAGACCATTTTTGACGATTGCGATATCGGTACTGGTTGCCCCAAAATCGGTAATTAAAACCGTCTTGTCAACCGGCGCAAGCGCTCGGGTTAAAGCAATCAGTTCCGTTTCAACTGCAACCGGAGTCAACCCCGCAGCCTCCACTACTTTGGTATACCTTTCAACTACAACCTTTGGCGCCGCCACCAGTAAAACCAAAACTTCCGGGGGACTGGTTTTTTCGTTCCGCTCAAGAATAGAGTGCTGAATAACTGCTTCAGCAACAGGAATCGGAATATATTGCTCAGATTCCCATTTAATAGCAGAGGCAATTTCGGAATCGGTTAACATAGGAAACCTGATTGTTCTTGTAAATACTTGGGATTCGGGAACGGAGATAACCACATCTTTTGATGATACGCCGGCCTCATTATGAAGATGTTTAACAACAGAGCCTAAGTCGGCATATTCTTTATCATCAACCAATTTATCCACACTATTGCCAGAATAACCGACAATTCCGGAAGCGGAAAGAGCAAATCCATTCCCCTCTTTTTGAAGTTCTACTATTTTAATTGTTTTACTTCCAATATCAAGTCCGGTCATGTGAGCAGTTATATAATTATACTAGATACTTTTTTATTTTGTAATCCCGGTTGAGCTATAAATTGCAAAGTCAAAAATAGGCGGCGGTTCCGGCCAACCCTGAAAAACGCTCAAACGTCTGTTTGATTGCCCCGCAGTACCGGTTGAATCAATCTGAGATCCTTGAGAGGGAAGTACGGTATTTCCGGGAAAATTTACGTCAAAACCAATTTTGTGGGCAACATCGGTGTTATAAAAAATTCTAAGACGCGCAAACTGTAAACCGTTTTGCTCATTGTAAGATCCGGCAGGAATACCCAATGTCGATAAATCAATTTCTCTTCCAAATTCATAAATCTCGCCTCCGATTGCGCAGGTTCCCGCATCGGGGAGGGAAAAATTATTGGCGGGATTGCGCGCGGCAAAAGGGTCAAAAGCGGCTCTTGCAATTTTTATCGTGGCTAAATCCCCCGGGGTTGTTTCGTAAAAAACTGACAATTCAATAGCCGGTGTTGTGGCGTCGGATGCAGCTGTGCCCGGGTTTCCCCAACAAACCTTAATGGTCTGGCCGGTAAAACAAGGGCTGCCTATGCTACAAATTAAAGCGTCGTTATTTGCAGAATCATGCGCTACAAACCAGATAGTTGCGCTCCCCCCGGACGTGAGAGATAGGGGATAAACAAAATTATTTGATCCCTGGGCAACATCTGAAACGTCTGATGAATAAGTGGCAGAGCCTATGGAAACATTCGTTCCTCCCGCACCGATTACCAACGCCTTCTCAATTCCCGCCTCAGCGGCAGAAAAAGCGCGGATCGCCTCTTCGCTTCCCGATGAAACGGCAATGCCGGTTATACTTCGGGAAAGAATAAAAAGCACCAGGGTAAGTACCACCGCAAGGAAAAGGAGTACCAATACCAATGCCTGTCCGCTATCTGCTTTGTACTTTATACTTTGGACTTTCATCTAATTTAGTTTAACAGCGTTTGAATGGTGGGTCAACGAAAACATGATATAATTTTATTGATGAAGCTGTTCAAGATCATAACAATCGGGGCAATCATACTTCTTATAACTATTCTGGCCGGCTTGTCTTTCCAATATTACAAACAGAGTAAACTTCTTCAGGAATCCTCAAATAACCTTAATGGGCCCAAAAAAATAGAGTTAAACCTTAAGGGGATAGTAAAAAAAGGCAAAGATATCGATCCTCAAAAATCGTATTGCCCGAACGGCATTTATATTGTTACTACTGACAAAACCTATCAACTAAGAACCCCGGATGATTTAAATGAAAAGGCCTCAACTGCATACGCAATGTACCGCGACGCAGAAGTTGCCCTGACTGCCAAATTTCAGGATATATCGCCAAACTGCGGCAGTGTTAAAAACTGCGGCTGTGACGAATTTGTGCTGGTTGAAAAAATTGAGAAAACAAAGGATACTCCGAGCAGCTTTAACTCATATAACGGAAGGATTGTCTGTCTACCGTTGGTAGAAGGAAATGTAAATTCTGCCAACTGCGCGCTTGGCCTGGCCACAGATGACGGCAAGTATTACATTTTGGAGGACGTGCCGGACAGCCTTATCGTCGAGGGAAACGATGTCAAAATCACCGGAGAGCTTGTCAAGGAAAAAACCGCTACAAAATATCGGATCGATGGTGTAATAAACGTAGTGGAAGTTAAATAAAGTTCAAACTTGACAGATCTGAATTAATATACTATTATAGGACTATGGCTACAGAAGATGACGCAAAAATAACAAGGCGAGATTTTTTGAAGTTTGCTAGTTTAGCTTTTGGTGGGCTTGCTTTTGCTCCTCTTTTACGTACAAAGGAGAGTGTTTCCAACTCAAACTTTGAACCGTACACTTCGATGCTCGGTACAAACGGTCTGACGATGGTTCTTGATAAAAATACGAAAACTCTGAGCTTGTTCGAAGGCCAACCGGACAAAATGGAGATCAACGGCATTCAACTTATCCAAGTTACAGGTCAGCCTAAAGCGCTCGTGGAAAATTTTCCACTTATTCTTTCACCTGAACAACCTACAAAAAGAGCGGGTGTCAGGAAATTTTCGTATCAAATCGAAGATGTTCTCATCTATTCATCTCTTCTCGCAAATGGGACACTTGGCACTAAAAAGTACGAAGAAGAAAAAGCTAAAAAACAAATATTGATTGATGCCAATCCCAATAAATTTACGTCTCTTGACACAAATGGAAACATAGTTAGCGGTCTGTATGGAAAAGTGACAATTGAAATAGGAAGAAATTGGGACGATTCCCCCAGATACGGAAGTGTTAAAGTTGTATCGAATGATAATACAATATCACGGTTTTTTAGAATGTACCCCGCTTCCCCCCAAATAACTCAACCTGATGAAAAATTTGCCGAATCAACTGGCAAGGGAACCTATCTTATTAGAGCAATTCCTACGGCGCGCACCACCCCCGAAGCCCCGGAACCTTCCGTCCCCGATTTGGGCGACCCAAGATATGGACAAGCAATTAAAGCGCTTGGGCCAGACCGCGTTCAAATTACAGAAGACCAAGTCCTTGTGGACTGGGAAGGCACCGGCAATTTTGTACCGGCTTTCTGGAAAGATAAAAATGGAAATTGGAAAAAGCGTTTTCTTTTAAGAGCCGATGGCGCCGAGAACATCACAGCCCAAGGCCTTCGCTATTCAAAGCTGGACAACAAACAAAATTCAACCCACGTAGGAATTGTTTTCTCACACCAGAATATAGGCTTTGTAGATGCCATTCTAAACGGGAACTTATGGGAAATAGACAATCCAAACGGCAAAGAAGGCAAAGTTATAGTCTCGGAGGCTCTTACGCAAAGGGGTGGTGTTGAAGAGCTCATCGCCGTAACAATCGCCTATGATATAGGAGACGGTATTGACGTTTCCGTGCCGGGTGGTAAAAAAATAGGCAACGTTTTTGACTATTCACTAAAATTCAAGCAGGGGAACCAACGTTATTTTCAGTTTCGGATAAAAGAAGATTCCTCTTACGAAAAATATCCTGTATACATATACAATAAACCTGATATTCCGGCCAACAAAGAATTCGTGGAGGGTGGCCGGGCTCCAGACATACTTTTCACAACAGGTACAGGAAAATTATAACCAAATTGCCATAAAAGACTGGCGAACTTCTCATCAAAGTAGTAGTATTTAAGTGTGAATAAATTCGCCTTAACGACACTACTCATTCTTTCCTTTGCCTTCCTTTTTTCTAAAGTAGCAATAGCAGAAAGCGGTTGCGGGGGAACCGAATTTTGCCAAGACACAAAAATCGTCAACGAAATCGAATGTAACTATCAAGTAGAATCCCAGAGCTGCAAAAGAGATCTTACCGGGCAGTCAACGACAATCAACTGCACGGCGACACAGGATGATTGCTATTCGTATGAAACAGGAACGGCCTGCCGATATTCTCAGAATCTTGAGGAGTGCGAACCCACCGGTAGAAAAAAAGTCAGTTGTTGCTCGGGGGCGGGCGGGGGGAATTATGAATGCAATGGGGAAACAGAATTGATCAGAGATTGTCTTCCCAGAAGCTCGTGCAATGATGACAGAAGAGGGGCAAGGTGTGGCGAGGGAAATCAATTTTGGTGCTTTTCGCTTCAATGCATGGATTGCGCTGCAACGGATCCAAGTGTCCCGGAGGTTTCATTTAACGAAACAGGGAATTCGGCCACTATTTCGTGGAATGCCGGCACGGGCGGGGTAAGCCAAAGCCTCTATGTTGGAAGCGACCAAACCATGGTCAACAACAATTGCACCGGCGCAGGCACTCCTTGTGTTTACTCAAGCGCAAATGCAACTTCGCCTACGGAAGTTCCGGGACTAACTCCGGGGACTTTCTATTATGCAAAAGTGGTAAATTATAAAGACGCCGCCTGCAGCGCGGAATCGTCTCAAAAGTTTATCTCCTGCAATAACATTACCCCTCTTTCAATGACCCTCAAACCCAATGAAGCAAAAGTTCTGACGGCTACCCTAACTGGTTCGTCCGAAACTCCCACGGTTAATTTTTCTGTTAATAACGGAGTTGTTTCGGTTTCACCGCTCTCCGATAACGATGGGACTGACGGATATAAAACCACTGTTACGGCGGGACCCGGGTCGGGACAATCGGTAGTCACATC